>Ga0070741_10004114_pt1 | contig 34503 bp, 37 predicted proteins | sample Coa_R1_4_FD_66440 | JGI IMG/M metagenome (GOLD analysis project Ga0070741, IMG submission 66440) | Surface soil microbial communities from Centralia Pennsylvania, which are recovering from an underground coalmine fire - Coalmine... | ecosystem: Environmental > Terrestrial > Soil > Unclassified ... | reverse complement strand
TCGGATTCGGAATCCTGAACCCTTATCTGCGCCATCCCGCGGCGATCGCGATGGAGCTGGGCGCGCTCGAAGAGCTCTCCGGCGGCCGCTCGATCCTGGGATAGGGGCGGGGCTGCGGATGTGGATCGAGGGGCAGCTTGGGATCGCGTATGCGAAGCCGGCGCGGGCGATGCGCGAGACGATCGAGATCGTCCGCGCGCTGTTCAAGGGCGGCGACGTAACCTACCGGGGCGGCGTGTTCAAAATCAGCAATCTGAATCTCCATTTCCGTCCCCCGCGCGTGACGGTGCCCGTGTACATGGGGGTGCTCGGGCCGAGGAACCTCGAGATGGCGGGAAGGATCGCCGACGGCGTCATCCTGAGCATCATGACCAGCGTTTCTTACGCGCGCTTCGCGATCGAGCGGGTGCGGGCGGGAGCCGCCGCGGCCGGCCGCAGCATCGACGATATCGCGATCTGCGCCAACCTGATCGTGGCGGTCTCGGACGACGAGCGGCGGGCGCGCGACTCGGTGCGGCCCTACATCGCGATGCTGCTTTCGTTCATGGCCGACCAGGCGGACCATCCGATGTTCTCGCGCGCGGGTTTCGATCCCGAGGAGATCCGGCGGTTCGGGATGGCGGCGGCGCGCGGGGAATCTCCGCTTGGGCTCGTCACCGACCGGTTCGTTGATGCGTTCGCGATAGCGGGCAGTCCGGAGCGATGCCGCGACGCGCTTGGGGAGCTGATCGATGCGGGGGTTACCTGTCCGATTGCCTTTGAAGTGCCGGGAACCAGCCCCGATACGACCATCCGCGCCGTCGCGCGCCATCTGATGCCTCACTTTCTCTAGACCCCGAAGGCGCGACGATGACGATTCGCCCGACCCGGATGCAGTGAGCAACGGCGGCCTCCTGCGAGGGCCGCCGAAGAAGGAGGCGCATTATGAAGAGCGGAAAGACAGGATGGCGGATGGCGGTGGGGATGGCCGCCGCGGTCCTCTCCCTGGCCGCCGCGTCCGGCGTGTCGGCGCAGGTCAAACCGGGCGACATGATCACCCCGGAGAACGCGGTCAAGGTGAAGGATTTCGTTTCACCCGGCGTGTATTACAAGGTGGCGCACGGGATGACGATGAAGATCGTGCCGACCGAACGAATTGACTGGCCGCCGCCGTACAAGGACGCGACCGAGAAATACTCGGCGCAGGTTGCGCTCTCAGCCGACCATCGAAGCCTCGTCGGGTATGTGGCCGGGCAGCCGTTTCCGCTGATCGATCCGAACGATCCGTACGTGGCCGCCAAGATCATCTGGAACAACGCCTTCCGCCCCATCACGTCCGACGACTACGATCTCCGCTACTTCGACTGCGACTCCGTGTACACGTCTACCAACGGATCGTTCAACGAGATCGCTTACGGACAGGTCGGCCACTACGCGGGATACGATCTTGTGGGACGGACGGAGGTCGAGCCGCTTCCCATCGATCCGGACTTCAAGCGGACCGGGAGGCTTTGGCTGTTCGCCCTCTACCCGATCCTTGCGCCGGCGACGGAGCGCGGCGACGGCTTCGTGCGCTATCGCTATGCGAATCCCGACCGGGGCGACGACACGTGGACCTGGCTTCATGGCGTGCGCCGGGTGCGCCGGCTGAACGAGGCGATGATGAGCACGGCCACGGGCACGCAGACCTGGGATCCCGATCACTATTCGGGTTTCAATCCCAAGACCGAGCAGTACGACTATCGGTTCATCGGCGAGCGCAGGATGCTCGCGTGCGTCGCGGCGGAGCATTCGCCGGAAGTGCGATGCGCGACCGACGCCGGAGGGAGCGCATGTCCGGAGCGATGGGAGCTTCGGCACATCTACCTGGTGGAGGCGACTCCGCGCCGCAGCATCAACAATCCAGGCGCGCTCGACTCGAAGACCGAGATCTACATGGACTCGGAGATGTGGTTCGAGCCGTACGTGGACACCTATGACCGGCGGGGCGAGCTGTGGCGCAATCACATCTACTGGCTTGCGTATCGCGATCGCCCGGTGCCCGACGCCCGCGTGGCCATCTATCCCTTCAAGCGCGAGTTCGTGGTGGGAGCCGCGTCGACCGACGTGCAATCGTCGATGGTGACGATGTGTTATCTGCCGGGTCTCGAGACGCCGGAGCACGAATGCTGGTATATCAACATGGGCGCGGTGGACCGGAGCTTCTTCACGGTGGACTCGATGGTGCGTGCGTCGGAGGTCGGGATGTAGCGGGGCGGGATGCTGGAGTTTTGAGCCGCGGTGGAGTAGCAAGAGCGATCGATGAAACCGATCGCGTACGTGCAGCGGCTCAACGAATTCTACCGCAGCCAGGGATTTCCGCCCTATCGATGGACGATCAACGACGATGCTCCGCTTGCGCGGCTTGAGAAGCCGCTTGGGCGATGCACAGTCGCGATGCTGACTTCGGGCGGCGTGTCGCGCAAGGACGCGCCGCCCTTCAATCCGCAGGCGCGCAACGATCTGCGGCTGGACGCGATCGAGCGCGCGACGCCGTCGGATTTCTTTGCGATCAACGACGACTACTACAATCACTCCGACGCCGAACGCGACATCAACTGCATCTTCCCAATCCGGCGGCTCGAGGAACTCGCCCGCGAGGGAATAATCGGCGAGGTCGCGCCCCATCATTACAGCGGCCTCATGGGACGCATCTACATCCGCGGCGCCGTGGTGAACGAAGCGGCTCCGGCGCTCGTGCGAAGGCTTCGCGACGAAGGGGTTGACGCATTCGTGATGGTTCCTGCCTGACCGCTCGACCACCAGACCGTGGGTCTGGCCGCGCGGGTAATCGAGCAAGCGGGAATTCCGACGGTGGTGGTATCGACGGGCCGCGATCTTTCCGCGCAGGTCAAACCTCCGCGCACCGTGTTCGTGAATTTTCCGATGGGGAATCCGTTCGGGAGGCCGTTTGACAAGGCGCAACAAAGAGCGATCCTGTTGGATGCGCTGGGCGCGCTCGAGAGCGTTGAGCGCGGCGGCCAGATTGTCGATCTCCCCTACGAATGGGGAGAGGAATTCGCTCTCAGTCTCGGCCGGGGATACGGGAACAGGAGTGACTGACCGGATGGAGGCATTCCATGATCACTCTCTATCATCATCCGAAAACCCGTTCCTCGCGCTTCATCTTCCTGCTCGAGGAGCTGGAGGCGCCCTTACCAGATAAGAAAGGTGGACATCCGGCGGCCTGACGGGAGCGGCGCGCGCGACCCCAAGAACCCTCATCCTCACGGCAAGGTGCCGGCGATAGTCGACGACGGCACACTCGTGTTCGAATCCTCCGCGATCGCGCTTTACCTGACCGACAAGTTCCCGAAGAACGGGATCGGTCCGCTTCCCGGCGATCCCAAACGCGGCGCGTATGTGAGCTGGCTAGCCTACTATTGCGGCGTGATGGAGCCGGCGTGGATCACGAAGTTCCTCAACGTGGAGACGCCGCGCGGACGCGCAGGATGGGTGCCGGTCGAGGAGACGATGGAGTTCACGATGAAGACGCTGCGGGAAGGTCCGTATATTTTGGGCGAAACATTCTCCGCGGTTGACGTGCTCGTCGGGACGACGTTCGCGATGTTCATGGGAACGCCGGCGCTTGCGAAGGATCCCGTGCTCGAAGGATACGTGAATCGCGTCGTCGGAAGGCCGGCGTACGCGCGGGCGATGGCGCGGGACAACGGGTGACAGGAGGAGAGATCGCATGACGCTCAAGCTGAAGAAGTCGGTCAGGCAGATGCTGGCGGAGGCCAACGCCGAAATCGAAACCGTCAGCGCCGAGGACGCGCTCAGGCTCAAGGACGATCCCGGCATCGTGTTCGTCGATATCCGTGATATCCGCGAACTCGATCGCGACGGCCGCATCCCGGGCGCCTTTCACGCGCCGCGCGGGATGCTGGAGTTCTGGGTGGATCCGGAAAGCCCCTACCACAAGGAGATCTTCGCCTCGGGAAAGAAGTTCCTGTTCTTCTGAGCGGGCGGAGGCAGATCTGCGCTGGCAGCGCAGACGCTGAAGCAAATGGGACTCGAGCCCGTGTGTCACTTGGGCGGCGGCTTCAACGCGTGGAAGGCCGCCGGCGGTCCCGTGGAGCCCGGAAAGCAACGCTCCTGAACCGACCTTGTTCGTCAGGCATCGGCCGCCGGAGAAAGGACGGAGGGCGCCTGCGCGCGCCGCGTGGCGAGCAGTTGATGGAGCCGCATCCCGGCCGCCATCGCGGCGACGAACACCGCCACCGCCGGCGCGCCCGAGGCGAGCGAGGTGATGGCGGGGCCGGGGCAGAATCCCGCGAGGCCCCATCCGGCGCCGAACATCGCTGCCCCGCCAATTAACCGCGGGTCAATATCGTTGCGGGAGGGAATCCGGAACTCGCGCGCGTCGAGCGGCGCGCCCATCCTCGCGCTTATCCGCCACGCCGCGAAATAAACCGCGACCGCCGCGATCATCACCAGCGCGAGGCTCGCATCCCATTGCCCGAAGAAATCGAGAAATCCGATCACCTTGACCGGACGCGTCATCCCGGAAATGCCCAGTCCCAGGGCGAACACGAGTCCCGACAAAAAGGAGATCGCGAGCGATTTCATCGCAGTGCCGCTCCCCCGAGATGGTTGACCAGATAGACGACGAAGGCGCCGCTTGCGATAAAGACCAGCGTGGCCATGATTGAGCGCGGCGAAAACCGCGAGATGCCGCAAACGCCGTGCCCGCTGGTGCATCCGTTGGCGAGCCTTGTGCCGAAGCCGACCAGGAGCCCCGCGGCAACGAGCACGCCGTAGGGACGGATGATCCCGAAGTCATAGGAACCGGGGAGCGCCGCGCGCAGGAGCAGGCCGCCGGCAAGCAATCCGAGCACGAATGCTGCCTTCCATCCGGTCTCGCCCTTTTCGGGCTTGAGCAACCCGGCGACGATTCCGCTGATCCCGGCGATTCTTCCCTCGAACAGCAGCATCGCCGCCGCGCCGAGGCCGATCAGCACTCCGCCTAAGACGGCGGAGACGGGAGTAAAGTTATGCATGGCAGGGATTCATCGCTCGACCGGCAGCCCCGCCTCCCCCCATTCGAGCATCCCGCCCTTCAGATTGCTGACCTGATCGAACCCGAGCGCGGTGAGGATGGCGGCGGCGGTGCTGCTGCGTACGCCCGCGCGGCAGACCACCACGATCTCGCGATGCTTGAGGTCTTCGAGTTCGGCGGCCTTTTGCGCAAGCGCGCGGAGCGGAACGAGGCGGCTGGAGCGGATATGCCCGAGCTCTCCGCTGTATTCATCCTCCTCGCGCACGTCGAGGATAACCGGCGGATGGCCGGAAGCGATTCGTTCGTGCAGGTCGGCCGCCGTGATCTGATGGACGGCCTTGAGCTGCTCGAAATTGGGAAACTTGAGCGAGTCGTCGTCGATCGCCGACTGGTTGGCCTGGAGCGACTCCTGGATCTTCTCGGGCAGGGCGAGGCGGAGGTTGTTCATGATGGCGACGTATTCGTCGCGGGAGCGGCGCGCGATGCGCGGGTTGGTGGTCTTTTCGGCTCCGATCGTGGAGTGCTGGTTGCCGCGATAGTCGTGCGCGGGGAAGACGATCGTGTCGTCGGGAAGCGCGAAGAGATGCTCGGTGATGGAGTCGTACTGCGCGCCGGCATCGCCGCCCGCGAAATCCGCCCGGCCCGTTCCTCCGATCAGCAGCGTGTCGCCCGTAAAGACAATCCCGTCCGCCAGGATGCTTATCGAATCGGGGGTATGGCCGGGCGTGGCGAGAACCTTAAGCCGCAGGTCGCCGACCTCGATCACGTCGCCGTGCGACACGTGGACATCGACATGCGGCGCGGGCGCGTGACGCTCCATCACCACCTTCGCGTCGGTAAGGGCGGCGACGTCCCATACGCCGCTACGATGGTCGGCGTGGGTGTGGGTGTCGATGACGCAGGCGATGCGCAGGCTGTGGTAAGCGGCGGTGGCGACATAGCGGCCGGTGTTTTCGCGCAGGGGATCGACCAGCACGGCCTGTCTGCTGCGGGAGCATCCGAGCAGATAGGTTTTGCATTGTGAGCGATTGAGTTCGCGAAGGATCATGGCGAAGGCCCTCCTCGCGTCGGTTCGGAGTTCCGGGGCGCGGTCCGGAATTGACTCCGCCGCCAACGTTTATAACCCTATAATTATGAAGGCAAGGGTGAACGGAACGCACCTCGCTCCCATCACGCCCGAGGCCCTCGAAATGGTCGCGGCCCGTTTCCGCGCGATGGGCGAGCCGCTCAGGCTTCGCATCCTCCAGCGCCTCGAACAGGGCGAGTGCAGCGTCTCCGCGCTCGCCAGCGCCGTCGGCTCAACCCAGCCCAACGCGAGCAAGCATCTGCGGATTCTCCAGGACGCGGGACTGGTGCGCCGGCGCCAGTCGGGCACCTCGGCGCTGTACTCGATCGCCGACTCGATGGTGCTCGCGATCTGCGACCTGGTGTGCTCGGGGCTGCGCGAGAGGCTGGAGGCGCAGATGGGCGCGCTCAGCGGACGCGTCGGCGTGCGGCGCCACCGCTCCTTTCCGTCGCGCAGGGGTTCCGGCGCCTAGGCAGGATCGGGCCTTGGCCCGGCGATCCGCAGGAAAGCGGCGCGGGGGCGCCATCAATCCGCGCCCGTGTTCGCCTCTCTAACGCGCAATTTCCTCCAGAGCGGGATTGACCTGCTCCATAAAGATGCGCAGGTTGTCGATCACTTCCTCCTTCGGCATCTGCGCGTAGTGATAGATCAGGGTAAGATATTCGGCGGGCATCCGCTTCCATTCATCGATCAGATGCCGGCGGACGTCTTCGACCGTCCCGATGGTCCATAGTCCGTAGCGCGTGACCGCCTTTGGAACGTCTTCCCTGGCGACCCTGTGCCGGCCCATCGCGGCATAGAAGTTCCTGAAGATGTCGGAATCGTACTTCATCACCATCGCCTCCGCCGCCTCGTGTGATTTCGCGATTCGCGGCATCCGCACCAGTGCCTGATTGCGGCCAAGCGGCAGCGGGCGTCCGGCCTCGCCCGACGCCTTGACGTAGGCGTTGCCCAGCGCGAGCGCGGTTTCCAGCGAAGTGAAGTATAGAGGGATAAAGCCGCGGCGCGCCGCGTACTCGGCGCTCTCGGGCGATCCGCTGGTTGCGACGAAGACGGGGGGATGAGGCTTGGAGTAGGGTGCGGGGACGACGCTGATTCGCCGCACCCGTCCGGCTTCATCGACCTCGCCGGGAGCGCCGAGGCGGGCGGTCACGCCGATATTCGCAAGCGGCCAGTCGACGACGCCGGTTTCCTGCGGGTACGGAATCTGCCATGCGCTGCCGTTGTACTGGATGCTTTCCTCGGTCCACGCCTTGACGACGATATCAACTTCCTCCTCGAACAGGCGGCGGTTCACTTCGTCGTCGGAGTATTCCTTCTGTTCCGGGGCCTTTCCGAACATCCGCGCCGGGTCGATCTTGGCGGCCGAAGGCGAGGTGGTGGCGCGAGTGCCGAGATGCTGTCCGATGACGTTGGTCCATCGCGACTGGTAGCCGCGCGCGAACCCGACGAAGCATCGCCCCTGCGTGAGATGATCGAGGACGGCGGTTTCCTCGGCCACGCGAATCGGGTTCTGCGTGCTCATCACGTAGCCGAGCTGACCGACGCGGACGTTTTTGGTGATGGCGGCCCAGTAGGCGTTGAGCACCCCGGGGCTGGGGCCGACCTCGTAGCCTTCGGACCAGAAGTGATGCTCGATGGTGGCGACGCCCCATACCCCCATCTCGTCGGCGGCCCTGATTATGTCGTTCCATCCGCGGATGGTTTCCTGGTAGCGCTCGCGGTTGCGTCCGATGGGGCGGAGTTTCTCGCGCTCCTCCTCGCTTGCCGCCGGGATGACCGGATAGAGCTGAAGGATAATCTTCGGCATCTGAGTGCTCCTTGTTGGACGTAAAGGAAGCCGTCTTTCAGCGTCACTAGTCCTTCGCCTGACGGGATGTCAAACCTTCGCGGCGCGCCCGGGCGCGGCTGCGGCGTTCACGCTGGAGGCGAGGCTCAATTTTACCTGTCAGGCGGGCCTTGGTCCTACGGCAAGCTCCCAAGTCCTATCGAATCGTATCGATAAGTCTGCGGCTGAAACTCGGCTTACGTGGCGGAGCCGGACGATTAGGCGATTCATGGTATGCCAGCACCGCTGAATTGTGCTAAATACCTCCGGTATTTTCCCCCGGAACGCGGTGTAACCGCAGTGCCCGATGCTCCGGTCGACCGCCCTTGATCTGCGACTGCGGAAAAAAGAGGACGGCAATACGATGAAGCGTTGGCGCCTGATTGGACTGTGTCTTGTTCTGCCCGCCCTTCTGCTTGTGATCGCGGCGTGCGGGGGAAGTTCCGGCGGGTCTTCCGCAAAGAAAAAACCGACTCCCACTCCGACGCCTGCCGGCAATGTCCAGGCGCAGGCTCCGATCAACGGGGTGGTTGCGATTCTCGGAAAGCCGGGTGCCGCTCCGGGTGCGGGTACTATCCAGGGAAACGCAAGCGGGGGTTCCTCTTCGAACGCGGGCCGCAGGGGATCGGCGGACGGTCCGTGTCCGGTTAGCGGCCAGGGAACCGTGCATCCCGATGGCAGCTTTTCCTTCTCGATTTGTGCATCGGTCGGTGATCGAATCGATTTGCTGTACAACGGAAACACCTCGCTCGGGTTCGCGGTCGTGCCGAGCGAGAACGCGCTCCCGCAATGTCCGGCCGGTTTCAGGACCTTCACTTACACCAACAGCGGCCTCGACACGATGTGGATCGGGCTTGCGACGGGCGGAGGCCCGCCGCCGACCGCCTGCTCCACGTCCGACAGCACGACCTGCGGTCCGAACCAGGTGTGCGTGAACTCCAACGCGTGCACATCGAACGCCCAGTGCGCGGACGCCAATCAGTGCGACCTCAACAGCAACACCTGCCAGCAGGCGCCGAGCACGGTATGCGCGGGCGGAAGCTCGCCGTCGACGGTCACGCTGTCGCAGAACGAATGCGTGGGGCGGCTTGGCGCGTCGTGCGCGCAGACGGGATGCGATACGGGGTTCACCTGCGACACCAATACCGGACTGTGCTTCGGCCCGAGCGGGTCGAACACCACCTGCAGCACGCCGGCCAACTGCGGCAGCGCGACGAGCTGCACCTGGACCAACCAGGTCAGCGAATGCACGGGCGGCACGTGCTTTTTCACACCCATCAATCCGGGTGAAAACACCGCCTGCACATCGGACTCCAACTGTCCGCAAGGCCAAACCTGCAACACCAATCTGGGGCTCTGCCAGTACTCGCCTTCGACGATTCCGCAAAGCGCGCTTGAACTTCCGCCGAGCAGCCAGACCAACATCTGTCTGCCGGGCGGGGTGGCGCCGAGCTCGTACTGGGCGCAGAACATCAGCGTGGGACCGTTGACGGGTCAGCCGAAGATCACCAACACCACCACGCTCTGCACGCTGGACACCGATTGCGCGAGCGGGCGATGCGTGATCAGCGGGACGAGCGGGCCGTTCGCGCCGCACGTTCCGCCGAGCGCGACCGACTGTTCCCAGGCGCAGCCCGGTCAGACCTGCACGTGCTTTCCTATCGTGGGATGGAGCGGCAACACGTTTGCGCGCACGGGATGCGAGAGCGACGGGACGCTGTGCGAGACCGGAGACTGCGGCAACACGGCCTATCAGGCGTGTCCGGTCGGCAAGGGCGGAAATCCGCCGAACACTCTGGCCGAGTTCACGCTGCAGGCCAACGCGGTCGATTTCTACGACGTCAGCATCATCAACGGCGTGAACACGTCCCTGCAGATGGCCCCGAACCCGTCGTCGAGTCCTTCTCCCGCTCCGGGCACGGTCAACTACGAATGCGAGACCGCGGGCGCGACCAGCGCTCAGGGCGGGCTTAGCGCGTGCTCGTGGAACTTCTCCCTCAACAACATCCCGGGCTTCGGCGATCAGACCTCGCTTCTCACCCAGGTCTCGCTGCCGTCGTGCAATCCGGCTTCGGCGGGATGTCCGGCGGGATCGACCTGTCAGCCGACCGGGGTAAACCCGACCAATCAGGCCACGACATATACTTGTATTCCGAATCAGCCGGCCTGCACGACATCGAGCGATTGTCCGGGCAGTCTGCCGTGCATCAACGGATTCTGTGCGCCAACCGCGCAATGCAGCTCGAACGGTCAGTGCGCGCAGGGGACGAATTGCGTCAACGGGCTCTGCGTCTCGAACGTGTGCACCACCGATTCGGATTGTTCATCGAGCGCAACCGGCCTGGAGTCGGCAACCTGCCAGAGCGGCGTATGCATACCGCTTACCTGCGATGCGAGCGTGAGCTGTCCGGCCGGTTTCTCCTGCGACATGGGCGGCGGCGGTTTCGGCACCTGCGTTTCGAGTCAGGCGAGCTGTTCGGCGACGAACCCCTGCCCCAACAGCCATCAAGTCTGCAGCATCCCGTCAGGCCAGCAGACCGGGACCTGCGTGACCCAGTTGCAATGCCCGCAGGACGGCGCCTGCCCGGCGAACAGCCTTTGCGTGGCGGGCGGATATTGCGCGCCGGGTTCGTGCACCACGGATTCCGACTGCGCGGCGGTGTCGGGCACCTGCAACACGCAAAACGGCCAGTGCGTACCGCTGGGATGCGACAGCGACGTGTCGTGCCCGAGCGGGATGGAATGCACCGCCGGCGGGACCTGCGTGGTTTCGTGTTCCTCGTCGTCGGATTGCTCATCGTCGGGCTTCGGCGCGACGTGCGGGACTACGCTGGTGGGCGGGAACCTGATGGAGACCTGCGGCGCTTCGACGGGCGGACTGTGGACCTATGACGATTTCTGTCCGCAGGTGAAGCCCGGCCAGCAATACGGCCCGGTCGACTGCAACGCGACCGCGCAGACGCCGGCGAGCGGTCAGCCGGATACGATCGCGAACATGTTCGGATGCAACGGAAACCCGGTCGGGAGCGCGGTGTCGTGTTACAACACGGCGGCGGCCACCGGTTTCTGCTGCGGATGCCCGACGGCATCGAGCGTGATAGGGACGAGCGGATGGCCGAGCGTGCTCGGCTCGTCGTTCACGAACTGCACGCAGACCAGCACGGCGTGGCAGAGCGACGTGCTGCCCTGGCTCGAGTACCTCAAGAACGGATGCCCCACCGCCTACACGTTCCCGTTCGACGATGCGACCAGCACGTTCACGTGTTCGTCGGCGGGAACCTCTTCGACGGTTCAGAACGCGATGTCGTACAACCTGACGTTCGGGTCGTACCAGATAGCGCAGCCCGGCGCCGCCGCGTCACGCCGCCGCTGAAATTCGCAATGGCGCCGCCCTCCGCACCGCGATATATAGCGGTCGGAGGGCGGCCGCATATTGATCCAATCCGAGCGCCGCTTCCGCTAGAATTTCCCCATGCGGACCGGGGCGGTCCTTCGTCGGCCCCGGCGGATTATTTATGAAAAGCGAACGCACCAGGATCAATTACGCCGGGCGTCCGTCCCGGGCGAAGTCGAAACCAGCCCGCTCCGCGCAACTCCGGCTTGTCAGCAGGCGTCCCGCGCCGCCCGTAAGGCGGATGAAGCGCCGCGCGGCGCTGGTGCTGTATGCGATTCTTATCGGCGCGGCGGCGCTGGTGATTGCGATGCTGTATGCGGCGGTGCCGGTGCATGCCGACAATCCTCCGCCGGGCGCGGATCCGATGGCGACGGTGAAGCGGGTGATGGATCAGGCGATCGCGGTGTTCAAGGACAAGGAAACAAGCGCCACCGATCGCCGCCGCAAGCTGCGCGAGATCGCCGAGGCCAACTTCGATTTCCAGGGGATGGCGCGTTCCGCCGTGGGCTATCATTGGCGCAGCTTCTCCGACGGCCAGCGCACCGAGTTCGTGCCGCTCTTCACCACCTTCATCGAGGACGTCGCCCTCTCGCAGATCGAGAAGTACTCGGTCGAGAAGGTCCAACAGGACATCCAGTCCTCGGTGATCGCTTTCGACCGCGAGCGGATCGACGGCGATCACGCGGAGGTCTTCTCGACGGTGACGCTGCAGAACCGGCCCAATCCGCTGCAGGTGAACTACGAGATGAAGGACGTGGACGGTAAGTGGAAGATCTACGACATCAACGTCAACGCGATCAGCGTGATCGCGAACTATCGCAACCAGTTCAACCGGGTCCTGAACGAGCAGGGCTATGACAAGCTGGTGAGCCTGCTGCGCGAGAAGACCCAGCAGCTCAGCACCGCGCTTGCCAACTGACGCCTCGTCCGATGATTCTCAAGGTCGCCCGCCTGGGCTTCCCGTCGCTGCGGATGAAGGCGCGGCGGGTGGAAGAAGATCGAATCCGAACCCCGGAGTTTCAGCGGCTCATCGACGACATGGTCGAGACGATGTACGAGTACCACGGGGTGGGGCTCGCCGCGCCGCAGGTCCATCTGCCGATTCAGCTCGCCGTGCTCGAAGTGAAGAACCATCCGCGCTACCCCGACATGCCCGAAGTCCCGCTGACGGTCCTCATAAACCCCGAGGTCACGATCATCGACCGCGCGGCGACAGAGGACTGGGAAGGATGCCTGAGCATCCCGGACCTGCGCGGGATGGTGCCGCGGTACAAGGAGCTGCGGGTAAAAGCCAGGGGCAGAAACGGAGAGGAGCTTGACTTCGTGGCGCGCGACTTTCATGCCCGCGTCATCCAGCACGAAACCGACCATCTGAAGGGCGAGGTTTACCTGGACCGGATGCCGGATCTGCGCCGGCTCGGGTTTCTCGACGAATGGCAGCGCTTCATGCTGCCCGCGAAGGACGGAAGATCGAAGTAGCCGCCCGCCAGGAGCCGGCGCGTCGCGCAACGGCAGGCCGCGCCGCCGGGCCCTTACTTGGGAGGATAGGGCAGGTCGATATTGGCGGGCAGCTTGCCGGTGGCCTTCACCGTCGCGACCGCCTTTTTGTATTCCTCGAACTGGGCGGCGAGATTCTGCTCCTCGCTCTGAACGCGAGCGAGGTCGCCCTTGAGGCGGGTGTTTTCGTCGTTTAGCTGGGAGACCTGCTTGTTGAGGGCGGAGATTTGCGCATTGAGCTCTTCCTGCCGCGCATCGATGACTCTCGACCAGATGAAGAAGCCTATTCCGGCCAGGATCAGGACAACGAACGCACCCGTGAGGAATTTGGCCATCGCGCCCCTCGCTGCGTTCAAGAATAGTCCGATGGAGAGCGCGTTTGAAACCGGCGGTATCGCTTTGAGAAGGCGCGGCAGGGGGGTGGCTTTCGCCCGCGGCTCCCATCGAATAAATTAAAGTGAATTGACTTCCTCGGCGACGCATTCTTACAATGCCCGTGCGTCGGGTATCTGGGCTGCGTCGGTGCTCCCGGGGAAAATTCCGAGCTTGCGCGGATTTCGATTCGGTCGCTTCCGCCATTCGGGCATTGCGGCACCACGCGGCGCGCGCGGCAAAGAGTAGATGATAGAGGTTCAGGGCCTTACCAAGTATTTCGGCGCGACTCGTGCCGTAAATCACGTTTCCTTCAAGGTCGAGAAAGGCGAGATTATCGGTCTGCTGGGGCCCAACGGTTCCGGCAAGACCACGATCATGCGCATCCTGACGGGCTTTTTTCCGCCCACTGCGGGCCGCGCGCTGATTGGCGGTCTCGACGTTGCCGAGCATTCGCTGGAGACCCGCCGGCGCATCGGTTACCTGCCTGAGAACATGGTCCTGTATCCGGACCTGAGCGTCAGCGCCCTCCTTGAATTCGCGGCCAGGGTGCGGGGGCTCGATTCCAGGAGCACGCACGACAGAATCGAATACGCGATCAGAACGTGCGGATTGGGCGAGGTGCGCGGCAAGCTCATCGGCAAGTTGTCAAAGGGTTATCGGCAGCGTGTCGGTATCGCCCAGGCTATCCTGAGCGATCCCGAGGTGCTGATTCTCGATGAGCCGACCGTCGGTCTCGACCCGCGCCAGGTCGTGGAGATCAGGGAGTTAATCCGTTCGCTGGCGGGCCGCTCCACCGTGCTGCTTTCGACGCATATCCTGCCGGAGGTGAACATGACCTGCCGGCGGGTGGTGATTATCGACCGCGGCAACATCGTCGCGCAGGACACGCCGGAGCAACTGACCGCAAAGCTCCAGGGGAGCGATCAGACCCAGATCGTGGTGGCGGGACCGGCCGAGCAGGTGCGCGCCGCGCTGTCCGCCGTGCCGAACGTCAACAAGGTCGAGCCGCGGCCCGTGGATGTGACCCAGCCGGGAGCGTCGGCGTTCCTGGTGCTTTCGAGCGGGGACGGGAACGAGATTCGGTCGGCGCTGGCCGCGTGCGTGGTGCGCAACGGATGGAACCTGCTCGAGGTGAAGCCGGTCGCGATGAGTCTTGAAGATTTGTTCATGCGGCTCGTCACAAGGGAAGAGAGAGTCTGATGAAGTCGATTTTCGCGCCGGCGGCGGCCGTGATGGGCGGGCGGTCGGGGACTCCGGCATCCAGAGGTCGATAGGCAATGTCGAACGGCGTCGCCACCATCGAAGCTTCGCGTCCGGTAGCGGAAGGCACGCGCGTATCGCTGCGGTCACTGAGCGCCGGGTTTTCGGTGAGCAGGATGTTCGCGGTGATGCGCAAGGAATTGCGCTCGTACTTCGCCTTCCCGCTCGTCTATATCGTCACGGGTCTGTTCGCCTTCATGGCGGGGCTTTACGCCTGGAGCGATTTGGCGCTGTTCGAGACGATGGCGTTCGCCCGCGACATAATCCAGAACTACTGGAAGGTCCTGTTCCAGGACATCCGGCTGTGCCTGCTGCTTACGCTTCCGTTCCTGACGATGCGGCTGTTCGCGGAGGAGCGAAAGCTCGGCACGATCGAGCTGCTGTACACTTACCCGCTGCGGGATGGAGAGATCCTTGGGGGAAAGCTGCTCGCGTGCGGGGTAATACTGCTGATGATGCTGGGGCTTACGCTGCTGTACCCCGTGTATCTCTTTTCGATCCATCGCTTTCCGCTGTTCCCGCTGCTCGCGGGCTATATCGGGCTGCTGCTGATCGGCTCGGCCTTCATCGCGTTCGGCGTCTTTATCTCGTCGCTGTGCGAGAGCCAGGTGATGGCGGGGATCGGGACGATCCTGCCGCTGCTGTTCTTCTGGGTGCTCAACTGGAACGAGACCGCGTTCCAGAGCAACTGGGTTGACCCGATTCGCGCGGTGTCGCTGTTCGACAACTTCGAGCCCTTTTCGCAGGGCGTGATCGATGTGAATCACATCACCTATTTCATCTTCTTCGTGATCTTCTTCATCTACCTGACGATGCGATCGATGGAGGCCAGGAAATGGACCGGCCGCCGGTAGAGCAGGAAACCGCGACCCGCGCCTCGCTCATCAGGAACTACCTGCTGTTGGTTTACACCGCGGTGGCGTTTGCCGCGGTGCTGATTCTCGCCAACGCGATCATCACCAATCACAACGTCCGATGGGATCTCACGCCGGACAAGCGCCATTCGCTCTCGGAGTTCGACAAGCGGGTGCTCGGCGGACTGACCCATCCGGTGAAGGTGATGGCATTCGTCAGGACCGAGGATCCCGCCTACCTGCGGCTGGCGGAGCGCCTGTTTCAGGCGGCGGCATTCACGCCGATGGTGCAGTACGAGATCATCGACGTGAACAAGGCGCCGGGGCTGGCGCGGCAATACGGCGTCTCCTCCTACGGCGAGGTGGTGGTGGAGTCGCAGGGGCGGCGGCGCGACTTCGACAATGCGCGATGGGATATTCTGATTCCGGCGATCCTGCAGGTCTCCTCCCAGCAGTCCAAGCACGTCTATCTCACGATCGGGCACGGCGAGCGCGACCTGTTCAGCGCGGACCGCAACTCCGGATTCTCGCAGTTTCGCGCCATCCTCGAGCAGAACAACTATCAAATCGACAATGTGTCGCTGTTCGCCGGCGGAGTGCCGGACGATGCGCGCGTCCTGATCTCCGTCGGGCCTCAGAAGGACTTCCTGCCGGAGGAACTGGTCGAGCTCGGCAAGTACCTGAACCGGGGCGGGCATTTCCTCGTGATGCTCGATCCGTTCGGGTCGCCGAGCCTTGTCAAGTTCCTGCAGCAATACCATATCGACTTCACCGACAAGGTGATCGTCGATCCCGCCTATCGGCTGACCTCGGGCGAGATCCTGACCACGCGCATTCCGCTGCGCGACGAGCACAACCAGATCACGCGCTCGATGTCGGGGGACGCCGTGATGTCGGTGGCGAGGGGAATCAGGCTGACCGGGCAGCCGGGCGCCTCGGCGCCGGACGGATTGACGCTGATCTCGTCGGTCGAACTGCTGCGCTCTTCGCATGAAAGCTGGGCCTCGGGCGACCCCAAGACGGTCACGACCGGAATCACGGAGTACGACGCCGCCCGCGACATCAAGGGGCCCGTCGCGGTGGGCGTGGAGGTTGACCTCGCGCCCGCGTCGAACGTCCATATCCCCCTCGACCGGATGACGCGGATCGTCGGTTTCGGAAGTTCGGCGTTCGCCTCCAATCAGTTCCTGGAGATGATGGGTAACAACGACCTGGCGGTGAGCGCGGTCAATGCGCTTGCCGGCGACGACATCCTGATTGCCAGCCGCGAGCAGCTGGTGCAGCGCGAAACCGCCGCCTTCTTCGTGACCGAGCAGCAGTCGGCGCGGCTGCGCAATCTCGGCGCCGGGCTCGAAACGCTGATCCTCTTCACCATCGCAACCATCGTCTTCGTGCGCAGGAGGTTCTTCGTGTGAGTCCGCGCGCGGCAATCGTCTTTACCGCACTGTTCCTCGTGATGCTGCCGTTCTACCTGTATTTCGACCGGGCGCAGGACCAGCAGGCGGCGGCCAAGGCTGAATCGCAGCAGGAAAGCCTGTTCAAGCTGAGCGGGATCGATTCGATCTCGGTCAAGCGCGGCAACGAGTCCCTCCGCTACGAGAAGACCTCGGACGGCAAGCTCTACAAGCTCGTCGAGCCGCAGGGCGCATTCGTGCCGCAGGACCTGATGCAGGCGCTCGCCGCCCTGCTTGTCAATGCCAAGCAGGTCGAGGTTGTCGCCGAGAACATGAACGACCTCGCCCAGTTCGGCCTGGACCATCCGCGCAGCGAGATGACGATATCGGGGACCGGGGCCGGGAAACCCATCCACATCTTCTTCGGCGCCGAAAATCCGACTCACACCGCGATCTACGCGCAGATAGAGGGGATTCCGAAGGTCTTCCTGCTCGGAAGAAACCTCGAATATTACCAGGCCGTGATGTTCGAGTGGGTCGAGGGCAAGCAGGGCAAGAACGCCTAACCCCTGTCTGTCGGGCGGGTCGCCCCCGTCCTGAACCATCCGCACGCGAGCGAAACCGCCAGAAAGACGAGTTATCAGGAACGGGTGCGATCGGTATGGGCGGTCTGCGGCGCGCCCGGCTCCATCCGCGCGATGAAAGCGGCAATTTCGCCGCCCGACGCGATGCCTTTTTCCTCGATCAATCTTTCGAGGGCGCGCACGAAATGATCGTAGTATTCGCCCCGGTCGGCGGTGCCGTCGCGCTCCCGGATCCGGTCGGAAACGGCGACTTCCGCGATTAGCCGTTCGCGGAACTCGTCCCACGTGAACATCCCGGCCTCGCTCAGGCCGAGCGCGATGGCGAATGCGCGCGCCTCCCAGGGCGCGCTGAACACCTTCGCCTCATCGCATCCAAGTTCCTGTGCCAGTTCCCTGAGCCGATCGCTCATCGTCGCCTCCGCGGGGGCTCGACCCTCGTGACGCCGATCATAGAGTCGCGGGTGACCAGTTGGGCCAGTTCTTCCGCGCTCATGCCCTCGGTTCCCGGCGGCCGCTCGGGCAGGACGAGGTAGCGCTGCTCGGCGCTGGAGTCCCAGACCCGGACCTCGACGTCATCGGGAAGCTCGAGTCCGAAGTCCCTGAGGACGCCGCGAGGATCGCTGACCGCGCGCGAGCGATAGGCGAAGCTCTTGTACCAGACCGGAGGGAGGCCGAGGACCGGCCACGGGTAGCACGAGCACAGGGTGCAAACGACCATGTTATGGACGCGCGGGGTGTTCTCGACCGCGACCATGTGGCCGCCCTCGGGGCCGGAGATTCCCATCTCCGCGCACGCCGCGACCGCATCGGCGAGCAGCCGCTTTTTGAATTCGGGATCGGTCCACGCGCGCGCCACCACGCGGGCGCCGTTGCGCGGGCCGACCTTGTTCTCGTAGGTATCGACGATCGCGTCTAGCGCGGCGGCATTGACGAGGCCCTTTTCGATCAGTAGCTGCTCGAGCGCTTTGACTCTTGCGGCGGGGCCGTGCTCGCCGGCGTCATGATGGGTTTCGCTCATCGGTGTTTCCTCTTTCGTCCGGCCGCCGGGGTGCGTTTTGCGGCGCGAGCCGGCCGGGGGGAGGGTTCGAGATAATCTTCCCAGAGATCGAGGCGTACGGTTTCAGCGGCGGGCTTTCCCCAGAGTTCGCGCGCGGTGAATTCCACCGAGTACACGTGCTGGCGGTTTTCGCCCGCGCGGTGCGCGTTGGTGTCGGGGAATACATAGACCCCGTTGTCGCGGCGGATGATGCCGAGCTTTCCGCGCGCATAGCGGGGACATCGCGTATGCCCCGGCGGATTGATGTTCCTCACCCGGACGCGGTCGCCGGCCTTGAACTTCGCGCGAACGCGCGGCGCCCGCGGCGCGGGTGAAACCCCGGCGGCCGGTGCAGCCGACGCCCTCCGCTCGGGAGCGGGCAGGGCATCCAGCTCCTGCGCGCTCACCAGCCCGTGCTCAATCAGCAGGGTTTCGGCCGCCTGAAGCCATCGCTCGTAATACGACGATCGCAGGTAGCGGTCGGGAGGGATGCGCTCGATCGCGTGCCGGAATTCATCGACATTGCGCCCGATGAGTCCCAGCACTCCATTGACGAGCGCGAAGACGCGTTTCTCCCAATCCTCGTGAAAGACGGGCTCGTTCGGCTCGGCGACCACGCTCCCGAATCCGTCCATCCCGCCCATGTCGTGGATTCCGTTCATCCCCGACGATTATCGTCGAGCGCCGCCGCGGTGTGCAATCCGCGAGTGCACGGGGATGGCGGAAGCGATGGCCTTGAAGAGCGCGCGCTTACGTTGGAAGCTTTACGGGTGGCGGCGCGGGAGAACTATCGATGGCCGGTCGATTTGAGGGTGTTCGGGGCCCTGGCGCTGTTCTGGTCGCTGTACCTGTTGTGGCGGGCGCTGGTGGGCGATCCGTTTTCCAGCTATATCGCGCCCGCGCGCGCTCTTCTCGGCGGTAACGTCTTTTACGGATCGCAGGCGCAGATTGCGCTGGTGGTCGAGGCCGCGGTCTTCTGGGTGATCGCGATGGGGATGATCACGGGCAGGAGGTGGAGCCTGCTGCTGAGCCTGTTCTACATGGCGGAGACGGTGGTCAGCTATCTGGTGTTCATAATCGCCTACATGGATATCCGGGCCGAATGGACGCACGTGCAGACGGCGGCGCGCCTGGGGCCGACGCTGGTGCTGATCACGCTTTATCTCTGGATTCGTTCGCGCGATCTGATCTTCGACCCCGCCCGCCGTCTCGACCATCGCCACTGATCCCCGCGCGCCCCTTTCCCGACAATCGGCGGCGGCGCCTCAGGCCTGTCGCTGCGCGCGGCGCCACTGGACGGCGCCATCTTCGTCGCGAAACTCCTCCTCGAGGGAGTCGCCCTTGAGGCGGACCACCACGAAGCCATTTATCGCGCGGCGTACTTCGTCGTTGTCGTGGGCGAGGCGGTTCTCGACCCATTCGGCGCCGACTTTTCCGCCGCCCAGTCCCACCGCGGTTTTGTAGGGCTCGAAGGGGATGCCGCCATGTCCGACGCATCGCGGCAGCACGATGCCGGTGGGAGTCTGGACGGGTTTGTACGCGATAGCTCCGTGAATATGGCCCCAATACCAGTAGTCGGGTCCCGCGCCGCCCATCGCGTTCACGACCTGATCCCAAAGCGGCTTGGCTAGGAATTCGTTGGTGCGGCGATCGACATCGAAGCCATCGTGATGCGACATCAGGATGATCTTCTTCCTGTTGCCGGATTCGCGGGCGCGGGCGGTGAGCGCGCGCAGCCACGGCAGTTGGCATTCGTCGTCGATCGCGCCGAGCTGAAACAGCTTGTCGGGGGCGAAGTATGCCGTGTCGAGTCCGATGATTATCCAGTCGCGGTTTTCGAGCGCGAAGAAGCTGCGGCGTTTCTGGGCGCGGAAGTCCGGATGGCACAGGGTTACGCCGAAGTAGCCCTGACCGCCCGCATACATCTCGTGATTCGAGTTCAGCGCGAACGACGGCGCATCGGCGCTGCGGCCGGCGGGCCAGTGGTTTCCGGCGGGATTGAGGAAATTGTTGCGCACGTCGTCGGGTGTACCCGCATAGTACACGTCGCCGAGGTGAATCGTATGGTCGGGCTTCACGGCCAGCATCTGCTCGGCGATCTTGCGCGACGAGGGGAGGCCGGTGCCCCAGTCGCCGGCGATCGCGATAGTTGCGTCGTCGGCGATCTGCGTGATCGTGTCTTCAACATTGGCGCAGTGCGGGAAGGGGCTTACCCGCGGAAAATTGAGGCTCGCGACGTAGTGAGAAATCCAGTCGATATCCAGGGTTCCGTACTGATCGAATCCCGCCAGCTCGAAGGCATTAAAGGCCTTGCCGGGCCTTCCCGTGCCCGCAATCGCGCTCATCAGCAGGCTCACCGACGGATCCTCGGGGATCTCGCCGCTCAGCAGGGCCGGGTCGCACAGCTTTTCGCGCGCGATCCGGAGCGAGCTCAGGATGGTATCGCGATGGGCCAGGCCGCGCGACGATGACAGCGAGATGCGGGTGATCGCCTCGTCAATTTCGTCGAGGACGTTGCGATGCACGCCGTTGGAGTGTTTGAGCGCGACCGAGGGCGGACCTCCGGCCGGATTCGCCATCTTGACCGGTATCGCGGGTCCGGCGGCGCGGCGCGGCGCCGGGCGGGCGCCAATCGCGCTTCGCCGCCAATCGACGCGAGGGGTGCGGCGGCGAAAGCGCCTGCTGCCCGCGCGCGCGATGGTCTGTTCGCCGGGCGTGGTGCCGTCGGAATGGATCTGGTTCCATCCGCCACCCTGCTTCGGGTCGAAAACGGTTGCATAGCCGCCCGGCAGCAGTTGAAGCCAGCAGGAGATTCTCCGGCAATGGTCGAAGCGCGAGCCGCTTGGCTTGCGGAAGGGCTCGAACCACGCCGGATAGACGAAGTTCGCGACCCTTATCTTTTCGATTTCATAGCCGTAATCGTCGCGCTCGCAGGGATCGCAGACTTCGTAGGCATAGAAGACGGCGCCGTCGCCGGTATCGACGCATGCGGCGAGATTGACCCCCGGATCGACCAGCATCTCGATAAGCTCGTGGCTTGCCGCAATCGTCCAACTGCGGCCCAAATCGCGGATCGTCTTCACGAAGACCTTGGCCAGCGGCATTCCCTCGTCGGTAAGGTCGTGAAGTCCCAGCACGCCGGCCTGATCGGAATGGTCGAGCAGGACAAGCCACCAGGTGCCGGGCCGGGGGACGCGGCCGCGGGGCACCACGACAAGCTCGGCATCAATTCCCCATGCGGGCGTGAAGTGTTCGGTGAGCTGCGTGCGCAGCGCTCTCGTGACCTTGCGAACGTCGGCATCGGCGAGCACGGTGGTGTGATTGACGATAGAGACGGTGATGGCGGCCATCGCGGATTCTCCTCCTGGATCGCGCCGCTGGACTTTAGCAGGGCGGTCGGATAAAGCGCACGTGGTCCGCCTGTCAGAAGAGATATACGATCAGCCGGTAGCATCGGCGGCCGGCCGCAACCAACCCGGGAGGGAGAGCGATGCTCAGCGACAACGCCGCGCGTTTCTACCGAATAGCCGCCGCCGTCGAAAGCACCATCGGCGACCGCCTGCGCAATCAGACCGAGAAGCTGGTGGGAATCGACGCGACCGCGCTCCTCAACCAGCTCAACGGGCAGTCGAAGTATCCCGAGGTTACCCCGGATCTCGGAGATTTCGCCTACGCCCTCAACATCCTGACCGGTGACGACAACGTCGCCGGCGGGGTGCTCGACCTTGCCGGCGATCTACTGGGCATCTTCAAGGATCCCACGCGCATCCTCGAGGCGCTCGGCGACATCGCGGGCGACCTTGCGAAGCTCATCCCGGCGATACCGATGTTCGTGGAGCATCAGATTTCGGTTGCCATCTCGATGGTGTCGGCGGTGGGGGATATCGCAAGTCCGCGAACGCCGCAGAAGCTGCGCGAGGATCTCAACGCCGCGTTTGGGGCGTACTTCTATGATGACGGCTACGTACCGATCGACGGACAGCCGGTCACCCGCCCCGACATCGCCGCCCTGACCAACACGGGGGGACTGCAGGTGTTCGCCAAGCGCAAGACGGCCGAGGTCTTCGTGCGCGATCTCGTGACGATCACGGTGGATGCGAGCGCGGATTCGATGCTGAGGCTGCGCGACCGGCACGCGCAGTTCATGCGCGCCTACGCCAACAACCAGAAGGCGCGCAGATGGATGGCGGGTCTGCCGGCGCTTTCCGAATCCAGCGTCACCAGCGCATTCGAGGAGGCCGGCAACGGGATCGGATGGTTCCAGACCAATCCCATAATCGGCGCGTCGATCGGCACCTTCGCCGGCACCGCGGCGCGCAAGGCCACCCAGGATGTGTTTCTGAGAGAGCTCAACTTCTGAATCCGTCCGCCGAAGCGGCAATACGGGGGAGGCGTCGATGCGGTTTCGAAGGATGGCAGTTGGGGCGTTGCTGGCCTTTGCCCTGGCCGCGGGATGGATCGGGGCGAGCGCGGCGGAGAATCCGCTTCCCGTCTCGTCCTCGTCGCCGTCCGTGACCCGAGGGCAGTACGCCGAATTCGTGCTCTCCGGAACCACTCCGGACGCGGCGGTCGCGCTTTTCAGCGAGCGATGCGCGGGCGCGAAGGCGGGATGCGAGGATGCCGTCTTGCGGACGATAGCGTGCGTGCTCAACAACTCCGCGTGCCGGACGCTCGTCCCGCTGGACCTTCCCCTCGGCGACTACGAGGTCAGGGTCTATCCGAAGGATCAGGTTCCCGATCCGTCGCGGATCTCCGGCGCTCCGTCGTCGATAATCACGGTGGCGCGCGAAACCTCGGCGGCGCCCCTGCTGCTCGGGGTCATCCCGCAGGTGACCTATCCGGGAAGCGGGAGCGTGCGATGCCTGCCCGGCGCCGCCGCCGGCAGGGGCAATCAGGGCGCGGTCGACACGGTCAGCCTTGCGCTCAGCGGAGCCAACTTCAGCCTCGCGGGCAAGGACAATCGAATCCTGATCGACGGCAACGAGATGAGCGTGTGCTGGACGTGCGGCGCGCGCGACAATCGCGGCGGCTGCCCGATAGCGGGTTCGGTCTCCCGCGGCGGGCGCCTGATTCGCCTCGACGGCATACCGATCGACCAGTATGCCGGGTCGCACGAAGTGGCGGTCGAAGTCGATGGGGTCCGGTCCGATCCGATGACCTTCGTGATTTCGCGCGTGGGCCGCAACGCTCCCGCGATTGCCGCGGTCGTGATGATGGTGGCGGTGGCGGCGATTCTCGTGCTGGTCCTGTCCGGCAAAGCCTCCGGTGAGATCGCCGGAAGCCGGTACAGGAGAATCACGGCGTTGATGATGGATCCGGACACGTACACCTACAGTCTGTCGAAGTTCCAGTTCTATCTTTGGACGCTGGCGGCGGTGCTGGGATATTCCTACCTGACGATCGCGCGGACCCTCGTTCAGGGGAAATTCGAGTTCGCGCCCGTACCCGCCGGGCTTCCCGGAATCCTGTTCGTGAGCGCGGGCACTACCGTGGTCGCGGCGGGCGTGACCCGCGCAAACGGAACCAAGGGAGCGGGAGGTATCCAGCCTTCGTTCTCGGACCTGCTCACGATCGGCGGGGTTGTCGCACCCGAACGGGTGCAGTTCGTGGTATGGACGCTCCTTGGCGTCTTCACCTTTCTGGCGCTCACGCTGTACTCCGATCCCGGCTCGATTCGCGATCTGCCGGCCATCCCGCAGGAGTTCCTCTACCTGATGGGCATCAGCTCGGCCGGCTATCTGGGCGGAAAGCTGGTGCGCAAGCCCGGACCGGTCATCACCGCGGCGAGCGCGTTGTGGGAGGAACCCGACAAGCTCACGGTTGAAGTGATCGGCACGCAGATGTCGGTGCAGCCGGGAATCCGAATCGACAGCACCCATATCGTCTATGCGCTGCCTTCGCAGGAGCTCAAAACGACGGATTCGATCCTCGAAGTCACGGGCTACGATCCGATCGCGGCGGACAAGAGTCTTGCCGCCTCGCTGCGCCTGACCATCCGCGATCCGGACCTGATCGCGAAGGTGGCGGCGATGCAGAAGCCGCCGCCGCAGGCTCCAAAAGCGATCGCCAAGTCCGGCGCGGCTTCCTCCGGCCCGGCATTGACGGGCCCGGCCTCGTCCGCGCCGCCGCCCTCGGCCGCACCGTCCGCGCCCGCGACAGACGTAACGGAGAAGCCGATGATCTCGGTCACGAATCCCGACGGCCAGTCCGCGCAGTGGCCCTTCGTCATCGGATAGAGGCCGCGGCGCGAGGATCAGACGTTCTGCGGATGGACGATCGAGGCGCTGCCTGCGCCCGATGATACTCCGTTGGCGGTCGTGGCCTTTCCGTTCTTGGAGGTGGTGACTTCAAGGCCGCCGCCGAAGGCGGGATCCTTGTTCGTCACCTCGTGCAGGATCACGAAGCCGGAGTTGGTGATCGGCACATCGGTCGAGCCGCCGCGCGCCTCGTTGTAGGTGTGCGTCTGCTTGAGCTCGAGCTTTCCGACCTGATTGCAGTTGCTTAGCGGCACGCTGTGCTTGTCGACTTCGGCTCCGTTCGCCGGAATCTGCCCCGAGGTGCTTATTCTGGTGATGGAGGCGAAGCCGCCGGTCTTTGCGGCGATCTCGACGTGCTCCTGCACGATGGCCTGATCCAGATCCGCGATCGTTCCGCTGTCGGACTCCCATTTGCCGAAGGCGCGGAATCCGCGCTCCGATCCGGTGAGCTCCTCGCGGAAGGTAAAGCTCATGTTCTGTGGTATCGCCGCGACCGAGAAGGTGTTGCTCTGCGCGATCGTGCTGTTCGATTGCCTGGCCAGGAGCGCCAGGTTGTTTCCGGCCCCCTTGGCGGTCTGCGTGGCCCCGCGCAGTTTCACCGTCGTCGTTTTGGTGATCGATTTTGCCGCCGCGCCGTCGATCAGCGCCGAGCCGTTGTTGCCGCCCGAGTTCATGACCGAGAGCGAGATCGGCGCGTTGGCCGCGGGCGTGCCGTTCACCTGGACGGTGATCGGCGTGTCAACTTTCGGAGGGATGCGGCTGAGACCGCCTGAGGGCGTCGATGCCGCGTCCACCTTTGGAAAGGTCACGGTGACCGCTCCCGCTGCGCCTCCCGGACTCGGAGAGGGAGCGGGCGCCGGGGCTCCGCTCTGGGTTTGGATGTCCACGGCCTCGGCGGTGGTATCTCCGGCCGCGCCTATTCCGGATGTACCCTGAACCGAGCCCACGGTCAGACCCTTGACGCTGACCGCGGTGGCGGTTTTCAAGGCGCGCGCGCATGACAGGTTTTCCTTGAAGGTTGCGGCGCCGCTGCTCGCCAGTCCCAGCACATTGACCGTCGTCGAGGGCGCAAGCGTTGTCAGGAATTTGTCCAGGGCGCTTTCCTGGCCGTCCGAGAAGTCATCGCAATCGGTCTTGAAGAAGAAGCGTGTCCCGGTCGCCGACGGTGTCGGATTGATCGTGCAGGTCGTGGGGCGCTTGGCGACCTGCGCGGCTCCGCATGCGCGTTGAACCGCGAACGCCTGCGCCGATCCCTGCTGCACGACGTGAGCGAGTTCATGCGCGAGCAGCCGCATCCCGCGCGGCGATGAGGGCTCGTACTGCCCCGCGCCGAAAACGATATGGTTGCGGTACGTGTACGCGAGCGCATCGATTTGCCGCGCCGACTCGGCGGCCTGCGGACCCGTATGGACGCGCACGGCGCTCAGGTCTCGCCCGAACCGCGCGCTCATCAGCGTCCGCGTGGGAGCATCGATCGCGCTTCCGGCGGCGCCGAGGGCTTCATGAACCGCGGACGGCGCTCCCGCCGCGCCTTGCGCGGCCGTTGTCATCCGCGATATCCGCGGCGGCGACAGCGTGTGTCCGCCTGTCCCGGTTACCTGGTCGGCGGCGCGGTCGGCTTCCAGTTCCAGCGGATCGGCCGATGAGCCGATACGAAGGGCGATCTGCACGGCGTGGGCGGGATGAACCGTTTCATCGTCCGCCGTCCCGCCGGCGCCGCCGCATCTGCACGCCCGCTGAATGAGATTGCCGGGTCCTCCGAGAGCGAACATGCGGGAAAGCGGCCCCTGGGCGCGGGCGGCCGCAGTGGCGTTGCGGGCGCCGTGCTCGGCGCGAGATTTCACGGCTTCGCGCGATTTCGCCGCGACCGCCGCCATCACGCTCTCTCCAGCGGCGAACCCGGCCGGACAAGCGCATCCGGCGCCGCCGCGCCCTCTATGGAAGAATGGTCCAGGACAACACCCCTTTCGAAGTCCGCCTCCAGCTAACCGCACGCGCCCGCCAACATCAAGGACGCTCGGCACTTGACAGCTTACATTGCGCCGGAAATGCGCTGTTCGACCTGATCCGGGCAGGAGGAAGATCGATGGCAGCGGAAGATGCGGCTTGGCTCGTATCGCAGCTGCGATAGAGCCGGCAATCGGGCAGGCGAGCCCGCTCACCTGCGGTTTTTCGATGACTGCTTATGTGTGATATAATAACAATTTGATGGTCGATGGCGGCTATTCGGCGCTACGGAGAGATATCGGTCAACGTATTCGGCGGCTGCGCGGCAGACTCGGCCTGACTCAGACCCAGTTCGCCGAGCTGATGGGCGTATCTTTCGCCTCCGTCAACCGATGGGAGAACAATCAGTCCCATCCGTCGCCTCTCGCATGGCAACGAATTCTTGCCGCCGAGGAGCACGGCATCGATGCTCTATTGCGGCAGTGGAGCGGCAGTCCGCGGAGCGAATCCGATGGAGCGCATCCGGAGGCCGGCATTGTCCATGGTCTCGACTTTTCCGCTGATCCCGAGATCGTCCGGGCCGTAGCCGAGGCCGAGCGCCTTTCCTACGGCTATATATTTAATCCCGCCTTCGCGACCGAAATTTCGCGAATAGATCCTCTGCCTCATCAGCGAATTGCGGTTTATCAGCATATGCTGACGCAGCCGCGCCTCCGCTTCATGCTGGCGGACGATGCCGGCGCCGGTAAAACGATCATGACCGGTCTTTACATTCGCGAGATGCTGACGCGCCGGCTCATCCGCCGGGTGCTGGTCGTCCCGCCCGCCGGCCTGATTGGAAACTGGGAGAGCGAATTGCGGGCGCTCTTTGGTCTGCGCTTCAAAATCGTTACCGGACCCGATGCTCGCGCCGGCAATCCGTTCGCGGGAGCGGGGGGAGATCTCGTGATCGTCAGCGTGGATACGCTGAGCGGCGAGCGTATGCTTGCGCGATTGCGCGAACCGGAAGTCGCGCCGTACGATCTCGCGATCTTCGACGAAGCCCACAAGCTCTCGGCGCGCCTGGAAGACGGTTTTACGCTTCGCCGCACCGACCGCTACAAGCTTGCGGAAGCGCTGGCCGGGGTTCACGGCGTCGATCCGGAATACCGCCTGCCCTGGAGCTGCCGCCATCTGTTGCTGCTCACCGCCACGCCGCACATGGGCAAGGACTTTCCCTACTATTGCCTGTGGCGGCTGCTCGAACCCGAGGTGCTTTCGACGAAGGAGGCTTTCGACGCCTATCCGCCCGAGTCGCGCCGGCAGCACTTTATCCGCCGTACCAAGGAGGAAATGGTGCGCTTTGACGGGTCGCGCATCTTTCCTCCCCGCAACTCGGACACACTCAGCTACGAGCTTTCCCAGGGCGAGGCAAGCGAGCAGGCGCTATACGACCAGACCACGGACTACATGCGCGATTACTACAATCGCGCCCACATCCTCAATCGATCAGCCGCCCGTCTCGCGATGAGCGTCTTCCAGCGGCGGCTTGCCAGCTCGACCTATGCGCTGATGCGCTCGTTCGAGCGACGCCTGGCGAAGCTCGATGCCGTAATCGACGAGGTACGCTCAGGCCGCCTTACCGCCGAGCAACTGTCGTCGCTCCAGGACAGCCTGCGCGTCCGCGATATCGAAGATGACAAGACCGCCGATGAAGAGGAGGCCCAGGACGGGCTTGAGGAAAACGAGGCGGCCGAGCTGGAGGCGATGGCGGGCGTGGTCGGCGTCACTCTCGGCGAGCTTGAGGCCGAGCGCAACCAGGTGCGCAATCTGCTGGATCTCGCGCGCGAGGTCTATGAGCGCGGCGAAGACTCGAAGTTCGAGAAACTCCGCGAAGTAATTCGAGATCCGCGATGGCGCGACCAGAAGATCCTCGTCTTCACCGAACACCGCGATACTCTGAACTTCATCGTCGAAAGTCTCGAAGGGATGGGCTTTGCCGGGCGCGTCGCCCGAATCCATGGCGCGATGGACTACCTGGAGCGGCAGGAGCAGGTTGCATTTTTCGACAAGCCAACCGTTGACGGCGGCGCGGCTTACATGATCTGTACCGACGCCGCCGCGGAAGGCATCAACCTGCAGCGCGCTTGCCGGCTGATGGTCAACTACGACATCCCATGGAATCCGGCACGGCTTGAGCAGCGGATGGGCCGGATCCACCGCTACAAACAGACCCGCGAGGTGCGCATCATCAATCTGGTGGCCGGCCGCACGCGCGAGGGCCGGGTGCTCAAGACCCTGCTCGACAAGCTTGAAAAAATCCGCAAGGAGCTCAATTCCGACAAGGTCTTCGACGTGATTGGCCGGCTGTTTGAGGGAGTGAGCCTCAAGGATTACCTCGAAAAGTCCGTCACTGATCAGGGCGCCGCCCAAAGCGTGGTCGAAATCGAGGGCAAGCTTACGTCCGAGCAGATAAGGGCCTTCAAGGAATGGGAGCGCAAGCTCTACGGCGAGGGCGGCGAAGTCGCCGCGCGGCTCGACACCGAGCGCGCGATCGTCTCCCGCGAGCAGCTCCGCCGCCTGCTCCCCGGCTACGTGCGAAGCTTCATCGAGAAGGCCGCGCCGCTGCTCGGGCTCCGAATCGAGGGCGACCTCGACGGGGTGTTCTCGTTCGCCGAAGCCCGTCCGCGCGCGCTCGAAGCATTCTGGCCGATTCTGGAGGACTACCCGCCGGAGAGCCGCAACCGCTTCATGCTCCATAACCCCGGCGATTCAACCGTGGCGGCGTTCCTGCACCCCGGCGAATCCTTCTTCGACGCGCTGCGCGATGCAGTGCTGTCGCGCTTCTCAGCCGATGCGCTTCGGGGCGCGGTCTTTATCGATCCGACCGCCGAAGCTCCGTATTTCTTCCATCTCGGACTGATTCAAGTAGTGCGCAAGGCCGACGACAATCCTGTCCCAAGCGGAGCAGAAGGGGCCGGCTCGCTCCGGGCGGAGGAACCGATCGAATGCCGGCTGGTCGGATTGCGGCAGGATAGCGCAGGCCGTATCGAGGAATGCCCGGTCGAGCATCTGCTCCTGCTGCGCGGGGGGCCGGGTGGAATTCCGCTCGCCGTGCGCCCGTTTGCGGCTCAGGCTCCGACCGCGACAGAACTTGCCGCCCGAATTGCGCGCGAACAGATCGCCGCGCCTGTTGTCGAGCGTCATCGCTCCGCGATGGTTGCCGGCCTGCCCGAGCGCGAGCGCTTTATCGAAGCCGGCTACCGCTACGAGGAGGACGCGCTGTTGGCGCAACGCGTAATCACTGCGAATAAGGCTCGCGAGGGCGACACACGCGCGGCGGCCGAGCTTGAGCGGATCAAGCAGCGCCAGCGCTCGCTTGAGGACCTGAAGCGGCAGGCGCTTGCCGCGCTCCGGGGCGAACCGGAGCTGGTCGACTCGCGCGAGATCGAATTTTTGGCCCATGCGCTCGTTGTCCCGTCGTCCGATCCCGAAGACAAGAAGCGCCACGACGCCGAGATCGAGAAGGTCGCGGTCAGGATTGCTGCTGAATACGAGCACCAGCAGGGATGGACGCCGCGCGACGTCTCGACGCCGCCGCTGGCGCGCGCGGCGGGGCTTACCGACAACCCCGGCTTCGACATCCTCTCGCAGCGTCCGGCCTTCAGCGCCGCGAGCGCGAAATCAACGGTGTTCGAGGATCGCGCGATCGAGGTCAAGGGCCGCGCCGGCGTCGGCGATATCGAGCTTACCGAGAACGAATGGAGCCGCGCCTGCAACCTGCGCGACCGCTACTGGCTGTACGTCGTCTTCGACTGCGGCACTCCCAGGCCGCGCCTGTTTCGGGTTCGGGATCCGTTCTACAAGCTCGTCGCCACCGCCAAGGGCGGCGTGATAATTGACGAATCTGAAATCGCGCGGAGCGCGGAGAATTGAGGTTCTCACACGCTGGTGAACAACTCGGCTGAAATGTACAATTGAGCCAGTTTCAGTGACGGGAGAATATCCACCGATGCCGGCCAAAAGGAAATCCACCAGCGAAACGATCACCACGGTTGCCGCGCGCCAGAACTTCTCGGATCTCATCAACCGCGTTGCTTACGGCAAGGATCGTGTTCTGCTGACCCGGCGCAGGCGTCCGCTGGCGGCGATGGTGCCGATCGAGGATATCGCGCTGCTTGAAGAGATCGAAGACCGGGAGGACCTCAAAGCCGCCCGTGCGGCGCTCCGCGAGGTCAAACGCAAGGGGACGATTCCATGGGCGCGGTTAAAAAAGGAACTGAGTCTCAAGTGATATCGCGATGGCCTACACGGTCGAGTTCTCGCCCGGCGCGGCTCGCGACTTTCGCAAACTCGCGCGTGAGATTCAGCATAGGTTACGTCCGCGTATCGATGCGCTCGCAGATAATCCGCGCCCGGGGGCGCAAAGAAGCTTTCCGGCGGCCATGAATTGTGGCGTATCCGCGTCGGCGACTATCGAATCGTGTACGAGGTCCACGACCGGACTCTCGTCGTATTGGTGGTCCGCGTCGCTCACCGCCGCGAGGCGTACCGGTGAGCGACCGCGTGCGGCGCGTCTGGCTACATCCTCTACCGGGGATATCGAGCTTACGGAAAATCAATGGGGCAGCGCGCGCAACCTGCGCGACCGCTACTGGCTCCATGTCGTCTTCGACTGCGGCACCCCGAACCCGCGCCTGCATCGCGTCAGTGACCCCTTTTACGAGCTCGTCGCCACCGCCAAAGGCGGCGTGACCATCGATGAAACCGAGATTTTCAAAGCGGCAAGCGCCATCTGAGTCATGCCGAGATCACCCCTTAAGCACGCGCAGACCGAGATGCCGTTCGAACGGATCGAAATCGCGATCGCGGTGAAGCAGCGAATGGCCGTTTCGGATGCAGAAGGTCGCGATCAGCGTATCGATGGTCGCGCGGATAGTGACGCCTCTTCGTCGCAGGAGCCGGTAATTCCGCGACGCGCCGATCGCAATTTCACCATGGAGGCGCACTGGAACGCCCGGAAGCGGGCGAGCGCGCGTGCGGCGTCGTGCTCGGAGCGGAACCCCTGCAAAACCTCGGCGAGAATCAGATCCCCGACCAGCAGCCGTCCCGAGTCCATCAGACGATCGAGCAGATCGGTTTCGGCACCGGCCGACCCGTTGAAGTAGTCGATCCAGACGGAGGAATCGACCAGGATCATTCGCCGATGAAGCGGCTGCGCCTCATCGCTTTCAAGTCGCCCTCCCAGCGGAGCTTGCCGCGCAGCGCGCGCATCTTCGACTGCTCCTTGACCTTGAGCAGCAAGCGCAATCCGGATTCAACCGCTTCGCGCTTGGTCTTGGCCCCCGACGCGCGCATCGCCCGCTTCATCAAGTCATCGTCTATGACGATATTGGTCCGCATCGCGAATCGCCTGATGTGTATACTGTGCTTTCCCGCTACACATCGCAAGGGTGTCGCGCGCCGCGCGACCAAGGTCAAGGGTCGGGAGGGCATTGACGATGGAGAGCTTACCGAGAACGAATGGAGCCGCGCCTGCAACCTGCGCGACCGCGACTGGCTGCACGTGGTTTCCGACTGCGGCACTCCCAGGCCGCGCCTGCTTCGGGTGCACGATCCATTCTACAAGCTAATCGCCGCCGCCAAAGGCGGAGTCATCGTTGGTGAGCGCGACATAATGAAAGCAAGCAGGGGCGCGATCTTGTGGAACTTTCGATCACGATGGACTTTCGGCCCCTCCTTTACGCTCGGCGATTGCATCCCCGCATGTGCGCTGCCTGCTTGATCTCTCGGTCATATATCTGTACATTCGTCATATCATCTGACGGGGGTCGGATATGATGGATACACCTCAATTCACGATACAAATCGAAGGGCCGGGTCTGACGATGAAACGCGAGGTAGAAGAGCCTATCGTCTTGAAAGTTATGGGAATTCTCCTCGGCCCGAAAACTCCAACCTTCGGTTCTGGCGCCGCTTCCGCAATGCACACGCCGACGTCCGCGTCACCCTCGGGCGCAAATCTGGACGAATCTCCGCGCGAGTATCTCGATCGTTCGGGAGCAAAGACGAACGCCGAGAAGATCACCGCACTCGGACTCTATCTCCTAGCGCAGGGGGCCGAGTCCTTCACGGCGAGAGACCTGCGGCAAGTCTTTGTTTCGGCTGGCGAGCCCACCCCCAAGAACCTCGCGCGCGATATCAAGCACAGTGTCCGGACGGGTTGGCTGGCGCTGCGTCCCGACCAACCGGACAGGCTGTATATAACCAATCGCGGCGAGGCAGCAGCCTCACACGGGTTCACGGATCGGTCACCAGTTCCGCGGCGCCCGAAGCGTGCAAGAGGTTCGAATGCGGAAGGTGGCTCCTCCGACCAGCGCTCTGTGAGAAATGGCGGCAGCGCCAGGTCGGTACTTGAGGAATTGCTCGCTGAGGGTTACTTCGGAGAACCCCGGACCTACCACGATATTATGCAGACCGCGTGGGAGAAGGGTCATCGATTGCGCCGCACGGACCTAACGCAGCCGCTGTTGGATTTGGTACAAGCGCGTCCTCCGAGGCTGCGGCGCCAGAAAGTTACTGCGTCCAGCACAGGCCGAGCGGTCTGGGCTTATTCGATTGCTCAAAATGCCAATGCCGCGTAGGACCGCCGGTATACAGTCACCCCAGGCATTTCCCGGGCGCGGCCAGGTTGCGACCCTCGTGTACAGCGAACTGACCGAGAACAAACGCAAGCGCAGATCCAGCCCACGCGACAGTTACCGACTGTATTTGGTTTTCGCTTGCGGCGCTCTGAACTCGCTGTCACTTCGAACTAACGATCCCTCCTACAAGTCAACTGCCGCCACGAGAGGCGGTGTGATCATTGACGAGCAAGAGATAGTGGAGAGGCTGGAGGTCGAATCGTGATTTGCCAAGATGGAGGGAATCGCAGATGAACAATGGCACGGAGAAGACGTTAGCGTTGCCGGGAAGCAGCTATGAAGTGATTGCAAAAATATTGCACGCGTACGCTCTATGCGGTGACACTGCGGCAAACCTTGACACCGTTGCAGCCAAAGCGGCTATGGGCAAAACGCTGGTATCCCGGAATAACGGCTTTTTAGTCAGCTTGGGCCTCCTGACAGAAGGCAAGGCCAAGAGTCTAACCGCTGATGGCAAGAAACTCGCCGTCGCGATTGGCCACAACCTGGAGGAAGATGCGGCGCTCGAATGGAGACGCATTTTTCTGAGTGCACCCGCTGCTAAAGGCCTCGTGGATATGCTCAAGGTCCAGAAGGAGATACCGGAAGCCGCTCTACCTGGCAAAATCGCGAGCACTCTCCGACAACCAAATTCATCGGCCACCACCACGGGGGTCAACTCGCTGATCGAAATCCTAACGAAGGCGGGCCTGATTCGGGGACAAGACGGCAAGTACAGGCTTGCGGCGGAGCCGGGCGAACCCAAGCCGAGTAGCGGCGCGCCCGCTGAGCCACCCATAGCGAACCACCCCAATCTTACCGAGGTTAAGGGCGCGGTAGAGGCTGGTCAGGCGGCGACAACAAGCGGGGTGAAGTTCGGAACAATTCCCTTCCACGTAAATATCGAGCTGCACCTACCTGTGTCTTCGGAGCAGGCCGTTTATGACGCCCTGTTTAAGAGCATTCGCGAGAACTTGCTGAGTTAGTTGCATGGACTACCTCGATGGAGTGCAGGATTTCGTAACCAAATTGGTTCGATGGCGAGCGATTCAGGCTGACGGATATCTGGTCTCGCGTGGCCCGGAACGCGTTCCAGAAGTCAGCGAGCTCCGTCGTAGCCTCGTTTCGCTCGGTCCAAAAGATCTCAAGTATTTCAACGAGGGGCTCGACTGCATTCAGTACGCCCAAGCGCCCCGCGCCGCGATCGTTCTAGCAGGCTGTTGAAGAATGGCTGTGAATAGCCGGTTTGATAGTCATTGGAGAGCGAATGGAGGCTAGATCAGCGGGAGTGAGCCGGCCTTTATGTTTCGCGGCGCCGAGCTACAGGGC
>Ga0070741_10004113_pt1 | contig 34508 bp, 30 predicted proteins | sample Coa_R1_4_FD_66440 | JGI IMG/M metagenome (GOLD analysis project Ga0070741, IMG submission 66440) | Surface soil microbial communities from Centralia Pennsylvania, which are recovering from an underground coalmine fire - Coalmine... | ecosystem: Environmental > Terrestrial > Soil > Unclassified ... | reverse complement strand
TGGTGTGCTTTGTGAACGTGAAAAGCGTGGATCGAATCATCTACTCCATTTTCCAGCGTTTTACCCTGGAATGGAAAACCCGCACCCTCAAGCTATTTACACAAGCCGCGTGACATCACCGCCCTTGATGTCGTGCAAGATCGGGCGCTCTCCCTGCCCGACAAGAGGCCGAGAGGGTAGCCAACCGATCTAGAAACCCTTACCCCTGATACAGGTTTTCCTGAGTGCAACGGGCAGAGTTGTCTCGGCTTCTAAGCTCCACGATACGTTTCCCCGCTCCGAGGTTCATATGCGCGTTTCTGCGTTATTCGCTTCCCTCTTCATTTCACTTCTGCTGCTCTGCGGCAATGCCATTGCCGGCGGCACAGTCGGCTTCAACGTCAAGTGGTATCCGACCGGACAGTGGCCCTTCAACGATATCGTGGATTCCCCAGATTTCGAGGCGACGACCGGTATTGTGCTCGCGGATCTAAACCGCGACGGGATTCCTGACGTCGCCTATAGCTATTCCTGCTGTGAAAATGGCAGCTCCGGCGGCGGTGTGATTGTCAAGTTGGGAACAGGCGGCGGAAACCTCGGTCCCGACGTGCCCTACAAATTTGGCCAGGACGTCCTAGGCGAGTTAAAGGCTGCCGACCTCAACGGCGATGGCTGGCTCGACGTGATGACGCCGGACGTCCTTGGTGGCACAACAAACGTGTTTCTTAATAACGGCGACGGCACATTTTATTACGCGGGTAAAATCTTTCTCGCCGGGAGCTATCCTGGCTCGTTCACCGTGGGAGACTTTAATCACGACGGAAAAATTGATCTGGCTCAGATCGGCTGCGACGAGCCCCAAGCCGGATTTCCTGGTGGGGCTAATTGCACACTTAACATCGGACTCGGCGACGGTAGCGGGCTCAATTTTGAGAAATCGCAGTCTATTCAGCTGGCCGGCTCTTCTTTCAGCCTGCAGTCTGCCGATATCAATGGTGACGGTAACCTCGACCTTATTTATGTCCGCGACAGCCGGGCAGTGATTCGCTGGGGACTCGGCAACGGGACTTTCTCCGCACAGACTTACTTGACGCCGCCCACGACTGATCCGATGGACGCGGCTGCCGTCGCTGATTTCAATAATGACGGTCGGCTCGACGTGGCCCTGTTGTCGGGTTATCCATGTCGGCCCGACCCAGATAGGGGAGCGTGCGGACAGGGAAATGTGAACATCGTCTGGATGTACAAGAACAATGGTGGAACCAGTTTTACCCTGACAACACACACGCAGTTCACAGCTCAAGCTGGAGTGATCGTGCCGGCGGATATCAATGGCGACCTCAACCAGGACCTGCTCCACTACAACCAGTTCGCCGGCGGCATTTATCCGGTAGTTGATCCTCACGGTGGATACGAGTACGTCTTGGGACTGGGTAATGACATGCTCGGCCCCCAGGGAACTCTTTCCGATAGTGGGATCAGTGCCGCCACCTTCCGCGACATGGACGGCGATTCTCGGGCCGACTATGCCGTCATCGATTGGTTTACAAATCAGCTTGGCGTTGGAATTCAGACGGGAGGCTGGAAGAATTGCCCGCCGCCGAATTCGGCAAACCTGGCGGCAAAGATCTGTGGGGTTGCAAATGGAGCGACAGTCAGCTCGCCGCTGCTGGTGAGGGCGTCCGGCAATTCGCCCGCGGGAGTCAATCAATTGCAGGTCTGGATTGACGGCAAGAAGCGATACGTAAAGTGGGGTGACCAACTATCGAAGAGGTTTACGCTCAGCGCCGGGAGTCACCGAATTGCGGTGGTTGCGAATGATAAGTACATTGGGCACGCAAGCAAAGTCATCAATGTAACCGTGCACTGAATGCAGGATTCGGCGCGGGTGTCGAACTTCGCCGGATTCAAATACGAACTCTAAACTCGCCAATCTGCTGCAGGAACACGGTTTGAGGACAGAAAGTCAAAATCCCCACCCTGTCTGGCAAAAAGCGCCGAGACAAGGGTGGGCGCCCGTTTGAAACAAGCTTCGAGTCAGTGCGTGGCCGCCTCGGCGGGCAGTTGCAAGCGCTGGCGTGCCGGCGAGGGCTTCGAGCCGTCACTGGGCTGGTTGCTCGCGGCGGGCGCACTCTGATTGCCCGCTCCAGAATTGGCCCTAGCTTGTAGGTCGGCGCTCCGATACTTCGGTTCGCTGATGTAACCGTGAATATGGTCCTTGGTCACGCTGTTGATCACCAGTTCCACCGGCAGTTTTTCGTTTCCCGGATAGAAGACCGCTGGCTCATAGACGTTGACGTGCTTCTTCGAAAGTTTGGAATCATCCACGAGCAGCTCCAGGTCGGCGTAATTGTGTTTCGTGTTGGCCTTTTTCAGCCGGATGCTGATCGGTCCCTGGCGCTCGAACTGGCCCGTCTTGTCGACGTCGAACTCGAAATAGTTTCGCTCGCCTTTCTTCTCGAGCAGAACGAGCTCGTCGTGGGTTTTGGCGATCGAGCCGGTGAGCTCGGTACGCGTGCTCGCCAGGTCTTCGCGGGTTGAGGCGATCTGGCGGCCTTGCTCATCGAGCTGGCCCTGCATTCTATTCCAGCGCGGATCGTCAATCCGATGGCGCGCGACGGCTGGAGTTAGCGGCTTGCGATAGATGTGAGGTGCGGGTTTGGTCTCGGCTTCTGGCGAGGGCTTTGCTTCGAGAGCGTTGACTTTTGCAACGAGCGTGTTGAGCTGATCGCGAGTCGCGTTCAGAGTTGCGGTCATTGCGCTGTTGTTCGCCGCAAGATCCTTCGCTACGCTTCGTTCGTGCCACGAATAACCAAGAGCAACTAACAATGAGAGGAGAAGCGTGACCGTGCCGAAGCGGGGGCCTGCTGCGCTGCCCGTACGAATGGGTGTCTTGTCGTTGGGAGCGGGTACTCCTTCAGATGCGCGTGGTTCCTGGGATATGAGAGAAGGTGTTTCCTCAGACATGGGAGAGTCCTCCTACGGTTCCATAGCAACTTACCTTCCAGCGCCGGTGCCTGTAATTCACTGAAAAGGTTGAATCTTCGCTTCTCATCGAAACATGTTCGCAACGGTCCGGGCAATTTTTACTTACCCGATTTCACACAAGAGATCGCAATGCCCCTGTCGCAAAGAACGTGATAAGGACGGGGGTACCCGGGGTACCCCTCAATGTTTTACCGGTCCCAATACGGCTCGCCCTGGGAAGACTTTCGGCGTCAGTTTGCCTTGATCGATCAGCACTGTCCCGCCGACGATCAAGTACTGCACACCGATGCTTTGCTCGGTTGGACGCTGGAAGGTTGAGCGATCGGTAATTGTCTGCGGATCGAACACGACAATGTCGGCGTCTGCACCTTCCTGCAGACGGCCCTTGTGTCTGGCTTCGGGAGTGGCACGCTCCAGCCGTTGCGCCGGCATCAGCGTCATCTTGCGGAGCGCGTCCATCAGGGTGAGGCTACCCTGCTCGCGCACGTACTGCCGCAAAACGCGCGAAAAGGTCCCAGCGTTGCGAGGATGACTTGCCAGCCCATCACTGGCAATCATGACAAGAGGATTTGTGATCACGGCATCGACTGCCTCTTGCGTATTCTGAAATATGAGTACCAATTGCGGCTGACTCGAACTGTGCAGCTGGTCGAACCGTTCTTTGGTCAGGCGCTCGCCGGTATCCGGCAACTGCAGGGCGTCATAGCTGATGCCCAGCCTTTGCTGCCAGCCAGGATTGAACACCGCCGAGTTGATGTAGGTCATGCCGGCGATATATGGATACGCTTCCACCGTGACATCGAGCCCGCGGGCACGGGCGCCGGCGATCATCGAGAGACATTCGGGAGCATCCTTCATGCAGCTGCTGTTGACGTGAACAATCTGCAGCGACGCGCCTGTGATGGCGGCCGCTCCAATCACTTCGCTGATGGCCTCAATTGACGAACCGGGCTCGATTCGTCCTGAGCTGCGGACGTGGGTGAAGACCGGAACTCCACGCTCGGCAGCAAGACGAAACATCTGGATTACTTCCGAGCGAGTCGCACCGGGCGTGTACGCGATGCCCATGCCAATGCCGAGGGCACCGAGGTCCAGCTCACGGCGCAGTCGATCCAAAATGCGATTGACCTGCTCAGGAGTTGCGGGCTGGTCGGTTGCGGGTCCCGACTTGGGCAGCAGCTCGGGAAGTGGCGCGCCAAAGACCAGCGACCGCGCGGCAACGTGACTCGCAGTGGTTCCATAGTTGATCAGCGAGCTGCCTTCATGCGTGCGCAGAAAAAGCGCAACATCAGGCTTGCCGATTTCCATCTCCAGCGCCGTGGTCACGCCATCGAAAGCCTTCATGCGCTGGCTGTCGGGATCCTGCCCGTGCTGATGGAGATCAATGAAACCAGGCGCCACAACCAGGCCCTTCGCTGAAAGCACGCGCTTGCCACTGAGCGGGGATTCGGATATCAGGACAATTTTGCCGCCGTTGATACCGACGCTCCCGATCGCATCCAGGCCTGTCTCGGGATCCATCACCCGTCCGCCCTCGATCACCAAGTCGAATTGTTGTTGCGCTGGCGAGAAGCAAGTCAGCAGAAAAAGCGCGACTACCAGGTAGAGAGTGCGCATGGCGTGCTGGATGATAAATGCCGATGACTACGACGGCAAGGTTCGTTCGGAATTCAAGCAGGCTTTTGAAGGCGTTCGAGCGTGAGGGGATCGAATTCGCCGTCAAAATACTTTTCAAGTGCTTCACGAAAAATTCGATTTTGCGGCGCAGCCTTCGCAAAGAGCGTCATCGAGGACCGAAACTTCGTTGCGTCAATTTCGCCGAAAATGTCCTCGGCAGATCGTCCTTCGATTTCATTCACCACGCGTGTGCACTGTTCCAGACGTGGCCCCAGTACCGGATGAGCCATATACGCAGTTGCTTCCTGAAGGCCCGATATGCCATAGAACTGCGAATTCGAGCTGAACCCGAGGCCGCGCAGCTGCGGGAAGATAAACCAGATCCAATGCCCGCGCTTACGGCCTTGCTTCAACTCGGTCAACACATCTGCGATAACGTGCTGTTGCGCGTCGAGAAATCTCTGCAGGTTGAAGAAATCCTTCATGGGAAGAGCAAGCAGCGATTCTACTCATCGTGCTGAAGGCCTTGGCTCACGCGGAACACATGTCCGTCGGGATGGCGCACATGCATCTCGCGAACGTTCCAGGACATATTGTGGGGCGGAAACGTAACTTCCAGGCCGGCGGCAACACACTCCTGGTGAACGGCGTCGACATCTTCGACCCAGACCGACATCCAAACACCCTTATCTCCCTCTTCGTCTCCGTCCATCTGGAAAGTGGTCGTATTCGCGCCGCGGCCGCGGCCCCCCTGCGCTCCCTGGCATAGAAAAATCTCGCACCTGCCGGACTGGACCGCGCCGAATGTCGGAGGTGTTCCCCAATCCCAACATTTCTTCCATCCCCACTTGGCAAACCATTCAAACGTGGCGGACAGATCGGAGACGTTCAATATAGGGGTCAGGCCGTGAGCAATCATGATGCGGCAGCATAGCACGGTCCCAAGGCGACAAAACCAGCTAGGCAAAAGCTGAGGTTCGGTGCTAGCATCGCTTCCCATGCTAAAGCTAATGTTCATGCTGTTGACTGTATCCATTGCTGCCTATGCTGCCGAACTGCCCAGCAAGCGGTATTTGAACCTCTCAGCAATCAAGACCATGGTTGCAGCGGCGGAAGCCGAGGCTAAACGGCAACAGGTAGAAGTGACAATCTGCATTGTGGATGAGAGCGGCAATCTGCTCTTTTTGGAGAAAGGTGACAGCGCGCCGCTGAACACGATCACCTGGGCGCAGAAAAAGGCCCGCCATGCCGCGTTCTACAAGAGTCCGTCGAAGAACGCCGAAGACACGGTAAAGGACGGCAAGCTTGAGGCGCTCGCATATCCTGATTTCTTCCCTAACCAGGGTGGACTGCCGATCGTGGTTGACGGGCAGATTCTGGGGGGAATATCCGCGAGCGGCGCAAAGTCTGAGATCGACGAAGCCATCGCGCAAGCTGGACTGGATGCGCTGACAAAGAAGTAACCGGCACAAAAATGCCGCGACGAGCACAAGCCCACGGCCACCCCCGCGCGGTAGATTGATTGCGATTTTTGTTCTTACTAGGCGGTCTTTTTCCCGAATATTCCTCCAACACCTTCTTTAACTCTCTCCGTCATGCCGCTGGTCTTTTCGGAGACGTCGCCACCCTGCGCTATGCTATCGAGGTGACCTCCCATACTGGGGAATTTGGATTTGAAAAAAGAGATCGCAGTCTCTGCGGCCTGGCGCGCCTTGTCTTCTCCGATCCCTGTTCTCTGTGCAATTTGGCTGATTAATTCGTTCACCGGATTCTCCTTCAGGTTTGTAATAGGCATCGCCCAAACATGCCTTTTCTGGAATCTACGCGGAAACCGGCGAATCCAATACGGTTAATACTGACAGGGGTGACTTTCGTCCGGAGAGAAACGCTAGACCTTGAGTCGCAAAGGAGCCCACGGGTTTAACATAGGCTTGATAACAATATGTGCCGAAACATCAGAACACTCTTCAATTTTGAGCCGCCGGTCACGGATGAAGAAATTCGCGCGGCTTCGCTGCAGTTTGTAAGAAAGATAAGCGGATTCACTAAGCCATCGAAAGCAAACGAGGCAGCATTCATGACTGCCATTGATGAGGTGGCTGCCGCCTCGGCGCGCCTGCTGCGCGCGCTGGAAACCAACGCTCCACCCAGAAACCGCGAAGAAGAGGCCGCGAAGGCAAAGGCGCGAGCGGTTGCACGGTTCGGAGATTGAATTAGATCTCGGCGGGACCGGCTATTGCGCACCGAAAGATCCTCCCACCATCGCCGAATCCAAGAGCTACTCTCGTATGCCAAGTCGTTATAAGTGATGAGGATCGGCACATCACTCGCAATAAGCTATAACCTGGACAATAGACCATAGCAATTTCCCCTCCTGCAGCGTACTATTCAGACCGCGCGAAAATCTCTTTCTCGAAGAGAAAGGGGGCCAGCCATGGTTTTCGGCATCAGCTTGCAAACATATACCCTGCTGCATGTTCTGATCAGCCTGATTGGGATTGTTACAGGGTTCGTCGTAATCTCTGGATTCATCAGGTCAAAACGCCTCGATGGATGGCAAGCTCTGTTCCTCCTGACCACAATTCTTACAAGCGTCACCGGATTCGGGTTCCCCTTCAATGGCATAACGCCTGCGATCAAGCTTGGGGTGATATCGCTCGCAGTTCTGGCAATTGCGGTCCTTGCCCGCTACGCTTTTCACTTTTCGGGCAAGTGGCGGGCGGCCTATGTGATATGCGCCTGCTTAGCTCAATATTTCAATGTATTCGTGCTTGTTGTGCAGTCGTTTGAAAAAATTCCGGCATTGAAAGGATTTGCTCCGACGCAACAAGAACCGCCGTTCCTGGTGGCGCAACTGGTGGTGCTTGCGATTTTTATTGCGCTCACCATCCTGTCAGTGAAGCGATTTCACTTGGAGCCAGTCGCGGCCGGAAAGTCCGCAGGAAAGGCCGCCTAATCAACTTTTGGCTCGGGCTTGCTTGTCAGAAGTTATGCAGCGGCGGGTCGGTCCAGGGAACCATTGAGCAGCATCTTGCGTCCAATCCAGTATGCGCCCCTTGAGAGCTGTATGCTGCGGGCTGCTGCTGGCTGGCGTTTCTGTCAGTCAAAGTGCGTTTTCCGCTAAACACTCGTGCACAGTTTCCGGGCAGGTAATAGAAGAACCTGGTGGTCTGCCCCTTCGCAAGGTTCTCGTCTCGCTTATGCGTAACGGCGAATTTGCTGATCGCTTTCGCGAACGGGGTGCTTACTCAGCCATATCCGATGCTGAAGGCCATTTCCAGATAACAGGTGTTGCGCCGGCGGAGTACCGCGTGTCATTGGAACGTCCGGGATTCGTGAGCGCAACTCGGCGGTCGCGGACTCTTTCCCCTCTAGTGGTCTCAGCAATCGACGGACATGATGTTACTGGACTGCTGTTTGGAATGCTTCCGGCGGGAGTCATTCAAGGGAAAATCGCGGATGAAGATGGCGATCCATTGCCGAATGTAAGCGTGTTTGCCATTTCGCCAAATAGGCAAGGGATTTCCGCCACAGGCATGACCAACGACTTGGGCGAATACCGGATCGCGGGACTGGCCGAAGGAAAATATCTGGTGATGGCACAGGTGATCCGGCGGCGTATTGGCGTACCAGGGGATGATTCGCAGGTTTATCCGCCTACTTATTTCCCCGGGTCCACCGACTCCGCCCAAGCCTCCGTGATCGAGGTGCACCCGGGAGAGGAATCGAGCGCCTCGCTAAACGTGACCCCTGTCCGAACGTTCAAGGTACGGGGGCGGGTATCCGGCTTGCCGCTACGAACTGGCACCTCGCCACAAGCTGCGAACACGGTTCTACTATCACCGACCGACAGTCAGTTGCCGGAGCAATTCAACGGGGTTATTGCTGCCGATGGCAATTTTGAGATCACTGGCGTGCCGCCCGGATCCTACAGAGCGGCCATTACCACACAGGACGGGGATGTCTGGCGGCGCGTCCGTTCGGGTCAAATTGAGGTCCACAACTCTGACCTGGAGGGTTTGCAGTTGGTTCCGGAGCTTAGTGGCGAAGTGCGAGGCCGTTTCCGCATGGTAACGGGAAAAACATGGATTGGTCGCAACTGGGTGTGCTAATCGACCCAGATGAGCGCGACCAATTCGGGCAATCGTTGACGGCCCAAGCAGCCAAAGACGGCAGCTTCAAGGTCGAAAACGTGCCCTCGGACAATTACCACTTAGTCGTGACTGCCAATTCCAATTTCGAGGGATGGCGTGACTACATCACTAAAGAAGTTATTGTGAATGGAAAGGATGCAGGCGATGCCGGCTTTTCCACCTCGGGCGGCGCAACCCTCGTGGATGTAGTTGTGAGCGCAAAGGGAGCCGCGATCTCAGGAACGGTGCTCGACGACTCCGGGCAGCCTATTTCCGCCGTGCAAGTTGTCTGCGTGCCGGATGAGAGCCGGCGAAAACGTCGGGATGTATACCAACAGACCCAGACAGACAGAAACGGAAATTTCGCATTGCGCGGACTGAATCCCGGTGAGTATCGCGTGTTTGCCCTGGACCAGCCTGAGCCGGATATCTCAGACCCGGAATTCGTGAACTTGCACGAAAATTCTGGTCAAGCTGTGAAACTCGACGAAGGCGAACGGCAAACGGTTGTGCTGAAACTTTCTACAGGTGAATAACTCCTAAACTTCGAGCCGGCTGGGCTGAACTTGGTGAAGCGACGATTCATTTACAATGTGAAGCTCCAGGCTGCCTCTGCTGACTGCAAGCAAGCTTCCCCGGCACTGCGATGAGCTCACAGATCCCAATTCTGGCGAATTTTATTGCCCAGCAGGGTCTATCGCACTACATACGCCAACATTTTCTCGATAAGACATTCAGGGGCATTTATGAGGTCAACACCTTCGATTTATGCCTGCTCATACCGTATTTTGTGGTGTTGACTCTGCTCGCAACATATGGACTTCATCGTTACACGCTCGTCTATCTCTACTACAAGAACAAGAAGAAGCGCACGGTTGAGCCAGAACAGAAATTCGCCGAATTGCCACGTGTGACGGTACAGCTACCTATCTTCAATGAAAGGTTCGTAGTTGACCGACTGCTGCAGGCGGTTTGCCGGCTGGATTATCCGAGAGAGAAATTACAGATTCAGGTATTAGATGACTCCACTGACGAAACGCAGGACGTAGCGCGGGAACTGGTCGAACACTACGCTGCGCAGGGGCACAACGTTTCGTATCATCACAGAACGAACCGCAGCGGATTTAAAGCTGGCGCGCTGCATGAAGGACTGCAGTCGGCCTGCGGCGAGTTCATCGCGATCTTTGACGCCGATTTTGTCCCGCCGAGCGACTTCCTGCAACGCACGATTCACCATTTCACGGATGCCAAGATCGGCATGGTGCAAACTCGTTGGACTCACATCAACCGCAACTATTCTTTTCTGACTGAAGTCGAGGCTATTCTGCTTGACGGGCATTTTGTTCTCGAGCATTCCGGCCGAGCCCGCAGCGATGTATTTTTTAACTTCAATGGTACTGCAGGCGTGTGGCGTCGAAAGGCCATCGAAGATGCAGGCGGGTGGGAACACGACACGCTAACCGAGGACACGGACCTTTCCTATCGGGCACAGCTCAAGGGGTGGAAATTTGTTTACCGCCAGGATGTGGAATGTCCGGCGGAATTGCCGGTTGAAATGACCGCTTTCAAGACCCAACAGGCGCGATGGGCGAAGGGATTGATTCAGACCGGCAAGAAAATTTTGCCGCGAGTGCTCAAAAGCAACCAGCCATTTCGCGTGAAGCTGGAGTCCTGGTATCACCTGACTGCGAATATGAGCTATCCGCTCATGGTGATCCTTTCCGTGTTGTTGTTGCCGGCCATGGTGATTCGCTTCTATCAGGGCTGGTTCCAGATGCTGTACATTGACATTCCGCTTTTTCTCGCCTCAACTTTTTCGATTTCGAGCTTCTATCTCGTATCACAGCGGGAACTGTTTCCGAAGACCTGGCCGCGGGCCATCCTTTACTTGCCGTTTCTGATGTCGCTTGGAATCGGGCTCACGGTGACGAACACGTGCGCAGTACTTGAAGCCCTGATCGGCAAACAGACCGCCTTTGCGCGCACGCCAAAATATCGCGTCGAATCGAAAAAGGATAAAGTGCAGGCCACGAAATATCGCAAGCGCCTGGGATGGGTGCCGTGGGTCGAGTTGCTGATCGGTACGTATTTCGCGCTGACGGTCTATTACGCGGTGCAAAACGAAAATTATCTGACAGTTCCTTTCCTTTTGCTCTTCGTAGTCGGATATTGGTACACAGGATTGATGTCGCTGCTCCAGGGGCGCTTCGCTGGATTGAGATTGACAGCTCCTGAGACTCATAAACCGTTCCCTGTGGGTGTTTAGGCCTGCGTTTCGCTCCTTCCATTTGTTACCAGCTCAGAGTTAGAATGCGTTTCGCTTTATTGCGCGTTGAGGGAGGTTGCGAGATGAACTGCTCCAGGCTGGCGCTCTTGCTTTTCGTGATTGGGCTCGTGGTCTGCAGTGTAAGTTGCGGAACCGGGCATAGCGGCGAAACCTATGTTCTGGTGTCGACGAACATCAAGGTACCTTACTGGCAAAGTGCGAACGCAGGATTCAGCCAAGCTGCCAGTCAGCTGGGAGTTGGATATGCCTTTCAGGGCCCTGACAGCTACGATCCGAATGCCGAGCGCGACAGCTTTGATGGCGCCGTTCAGAAAAAACCGAGCGGAATTCTGGTTTCGGTAGCGAATCCCGCAGTCCTGAAAGATTCTATCGATAGGGCTATCGCGGCTGGCATTCCCGTCATTACCATCGACTCTGACGCACCCGAAAGCAAGCGTCTCTTCTTTATTGGAACGAACAACTATCAGGCTGGACTTGTTGGGGGGAAGCGTCTCGCGCAGGAACTCAAAGGCAAAGGCACTGTCGTGGTTTATACCATGCCTTCGCAACCCAATCTCGATGAGCGACTGCGCGGGTACAAAGCCGCTCTCGAAGGAGCTCCGCAGATAAAGCTCGCGCACATCGTCGATATCAAGGGAGATCCGCGCGTCGCATATGACTCCACAAATCAGTTTCTGGGGAATGACAAAAAAGAACACATCGATGCCTTTGTTTGCCTGGAAGCTCTGTCCGGCAAAGAAGTGGCTAGCGTGCTCAGCAGCTATAACGTGAAGGACAAAACGATTATTGCGATGGATACCGACCCTGACACCTTGCAATGGATTCAGAAGGGTGTAATCGCGGCCACCATTTCTCAGAAGCCGTACACAATGGCATATGTGGGTTTGCAAATGCTGGACACTTTGCACCATCACGCTCCCAAGACCCTTGACGAGGACTGGGCGCACGATACGCTTGCTCCCGTGCCGGCATTCGTCGATACGGGCTCTGCGCTCGTAGACAAGAACAATGTGGACGCATTCCTTGCGGCAACGAAATCACTCTCAGGAAAGTAAACTCGGCATGCGAAAGATTCTTGTTAGCGCAATATGGGTTTTCATCCTCTGTATCACGTCTGCAGCACTAGACCGCCAACCATTCTCCGACTATCGCGCGCGCCGCGAAAAACTTGCCGCAAGACTCGACGGAGGCATCGCGCTGGTGTTTGCCCCTCCCGAAGCCGAAGGACCGAACGACCTTTACGGCTATCGTCCCGACGACAACTTCTTCTATCTGACCGGATGGCCTCAACCGGGTGCAGCCGTGCTTATCGCCGCGGCGCGAGAGGCCAAGGGCGCAAGCCCCGCACGGCCCTACACGGAAATTCTGTTTCTCCCCAAGCGCAATTTCAGCCAGGAGAAATGGACAGGACCCAAGCTCGGCCCGGACAGCGCGAATGCAGCGCAACAAACCGGGTTCGAACGGGTGGAAGCTTTGGACAATTTGCGCGACGAGCTGGTAAAACTTCAGCCTGAGCGAAGCACGATTTATACGGATGTTCCCGCGCCAGGAGAAGTCTCGAATTCGGAAAAACCCCTCGACTGGTTACAAACTGCGAACTCCTTTCCGGTTGGGACCTCGTATCAGGACATACGGCCAATACTCGGCTCGCTGCGTACGGTGAAGGATGCCGGCGAAATCGCGCTGATCCAGAAGGCTGTGGACGCTTCAGTTGCTGCGCAACTCGCTGCGATTCGCACAGTCAAGCCTGGAATGAACGAACGGGAAATCTCCGCCCTTCTGCAATACGAGTGGGGCAAGCGTGGTTGCGAACGCCCGGCGTACGCTCCCATCGTTGGCGCAGGAATCAACTCCACGATTCTGCACTATTCTGATGATTCTGGGCCAATTCAGTCCGGTGACGTGTTGTTAATGGATGCTGCGGGCGAGTATTCGCTCTACGCGTCGGATATTACGCGTACCGTTCCAGCCAACGGCAAGTTCACTGCCCGCCAGCGCGAGATCTATGAGATTGTGCTTGGCGCACAGAAGGCGGCGATCGCTGCGTTTCAGTCGGGGAAATCACACCTTCGACGCGGTCTATCAGACTCGATCCATGACGTCGCGTTTAACTACATCAATTCTCACGGCAAGGATTTGCATGGCGAGCCGCTGGGAAAATACTTCTTCCACGGACTGGGGCACTATGTTGGTTTGAACGTTCACGATCCGGGAGATTATTCCGTCCCGCTCGGGCCAGGAATGGTCTTCACGATCGAACCCGGAATCTATATTCCGGAAGAGAAGATCGGGATTCGAATCGAGGACATGTTTTACGTGGACAAAGATGGCAAGCTGATCCAGATGACGAAAGACTTGCCGCAAGCGCCGGACGAAATCGAAAAGTTGGTATCGGGGAAATAGTCTCGAAGCGTTAACCGCAAAAATCGCGAAGAAGATCGAGAAACCCTAAGGAGGTGCAGTTTTCGACTGTCGCCTTTTGGTATCCTAAGTCATCGTGCGGATGATCTGGTGGTTTTTGGTCGTGGCAGTCGCCGCCGGGGCTGTGGTTTGGGCCGTGTTGTCTGCGTACATCCAAGTGCGCGACCGTATGCGCCGCTCGCAGAACCAGCACACGGAGGGACATGAGCCTGAAGCAGGTCATCAACACTGAATAAGCACAAGGAAGAACAATCAGAATGTCGATCTCCGCGACTCGAGTTGTAGGTGCTCGGACCAGAATCATTGATTCTCCAGCGCAAATCATTCTCATCATTGGAGCGAGTTTTTTTGTAGCTTTGTGCGCTCGCATCTATATCCCTCTCCCGGGGACCCCAGTTCCACTCACCGTTCAAAACCTCGGCGTTCTCTTGGTTGGCCTTGCACTTGGCAGCCGCCGCGGATTCATAGCCCTTGCTCTTTACCTGGCAGAAGGCGCCGCGGGTATTCCTGTGTTCAGCCCGCATGGAATTGGTGGTATTGCGCAGATTATCGGCCCTACCGGAGGATATTTGGTCGCGTATCCGCTTGTCGCCGGCCTGGCGGGATATATTTCGGAACGTGGGAATCCGAGCTTTTTGCGTGCGGTGGTCGCATCGCTGGCAGGTGAAATATTACTGTTCACCTTCGGCATTGCGTGGCTTTATGCGCTCACGCACTCTCTCGCGCGCGCGCTCAGCTTCGGGCTCTATTGGTTTGTTTTTGCCGAGGTGATCAAGATCATGCTCGCGGCCGGAGCTGGCAGAGGATGGCAGAGCCTGTTCCCGCGCAGTTAATCATTCGATCACTTTTCGGAGAAGATCTTGTCCAGCCCCACCGAAATCAGCACTCGCGAAATCAGTATTGCCCACAGTCCAGACTCCGACGATGCGTTCATGTTTTATGGCCTCGCGACGAACCGGGTGCAAGTGCCGGGGCTGCGTTTCACACATACGCTTTCGGACATTCAAACACTGAATCAAAAAGCAATGAAGGACGCCGGCGTTTACGACGTGACCGCGATTTCCTTTCACGCCTATCCATATCTGCAGAACAATTACGTGCTGATGACCTGCGGAGGGAGCGTGGGTGAAGGCTACGGTCCAATGGTCGTCGCCAGCCGAGCCTACTCGGAGAATGAAATCAAGCGCAAGACGATCGCTGTACCCGGGAAACTGACGACTGCTTATTTAGCTCTCAAATTGCTGGCGCCGGAAATCGAGACAGTTGTAGTTCCCTTCGACCAGATCATCCCGCGTGTGTTGCAGGGAGAGTTCGATGCGGGACTGATCATTCACGAAGGGCAGCTGACCTATGATCGCTCAGGCCTGTACCGAATCATTGACCTGGGGCGCTGGTGGCGGCAGACGACCGGACTACCGCTGCCTCTTGGAGGCAACGCCATTCGCCGCAGCCTGGGACGGGAGCTGATTGCGAGTGTCTCTGCCGCGCTGCGCGATAGCATTCAGTATGCTCTCGATCATCGCGAAGAAGCTCTGCAGTATGCGATGCAGTTTGCCCGTGACCTGGATCCACAGCTTGCCGACCGCTTCGTTGGGATGTACGTCAACGAGCGAACACTCGACTACGGGGAGGATGGCCGGGAGGCGATCCGGCTCCTGCTGGAAATGGGATATGAGAAGGGCGTGATTTCGGTGAAACCGAAAGTTGAGTTCGCCTCCTAAACACTGCCATGGCAATCGCTGATCGCGTAATTGTCTGTTTGCAATCGGAAAGCCCGACTTACCTTCCACGCATTTTGATTGTTTATGATGAATTTCGTGCCGCAACAGGAAAGCTCGTCGCAGACGTTGCTCATCGATGCCGATGACACGCTCTGGGAAAACAACATCTACTTTGAACGGGCGATTGCGGACTTTATCTCGTTTCTCAACCATCAGGAGCGTACTCCTGCCGAAATACGCGGAATTCTCAACGAGGTCGAGCGCGAGTGCATCGTCAGCCACGGATATGGCCTGCGGAGTTTTACGCGCGCGCTGGTGATGACATTCGAACGATTATCGGTCGAGCCGATCACTCCCGCACTGCATGAGACTATTCATGGATTCGCGCGCACGATTGCCGAGCAGCCGGTACAAATCCTTCCGCGTGTGGCCGAGACCCTCGAATACCTTTCAAGCCGTCATCGACTGATTCTGGTTACAAAGGGGGATTTGACCGAACAGGCGCGGAAGGTCGAGCGATCTGGGCTGAAGCATTTTTTTCGAGTGGTGGAAATTCTGTCGGAGAAAAATGCTCCAGCATATCAAACGATTGTTGAGCATCATGAGCTTGAAGAAAAGCGGACGTGGATGATTGGCAACAGCCCGAAGTCGGACATTAATCCGGCGTTGGCTGCGGGATTAAATGCGGTGTTCGTGCCGCACAACGATACCTGGGTGCTGGAACACGAAGAACTGGCGACGCCGGAGCTTCCGAGCAGGTTAATGGTGCTGAAGAGTTTCTCGCAACTCGCGCAGCACTTTTGATTATTATGAAGGTCAAAGTCCCACGCTGTCGCAGAAAGCGCGACAAGGGCTGGGCGCCCCTCAGTGTAGTTATTTTTCCGCCAAGTACGCGATCTGGTCTTTGTAGATAAACAAGTTTGGCAGCCCTTCACGCGTCAGCCGGAGCATGTTGCGGTCGTAATACTCAATCCAACCGCTGACCACCTCGCCGTCGAGCAGCTTGATAGAAACAGGCTTCTTCTTTTCAACCAGCGCTTTCAGGTAGGTGGCTTCCTGGTTTGTCGATTCGGGTGGCGGGAGCTTCGGCTTATGGGAAGAGGAATCCGAGAACGGCATTAGAAAATTGTAGATGATTGCGTAATGAAACAAAAAGCCACCGCTCTTCCCGGAGCGGCGTCCTTTCACCATTAGCCGATCTTAGAAATTGAGGTTTAACTGAAATTCAATTTGCCGAGGCGCACCCAGCGCATTCACCCCCGAGCCCAGACCGAGCCGCAAGTCGTTTGGTTGTGGATTGGTCGTGCCGTTGGGCGAGCCGGGGGTTCCATCCAGAATATTGCTGAAAGGCGCCGCCGGCCCATCAAAGTTGGCAAAGTTAAACACGTTGTAGAGAGTCACCCCGGGGCGCAGCTCTACTGTTTCTTTAATCTTGTAGGCCCAACTCAGCCCCAGGTCGAAACTCTTCAGCCAGCCTTGCCCAATAGCTCCGGGAGGGGCCAATTGCAACGGGCAGAATGTGCTGCCACATCCACTCACATTGCCACCGATGACGCCGCCCAGCTGTTGAAGCTGTGTCAGCGTCATCAAACCCTGATTGATCAGGACCTGACCAGCGGGCGTGGGCTGGCCGACCATGCTGTTGTTGAAGCTGGTGATTTTCTGGTTCAAACCGTTGACACCGAAACTGCGTCCGAAAGCGCCAACGTTCGTTCCAGGCAACAGGTCACCCGTCCCGCCATTCGACACACCGCTCCCGTCACCGGTGCCGTCGCCGGTAATATCTGTCTGGAAAATTCCGCCTCCTACACCAGATACGGGCAGCGTAACATTCGAGGCAAGCGGGCTATCGAAGTGTCCAATCAGGCTCAGGCGAAGGTTAGCCAATAGATCAAACGTCCCACCGAACGACAATTGATGGGTTCGGTCAAGTCCGTTCGGTCCGATATACTTCGAGGGATTCGCGTAGTCGGTTGAAAAATTAATGAAATCATTGTCTCTCGCAGTAGATACGTATCGCGAGAAGGAGTAGGAGACCTGCAAGCTCATCGCCTTCGAACCGCGGAAAGGACTGTGAACTTCCTGTCGAAGGGAAGCCTGTAGTCCGTTATAGACAGACCTTCCGATAGGAAACAGCATTTGATTTGCGCCGACATTCGGGTTTATTCCCGCGAACGCGGCCCCGTTATTGGGAGTGAGACAATTCGTTCCAGTCGTCGCGTTGCAAGTGAATGCAGCCGGGAATCCGAATAGAGTGGAGTAGCCGGAATCCAGTCCTCCAGTGACAGGATTTCCGGCACTATCGAATCTGACCTTTGCGTAATCGGAAATTGTTGCTCCGTTGTTGATGGCGCAGTCGATCGCGGCGCTTGAGGTGCCAGTACAACCAAAAGCGCTGTTGGTGGCCGAGATCGCTGCCAATGCTGCCGATTTGTTAAAGTACCTGGCATCGCCGATGTGGTTGGTATCGACTGTAAGCAAGTTGTGGGTGGCCACGTTGCGAAGATAGTCGATCGTCAATACCATCCCCTGTCGAATCTGGTGCTGGACGCCAATATTCATTTGCACCGAGCGCGGCGTGACGTAATTCGGAGCCAACAGTTGCGTGCCTGTACCGTCGATTGCATCAGCCAACACCGACCCAATATAAACAGGGTTGCTCGCGGCCGAACGGCTCGCCGCTTGATACGCCTGTTGCGCCGCAATAATGTCTGAAGCCACAGTCCCAATCGGTTGGCCACAGAATGAGAAAGATCCACTCCCGCCCGAGCAAACAGCCTGTTGTGCGAGGAACAGTCCGGATGGCAATCTACCCGGACGATCAAACAAATTGTTGTTCCAAATAGAATTCTCGTAGAAGAGACCAATGCCTCCGCGAAACACAGTGGTTCCCTTCTTGCTCGAGTCCCAGGCGAATCCCACCTGGGGTGCGAAGTTGTGGTTCGGCTGATTTACTCTGGCTCCGAGATTCTTATAGAACTGGTTGTCGAATTGGTCGAGTGCGGCAATGGGCCCTAAATCGCTGTCAGTGCGGCCGGTATCGCGCACATAGCGAAGGCCGTAAGTCAGCGTGAAATACGGTTTTATCTTCCATGCATCCCCGAAGTACAGGGCGATTCGATTATCCGGTCCTAAGCCGCCGCCCGGAAAACCGAATGCTGGTTTTTCGGAAGAGAAGCCCTGGCCGTTTCCGAGAACGACATCCGCTGCGGGGTAGTTGAGGGGATTGGATGCAAAGTCCGCTGAGTTGCCGTTTGTTGAAGGGAAGGGGCAGCTGGGCGCACATGGCGGTTGCACCCCAGGAGCCAAGGACGGCGATCCCACTGCTGGGGCTAAACCGAGGAATTCGGCAAATCCACCGCCGTGGAGATGGTTATACCCAAAGCCGAAACGGAAAATATGGTTTCGAAACGCCTTACTCGCGTCATATTTCAGTTGGTGATCGGCCTGCATTGTTGCCTGAGGTGCAAGGAAGTTCGGCCCAGAGCAGAAATCGTCTGCTCCTGCAGTCAGGCAGTTTGCATCCCCGCCAATTGCCAACTCGATTCCCGGAGCTGGATCAAAAATTGTTGAACCTGTAACCGCATCCTGAATTCCATTCTGAAATTTCGTGTAACCGAATCGAAAGCTATGAGTGAAGCTGCCTGTATTGAAATCGACGCCTACGACGTGGGTGCGCGCGTGATCGACGTTTGAGAACGGCTGGAACGAATTCGGAATGAACGGAAGCACGCTCTTATTCTGGTCAAAGGTAAAACGATAGAAAACCTTGAATCGGCTCAATTGATAATCCAGCCGACCATCGACCTCCGTCTCGCGAAAGGGAGAATTGAAATTCCCTGCGAGACTCGCGAAGTCGCCACCCGGTATGACCGGATCTAACAAATCCTGCTTGTTCCGTTCTCCTGTAAGGAAAAAGAAAAGCTTATTCTTCAGTATGGGACCACCCAAGCTCCCACCAAACTGATTTCTCTGGAACGGATTGGTGGAGTTGCTAGGCAGAGCAGCATTCATGCTTTGATCACGAAAATAATAAAAACCATCTCCGTGAAGGCTGTTCGTTCCGCTCTTGGTGTTCAGGCTCACCGATCCGGAAGACGTCAGCTCAGTTGAGAGATCAAGCGAAGACTGTTGCAGCGATGCCTCCTCGATAGCATCGAGGGGCACGTTCATCGTGGTCGTCCCCACGGTTTCATCGCTTATATCAACACCGTCCAATTCGATTCGCGCGGTGCGACCGAATCGCCCGCCGAAAGACACCGATGAAAACCCGTTCTTTGTCGGATCGAAGGTGCCACCATCTTGAATCTGGACTCCCGGTTCGAGCTGAGCAAGATCTAGAAAATTGCGCCCGTTTATCGGTAGATTCTCGATCTGCTGTGCCGTCAAAACGCCTTGCACGGTCGCCTGTTCGGTATTGACTTCGACATTTGACCCTTGCACCTCGATAATTTCATTCTCCTGGCCAACAGAGAGTTTGAAACTTCCGGCAGACGTAACGTTCACCTGCACCGTTACTGGAGCTTCCGTGCTCTTAAATCCCTTTGCCTCTACTTTCACCAGGTACTCGCCAGGAATCAATGCTCCCGACGCGTAAGCGCCGGCGGAGGTGGTTGTCACTGAAATTACTTGTCCCGTCCCCTTGTTGGTGATCGTCACTTTGGCGTCAGGGACTACCGCTCCGCTTTGATCGGTGATGATCCCCTGGATACTTCCAGTCGAGATTGTTGTTTGGGCCAAGAGCATCGGCGATAGCGCGGTCAGGATTATTGCGGCAAGCAAGCAGCAGAGGGCAAACATTGCGCGCATTTGCGGTTTCATATGGCGACCTTTCGTTCGGAGGTAACGGTGTTCACCACCGAGGAGGTTTGACGTGACACTTGCATTCAGGAAAGCACCAACTTACGTCTCGGAGAACCCGGATAAAACGGCCGACGGTAGTGCATTTATTTGCTGCCGAGCGGGCCCTGGGATATTGCTTGTTCGAAAGACTATGATCTGCAATCGGAACACCACCGTGAGTGGTCGAGCCGCTGGGGCTAAATCATAGACTTACAAAGAAATGGTTTCCAGTCCTGGTTGTAGAACCTGACATGTCTATGAAATCTGGAAGTCTCATTTTAAGAGACGTAACTTTACAAACAAAACAGCAACTCGCTTTGATGGAAATTGCCGTTACGCACCCCCGACGGTGGTAAGCAATATTCGGTAAGATGTGATTGCGCGCTTCGTACGCGCTCCGTCCCTTTACCTGTTCAAACGTCAATCGATTGATGAAAGCGCTCGTCAAAGCTAAAGCCAGCCGAGGCCTCTGGCTCGAAGATGTCCCTGAGCCCGAGTTCGGCATCAATGATGTCAAGGTCCGTGTTCTGCTCACCGGCATTTGTGGCACCGATGTCCACATTTATGACTGGGACGACTGGGCCAAGGCGACAATCCCCGTGCCGATGGTAGTCGGTCACGAATTCGTGGGCGAGATCGTAGCTGTGGGTTCGAATGTGAACGACTTTCATCCTGGCGAGTTGGTCAGTGGCGAAGGTCATGTGACCTGTGGCCGGTGTCGCAACTGCCTTGCCGGCCGTCGTCATCTTTGTGCGCATACGCAGGGAGTGGGGGTAAATCGGCCTGGCGCCTTTGCAGAGTATGTCGTGCTGCCGATGGCAAACATCTGGCGGCATGACCCGAAAATCAAGTTGGAAGTCGCGGCCATCTTCGATCCGTTTGGAAACGCCGTCCACACAGCGCTTTCGTTTCCAGTATTGGGGGAAGACGTGTTGGTCACCGGCGGGGGGCCGATCGGAATCATGGCCGCTGCGGTTGCGCGGCATGCGGGAGCCCGGTACGTCGTGATCACTGATGTGAACGCTTATCGGCTGGCCCTCGCGGAAAAAGTCGGGGTTACGATGGCGGTGAATCCGCAGAAGACACCGCTCAAAGATGTGCAAAAGAAACTTGGAATGCAGGAAGGCTTCGATGTCGGCATGGAGATGTCCGGCAATCCCGCTGCGTTTCGCGAGATGCTCGGAAACATGAGTCACGGAGCAAAGATCGCCATGCTCGGCATTCCGGCTTGCGAGATGGCGATCGACTGGCACCAGGTCATCTTCAGCATGTTGACCATCAAAGGTATCTACGGACGCGAAATGTACGAGACCTGGTACAAGATGACGATGATGCTCGAGTGCGGTTTGGATATTTCGCCCGTCATCACGCACCAATTCTCATATCTCGATTACGAGAAAGGCTTTGATGCCATGCGCTCAGCCAATTGCGGAAAGGTGCTGCTTGATTGGCGGGAGCTCAAGCGATGAGCAGCACTCTCCGTGATTGCCTGCGGTGCACGTGAACTATTCGGCAGTGATCACGCCCTGAATTTCGAAGTCTCCAGAGCAGTTGTTTCCTTGCGGGATGCCGTAGGCTTCTATACGCAAACCGTCATACATCACTTGCAATGGCGTGGAGTAATCAAACCACAATTGGACGCCTGGCCCATTGGTATTCAAGATAATCGGGTACACCACGGCTGGTTGGCTGTAGTCGGCGGGATTACGGTTCACCAGCGTTGCCAAGACGGGCCCCTTGCAGCCGCCATTGGTGTACCAGGATGCCGTCCCCTGAAAATGCGTGATGGTCTTGCCGGGTGGGATCGGTACCATCGCGATGCCACCGCCTGATTTGCCCCACTCGTCGAAGAGCGCTTCCGCGCCTACATACCAATGCGTGGAATCCATCTGATTGATGGACTGATTTACGAATCCTGTTTTGGTCTGCGCCTTCGCAGCCGGAACGACGACGACACTAGCTGTGTTCCCGCTGCACCCCGTCAAAGTCAACGCAGTCGCTAACAAAACCACAAAAGCTGTTATGTTCACAGCTCTCCCCTTTTACGCGTGGTTTCATAAGGTAGGTCTCAACTTCTCAACCTGACCAAAGGTACATACATTTAACCCAAAGGTACATACATTTCGGGATCTCGAAAATAAGGTCAAAACCCTAATTTTGTGTGCTGAGCAGGTACGATCATTTCATCGGCTGTCGAACAACGGTTGGGTTCGCCGCTATTGCCGCATTTCCACCTGTTGCGCGGGTGCATTACCATTGAAAGTTGCGCGGTGGACATGTCACAAGTTGTCGGTCACGAAGCGTGAGGAGCTCTTTTCATGGCGACCATTTCCCAAACTAATCCAGCAATCCCGCTCACTAAGAATGAACACCTGCTTCGTTGGGTGGAAAAAATGGCCGAGCTCACGCGGCCGGCGCGCATTCACTGGGTGGATGGTTCTCAGGAGGAGTACGACCAGCTTTGCGAGGAAATGGTCGCGGGTGGCACGTTCATTCGCTTGAACCAAGACCTGTGGCCGGGATGCTTCCTGGCGCGCTCCGATAAAAGCGACGTAGCCCGTGTCGAGGAGCGCACCTTCATCTGCTCGCTGTCAAAAGACAGTGCCGGCCCTACCAACAATTGGGAAAACCCTTACGAAATGCGGCGAAAGCTTCGCGGATTGTTCCGCAATAGCATGAATGGCCGCACGATGTACGTGCTGCCGTTCAGTATGGGGCCAATTCAATCGCCCATGTCACAAATCGGCGTGCAACTGACAGATTCACCTTATGTCGTGGTCAGCATGCGCATCATGGCGAGAATCGGCCTGCCGGTGTTTAAGGAAATTGATAAGGATTACAAACGCGTCGTGGCTTGCCTGCACAGTCTGGGCGCACCCCTTAGGCCCGGACAGAAAGACGTTCCCTGGCCGTGTAACGCGGAAAAGTACATCGTGCACTTCCCCGAGTCGCGTGAAATCTGGTCTTACGGTTCCGGATACGGCGGCAACGCATTGCTGGGGAAAAAATGCTTCGCGCTTCGCATCGCATCAGCCATGGCGCGCGACGAAGGCTGGATGGCCGAGCATATGCTCATTCTCGGAGTTGAAGATCCGAATGGACAGAAGACTTATGTCGCCGCCGCGTTCCCCAGCGCATGCGGAAAGACGAATTTCGCGATGATGGTCCCTCCCGACGAATTCAAAGGATGGAAGGTCTGGACTGTCGGCGATGACATTGCGTGGATCACGCCGGATGCGGACGGGCGCCTGCGCGCGATCAATCCTGAAGCCGGATTCTTTGGAGTCGCGCCAGGCACCTCAGTAAAAACAAATCCCAACGCGATGGCCACGCTCGCGAAAAATACTATTTTTACCAACGTCGCGCTCACTCCGGATGGTGGGGTGTGGTGGGAGGGGATGACCGATGAACCTCCTGCCGAATGCGAGGACTGGCAAGGTAATTTGTGGACTCCGGAAATCGCCAAGAAAACTGGCGCGAAAGCAGCCCACCCGAATGCCCGGTTTACTGCACCGGCGCGCCAATGTCCGACAATCGATTCCGCCTGGGAAGATCCCACCGGCGTTCCTATCAGCGCAATTATTTTCGGCGGCCGACGCGGACACACAATTCCCCTCGTCTATCAGGCCTTCAACTGGAGCTCGGGTGTTTACGTCGGTGCGACCATGGGCTCGGAAATGACTGCCGCGGCGGCAGGGGAACTCGGGAAAGTGCGCCGCGATCCTATGGCGATGCTCCCCTTCTGCGGGTATCACATGGGCGACTATTTCCGGCACTGGATCAAGATGCAGCGCTCGCTCAGCGTGACTCCACGAATCTTCGGCGTGAACTGGTTCCGCAAAGACGACAACGGGGAGTTTCTGTGGCCAGGCTACCGCCAGAATTTCCGCGTGCTGAAGTGGATTGTCGATCGCGTTCACGGCCGCACGCGAACCAGGGAGACTCCCATTGGATGGACGCCTTTCTACGAAGATATCGACTGGCGAGGCCTCGATATTCCGCGCGAAACGTTCGAAGCGCTGCAGAAAGTTGATCGCGAGGCATGGAAGCGGGAGGTCATTTCTCACGAAGAGCTGTTCATTCTGTTACACGCGCACCTTCCGCCCGAGATGATTTATGAGCGCGAGTTACTGATCTGCAGGTTGTGAGCCGGAATGAATTCGAGAACGAATTGCACGCGTGAGCAGGCGATCGCAGAGTTCACCGATCTCAATGATCGTTTCGCCAGCCTTGCGCAGGGGAGGACTCCTGAGCAGTTATTGTGGCGGCCCGATGGAGGGAAGTCCTGGTGCATTGCCGAGTGCGTGGAGCACGTTGCCCTTGCGAATCGCGCTTATCTCAGTAACATTCAGCCGGTGATTTCAGGTGCTGCTGCCGGTGATTCAGCCAGCGATTCTCTTCATGTCGGCGGGTGGTTGTCGGGCCTGTTGTTGAGGAGCGTCTCGCCGGAAGCGCCCAGAAAGCTGAAAGCGCCTCGGAAGATCCGCCCTCTGTCGGTCAATGTCAACGAAGCGTTCAGCAAGCTAGCCGCCACGCACAAAGATGTTATTTCCATTCTCGAACTGAACCCTCGACCGGATTTCAACCGCCTTCGATTTCAGAATCCGTTCGTTCCTCTCATTCGATTCACAGTTGCAAGCGGGATTCTCATCATGGCAGCGCACGCCCAACGCCATCTATTGCAGGCCGAGCGCATCAGCACGACCGCGGGATTCCCAGGCCTTGCGGCTTAACCAGCCGAATGCAACCAGCGTCCACAAGAGACACCCATAAATTGCGTACCAGAAGGCCTCACCTGCGGGAGTGACTCGCGGGCTGAAGACGACAAGGGCTCCCGTCGAACTCATGTGTATTAACTGCGCCAGCAGCACGCTATGGGTATGCCAGTATTGCCAGCAAATGAGCACTCGCATTGCCGTCATTGCGAATGCAAACGCCAAGAAGAAGTGTAGCCAATATTTCCCATGAGGCGCTGACGCACCCAGAAAGTTTATGACTGGCAGATGCCATAGCGACCAGAAGATTCCGAGAAGAACTGCAGACGAAAGCGGGCCTCCTTTCGCCAGCATCTTGGGGTAGGCATATCCCGTCCAGCCGATCTCTTCCAGAAACCCGGCCGGAATGCCAAACAAGAATCCCCAGTAGAACAGGTTCGGAGAGAAATCCGCCGAGACAGTAGATTTCAGAAGATGCAATACCGCCAGGACCAACATCGGAGGAAGGACTAACAGCGCATACCACCTCGCAGCGATACGCCACTTCCGCAACCGCTCAAGTAGATTCCGGAGCCCACTCCTCCCATCAATTAACCATGTAAGTAATATTCCGCTGACGCTCGGTCCGAGCAGCATGGCGGGAAACATCAGGATGCCAGTCATCCTCGAAGGGATTTCTGCATGTATGAGGCTGGGAAGAGCAATCAGCAGCGCTATAGACCAGGAAAGAAGAAAGGTAAGCAAGAAATACGCGAGTACTGGAAATCGTCGCGCAAGAGACATTACCGGCATTCTAATCACACCTACGCTGCTTCGAATGCAAATGTTCCGTCAGGAAGTCTATGAGTGGATGGGCGTGGGATTCCCTTCAAGCGCCGCCGCAAAGGCGTCAAGAGAAAGCGAGCGAAGAAGATTGCGGCGCAACCCTCGCTCAACTTCGGCCAGCCGTTCCGACGCAGATGCGAGCCAGTCGAAATCAGCGGCCTGGGCGAATTTTTGTAGTTCACCGAGCACGTCGGTGTTCCTGACCAGCGCCGGTGACTTCGCATCCAGGAACAAGAGGTCCTGCAGCAAAGAGTACGTGCACTTCAGCAGGAGCTCGATCTTTTCCCTGCCCTCGGCCCCTGCCCGGTATGTTTCAGTGATCTTAAATAGCTCACTGTGGTCGCTTCCACGCAAAGCCGTCTTCAAAATCGCCAGCGCATCTCCCCGCGCCGCCGCATAAGCTTCCAAATTGAAATTCCGCGCCCGCCCGACAGCGCCTTCCGAAAGCCGAGCCACGAGAGCTCGCTGCTGCGGCTTCCACTCCGGGCGATGTCGCGCAAGATAGCTCTCGATCTCCTGCAACGAAAGGCTCCTCAGTTGCAAGGTCATGCAGCGCGAGCGAATCGTGGGCAGCAGCTCGCCGGCATTTTCCGCCAGTAAGAATATCGTCGCGAAGTCTGGCGGTTCTTCAAGAACTTTCAGCAGCGAGTTCGCTGCTTCTTTCATGAAAGCCGAGTCCGTGAAGATGAAGACTCGTTCGCGACCTTCCACCGGACGGAAATAGATGGACTCGATCACGCGTCGCACCTGGTCGACTTTGATCATCATCTGCGGAGGATCGGGCGGAATGACCAGAACGTCGGGATGCGTCTGGATGAACAAGCGCGTTTCTTTCTTTTCAGTTTCCTTCAGCGCATCTCGCGCGTCCACAGCTTCGGAGCAACGTGATTGCAGATCTTCGCTTTCGCCGATCCGGACGCAATTGGAGCACTTGCCGCAAAAATCGGGGAGAGCGTCGCTGACAGGCTGCTCCAGGCAGTTCATGGCGCGGGCGATCATTGTGGCGAGCGTGTATTTGCCGGAACCGGCGGGCCCGGCCAGGATCACGCCGTGAGGAAAGCGGTCGCGAGCCAGCATCTCGCGAATGTGGCGGACCGTTTGTTCGTTGCCGTGAAAATCAGAAAAAGGCATAAGTTAATGTCAGCCGCGCGAAACCGACCACCGAAATGGGCTCCCCGCTCCGCCTTCGCCACGCAACTCGATTATTCCCGGACTCGTTCGCGCGCGAACTTTGATTCCATTCACCTCTGCCCGCTGCAGGCGCCTGGCCTCGTCAGGCTGGAGCGACAACTTCATACTCCACGTATTTCTGATCGCCGGGTTGTACCAGCCTTCGTATCCGCGAGGAGTTTTTATTAGACCCAGCAGCGGCGATTCGAAGCGAAAACTATCTAATGGCAGTCGCGGCGCAAGCGTCACGCCCGCTTCTGTGAACTCCAGTCCCAACAGCTTGGTGAGTGAGTACAGTGGACATGCATGCGTGTGCATATTCAGCACCGGAAAATCAGTCCAGCCAAAAGGCTTGCCACCGGTTGTTTCCCCGGGACGCTTGCTCGATGCAGAATTCAACACATCCGGCCCGCTCCATGTGCCGTACCAAATTTCCGGATAGATTTCTGCGTGCTTGGCGAAGGAGTTCTTCTTCCACTCGTCCCAGGCCATCACTCCGTTAATCCTAGCCAGCGCCCAGATTAGAGTTTGGTTCAGCGAAGGCCAAACTCCGCCGGCGACAGACGTGCCCGGTTCCGTTTTCCAGACGCCGCTCGTGACTCGGTCTGGACTATCACTTATCTGTATCGCGCCAATCGGTGAGGGACGCCGCAGATTTTCATCAATCGCTTTCGTCAATGCCGCTGTCTGGTCTTCACTCGTCGCGCCGCTGATAATGGCCCAGGGCTGCGGCTCAATCCACAAGCCTTTTTCGCCAAGCCAACCTAATGTCGGCCCAAGCCACGCACGGCGGAACCACTGCCCCGTCCACTGCTTTCCGACAGCATCGCGATGCTCCTGCGCCTTTCTCCGGATCGGACCAGCAGTGCGTCCTTCATCGCCCGCGTAGGTCAGCATAAGCGCGTAGTAATCGAGCACATAGGCAGCCATCGCGGAATTTACAACGCTCTCACCTTTTTCAACACATTCCTTGTGCGATGACATGGGAACCCAGGCATTCAGGAGAGCATCATTCCAATCGTCGCGGAGCATGCGCATCAGGCCGTGCTCTCCGCTTCCGACATCCCGCACCAGATGTTGATAGCACCTGGACAACAACTCTCTGACTGTCACTCCTTCGGCTCGCACACCATAGATCGGTACAACCCTAGCGTCCAGAAAACCAACGTCGCGTGTGCCAAGGACGTATTCGCTTGCGACCCAAAGCAGCCAGAGCGGCATATCGCTCGAATCGTCGGAAGTTACCGGCATTGGCATACCATGGCCAACAATGCCGTAGGGAATCGAGCCGTCGGCGCGAACTTCGCGCAACGTGTAACGGAGAACCTCGCGCACAATCTCGGGATCGCTGAAGATAAATGGAAGCACATGTTGCAACGGATCGCGCGCTGCGCCCTGAAATCCCATCACGTACTGATAAATGCTCGCCTGCGAAATGATGTGGTGATGAAAGAAGTTGTCGTAGGTCATCCCGCTGCGCAGGTAGTAATTGTTCCAAGTAACTTCTCGTTCAACCCACGGTTCGTTCGACGCGCTAAAGCGCAGGCCGCTCTTTCTCCATTGCTCGCACGAGTCGCGCAAAGCGGTTTGCGCTGCCTTGCGATACTTCGTGGCAAGGGAGTCCAGGTCGAAGCCGCTCGGTAGATACCCATAAAGGAAGGTGAGCGTGCGGCCTTCACCGGCCTTTAGCGCCAGCTTGCGTTCGAGCAGCAGGGCGCCCCCTGGACCCGTGTGCTCGAGGTCGCCGTCAAGCGGATGATCCAGTCCGCTCGGATGCTCCACTCCCCCGCCGCCGAAAAAGTCTTTTCCATTGCTCGAAAATCCATCGGCACTCGCATCCAGCGACAAAAGGAAGGTTCGCGGTGGATTGAGATCGTCGAAATCTGCGAGCTTGGGGGCGTTCTTGTCTGGAGCAGCCAGGAAGGGATTCGGGCTCTTTTCCAGATAAGCGACCATCCCCGCGAATTGCTTCTCTTCGGCGGGATCTCGCCCCAGGAATCGCGTGCTCTCGATCAGTCCCGAACCATCGTTCAGCTTCTCGAAGTTATGCTCAAATCGCGCGCCAAATTCCCGGCGCAACTCGTGCATGCTCTTGCCAGCGAACGATTCCATGAACGCCCGGAATGAAAATTGATAAGGAGTGCAGCCCCAATATTCGATCCAGCGCAGTTGCGCTTCCGCTTGCCCCGCGTTGGTGATGTTCACCTGCGAGATCACTACCGGATCATCGCCGAAGGGAGCGAAAACAACTTGATCGATCCTGTACTGGTCGCCTGTTAACTTCTTCCGAAAGTATCCCACTCCAAAAATGCGTTCGAAACTCTTCTCGCCTCCTGAATAGAACGTGCTCAACGCTGACTTGCCGTCTGTCAGATATCCGAATCCGCCGGCGAATGCGCCACGATCCGGAGCGTAATCATTGAGGAACTTCGGCGCACCCTCGTCCTGGCGGACGCGAACATGCCCATAGTTCGACGCGACTGCCACGATACGGTCATTCCCAACCTGATGAATGTGCTCGGTCGCCGAGAGTATGCCTCCGGGATTCAATTCGGTCTTCGCCTTAGGATCATTGACTTGGTCGCATGTGTAGTGAAACGCGGGAAGCCCGAACTCATCCTCAATCCAGGTCCCGAAATGACCTGATCCATAAGTCTTGTTCTGGTTGCTTCCATTTCTTGCATCCGACGTGGTTTGCGCCAGCGAAGCAAATTTTGGCAGGAATTTGGCTGCTGCGGCAGCTCTCGCAGTACCAGCAAGAAATCGCCGGCGATCAACGGACATTCTGTGCCTTCCTCGAAATCGTCTCCAGACTGAACTTGCCAGAAATCACCTTCCAGATTTTCGCGTGTGTCTGGTCAGGTGTTCCTCGGGCGTCGACCACGATAACGCGTTCGGGCTCTCTTTCCGCGATTTGCAAGTAGGCGTTCCTCACACGCGTGAAGAATGCGCGGTTCTCTCGTTCGAAGCGGTTCTCATCGGAAATTCCGGCATCGGTCTGCGCCCGATTTCGCCGCCGCGCGCGATGAACGCTTGAACTCACATCGGAATCCATCAAGATCGTGAGATCAGGTTTCAAATCAGCGCAGAGCGCTCGATGCAGATCGAGTACAGGTTTGCTGCCTAGATTTCGTCCGCCACCCTGATAAGCTTCGCTGGAGTCAGTGAAGCGATCGCACAGCACGATGTGACCAGCTTCAATACCCGGCAGAATTACTTCATGAATGTGTTGCGTACGTGAAGCAAACATCAGCGCCAGTTCCGCCATAGGCACAAGACTGGAAGTCCGACTATCGAGAATGAGGCGGCGAATCTTTTCTCCGGTTTCTGTTCCGCCTGGTTCCCGGGTCACAACCACTGTTAATCCCACGTCTCGAAGCCTGGTCGCAAGCCGCTCCAATTGCGTGCTCTTGCCGGACCCATCGAGTCCTTCAAATGTGACGAACCTGCCGCGCCGCACACTCACGCTGAGATGATATCAACGGAGCACGCTGAAAAACGGCCCTCTGCGCTCCCATTTATTAAAACGTTTCTTAGGTGTTATCGCTGGGTGACGCCAGCGGTTGCGGATGTTATATTCACGTGTTTGTTCAAACCCTGGGTCAAGGAGAACCACGTGAGGACTTCCCCCCTCGTAATGGTCTTCATTCTTGCTGTCATATCCCCAATTGCGGCGCGCGCTGCAGGCGCTCCACCCCACGTCAACATTTCACTCGATGCTACTGATGCTCCGCGAAAAATCTTTCATGCTCAGCTTACAATTCCGGCGTCCGCGGGAACTCTCACCCTCTACTACCCGAAATGGATTCCGGGTGAACACGCTCCCAGCGGCCCCGCTATCGATGCCGCGGGAATAAAGTTCACTGGCAACGGGCAGTTTCTGAAGTGGCGCCGCGATCTCACGGACAACTGGACCATTAACGTCGATGTGCCCGCAGGCGTGCAGGAAGTACACGCCACGCTGGACTACCTATCGCCTGGCGAATCCACGCAGAGCCTATTTTCAGCGGGAGCCTCTGCCACACAGAAGATGACAGTGATCAGTTGGAATCAAGTACTGCTCTATCCCAAAGGGTGGACCGCCGATCAAATTACTTACTCAGCCACACTCCGATTGCCTGCGGGCTGGAAATTTGGCACCGCATTGCCGGTGGCCTCTCGTTCAGGAGACGAAATCCACTTTGCGCCAGTTTCTCTTTATACGCTGGTCGATTCACCGGTTATCAGTGGAGAATTCTTCAAAGTTGTCCCACTCAATGAGGGCCAGACGCCTCCCGTGGAGATGGATATCGCCGCAGACAGCGCGATCGCTCTTGATGCTCCGCCTGAGGTTTGGGACGGATACAGCAATCTTGTAAAGCAGGCCGTCACGCTCTTCGGCGCTACACACTATCGTGATTACCACTTCCTCTTCAGCTTGAGCGACCACGTTGCGCATTTCGGACTCGAACATCACGAATCGAACGACAGCCGGTCAGAAGAGCGAACCTTCATTGATCCCGCGCTGCGGACCCTACACGCTGGCCTGTTGCCGCATGAATACGTGCACTCATGGAACGGCAAGTACCGCCGCCCCGCTGACCTCAACACATCCGACTATCAACAGGTCATGCAGGATGGTCTACTCTGGGTTTATGAGGGACTCACCGAATACCTTGGCGATGTCCTCACCGCTCGTAGCGGCTTGCGAAATCCTCAGCAGTATCGCGACGAGCTGGCGCGGACTGCGGCTGGTCTCGATCATCGTCCCGGGAGGACGTGGCGAAATCTTCAAGATACGGCCGATGCTGCCGCCCTGCTCTACTACACGCCCAAAGAGTGGGACTCATGGAGGCGTAGCGTGGATTATTACGATGAAGGCGAGCTCGCCTGGTTGTGGGCAGACAGTGTCATTCGCCAGCAGACAGGCGGCAAGAAATCGCTTGATGATTTCTGCAAACTGTTTCATGGAGCGCCAAGCGGGCCACCCATTGTCAAGACGTACACATTCGACGACGTCGTAAGCACGTTAAACCAGGTTGCCCCCTATGACTGGCGCGGCTTCTGGAACAATCTTTTGACCAGCCACGGCCCTGGAGCTCCTCTGGGTGGAATCGAAAACACCGGATGGAAGATCGTCTATGACGAGACCCGCTCAGATCTGATGCGCTCGTGGGAAGACGACCATCGCGATCTCAATGCGGCTTTCTCGGTGGGCCTGATTATCCACGAGAACGGAGAGATCGTGGATACGATTGAAGGCATGGATGCGGCCCGCGCAGGAATCGGCCCAGGAATGAAGATCATCGCGGTGAATGGTCGGCGCTTCACACCGCAAGTGTTTCGCGACGCGCTATTGTCGGGAAAGCATACGACTGCGCCGCTCGAGCTGCTGGTTGAAAACACGGACTACTACAAGACGTTCAAACTGGACTACCATGGCGGGGAAAAATATCCGCATCTGGTACGGGACGAGTCCAAACCCGACATGCTGAGCGACATCATTCGCGCGCATTAATGCAGACTGTGAGTTTCCCTTCGTGTATCTCGCGTCGAAGCCAAGTAACCACAAAAGACACGAAGGTACACGAAGGAGATCAATCGCCATCTACCGGAATATCCGAAAACAGATCAGTTTCCGGCTGTGTGCTTCCGTTCTTCACGGAGGCTGCCAGGTGAAACAATTCTCTGCGGCCGCGCTTCCTTGCGTTCTCCTCAAATAGAGGCCAGAGAGCAGCCTGCGTTTTATGTGTCTTGAACGCCGTAATTTTCGTCTCCAGGTGATCGCCGATGTCGATGATCGTGCTCTGCGGGGCAAACGTGATCGGTGGCCGATTGGGCAGCGCGAACTCGGATGTGCTGTAGTACAGCTTTCGTGTTTGGTGGGTACCTGAGCCGTTCTTCAGCTGATCGGCATACCGGTTGGGGCGTGCTGCCCAGTGGAACGCGAGCGTGGCAAAAACTCCGGCCATCGAGTGGTCAGGATGTCCACTCACGCTACCCTCCGCACCGAATGTGATGATGACGTCGGGCCGAAACTCGCGAATCCGCATTGTCAGGTCGTATACGATGCGATTCAGCTCCTGCCGATAGAGCTGCCCGTCCGGATAATTGAGAATAATCGGGCGAGAGACCCTCAGCACTTCGCAAGATGCCGCAAATTCTTTCCGTCGCCAGTCCGCGAGCTCCTGATCGCTCTTCGCGCCACCACGATTCGTCGCCGCCTGTCCGGGTGTGAGGCATACAACACACGTCTCAACTCCGCGGTCACGATACGTTCGCAGTGTGCCGCCGAAGGTTCCCGCTTCGTCGTCTGGATGGGCCGTGACGCACATCAATCGAGCCATGCGCCGATTCTACCGGATGTGCAGGCCTGGGCATAAACTGTGCAATTGTTTTCCCAACAAATAAAAGTTCCGTTCGTAGCTGCATCCAATAGAATGACGCCAGCTTGCGCTTATGCATGTGTTGATGACATCAGATACGCTGAACAGCGATCTCTGGGCCTACACGCGGGAAATCGTTTCCGGCCTGGTGGGTCGTGGCTTCCGTGTCACGCTGGTGAGCTTCGGCGAGATTCCTCTGCCAGAGCAGACGAACTGGATGGACCGCCTGCGCGGGCTTGAATACCGTCCTACCGCTTTCCGGCTCGACTGGATGCATGAGGGCCAGCAGGATTTTGCGGAATCTTCCTCTTATCTCTTGTCCTTGCTTTCGGAACTCAAGCCCGATCTATTTCACTCCAACCATTTGTGCTACGGAGCGCTGCCCGTCTCGATTCCGCGAGTCGTTGTTGCGCACGGGGATCTGATCACTTGGTGGAAATCAGTCCATGGCCGCGAGCCGAAAGAAAATGCCTGGATTCGCTGGTACCGCGAAACTACCGCGCAAGGTTTATCTGCGGCAAATGTCGTCGTGGCATCGACGGACTGGATGCTGGAGACAATTCGATCGAGCTACCTTGCCGCGATAAATGGATTCGTCATTAATCACGGGAGAAACCCGATCCACTTCAATCCGTATGTCACGAAGGATGAAACCGTGCTTGCAGTGGGGCGCCTCCTCGATCCAGCAGCGCAGGTGCATCTCTTAGCCGACCGACAGCATCCAGTGCCGGTTTGCGTGGTCGATGCGAAAGAACCAGAACACTCGGCGGCAGCACAGGTCCGCGCGGATGTGAAATATCGGAACGGCACGGAAGGCGTGGTGATGAGCGGCCCACGCTCTGCGGCTCAACTGCGATTGCTGTATAGCCGCGCTGCAATGTACGTTTCGGCGTCGCGCTATGAGCCGAGCGGAATGACAATCCTCGAGGCCGCGCTCTCACGTTGCGCGCTGATACTCAATGACGTTCCCGCGATGCGCGAGCTGTGGGGACCTGCTGCTGTCTACTTTCGCACAAACGACGGCGACAGTCTTTGCGAAGCCGTACGAATCCTCAACAGCGACTCGGAGCTCCGCCGCAGCTTTGCCAATCGTGCCTTCAATCGCGCCCGCGAGTGCTACAACTCCAATCGCATGACCAGCAACTACATTCAGCTGTACCGGAGTCTGCGGAGTCAAAGCGCCAGTGCGGCCTGAAGACTCTGCGCGAACACCCTGCCGGAACTTTGTTCTAAGCCCGTGCCCGCATTTTGATTCGGAAATCTTTATGCTTTTCTAAGACGGTGACGGTTACGCCTTGGCGCGCGAGTAGATACTCGAGCATTACCCCTGCCGGACCGCCGCCAACAATGCAACATGTAGTCTGTAGTCTGTAGTCTGTAGTCTGTAGTCTGTAGTCTGTAGTCTGTAGTCTGTAGTCTGTAGTCTGTAGTCTGTAATCTGCCTG
>Ga0070741_10004112_pt1 | contig 34511 bp, 32 predicted proteins | sample Coa_R1_4_FD_66440 | JGI IMG/M metagenome (GOLD analysis project Ga0070741, IMG submission 66440) | Surface soil microbial communities from Centralia Pennsylvania, which are recovering from an underground coalmine fire - Coalmine... | ecosystem: Environmental > Terrestrial > Soil > Unclassified ... | reverse complement strand
CGTCCAACGTGACCGTCACAGCTCCTCCTTACGATGCCGAAATCGGGTTCGTGCGGAGTGGAGGTGGTCGGGATGGGCGACGGGGAACGGCCGCTCGAGGTGTTGGAAGCGGAGATCTGCGAGCTGGCCGGGCACCTGGCGGCGGCGGAATGCCGGTGGCTCGAACTGCTGGAGGAGTTCGACCGGCGGGAGGGCTGGGGCGGGTGGGGGCTGCGCTCCTGTGCCCACTGGGTGGCCTGGAAGTGCGGCTTGTCGCTCGGTGCCGCCCGGGAGCGCGTCCGGGTCGCCCGGAGGCTCCCCGGCCTGCCCAAGATCCACGCCGCCTTCGCCGCCGGTGAGCTGACCTACGCCAAGGTCCGGGCCGTGACCCGGGTGGCGACGCCGGGCCGGGAGGCGGCGCTGCTCGAGGCCGCCCGCCGTGCGACCACGCCGGAGCTCGAGCGGATCGTCCGGGCGCTGCGGCCGGCGCTGGAGGAGAAGGGCGAACTCGACGGAAGCAATCTCCGGCACGAGCGCCGGTTCCTGCGCTGGAGCTACGACGACGACGGCTCGCTGAGGCTGCGGGCTCGGCTCTCCCCGGAGGAGGGGGCGCTCGTCCTCGCCGCACTCGAGGAGGCTCGCACAGCCGACCGCGCCGCGCCCGGCGACGTTTCCATCGAAACGTCCTCACCCGAGATTCCGTGGGCGGACGCCCTCGTGACGATGGCCCGTACGGCCCTCGGCGCCGGCGGCGGGGCGGACCGGCCGGAGCGCTGCCAGGTCATGGTCGTGGTGGACGAGGCGGTTCTCTCCGGGCAGGCGGACGAAGGAACCTGCCACGTCGACGACGGCCCCGCCCTCGCTCCCGAGACGGCCCGCCGCCTGGCCTGCGACGCCGCTGCCATCCGTGTCCGGGTCCGCGGCCGCAGCGTCCTCGACATCGGGCGGAAGAGTCCTGTCATCCCCATCCCCATCCGCCGGGCCCTGCGCCGCCGCGACGGCGGCTGCCGCTACCCCGGCTGCACGAACCGCCGCTTCGTCGACGGCCATCACGTCCGGCACTGGTCCAGGGGCGGGCCGACGGCGTTAGAGAACCTCGTGTTGCTCTGCCGTCGCCACCACCGTCTCGTGCACGAGGGAGGCGCCCACATCGTGCCCGCCGGCGACGGCCTCTTCGACTTCTTCCGCCGCGACGGCCGGCCAATCCCGGCCTCCCCCACTCTCGGCCCGCGACGCTCCGCGATTTCGACGGTCGCCGGCCTTCCCCGCTCTCTCGACGAGGGCCAGGGTCACGACCTCGGTCTGACGATTGACGCGCTGCTCGCCTTGAAGGCCATCGACCGGGTCGAACTCGGGGCCTACGGCCGGAGATGCCTCGGCCCGCCCGGCCCGCCCGGCCCGTCCGGCCCGTCCGCCGCGCCGACGTACGCCGGGCCCGCCGTCGCGGCGTAGTCACCCGGGTCCGGGCGGCGACGAGCCGGCTACTCCCGCCGTCGATCCCAGGCTTTCCGGCCGGCCGGGGTGGCCCAGCCGCTGACCGCGGTCTCGACCAGGTTCGTGGCGTAGGACGCCGGTGTGCGGCCCTTGCGGAGGAGGTAGCCCTTCAGCACCCAGCCGTGGGACAGCAGGACGAGCGACGTCGCCACCGCCAGGCAGTCGGTGTCGGGGCGGAGGAGATCGGCGGCCACCGCCGCCTCGAGCACGGCGGTCAACCGGTCGACCATCTCCCGCTCGATCTGCTTCGCCTGGTCGCTGCCGTACTCTGTGAGATGGCCGGACTCCCGGTAGAAGAGGTGGGTCACCTCGGCGTGCTTGTCGGCGGTGGTGACCAGGAACGAGATACCGGCCATGAGCTGGTCGAGCGGGTCCGCCGCCCGGGCCAGCGCCTTCTCCAGCCCGTCGCCCCACACCCGGGCCCAGTGCTCGTAGACGAGGAAGAGGATGTCCTCCTTGGACCGGACGTACTCGTAGACGAGGCCGACCGAGATGTCGGCCTCCTCCGCGATGTCGCGCACCACCGTCTTGGCGAACCCCTGCCGGGCGACGAGCCGTGTCGCCGCCTCCACGATCTGGGCCCGCCGGCGCTCGACGAGATCGGCGTCGCCCACCCGGGACAGCGGCCGCGACCCGCCCTTCGCTGCAGTCACCCTGGCCATGGCCCTCCCTGTCGCCGGCGATTCTACGGGGCGGCCGGCGGTGTGGAATGAACGGTCAGTCAGCGCCGGCGGGCCGACTCCGGGCCGGTCCGGCGGAAATCGTCAGACTGCGGTCATCGGCCGGACATCGTCCGTTTGTGCTTGAGATCACAAGCGCGTGGGTACTTTGTCGAGCGCTAACGAGATCGCGACCCACGAGAGGAGCCACACGATGGCCACCAGCACGTCCACCCAGGCCCGCCGCCGCAACGGGGGAAGCCACGAGGAGGAGACCGCCGAGTTCGGACTCGAGGCCACCCGCAACGCCCAGGAGACGCTCCTGCGCTCGATGCGGACGGGGGTCGACACCGCCCTCACCTTCGGTGACGTCGGCCAGCGCGTCGGGCGGGAGCTCGTCGAGCTGACCGTCACCGGCGCCAAGCAGATGCTGCAGCTATGGGCCGAAATGCAGGGCTCGATGCTCGACGCCCTGCAGAGCAGCCTGGTGCCGTGGTCCGACGGCAGCCCGGCCTTCCGGGGCTGGAGGCGGCTCGTCGACGGCAGCGCCGCGGCGGTGAACCGGTTCGCCGAGACCATGCAGGGCACGGCGGAGGAGGGCACCGAGCGGATCAAGCACGCCGTCGACGTGATGGCCGACCAGATCAAGGAGGGCACCGCCCAGCTCGGCCAGACGGTGGAGGAGGAGACCAACCGCACCCGGGCGGCCGCCTCCCGCTCCTAGCCGCGGGCTCCGGCGTTCCTGCGCAACGACAGCTGTTGCGCAGGAACGCCGTTCACCGTGGGTCAGGGGCCGGTGTCGGCCAACAGCGAGGTCGGCAATCCGGAGAGGTGGAACCCGAACGTCGGCTCCAGCAGCCCCTCCCCGACCACGAGGCAGCGGCGGGCCACCGCCCGGAGGTCGTCGCGCACCGGGCCGGCGGGCAACATCGCCGCCTCCTGGCCGAGCCGGGCCGACTCCCCGGCGGTCAGCAGACCGAGGCCGGCGACGGCCGCCCGTTCCCGTTGCTTCTTCGGGTCCGGGCCGGCCTGCAGGGTGCGGACCTTGTCCTCGAACTCGCCGGCCAGCGCCCCGAGCCGGGCGCCGTCGGCGGCGTCGATGGCCGCCCGGACGTCGGCCGGCTGCGGCAGGCCGGCCTTCTTCACCGCGCTGACCCACTTCGAGGCCGACACCTCCGAGCGGCACGGCCGGGGGACGCCGGCGGCGCAGGTCGCCTCGCGGACCGGCGGAGTGGCGGCCGGCGGGCCCGGCGCGGACGCCAGCGGCGGCCCGGCGGCCATGCCCTCGGCCACCCAGTCCGGCACCTCGGTCGGCGGGCGGAGCTCGACGTTCTGGCTCGAGGCGTAGAAGCTTGGGTCGAGCACGACCCGACCGCGGTCGTAGATGCGGTCTCCCAGCGTCCGCACCCGGCGGGCGGAGAGCGTCAGCTGGGCCCGGAGGGTGTCGGCGGCGGGGTCGGTGGCCGCGCCGTAGATCCGGGCCGTCTCGACGTAGAGGTCGGCGGAGTCGAGAAAGTACTTGTTCACCGCCGGATCCGCCTTGTACTTCGGGAGCTTGGCCACGGCGTCGCGGGCCTTTTCGAACTCGGGCAGGGCGGCGTCGACGGCGCCCTTGAAGTCGGCCGGGGCGACCTTGCCGGCCTCGAAGTCCTGCGCCTTGGGCAGGAAGATCTTCACCGCATCGCCGAGCGACCGGAAGGCGTCGTCGACCTTCCCCTGGTAGGCCTGGGCGGCCTTCGAGGCCGTGACCGTCGTGGTGCTCGACGACGACGTCGGCGAGCTGCCCTGGTGGCTGGTGTTGGCCCCCACCAGCGCGATCGCCGCCACCGCGGCCATCACCGGGACGGTCACCGCCGCTGCCACCTTGAGCCCCTGCCGGGAGGACGGGCGCGCCTTGTGGGCGCCGGTCAGGCGCTTGCGCCGCGATACCGCGCCAACACGACTCCGGAAGCGCACTGAGAGGAGAATGTAGACGTAGTCGGCTACTCCGGCTGGGCCTCGTCGGCCCGGTTGACTCCCACGGCCGACAGCAGGTCCTCGTGAAGCTGCATCCAGACGGTGTGGTACGAGTCGCAGCGCGGCGAGGCCAGCCATGCCCGGTCGTCGGCGATCTTGTCGAGGGCCTCGGTCAGCCGGGACCGGTAGCCGGCGAAGCGGGGGACGAGCTTGCCGAGCGCGTCGATGAGGGGGCCGGCCCGCTCGTCGAGGCGGTCGAGCCGTTCGAGGATCTTGAAGTCGTAGGCAGTGTCGGTGTGGTCGTTCGGCTGGTTGCCGGGCTTCAGCTGCCAGTCGGTGCAGATGCGCAGGAACTCCACGTTGAAGACCAGGAACCGTTCATAGGTCGCCCGGGCCAGCGCCTCCTCCTCAGAGCCGGGGGCGAGGCGGGCCCAGGCGGCGTGGGCCTCCCGGCCGGCAGGGGCGAGCGCCAGGTTGGCGCCCCGGGTGAGGACGAGCCCGGCCCCGGCCAGCTCCTCCTCCGCCGGGCTGCCGTGGGCGGGCCGGAAGCCCCGGAGGCGGAGGTCGTGGAGGAGCGTCCAGGCCTCCTCCGTCAGTGTGGGGAGGGACGACTGCGGCGTATCTGCGCTCATGGCCGGGGATGTTAACGTGTGGCGGCGCTGGGTGACCGACCGTTCATTCAGGATGCTCCGGAGGCGATTCGGGCGATGGCGGCGATCTCCCCGCCGCCCACCAACCGCAGGGCCCACAGGCCCGGGTCGGCCGTGCTCTGGCACGACTCCAGCAGGCTCCCGGCCGGTACGATCCGGCGGAACCACATCTCGCCCCGCCCGGTCGGCCCGACGCCGGCGTAGTGGAGCTGGGTGATGAACAGCAGCAGGCCCTGGACGAGGATCGTCGGGTAGCCCTGGCCCCAGGCGTAGCGCTCGTCCTCGTGGACGGGGTAGTGCGTGCCGGCCAGATCGGCGAAGTGGCGGATCGTTCCCGCGTCGACGACCAGCGTCCTCCGCCGGGCCAGCGCCGCCGGGTCGACCTCCGGCCGGGACGGCAGATCCCGGGTGCCGTAGGACTCGAGTTCGCCGGTCATCCGGGCGACCAGCAGGCTCCGGGCCAGGCGCTCCTCGCCGAGACGGGCCTCCGTCGCCACCCCGGCCTCGAACGAGCCGCCCCGGGCCGAGACCCACTCGACGTGCCCGGCGGCGGTGAACTCCCCCCGGGGCACGGGGCCGAACCACTCCACCCGCTGGTAGACCTGCACGGCGGTGTCGCCCAGCCGGTAGCGGGAGTCGATGATCTCGGGGATCAGCACCATGGGCCAGCCGAGGTTGCCCAGCGCCCCGATCGGCGACTGGAGCCAGAGACACAGCTCGTTGAACCACTGGCCCGACAGCTCCAGCGGGCGCTCGACGGTGAGGCCGGGCTCCCGGAGCATGTCGAGCGTGGCGCCCCTGGTCGTCACCGCCGCGCTTCCTCCCGCTCGGGTCGCTCCTCCGCCAGCCACCGGCGCAACGTCTTCTTCTCCACCTTGCCGATCGACGTCTTCGGGAGGGCCTCGACCAGCCGGTACTCCTCCGGAACCTTGAAGCGGGCCAGCCGGGCCCGGCAGTGCCCGTCGAGGGCGGCGACGTCGATCCGCTGTCCCGGATTCGCCACGACGAAGGCCACCACCGCCTCGTCCCGGACGGGGTCGGGCCGTCCGACCACCGCCGCCTCGGCCACGCCGGCGAACTCGGAGACGACCCGTTCCACCTCGGAGGCCGAAACGTTCTCACCCGCCCGCTTGACCATGTCCTTGGCCCGGTCGACGAAGTAGAGGTAGCCGTCGTCGTCGAGGCGGCCGAGGTCGCCCGTCCGCAGCCGGCCCTCCCGGTCGAACGCCGCCGCCGTCTCGTCGGGCCGGCCGTGGTAGCCGACCATGAGCGACAGGCCCCGCTCGCCCCGGATTCGGATCTCCCCCACCGCCCCGGGCGGCAGCTCGTGCCCGTCGTCGTCGAAGACGCCGACGGCCCGGCCCCGACCCGGCCGGCCGACGCTCGGGATGCGGCGGTCTCCGTGGACGGGCGCCGCCGTGACCACCGCCACCGCCTCGGTCAGGCCGTAGATGTTGCACAGCGGAGCGCCGAAGCGCCGCTCGAACGCCGCCCACAGGGCGGGCGGGACATTGAGGCCGTAGGGGACGCAGCGCAGCGCGGTATCGGCGTCGTCCGGCCGCTCGGGCGTGGCCATGATCATGCGGACCTGGGTGCCGACGACGGAGGAGATCGTCACGCCGTGGCGGCGGACGAGGTCGATCCAGCCGCCGGCCGAGAAGCTGCGGGCGACGACGAGGCGGGCGCCGGTCGCCAGCGCCGGCAGCAGCGTGACGAGCTGGGCGTTGACGTGGAAGAGCGGCAGCACGGCCAGGAACACGTCGTCGGGGCGGGCGGCCCAGTAGGAGGCGACGTTGTCGGCCTCGGAGGCCATCGACCGGTGCGACAGCATGACGCCCTTGGGATGCCCGGTGGTGCCCGAGGTGTAGAGGATCTCGAAAAGGTCGTCGGGTCGCGGCGGGGGCGGGAGCCAGCCATCGGCCGCCGGTTCGCCGCCGGCCGCGCCGCGCTCCTCCAGCGGGAGCCAGCCGTCGGCGTCGCCCCGGAAGGCCAGGCGGGAGCCCGGGAAACCGGCCAGGGCCGCCGCCTCGTCGAGCCGGCCGGCGGCGCCGGCCTCGCCGATCAGCGCCACCGCTCCCGCGTCGGCGAGCTGCCAGGCGATCTCCGGCGCGGTCAACAGGGCGTTGAGCGGCACGCACACCGCCCCGAGCCGGGCCACGCCGGCCAGGGCCACGACGTACTCCAGGCTGTTCAGCCCGAACAGCGCCACGCGCTCCCCCGGCCGGACGCCGAGCGCCGCCAGCCGCCCGGCCAGCGCCACCGCCCGGCCGGCCACGGCGGCCCAGCCGGTCACCTCGTCAGGCCCGTCCCCGTCGGTAAGGGTCACCAGCGGCCGGTCGCCGGCCAGCCGGGCCCGCCGCTCGAAGAGTGTCCAGACGGTGTCGTCGGCCGTGCGTCCGGAGAACACGGCCGGAGGTTACGCCCCGGCGCCGCCTCGGGCCCCCGGTCGGGCCGGTGCGTCGGAGACCAGCCGGTCCCGGAGCTGTTCGACCGTGGAGGCGGGCAGACCGGCCGTCTCGAAGTAGCGGACGGCGCCGCCGTGCCGTTCGTCGAGGTAGTCGAGGGCCCCGGCCATGACCTCCTCCACCGCGCTGAGGATGCCGCCCAGGCCGGGTTTGGCCAGGTCGCCCTCGTCCCAGTCCCACCACGTGGCGACGGCTTCCAGCAGCCGGTCGGGGTCGGGGGCCTGGCTCACGTATCCGGCCAGGATGGTGGCCCGGTCGACGCCGAGCAGTTCCTGGATCAGCGCCGTCAGCAGGCCGGTGCGGTCCTTGCCGGCGGCGCAGCCGAAGGCGGCCGGCTGGGCCTGCGCGACGGCGGTGACGGCCCCCACCAGCGACCCCGAGAAGTCGTCGAGCATCCGCCGGTAGATCTTGGCCAGGAAGGCCCGGCCGTCGGCCTCGGTGCGGCCGTGTTTGTTGAGCGCGGCGGCGAAGTCGTCGGGGTCGGCCAGCGCCATGGGCTCGTGGTGGTACCGCACGCCCCGGGCCGCCGCCCAGTCGACGAGCCGCCGGCGGTCCTCGTCCTCGCCCCGCAGGTCGATGAGGACCCGCAGGCCGAGCGAGTCGAGATGGGCGATGTCGGCCGGCCCGACCATCCCGCCGGAGACCCGGAAGACGAGCCCCGACCGGAACCATCCGCCGCCCTGCAGCGGATGTCCGCCGATGTCGCTCACCCGCAGGCCGTCGACCGCCGGCTGCGCCACCCGCCCGTCCTCCTCTTGGTTCGGCCACGTTTACACCAGGTGTCACTGTGGCATAGGGTGACCGCAGATGCCCGAAAACAGCCAGACCGTCGAACGACTTCGCCCCGGGCTCCGGGAGCGCCGCAAGCGGTTGACGGCCGCGGAGCTCGAGGCCGCCGCCCTCCGGCTCTTCGGCGAGCGCGGCTTCGACGCCGTGACGGTGGACGATATCGCCGCCGATGCCGACGTGTCCCGCCGGACGTTCTTCCGCTACTTCGCCTCCAAGGAGGACGTCCTCCTCGCCGACCACCACGTCCAGTTGGCCCGGCTGCGGGAGGCCATGGCCGCCCGTCCGCCCGGCGAGGCCATCCTCACCGCGCTGCGCAACGCCCTGCTGTCGATCACCGGCGACTTCGAGGACCGCCGCGAGAAGGTGATCCTGCGGGGCCGCATCATGCGGGAGACGCCGTCGCTCCAGGCCCGCAGCCTCGTCCACCAGAAGTCCTGGGAGGACGCCATGCAGCAGATGGTGGCCGAGCGCCTCGGAGTCGACCCCGTCGCCGACCTGCGGCCGGGCGTGGTGGCGGCCACGGCGCTGGCGGCGATGCGGGTGGCGTTCAACAATTGGCTCAACGCCGGAGCCAAAGGCGATCTCATCGCCCTCACCGCCGAGGCCCTCGACCTGCTCGACGGCGGCCTGCAACTGCTCCACGGCGACTGAGCGGCCGGTGGGCTTCGACCCGGCGGCACTGCCCGAGGCGGTGCTGGCCTTCCTGGCCGAGCGCCACCTGGCCACCCTGACGACGCTCGCCCCGGGCGGCCGGCCCCACGTGGTGGCCGTCGGGTTCACGTTCGATCCGCAGGACGGGCTGGCGCGGGTCATCACCGATGCCGCAACGCAGAAGGCGGCCAACGCCCGCCGGGGCGGGCGGGCGGCCGTCGGCCAGGTCGACGGCGGCCGTTGGCTGTCGCTCGAGGGGCCGGTGGCGGTGACGGCCGACCCCGAGCGGGTGGCGGCGGCGGTGGCCGCCTACACCGTCCGCTACCGGCCGCCCCGGCCCAACCCGACCCGGGTGGCCATCGAGATCACCGTCGAACGGGTGCTCGGCCGGGTCTAGCGAACCCCGTCGTCGCCTCCCTCGCCCTCCGGAAGCCGGCGAGCCACTCCTTGATCTCCTCCGGGGGCAAAGGCCGGGAGAACAGGAATCCCTGGGCGGCGTCGCACCCCAGTGACCGCAGCGCCTCGAGCTGTTCGGGGTGCTCGACGCCTTCGGCCACGACGCGCAGCCCCAGAGCATGGGCGAGTTCGATGACACCGCGGACGATCGCGGTATCACTGGGATTGGTGCGGACGCCGGCGACGAACGACCGGTCGATCTTGACGATGTCGACGGGAAAGCGCTTCAGGTAGGTGAGCGAGGAGAACCCGGTTCCGAAATCGTCGAGAGCCAGCTGCACCCCGATCGACCGCAGCTCCAGCAGCGTCCGCATGTGGCGGTCGACGTCGTCGAGCAGGACGCTCTCGGTCAGTTCCAGGCAGACCGACGACGGCGGCAGGCCGCTGGCGGCCAGCATCGAACGGACGTGGTCGAGGAGCCCGGGGTGGCGCAGATGGTGAACGGAGAGGTTGACGGCGACGCCGAATGGGGCGCCGCCGAGCTCGCGGCGCCAATCGGCGCACTGCCGGGTGGCCTTGTTGAACACCGAGACGCCGATCGGCACGATGAGGTCCGCCTCCTCGGCCAGCGGGATGAACTCCTCAGGCATGACGAGGCCCCGGCTGGGATGCGCCCACCGGACGAGCGCTTCGACGCCGACCGGCGCGCCGGTGCGGAGATCGACCAGCGGCTGGTAGAAGACCCGCATCTCGTCGCGGGCCACGGCCCAGTGGAGGGCCGACTGGACCTCGAGGCGGGTGGCCGCCTCGGTGCGCATGGTCTCGTCGAAGAACTCCCACCGGGCCCGTCCGCCCTCTTTGGCCCGGTACATGGCGGCATCGGCGTCGCGGAGGAGCTCGCCGGGCGAGGAACTGGTGCCGTCCGACACGGCGATCCCGATGCTGACGCTCAGGAAGGTGTGATCGCCGTTGAGCGTGAAGGGCCGCCGGAGGGCTTCAACCACCCGCTCGGCCACGTGGAGCACGTCGTCGAGGGCACCGACGTCGTGGCAGACCATGACGAACTCGTCGCCGCCGAAGCGGGCGATGGTGTCGAGCGGCCGGAGGATGGCCCGCAGCCGTTCGGCCACGGCCACGAGAAGCTCGTCGCCCGCGGCGTGGCCCCGGCTGTCGTTGACGAGCTTGAACCGGTCGAGGTCGAGGAACAGGACCGCCACCAGGCGGCCGGACCGCCGGGCCTGGGCCAGGGCCTGGTCGAGCCGGTCCAACAGGAGCCCCCGGTTGGGGAGGCCGGTCAGCTGGTCATGGAGGGCCTGACGGGTCAGCTCCGCCTCGGCCTCTTTGCGATCGGTGATGTCCTGCGACGTGCCGAGCAGCCGGGCAGCTGTACCGGCACCGTCGACGGTGACCCGGCCTTCGACCGCCAGCCAGCGGATGGCGCCGTCGGGGAGGCGCACCCGGACCTCGAAAGCGAACGGCCCGAGCCGCTCGACGGCCTCGTGGACGTGGATCTCGGCGAAGAGCAGATCCTCCGGGAGAACGTGGGCGAAGAGCTCCTCGTAGCTCGTCGGAGGATCGCCGTCGCCGAGCACCAGCAGCCGCTTGAGCTCGGGGGACGAGGTGAGGGTTTTCGTCCGCAGATCCCACTCCCAGCTGCCGAGCCGGGCGATGCGCTGCGCTTCGGCCAGCCGCTCCCGGTCGGCGTGGAGTTCCAACGTCCGTTCCCGCACGGCGGCTTCCAGCGTGGCGTTGGCCTCCTGCAGCTGCCGCAGCAGCTGGCGATTCTCGACCACCAGCCGTCGCCGCTCGGTGGCGGCCCGCACGGCGTGGAGCAGGACGTCGGCGGCCACCGGCTTCGTCAGGTAGTCGTCGACCAGCGCCACGGCTGCCACCGCCGTCTCGAGGGAGGCGTTGCCGGTCAGAACGATGACCGGGAGGTCGGGGTCGACGTCCTTCAACCGGGAGGCCAGTTCCAGCCCGGTGGCGTCGGGGAGCTGGTAGTCGAGCACGACGACCGCCGGCGCCGCCCCCGCCTGCTCGGAGAGGGCCTCGGCGGCGGTGCCGGCCGAGCGGGCAACGAACCCGGCCAGCCGGAGAATGTCGACCACCGTGGTCCGGGTGCCCTCGTGGTCGTCGACGACGAGAATGACGGGGTCGGCGCCGACCCCGTCATACGCCCGGGCGGTCACGCCGCGATGGCCCGGGCGACGATGTCGAGGAGCCGGCCGGCCGGGACGGGCTTGTGGAGGACCGTGTACGACCCGGCTTCGGCGGCCGCCCGGAGTTCGTCGTCGCCGGCGTAGGCGGTCATGAGGACGACGGGCGGGGGCGGGGGGCCGAGCTCGCGCAGGATGGAGATGCCGTCCCGACCCGGCATGCGGATGTCCATCAGGACGACCGAGTAGGTCTCCTTCCGGAGCCGGGTGAGGGCCTCATCGCCGTCGATGGCGGTGGTCACCGCGTAGCCCATGCCCGAGAGGATGTCGGCCACGGTCTCCCGCATACCGAGTTCGTCGTCGACGACGAGCACCGCGGGGGCGCTCACTGGACCGTGGCGGCCGGGACGATGGCGGACGGCAGCGTAACGGTGAAGGACGCTCCGGTCCCGCCCCGGCTCCGCGCTTCCAGCGATCCGCCGTGGGCTTCGACGATCCGGCGGGCCACCGACAGCCCGAGGCCGATGCCCTTGGCCTTGGTGGTGAAGAACGGCTCGAACAGCCGGGGCAGCGCGTCGTCGGCGATGCCGCCGCCGGTGTCGGCCACCGTGACGTGGACCGAGCCGTCCACCTCGTCGGCCTCGACCACCATCAGGCCGCCTTCGGGCATGGCGTCGTAGGCGTTGCAGACCAGGTTCAGCAGCACCTGCCGGAGCTGGCTGCGGTCCGCCCGCATCGGCGGCAGGTCCGGGGCCAGCCGGCGGGCGACCTCGATCCCGGACGGCGGCGGGGCCACGGTGAGGACCTCGTCGACGATGGCCGTCACGTCGACGTCCTCGATGACCGGCTGGCGGGGCCGGGAGAACTCCAGCAGGTCGGAGACGATGAGCGTGGCCGCGCCGACCTCGCGTTCGCCGGTGGAGAGCTGCCGTTCCAGCCACGGATCGTCGCCGCCGAGGCGGCCCCGCAGGAGATAGAAGACGTTCCCGAGGACGCCGAGCGGATTGCGGAGCTCGTGGCCCACGGCGGAGGCGAGCTGCCCGATGGCCGCCAGCCGCTCCTGGTGGACGAGCTGCTGCTGGGCGGCGTCGAGGTCGGCCAGCGAGCGGCGCAGCTGCCCGGTTCGCTCCTCGACGAGGGCCAGGGCGAACTGCCGCCGCCGCAGCAGGACCTCGACCAGGGCGGCCACGAGGATGGCGGCCAGGAGCCCGCCGATGAGGTACAGCCAGGGTTGGCGGGCGGCCAGCGTGCTGACCAGTGGGTGATTCGCCGACAGCTCGAGGAGCCAGGTGTCCGCCCCGAGCTGGACCGGCGTCCGCACCTGGCCCTTGCCGAGCCGGAACCCGGGCGTCGAGAGGACGAGCTGCGCCGGATCGACCCGGCGGCCGGCGTAGATCGCGCCGTCGAGGTCGCTGAAGAGCTGGTTCTGCCGGGACGGCGACGTGGTCGACTGGACAAGCGCGGACTGGCCGTAGATGAGCGTGCGGGGCGTCAGGCCGGGGATCAGCACGGCGTAGCCCAGCCGCCGCTGCCCGTCGGCGACGAAGACCGGCGTGCTGACGAACTGCCCGTCGGAGCCGGCCCGGGCGAGCGCCGCCACCACCGGTGCGGGCAGCGGTCCGCCGGGAGCCAGCCCGGGGCCTTGGCTGTGCAGGATCCGGTAGCCGCCGGCGCCGTCGTCCTGCACCACGGCCATGGCGCCGACGAGCCGGCTCGCCACGGCCGCCTGGGCGGTGGTGGCGAACGCCGCAGTGTCATCGTGGGTCAGCGTCACGACCGTGGCGCCGGTGTGGAGGGCCTCCTGGAGCCGGGCGCCGGAGAGGTTGAACAGCGCCCCCACCTCGGTGGCCCGCTGCTCCAGCAGGCGCTTCTCCTGATCCTTCACCACCCGCCGCGACGACAGGGCGATGCCGCCGCCGCCGGCCGCCAGCAGCAGGAACAGCCCGGCGGACAGGAGGCGGACCGGGCCCCGCCGCCGGGACGAAGGGGGAGCGTCGGACAGCGCCGCTCCCCCGCCGCGATCGCTTGTCGAATCCAGGATGTCCGGCATATTGAGCGAAGGGTACGGCCGGCGTCGTCGGGCCGGAATAGCCCCAGCGGGCCATTTCCGTCGCCGTTTCGCCCGTCTGGGCCCGGATTGGGCGGAACTAGCTACGCCGTTGCTGGTTCGTCGTCTCGGCGAAGGACATGTTTGGGCGGGCGTCGCGGACGGCGGCGCGACCGTCGGCGCCTCAGTGGGCCCGGCGGCGGACGGAACCGCCGGGGCGGCTCGACGCCGGGCGGCGCCGGGCCGGTACCGCCTCGGGTTCCGGCGTGGCCGCCGCCTGGAGGCCGCCGTCGAGCAGGTCGAGGGCGTCGGCCACGATGGCCGGGAGATCGCCCTGCCCGCCGCCGGCCAGCCAGTTGGCCGTGGCCACCCGCATGGCCGCCATCGTCGTGGCGGCCACCACGCCGGGGCGGAGATCCTGGGCGGGGTCGACGCCCATCCGGGCGGCGAGCATCTCGGTGACCGAGGTCTCCCAGTTGCGCTGCAGACAGAGGCTGCGGGCCTCGAGCGCCGGCGTCGTCGTCATGAGCCGGAAGCGGCGGACCATGTGGTCGCGGTTCTCCTCGTAGGTCGAGACCAGCGACAGGATGGCGTGCCGTAGCGCGGTGAGCGCCGGCTCGTCGGCCGGGCGCCGGTCGAGCGCCGCCTGGAGCTCGTCGAGCCGCCTCGGATGGTCCGACAGGATGACGTCTTCCTTGGAGGCGAAGTAGCGGAAGAACGTACGGCGGGACACGTCGGCCGCGGCGGCGATGTCGTCGATCGTGACGCTGTCGAATCCCCGCTCGGTGAAGAGATCGAGCGCCGCGTTCTCGAGGTCCTCGGCGGTCCGCCGGCGGTGCCGCTCCCTGAGCCCTTCGACCCGGGCGGCCGACTCCTGTGTCATCGCTCCCACGGTATCGGTAAGTGGCACTGAGTGCAAATCGGCACTAAGTGGCTGCAGATCTGCTGAACACGCGTTCAGCGTACCGGCGTCCCGGCCGGCGGCCGCGGCAAGCGTCGACTGTGGCACAGAACGGGGAGGGCACCGGAGATCCGCGTATTCCTGACCAGAAAGGTCGGAAAAATTCCCGACCTGATTGCTGGCATTTTCAGTTCGGCCCGGTACCATCGGTGCGTGATCCGGAAATCGGGAGCGCCGAGCATCGCCATGGGCCGCACGCCCCACGAGCTGCGGGACGAGATGTGTCGTCCCGGGCCCGCGTCCGCAGTGCCGTAGCCCTTCTCTCCCATCCGGAGGTTGCCGTGTCCGTTGCACCCCTTTCCTTCGACGCGCCGGTCGCGGCGCCACCGGCCTGGCTGCCCGCCGCCGCCGCCCGCCTCGCCGGGGCCCCCGCCGGCGACGTCCTCGCCTGGGCCCTCTCGGCCTTCGGCGCCGGTCTCACCGTCGCCTGTTCCATGCAGGACGGCGTGCTCGTCGATCTCGCCGTGCGGGCCGACCCCGCCGTGGAGGTCGTCTTCCTCGACACCGGCTTCCACTTTCCCGAGACGCTTGAGACCGCCCGGCGCCTGCAGGCCCGCTACCGACTCAACCTCGTGACGCTGCACCCGGACCCGGACGCCGCCGTCTTCCGGCGCGACGGCACCGGGGCCTGCTGCGAGGCCCGCAAGGTCGCGCCGCTCGACCGCCACCTGGCCGGCCGCGCCGCCTGGGTCACCGGCCTGCGGCGGACGGAGTCGCCGAGCCGGGCCGGCGCGGCCACCGTCGAGTGGGACGCCGGGCGGGGCATGGCCAAAATCAACCCGATCGTCGCCTGGAGCGACGACGACGTCGAGCGCTACATCCTCGAGCACGACGTGATCGTGAACCCCTTGCGGGACAAGGGCTTCGCCTCCATCGGCTGCGCCCCCTGCACGCTGCCGGGCTCCGGCCGCAGCGGCCGCTGGGCCGGCACCGGCCGGCTGGAGTGCGGTCTCCACCTCGTCTCCCGGGGCCGGTAGCGCCATGGCCTTCTCCTTTCCCGTTTCGCTGGAGGTGGCCGGCCGGCGCTGCGTCGTCTTCGGCGCCGGGCCGGTGGCGCAGAGCCGGGCGGCGGCGCTGCTCGACGCCGGAGCCGTGGTCACGGTCATCGCCCGTCCCCACGAGGACGGCGACCTCGCCGGCGCCTTCCTGGCCGTGGCCGCCACCGGCGACGCCGCCGAGACCGCCCGCGTCTTCGCCGAGGCCGAGCGGGAGCGCGTGCTGCTCAACGCCGTCGACGATCCCGCCCGCTGCCACTTCGCCGTTCCCGCCGTGCTGCGCCGGGGCGACCTCGTGGTGGCGGTCTCGACCGGCGGCCGGGCGCCGGGCTACGCCGGCCGCCTGCGCGACGAACTCGCCCGCGCCGTCGGCGCCGAGCACGGAACGCTGCTCGACCTCGTCGCCTCCCTGCGGGAGGAGCTCCCGGCGGAGTGGGCGGCCAACTGGCGCCGGGCCCTGGACCACGATCTCCTCGGCCTCGTCCGGGCGGGACGGGCGGGTGACGCCCATGCGCTGCTCCGGGCGGCGCTCCTCGCCGACGAGCACCAGGACGAGTACCGGGAGGCCGTGGCATGACGGCGACCATCGACATCGCCTCGCGACAGCGGCCCGGGCTCGACCCGGCCATCGCCGCCGACATCGAGAAGTTCGAGCGGCTGCTGGCGCAGCACGAGGCCGGCGAGCTGGAGGAGGACCGCTGGCGCGTCTTCCGTCTGGCCAACGGGATCTACGGCCAGCGCCAGGGCGGGACCAACCAGATGGTGCGGGTGAAGGTCCCCTACGGCTCGCTGCGTCCGGAGCAGCTCGAGATGCTCGGCCACATCGCCCGGGAGTACTCCCGGGGCTGGGGCCACATCACCACCCGCCAGAACGTGCAGTTCCACTTCGTGGCCCTGCAACGGATCCCGGCCCTCCTGCGGGACCTCGGCTCCGTCGGGCTCACGACGCGGGAGGCCTGCGGCGACACCGTCCGCAACGTGGCCGGCTGCCACCTGGCCGGCGCCTGCCCCTTCGAGGTGCTCGACATCAGCCCCTGGGCCGAAGCGACCTTCCGCCACTTCCTCCGCCACCCCTACGCCCAGCGTCTCCCCCGCAAGTTCAAGATCAACTTCTCCGGCTGCGCCACCGACTGCGGACAGGCGATGTTCAACGACGTCGGCGTGGTGGCCGTCACCCGCGCCCGCGCCGACGGCAGCACGGAAGCCGGGTTCCGGGTCTTCGTGGCCGGCGGACTCGGGGCCACGCCCCACCCGGCCCTGGCGCTGGAGGAGTTCACGCCCCGGGAGGAGCTGCTGGCCACCGTCGAGGCGATCCTGCGCGTCTTCGACCACGCCGGCAACCGGGACAACAAGCTCCGGGCCCGCATGAAGTGGCTCGTCGACACGCTGGGCATCGAGGAGCTGCGGGCCCGGGTGCTGAAGGAGCGGCGCCTGCTGCTGGCCGCCGTCGGCTGGCCGGGCGGGGTCCCGGCCGTGGTCGAGGAGCAGGGCGACGTCCCGGCCGGCGTCTCGCCCGGCGCCTTCGAGCGGGGCCCGGCCCGGCCCGGCGCCGTTCCGGTCGCCATCGGCGCCGCCGGCACCCCGTACCGGCGCTGGGAGCGGGCCAACGTCGTGCGGGGCGTGGCCCGGGGCACGGTGTCGGCCTACGCCCACTGCCGCCTCGGTGACGTGACGGCCGAGCAGTTCGACGGCCTCGCCGCCCTGCAGCGCCGCCTCGGCGCCGAAGTGCGGGTGACCAACCGGCAGAACGTCGTGTTCCGGGCCCTGGCCGAATCCCAGCTGCCCGAGCTCTACGCCGGGCTGGAGGCGCTCGGCCTCGCCCGGCCCGGCGCCGAGCTGGCCCGCGACGTCGTCAGCTGCCCGGGCGCCGACACCTGCAACCTGGCCGTGACGCAGTCCCGGGGGCTGGCGTCGGCCATCGACACCGCGCTGGAGGAGGCCGGCCTGGCCGAGGTCGGCGGCGTGCGGGTCAACATCTCCGGCTGCTCCAACTCCTGCGGCCAGCATCACACCGCCGACATCGGCTTCTTCGGCATCGAGCGGCGGGCCCACGGCCGGTCGGCCCCGGGCTACCAGCTCCTGCTCGGCGGCCACCTCGGCGACGCCTCGGTGGAGTTCGGTCGCAAGGCGCTGCGGCTGCCGGCCAAGGCCTGCGCCGAGGCCACCGTCCGCCTGGTCGGCCGTTTCGCCGCCGAACGGGAGGCGACCGAGACGTTCCCCGCCTGGCTGGCCCGGGCCGGCGGCGTCCCCGCGGTGGCCGCCGACCTCGCCGACCTGGCCGAGTTCCCGGCACCGGCCGACCGCCCGGGCTGGTACGTCGACTACGACGAGGCCGGCCCCTTCACCGCCGAGATCGGCCTGAGCGAGTGCGCCGGCTGATCGGGCCCGGGGGTCGGCCATGGCCGCGCTGTGCCTGAGCACGACCGGTCGTGCCGAGGGCCCGGTGAGGGCCCTGATCACTACAGGTCGTGCTCTGGACGGGCCCGCTCCGGCCGACGTCCCCCGGGCGCTACCGTCGAGCCGTGGCGGGCGTCTATGGCGCGCTGGCCGACCTCGTCGTCGGGCTGCACTTCGTCTATCTGGCCGTCCTGGTCTTCGGCGGATGGGCGGCCTGGCGCTGGCGGCGGCGCTGGCTCCTGGCCGCCCACCTGGCGCTCGTGGCCTGGGCGGCCGGCGCCGTCACCTTCCGCTACGACTGCCCGCTGACGTCGCTGGAGGGGTCGCTCCGGGCCGGGGCCGGGCAGGCCCCGGCGGCCGACGGGTTCCTGCGCCATTACGTCCGGGGCGCCCTGTTCCCCGAATGGCTCACGCCCTACGTCGTGGCGGCAGGGGCGGCGATCGTGCTGACCGGCTGGGTCAGGCTTGCCTGGCCAGGCGGAGCTCGAACTCCAGCGTCGGGTTGCCCGTCACCGACACGAACGGCGGGAGGCTCGGCGCCGTCATCCCGAAGTCGGACCAGCCGAACTGGTAGCTCCCCACGACCTTGACCTGAGCGCCGTCCCGCTGGACGTCGAGCGGGATCGTAACCCGCTTCGTCACACCGTGGAGCGTGAGGTCGCCGTCGGCCTGGACCCGCACCGCCTTGCCTTGCACGGCGTCGGCGGGAATGGCGATGGGGCCGGCGGCGGCGAAGGCGGCCTGGGGGAACTTCGCCGTCTCGAGCCCGATCGAGCGGATCTTGTTGTCCCGCTTGTCCTGGTCGCTCCGGAGCTGCGACACGTCGACGGTGAAGTTGGCACTGCCGGCCTGGTAGGCGCCGCCCTGGTCGGCGATCGTCACCTGGCCGGTGATCGCCCCGGTCCGGCCGACGGCGTCGCTCGGGGCCGGGAGCTGGGCCAGCTTCTCCCGCACCCGGTAGCCGGCCACCGACCCGTCGGCCACGGTCCACGTCCCGGCCAGGTCTCCGGTGGGGACGGCGGCCGTCGAGCCCTTCGTCTGCAGCGTCAGCTTCGACGGCGAGCCGGTGTCGAACAGCGTGAAGTAGGCGACGGCGAACGCGGCCACGACGACGATCACCGCCGCCACCAGGACGCGGGGCTTCAGGAGCTTTGCCGGCATGGGTCCGAAGGTACCCCAGGAGGATCGCCCCCCAACGGGGTTCGGGCACTTCCCCAGCGAACTCCCAGAGGTTTCCCAGCCGCGCCCGCTGGACTGGGAGAATGAGCGCCGTGCCGGAAGCGAGGGTGCTCGTCGTCGACGACGAGGACAGCATCACCGATCTCGTCTCCACCGCGTTGCGCTACGTGGGCTTCGAGGTCGCCGTGGCCGCCAACGGGCGCCAGGCGCTGGAGCGGGCGGCGACGTTCCGCCCGGAGCTCGTCGTGCTCGACGTGATGTTGCCCGACCTCGACGGGTTCGAGGTCGTCCGCCGGCTGCGGGCCGACGGCCTGCGGGTGCCGATCGTCTTCCTCACCGCCCGCGACGCCACCGAGGACAAGGTGGCCGGGCTCACCATCGGCGGCGACGACTACGTCACCAAGCCCTTCTCCCTCGAAGAGCTCGTGGCCCGGGTGCGGGCCGTGCTGCGGCGGACGGCGGGCGGGCCGGAGCAGAGCGGCCGGCTGCAGATCGCCGACCTCGAGCTCGACGAGGACAGCCACCAGGTCTGGCGGGCCGGCCAGCCCGTCGAGCTCACGGCCACGGAGTTCAAGCTGCTCCGCTACCTGATGATGAACGCCCCGCGGGTGCTGTCGAAGGCCCAGATCCTCGACCACGTCTGGAACTACGACTTCGGCGGCGACGGCAGCATCGTGGAGACCTACATCTCCTATCTGCGCAAGAAGGTCGACGCCTCCGAGCCACGGCTGATCCAGACCGTGCGGGGGGTCGGCTACACGCTGCGGCCACCGGGCTGATGCGGTCCCTGCGGGCCCGGCTGGTGGCGGGGCTCCTGGCCCTCACCGTCGTCGGGCTCGGCGCCAGCAGCGCCGGGATCTACAAGGCGCTGGCCGACTACCTCCACGCCCGGCTCGACGCCCAGTTGCGCGACAGCCAGACCGCCGTGGTCAACGAGCTGGCCCAGGGCCGGTTCACCCGCCGGCTGCCTTCGGGGCGGTCGGTCATCCCCAGCGGCACCTTCGGCGAGCTCCGCCGCCCCGACGGCACCGCCGTGCAGTACGCCGAACAGGGGCGGCCGATCCCCAAGCTGCCCGACCCGCCCGACAACGGCCAGCGGCTCTCGACGGTGGGGTCGGTGAGCGGCTCCGTCCGCTACCGGGTCCTGGCCAGCAGCGACGACGACGGCGACACCCTCTACGTCGCCTTTCCCACCACCGATCTCGACGAGACGCTCCACCGGCTGGTCGGCATCGAGCTGTTCGCCGCTGCCGCGGTGCTGCTGTTCCTGGCCATGGTGTCGCTGGCCGTCGTCCGCCTCGGGCTGGCGCCGCTGGAGCAGATCGCCGCCACCGCCGGCGACATTGCCGGGGGCGACCTGTCCCGCCGGGTGGAGCCGGCCGGGGAGGACACCGAGATCGGCCGCCTCGGCCTGGCCCTCAACGCCATGCTGGCCCAGATCGAGGCGGCCTTCGCCGAACGGGCGGCGTCGGAGGACCGGCTGCGCCGCTTCGTGGCCGACGCCAGCCACGAGCTGCGCACGCCGCTCACCTCCATCCGGGGCTACGCCGAGCTCTTCCGCCGGGGAGCGGCCGACCGGCCCGAGGACCTGGCCCGGGCCATGCGCCGCATCGAGGACGAGGCCGCCCGCATGGGCCTCCTCGTCGAGGACCTCCTCCTGCTGGCCCGCCTCGACCAGGGCCGGCCGCTGGAACGGCGGCCGGTCGACCTGGTCCGCCTGGCCGGCGACGCCCTGGCCGACCTGTCGGCCATCGACCGGTCCCGCCCGGTCAGCTTCGAGCACCCGGACTCGCTGGTGGTCGAGGGCGACGAGGCCCGACTGCGCCAGGTGGCGGGCAACCTGGTGGCCAACGCCCGGATCCACACGCCGGCCGGCACCGCCGTCCACGTCCGGGTCCGGGCCGCCGACGGGCAGGCGATCCTCGAGGTGGCCGACGAGGGCCCCGGCCTACCGCCCGGGGAGGAGGGCCGGGTCTTCGAGCGGTTCTACCGGGCCGACAGCGCCCGGGCCCGCACCGGCCCCTCCGGCGGCGACGGCTCGAACGTGGGCGGCACCGGCCTCGGGCTGTCGATCGTGGCCGCCATCGTCGCCGCCCACGGCGGAACGGTGAAGGCCGGCTCCCCGCCGAACGGCCGCGGCGCCTACTTCATGGTGGCGCTGCCGATCACCGCAACGACGACCCCGCCGGTGGCGGACGGCGGCGCGCCGCCGGTGGCCGCCGAACGTCACGACGCCGGTTCGAGCGCCTCCGGGTTGTCCTGACTCGGGGCGACCCGGGGGGCGTGGACGGTGGAGAGGATCCGGTTCACGACCTGCTCGGAATCGACGCCGTCGGCCAGCGCCTCGTAGGACAGCAGCAGCCGGTGGCGGAGGACGTCGGGGCCGACGTCGAAGACGTCCTGGGGCAGCACGTAGTTCCGGCCCCGCATCAGCGCCAGGGCCCGCCCCGAGGCGACGAGGCCGAGCGTGGCCCGGGGGCTGGCGCCGTTGGCGATCAACGGCGCGAGGTCGGGGAGGCCGTGCTCGGCGGGCGAGCGCGACGCCATCACCAGCCGGACGGCGTAGTCGAGGACGCCGTCGTGGACGAACACCCCGTCGGCGGCCCGCTGCAGCGCTGCGAGCTCTCCGACGGCGAAGACCTGCTCCGGCGTCGGCGGGTCGACACCCATCCGCCGGACGATCGTCGCCTCCTCCCAGGCCGTGGGCCAGCCGATGAGCACCTTCATCAGGAACCGGTCGCGCTGGGCCTCGGGCAGCGGGTAGACGCCCTCGTGCTCGATGGGGTTCTGGGTGGCCAGCACCATGAACGGCTCCGGCACGGCGTGGGTCACGCCGCCGACGGAGACGTGGCGCTCGGCCATGACCTCGAGGAGGGCCGACTGGACCTTGGCCGGGGCCCGGTTGATCTCGTCGGCCAGGACGACGTTGGCGAAGATCGGCCCGAGCTCGATGTCGAACTTCTCGCTCGACGGGCGGTAGATGCGGGTCCCGACGATGTCCGACGGGACGAGGTCGGGCGTGAACTGCAGCCGCACGAAGGAGCCGCCGACCACCGTGGCCAGCGTCTCGGCGGCCAGCGTCTTGGCCAGCCCCGGGGCGCCCTCGAGCAGGCAGTGCCCGCGGGCGATGAGCGCCACGAAGAGCCGCTCGATGACCCGGTCCTGGCCGACGATCACCCGCTTGACCTCGAACATGGCCCGCTCGATGGCCTCGGCCGGGCCGCGGCCGGCGTCGGCCGCGCCGCCCCGGAAGCTGGTCGTCCCGGTGGTCATCAGTTGGCCGGCTTCGTGCCGAGGGTCACGGTGAGGGTGCGGGAGGCGCCGTTGCGTTCCACCACGATCTGCACCGTATCGCCCGGCTGGTGGGCCTGGATGAGCCCGGAGAGCGAGTCGGCGGTGGCCACCGGCTTCCCGTCGACGGTGACGATGAGGTCGCCGACGGCGATGCCGGCCTTCTCCGCCGGCCCGCCGCTCGTGACCTGCATGACCTGGGCTCCGCCGCTCCCGTCCGACGTGTCGGTCGTCGCCACGCCGAGGAAGGCGGTCGGCGCCGGGCCCTGCCCGGCCTTCAGCCGGTCGGCGAGGGACTTGGCCTTGTCGATGGGGATGGCGAAGCCGATGTTCTGGGCGCCGTCGGCGGCGACGGCGGTGTTGATGCCGATGACCTGGCCGGCCGAGTTGACCAGGGGCCCGCCGGAGTTGCCGGGGTTGATGGCGGCGTCGGTCTGGATCATGCCGGTGAGGTTGTCGACCGTGCGGTTCAGCGCCGAGACGATGCCCCGGGTCACCGTGGGATCGCCCCGCAGCCCGAGGGCGTTGCCGACGGCGACGACGTCGTCGCCGACGCTCACGGCGGACGAGCGGCCGAGCTCGGCGACGGGCAGCGCTCCGCCGGGGTTGTCGATCTTGATCAGGGCGACGTCGTGGTCGGTGTCGGCGCCGACGACCGTGGCCGACAGCGCCTTGCCGCTCGACGCCGTCGACACCGTGACCTTCGAGGCGCCGTTCACGACGTGGGCGTTGGTCAGGATGTAACCGTCAGGGCTGATGATGATGCCGGTGCCCTCGCCGGTCCCCCGGCGGCTCTGGGCCACGATGTCGACCACCGACGGCTCGATCTTGGCCAGGATCCCCTTCACGTCGAGGGCCGCGCCGCCGAGGGGGGCGGCCGACGAGCCCGAGCCCGACCCGGAGGCCGGACCGGTGGTGGCCGTCGACGAGGGCGACGGGATCGGGGTCGTCGCCGCCCCGCCGGAGGGGGCGGTGGCCGGCGTGATCGCCGGCGAGTCCGAGGCGTGCTTGGAGGCCAGGCTGACGCCGATGCCGGCGCCGACGCTCCCGGCCACCAGGGCCAGCAGCGCCACGCCGCCGACCAGCGCCATCGTGCGCCGGCCGGCGACAGGTCGGGTTCCCTTACCGCCGTCCAGGGGAGGGGAGGACGGCGGCAAGGGAAACCCGGACGGGCCGGGCCCGGGCGGAGCGGGCGGCGGCTCGATCGGGGGGGACGGGGGGAGCGTCCAGTCCCGGGGAAAACCTTCCGTCATGTCGCCATCCTCGCCCTGGTCCCTGTGGGTTTGCTGGGAACGCGCTTGGAGCCGGCCGCATTTTCGCAGGCCGGCTCCAAGCCGTCAGTACTGCGTCGCCCGGACGGGTCTTACTTGTGGCCGGGGAACCCCCAGTGCTGGCCGATCTTGCCGAGCCCGGTCGAGTCGAGGACGGCCGCCGCGCTGGCCTTGCCCCCCTCGACGATCCCGGCCACGTGGACGGTGTCGCCGGTCTTCACGTTGCCGATCCCGTCCCGGCCCGAGCCGACCACGGTGTTCTCGTCGACGCTGTAGGTCCGGGAGAACCCGTCCTCGCTCTTGACGGTGATCGACGACGGGCTGACGGCGGTGACCTCGCCGGTCTGGGTGGCGACGGTCTCGTAGCCGCTGCCGTCGGGCTTCTTGACGGTGAACTCGCCGTGGAGCCCGCCGAACTTCCCGAACCCGCCGAAGCCGCCCAGGCCGAACAGCTTGCCGCCGAACGGTCCGCCGTGGCCGAAGTGCCGGCCGCCGAAGCGACCCTGGCCGGGAGCGGCGTTGTTGGGCGCGTTGGGGTCGGGCGTGGCCGGCGTCGTCGCCTGGGCCGGCGTCACCGCCGCCGGGGCGGCGAAGAGCCGGGCGGAGTGCGTCGAGCTCGCCCGGGCGAACGCCACGCCGAGCCCGGCGAGGAAGAACCCGGCGATCACGGCGACGGAGAGCAGCAGCCGGGCCGTCCGGCCCCGGCGGGCGGCGTCCGGCTCCGACAGCGAAGTAGGTACGTGGTCGTGCATCGATGGCCCCCTTCGGCCCACCGTTGGGCCTGACCGGGCAGGATGCCGCGCCAACCTTGGATGAAGCTGGGAAGACCCTTACAAAACCGGCATCTCCGGCATCTCGGACATCTCGGACAGCACAGTCGCACACGGGCCACGCGCCACCGGGCGGGTTCGCCAACCGGAGGGGGGCCGGGCGCCGGTACCCTTTCCGACGTGCTCTCCGGTGATCGACCCTGGCGCCTGCGGACGGCGGGGGCGGCGCTGGCCACGGGGCTCGCCTTCGGCCTGGCCGAGGCGGTCGATCCCCGGGAGCCGGCCCCGGTGGTGGCGCCCGAGCGGCGGGAGGTGCCGCTGCGCGACCGGATCGTCCTCTACTTCCACCCTCAGGTGCCGGAGGCGACGCTGGTCCTCATCCGCTCGGTCTGAGCCGTCGGGAGTTCCACGACGAAGCGGGCGCCCCGGCCGGGGGCGGTGTCGACGCTGACCCGTCCGCCGTGGGCCTCGGCCACCGCGGCGACGATCGACAGGCCGAGGCCGCTGCCGCCCTTGGCCCGGGTCCGGGCCTTGTCGGCCCGGTAGAAGCGCTCGAAGATGCGGGCCGCTTCCTCGGCGGGCATCCCCGGCCCCTCGTCGGCCACCTCGAGGCGGGCCCGGTCGCCGGTGGCCCGCAGGGTGACATGGACCGGCGTGCCCGGCGGCGTGTGGAGCCGGGCGTTGGCCAGGAGGTTGCCGACCACCTGGCGGAGGCGGTGATCGTCGCCGACGACGGTGACTGGCTCGACGGCCACGTCGATCGGCCGGTCCGGCTCGACGGCCCGGGCGTCGCGCACCGAATCGTCGACGAGGCGGTCGAAGGCCAGCGGCGCCGTCTCCAGCGGCCGGCCCTGGTCGAGCCGGGCCAGCAGCAGCAGGTCGTCCACCAGCAGCCCCATCCGACGCGCCTCCTGCTCCATGCGGCGCATGGCCTCGCCGAGTTCGTCGGCGTCCCGCAGGCCCCCGGCCCGCCACAGCTCGGCGTAGCCCCGGATCGACGTGAGCGGCGTGCGCAGCTCGTGGGAGGCGTCGGCGACGAATCGGCGGAGGCGCTCCTCCGTGGTGGCCCGCTCGTCGAAGGCCTCTTCGATCTGTTCCAGCATGGCGTTGAGGGCGGTGCCGAGCTTGCCGGCCTCGGTGCGGTCGTCGGCCCGCTCGACCCGCTGGGAGAGGTCGCCGGCGGCGATCTGCCCGGCCGTCTCGGCCATGTCGGCCAGCGGCCGCACCCCGAGCCGCAGCACCCAGACGGCCATGGCGCCGAGGGCCAGCAGGACGAGGACGGTGGCCACGCCCTCCACCGCCATCATCCGGCCGAGGGTGGCGTCCATGTCGTTGAGCCGGGCCCCGAAGACGACGGTGCCGTCGTCGACCGAGGTCCGCTTGACGACGATCACGCGCCAGCGTCCGCCGCCGGTGGTCGAGGCCACCGTGAAGGGCCGGAGGTCGTCGGGCGAGGGGCTGAGATGCCGGGTCAGGTCGCCGGCGGAGAGCTTGGGCGCCGACTGGTCGTTCTCCTGGAGGCCGGGGCCGAGGCGCGACACCGTCCCGTCGGGGGAGACGAGGCCGATGTAGTACTCGGTGTAGAGGCGCTGCTGCTCGCCGGAGGTCGGCGAGGGCGGCGACGTCGTCGGCGTCCGCAGGACCCCGCCCCGGAACCGGCCGTGGACGAGCGGGTCGGCGGCCTGGATCACCTGCTGGTCGACCCGGTTGAGCAGGAACGACCGGAAGGTCGAGGCCAGGACGGCGTCGGTGCCGAGGAGGACGGCCGCCACGAGGAGGCAGCCGAGCAGGACCCGCCTCCGGAGGGACATTCGCCCGCTTGCCTCAGTTGGCGCGCAGCGAGTAGCCGACGCCGCGGATCGTGTGGATGAGCGGCGGGTCGAACCGGTCGACTTTCTTGCGCAGGTAGCTGATGTAGGTGTCGACGACGCTGGTGTTGCCGCCGAAGTCGTACTCCCACACGTGGTCGAGGATCTGGGCCCGGGACAGGACCCGGCCGGAGTTCGACAGCAGGAAGCGCAGCAGCTTGTACTCCGTCGGCGACAGGTCGATGGGCTCGCCGGCCCGGCGGACGGTGTGGGCGTCGTCGTCCATCTCGAGGTCGGCGAAGGTGACCTGGGAGGTCTTGGTGGGGCGGCCGTGGCGGCGGAGGATGGCGTGGATGCGGGCCACGACCTCCTCCAGCGAGAACGGCTTGGCCACGTAGTCGTCCCCGCCCAGCGTCAGGCCCCGGACGCGGTCCTCGGTGGCGTCGCGGGCGGTGAGGAACAGCACCGGGACCCGCTCGCCGTCCTGGCGCATGCGCCGGCAGACCTCGAACCCGTCGAGGTCGGGCAGCATCACGTCGAGGAGCACGAGGTCCGGCTCGAAGTCCCGCACGGCCTCGAGCCCCTGGCGGCCGGTGGCGGCGGTGGTCACGTCGAAGCCGAAGTGCCGCAGCGCCGAGCCGAGCAGGAAGGTGATGTTCTCCTCGTCGTCGACGACGAGGACCCGGGTCGACCGCTCTGTCGCAGTGCTCATGCGTCCACTTTCGGCACACACTCTGTGAAGTGTCTGTGAGTCCGCTGCCAGTATTCATTGGGCTCAGGGCTCGAAGCGGTATCCCATCCCCGGCTCGGTGATGAAGTGGCGGGGCTGGCCGGGGACGGGCTCGAGCTTGCGGCGGATCTGGGCCATGTACAGGCGGAGGTAGTTCGTCTCGCTCTCGTACCGGGGCCCCCACACCTCCTGGAGCAGCTGCCGCTGGCTGACGAGCTTGCCGGGGTGGCGGACGAGGACCTCGACGAGATGCCACTCCGTCGGGGTCAGGTGGACGGGCGCCCCGCCCTTCATCACCCGCTTGCCGGCCAGGTCCACGGTGAAGGCGTCGGTCGTCACCGTGGCCTCCTCCTCGGCCGGCGCGGCGCGCCGCAGCGCGGCCCGGAGCCGGGCCAGCAGCTCGCCCGCCCCGAAGGGCTTGGTGACGTAGTCGTCGGCCCCGGCGTCGAGGGCGGCGATCTTGTCGGCCTCCGCCTCCCGGGCCGACAGCACGATGATCGGGACCGACGACCAGCCCCGCAGCCCCCGGATGACGTCGATGCCGGAGATGCCGGGCAGACCGAGGTCGAGGATGACCACGTCGGGGTGGTGGTCGGCGGCCTGGCGGAGCGCCTCCTCGCCCGTGGGGGCGAGGTCGACGTCGTAGCCCCGGGCCCGGAGGTTGATCGACAGCGCCCGGAGGATCTGCGGCTCGTCGTCGACGACCAGGACCCGCTCCCCCATCAGGCGATCACCGTCACGCCGTCACCAGCGGCGGCTCGGCGGAGACGTCGGGCCCGGGGGCCGTGGGCAGCACGACCACCATGGTGGTCCCGCCGCCGGGCGTGTCCTCCACGGTCAGCTCGCCGCCCATGGCCACGGTGAAGCCCCGGGCCACGGCCAGCCCCAGCCCGACGCCCGCTCCGCTCGAGCGGTCGCCGAGGCGCTGGAAGGGCAGGAACACGCGGTCCCGCTCGGCCGGCGGGATCCCCGGGCCGCGGTCCACGATGCGGACGTGGACGGCGCCGGGCACGCCGCCGGCCTCGACCCGCACCGGCACCCCGGGGGGCGACCAGGCCAGGGCGTTGTCGATGAGGTTGGCCAGGACGCGTTCCAGCAGGGCCGGGTCGGCCTCGACCCGGGGCAGCGTCTCGGCCACGCCGACCTCGACGACGTCGCCCCGGGCCCGGTCGCCGAGGCTCGAGAGGGCGGCGGGCACGATCTCCTCCACCCCCACCGGCCGGCGGTGGAGCGACACCGCCCCGGCCTGCAGGCGGCTCATGTCGAGCAGGTTGGCCACGAGGGCGGTGAGCCGGTCGGTCTCCTCGTCGATCGTCCGGCAGAACTCGGTGATCGCCTCGTCGGGCCACTCGACGTCGTCGGCCAGGAGGCTGGTGACGCAGGCCTTGATGCTGGCCAGCGGCGTCCGCAGGTCGTGCGACACCGCCGCCAGCAGCGCGGCCCGCAGCTCGTCGGCCCGGGCGATGCGGGCCGCCTCGGCCGACGCCTCCTGGAGGCGGCGCCGGGTCAGCGCCGCCCCGAGCTGGGCCGTGAAGGCGCCGAGGAGGTGGCGGTCCTCGGCGGCCAGCTCCGGCCCGACCAGGGCGAGGACGGTGCCGTCGCCGAGCCCCAGGACCGCGGTGGCGTCCTCCGGGCGGGCCGGGACGGAGTCGCCGGCCGAGGCCTCCACCACCCAGCGGCCCTCGCCCGGCGCGTCCCCTTCCCGCCGCAGGACGGCCACGCCGTCCTGGTCGAAGGCCGCCAGCAGCTGACCGGCCAGGGGCCGCAGCGGGTCGTCGTCGGCCGACGCCCCGGCCACCCGGGCCAGGGTCTCGGCCTCGGCCCGGGCCCGGGCCGCCTCGGCCGAGCGCCGGGCGACGGTGGCCACGAACCACGACACCACGCCGGCCACCACCAGGAAGACGACCAGCGCCAGCAGGCTCTGGGGCTCGCCGATGGTCCAGCGGTGCAGCGGCGGGGTGAAGTACCAGTTGGCCAGCAGGAAGCCGAAGGTGGCGGCGGCCAGCGCCGGCCCCGCCCCGCCGAGGGCGGCGGCGGCCACGACCTCGAGGAGGAACAGCAGCAGCACCGACGACAGCTGGAGGTGCCGCCGGAACGGGACCATGGCGGCGCACTGCAGCGGCACCCCGGCCAGCGCCAGCGCCCAGGCGGCCTGCCGGCGCCGGGGGGACAGCCGGCTCGGCCGGCGGCGGGCCAGCGGGGGGCCCCGGCGGCCCGGCGCCGCCGCCCGGCGCCGTCCCGGCCGCTCCTCGGGGGCGGCGTCGTCCCGGCTGATCACGTGGACGTCGATCGCCCCCGACCGGCGGATGACGTCGTTGATCACCGAACCGCGGACGAGGTCCGACAGGCGGGACCGCATCGTGGCCCCGAGCACGAGCTGCGTGGCGTTCTCGCTCCGGGCGACCCCGACGAGGGCGCCGGCCACGTCGGAGCTGCGGATCTCGTGGTAGGTCCCGCCGAACTCCTCCAGCAGCTCCCGGTGCCGGGCCAGGAGATCCGTGGGCGGGGCGCGCAGCCCGTCCTCGGCGTGGATGTGGACGCCGATGAGATCGGCCTTCGCCCGGGCCGCCATCCGGGCCGCCCGCCGGATCAGCGCCTCGCCCCCCGGCGCGCCGCTGACCGCCACGACGACCCGCTCCCGGGTCTCCCAGGGGCGCTCGACGCCGTGGTCGGCCCGGTAGCGCTGCAGTCCCTCGTCGACCCGGTCGGCCACCCACAGCAGGGCCAGCTCCCGCAGGGCGGCGAGGTTGCCGACCCGGAAGTAGTTGGCCAGGGCCACGTCGAGCGTCTCGGGGTCGTAGATGTTGCCGTGGGCCAGCCGGCGCCGCAGCGCCTCGGGCGTCATGTCGACGAGCTCGATCTGGTCGGCGGCCCGCACGAAGGCGTCCGGCACCGACTCCCGCTGGGGTACGCCGGTGATGTCCCGGCACACGTCGGACAGCGACTCGAGGTGGGCGATGTTGAGCGTCGAGATGACGTCGATGCCGGCGTCGAGGAGCTCGTCGACGTCCTCCCAGCGCTTGGCGTGGCGGCCGCCCGGGGCGTTGGTGTGGGCCAGCTCGTCGACGAGGACGACGTCGGGCCGGCGGGCCAGGACGGCGTCGAGGTCCATCTCCTCGTGCCGCCGGGGCACCACCGGCAGGTCACCCAGCTGGGCGGCGGTGCGGGGCCGGCCGTGCGTCTCCACGAAGCCGGCCACCACGTCGGTGCCGCGCTCCGCCCTCCGCCGGCCCTCGCCGAGCATGGCGAACGTCTTGCCCACCCCCGGCGCGGCGCCGAGGTAGATCCGCAGGCTGCCCCGTGTCATCCATGGGTCATTGTGCCGTTCTCCCGGCTCACGAGCTCATAGACGGGGTTGAGGAGGGCGAGGCGGCCCCGGCTCTCCCCCGCCGTCCCCTCCACCCGGAGCCGGACGCCGACGTCGATGCCGGCGATGGCCCGCCGGCCCAGGAACAGGATCGAGATGGCCCCGGAGTCGTCGACCAGGACGCATTCCAGCGTCGCCACCTCGGCCCGGGGCTGGACCCGCAGCGACCGGATCTTCCCCTCGATCCGCACGTGCTGGCGGAAGCGGACGCTGCCGATCGGCACGCAGCCCGGCGGGGCGGCCACCGCCACCGAGCCCGGCGGCGAGGGCGCCGGCCGAACGGGGGCGGCGGCCTGGCGCGGCTCGGCCAGCAGGATCGGCACCTCGGCCGCCGTCGATCGCCGCGACCCGAAGTGCCCGAAGTGGAACGGCACCGACGTCACGTTGGCGTGGGGCAGCCCCGACACCTCCCGTTCGATGGCGTCGGCAGTCCGGTCGTGGAGGATCCGGTGCCAGAACCCCCGGTACTTGCGCTCCGGGAGGAGGACGCTGACCTCGGTCTGGCCGTCGGCCAGGTCGCGGGCCACGGTCTCGACGGCGCAGCGGCTGAGCCGGCGGTCGGGGCAGTCGACGAGCTCCAGGGGGATGCGGCGCAGCCCGAGCCGCTGCCACTCCTCCGACAGCTTGGCGGCGTGGTGGGCGTCGATCACGAAGTGGACGGCCCGGACCTCGTCGGGCGCCAGCGCCCGGGCGTACTGGATCGCCCGGGCCGAGGCCAGGTCGAGCTGGTCGACGAAGACCAGGACCGTGTGGCGGCGCAGGACCGCGGCGGTGGCCGCCTCGGGCACGCCGTGCTCGAGCTGGTCCGCCTCCAGCTCGTACTGCCGGGCCAGCCGGACGAGGAACACCACCATGACCGGCACCAGCACGACGATGATCCAGGCGCCGTGGGTGAACTTGGTGATGGCGATGATCACGTCGACGACGGCCGAGAGCAGCGCCCCGATGCCGTTGACCAGCAGGCCCTTCCGCCAGTGCGGCTCCTTGTGGGTGATGTGGTGCTTGGCCATCCCAGCCTGGGACAGGGTGAAGGAGGTGAACACGCCGATGGCGTAGAGCGGGATGAGCCGGTCGACCTTGGCCCCGGTGGCGATCACGAGGACGATGGCCGTGACGGCCAGGAAGATGATCCCGTTGGAGAACACCAGCCGGTGTCCCCGCTTCGTCAGCTGGCGGGGCATGAAGTTGTCCCCGGCGTGGAACGAGGCCAGCCGGGGGAAGTCGGCGAAGCTGGTGTTGGCCGCCAGCACCAGGATGAGCATCGTGCCGGCCTGGAGGGCGTAGAAGAGGGCGTTGCCGACGGCGCCGCCGCCGTAGACGAGCTTGCCGATCTGGGAGATGACCGTCGGGGTGCCGCCGGCATAGGGCGCCACCCGCATGTGGCCCCCGAGGATCGACAGGCCGAGGAACATGGCGCCGAGCGAGCTCCCCATGATCACCAGCGTGGTGCGGGCGTTCTTCCATTCGGGCTTGCGGAAGGCGGGAACGCCGTTGCTGATGGCCTCCACTCCGGTGACGGCGGCACCGCCGGAGGCGAAGGCGTGCATGACCACGAACAGCGACGCCCCCATCAGCAGGCCGCCGCCGGCGTGGGCGCCGAGGGGCAGCATGCCCGGCTTCTGCGCCAGGTGGGTCGGCAGGGAGCCGGCGGCCATCTTCGTCAGGCCGACGCCCAGCAGGAAGACCATGTCGACGATGAAGAAGTACGTCGGGATGGCGAAGATCCGGCCCGACTCCTTCACCCCCCGCAGGTTGCCGTAGGCGATGAGGACGATGAAGGCCACCGAGATCGGCACCACGTAGGGGGTGAGGGAGGACACGGCCGAGACCAGGGCCGCCGTCCCCGCCGCCACCGAGACCGCCACCGTGAGCACGTAGTCGGTGAGGAGGGCGACGCCGGCCACCTGGGCGGGGAGGAGCCCGAAGTTGTCCCGGGTGACCATGTAGGCGCCGCCGGCCGTCGGGTAGGCCTTGATCGTCTCCCGGTAGGAGAGGATCAGGAAGCCCAGCACCACCAGCATGGCGATGGTGATCGGCACCACCAGCGAGAAGGCCGCCAGCCCGACGTACGGCACCAGCACCCGGAGGATCTCCTCGGTGGCGTAGGCCGACGACGACAGGTTGTCGGAGGCGAAGACGGCCAGCGCCGTGGGCTTGCCGAGCCGCTCGTGCTCGAGCTCCTCGGTGTGGAGCGGCTGGCCCAGGAGCCGGCACTTCAGCCGGTAGCGGAGGGCGTCGGGCGGCAGCTCGGAGGGGGACGGCGGCAGGGGCCGGGGGTCACGCTCCGGGCGCCGGGGCGGACCGCCGGCGAGGTCGGGCTGGGGGGCGGGCGCGGTCGTGGTCATCGTGAGACGAGTAGACCGCGACGCCGCGTGAGGGCGTCGTAAGACTTCGCCGCCGGCGCGTCAGGAACGCAACAGGATCTCGCCGGTGTGGGCCGCGGCGGTGTCGGCGTCCGGCTCCGGAGCGCCGCAGTGCGGGCACGGCTCGTCGTGGAGCCACGACCGCAGCACCCGGGTGTGCTCCTCGTTGAGGGTCACGCGGAAGGCGCCGCTGGCCGGGTCGACGTGGAGGGCGACGAACGGCTCCCAGTCCTCCGGGCCGGCGATGTCGGCCGAGACCGCCCCCGGCAGGCGCCGGAACCGCCGGTGCTCGACGTCGAAGATCCACAGGCTGTGGCAGGAGCGCAGGCACAGCGTCTGGGCTCCGGCCGCTTCCCGCTGGGTGAGGCTCTGGCGCGGCACGCGACCTCCTTCCCTCGTCGATGAGGAACCGGCGCTCCCACGGAGTTCTCGACGTGAGCGGGGGGTGCGGGTGCCGGGCCGCAGGTCGGAACGAAGTCCGGATCGTTCCTGTACCCGCCGGGGCCGGGCGCTAATCGCGGAACTCCATATCGCCCATACGGGCAGGAACGGCACGATCCGGCGGTGAATCTGGAAGCAGATGCGAACCATCGGTCGCCCCCGCCGCGGCCGGCGTCGCCTGGTTGCCCTGGCGGCCGCCACGACGGCGCTGGGCAGCGTCCTGTCGATGTCGGCCTCCACCGCCAATTCCGGCGAGCGGGCCGCACCGGGAGGGCACGCGGCCGCAAGCGGGGCGGCGGCCGGCGCCGCGTCGTCCGGGACCGGCCTCCTGGCCGCTCCGGGGGCCTGGCTGGTCGGGGCCGACGGCGGCGTGTTCGCCCTCGGCGGCGCTCCGTTCCTCGGCTCGACCGGCGGGCTGCGGCTCAACCGGCCGATCGTGGCCGTGGCCGCCAGCCCGAGCGGCTCGGGCTACTGGCTGGCGGCGTCGGACGGCGGGGTCTTCGGCTTCGGCGACGCCGCCTTCCACGGCTCGACCGGGTCGCTGGCGTTGAACCGGCCGATCGTGGCCATGGCCGCCACCCCCACCGGGGAGGGCTACTGGCTGGCCGCCTCCGACGGCGGCGTCTTCGCCTTCGGCGACGCCCGCTTCTTCGGCTCCACCGGCGCCCTGCGCCTCAACCAGCCGATCGTGGCCATGGCCGCCACCCCGACCGGCGCCGGCTACTGGCTGACCGCCGCCGACGGCGGGATCTTCGCCTTCGGAGACGCCGCCTTCGCCGGCTCGGCGGCCGCCGACGCCCTGCCCGTCCCGGTGGTGGCCATGGCCGCCACGCCGAGCGGCTCGGGCTACTGGCTGAGCGCCGCCGACGGCGCGATCTACGCCTACGGCGACGCCGCCGCAGTCGGCCCGGCGGCCTCCACCGGGCCGGTCGTGGCCGCCTCCGCCTCCCCCACCGGGCGCGGCTACTGGGAGTTCACCGCCGCCGGCACCGTCGTGGCCTTCGGCGACGCCGCCGACATCCCCGGCACGGCCGTCAGCCGGGTGCCGCTGGTCGGCGGCGTGGTCGTCCCGGCCGGCGACGCGGCGTCCGCCCCGGCGGGTCCGGTCGGCCCCGCCGGCCCGGTGGCGCCGGCCACCGTCCCGCCGCCGCCGGCTCCTCCCCCGCCGCCGCCCGCCCCGCCGCCCGACGACGGCGTGTGCGACGGGAAGGTCCCCACGAGCACGGCGCTCGACGCCCACGCCCAGCCCGGCCCGGCGCTCCTCGACGGCACGCCGAAGGACGACGTGATCATCGGCAGCGCCGGCGACGACATCATCGACGGGGGCGCCGGCAACGACATCATCTGCGGCGGCAGCGGCAACGACGTCATCCGGGGCGGCCCGGGCAACGACGCCCTCATCGGCGGCCCGGGCGACGACCGTCTCGACGGCGGCCCGGGCAACGACACGCTCGTCGGCGGCGCCGGCGACGACACGCTGGTCGGCGGCCCGGGCAACGACTTCCTCTACGGCGGGCCCGGCGACGACACGCTGGTCGGCAACGACGACACGAATCCCGACAAGCTCGACGGCGGCGACGGCTTCAACAGCTGCCTGTTCGGCGGCGGCGACGAGATCGTGAACTGCGACTACTGACGGCTCAGGGCTGCTTCACCGCTCCCCGGTCGATCTCCTCGACGACTTGCCGGTAGCGGA
>Ga0070741_10004111_pt1 | contig 34512 bp, 24 predicted proteins | sample Coa_R1_4_FD_66440 | JGI IMG/M metagenome (GOLD analysis project Ga0070741, IMG submission 66440) | Surface soil microbial communities from Centralia Pennsylvania, which are recovering from an underground coalmine fire - Coalmine... | ecosystem: Environmental > Terrestrial > Soil > Unclassified ... | reverse complement strand
CGGTCAACCAATTCTCGACAGACCTTCATATCGACAAATTCTATTTCGGAAGCGGATGGTTCTCGTCACACGCGGCCGGGAGGGGGAGCAGCGGGAAGAATCTATATATCGGTCGCCGTCTGGGGCAGCGCATGGATGTGAATGTCAACTATTTCAGCAGCAAACCGCAGGGGCAGGGAACCACTCCCGCGGAGAAGACGACCGTCTTATCGGGCACGGTGCGGGAGAATTTCTCTTCCCGGTTTAGCCTGCTGCAGCTCATCTCCCGAACCTCAGGACAGACTACATTCGCCTTCGGCGGAGATTTCACCAGCAACCGTTTCCAGTTCCGCGCGGATTATCAGAATGTCTATTTGCCGTTCCGTCCGGAGCGTCCCTTCCAACAGGCGTTGGCTCTCAATGTGATGGTGCGCGTGCGCGGGCCGCTGCAGGTTATGGCGGTTTCCAACATCGCTCCTGACGGACGGATGCGCTATTCCTTCGGCGCGAGCACGTACCTTTACCGGCTGAGTGGAATGGCCGCGAATGCTCTTCCGCAGCAGTCCTTCTCGATGGCGAAGTATGTGGTTCAAGGGATCGTAACCGATGAACAGGGCCAAGCCGTGGAAGGGGCGGCCCTGCAGATCGGCAAAGAGACCGCATTTAGCGACAGCTCCGGACATTTCCAGCTGCGGTTGGCGAAGCATGGCCCGTATGTCCTGACCGTGGTGCCCGATGAATTTCTCACGAGCACCACTTATGAGGTGGTCACCGCGCCGGCCCAGGTTCGCGCCGAGGCCGATGACGTTGCCCAGGCGATTGAGATTGTGGTGCGGCGAAAGGTCATGATCAGGACAAGATCGCTCCTGCCGGAAGTGCCATGAGCGAACCGACTGCAGGTTTTGTGGCCCCTGACGCCAGACCCTGCTGCGGCTTTCAGCGGTGAGTTAAAATGGAATAGCCACATGTCTGATCGCAGCTTTACTCTCGAAGAAGCGCAGTCATTATTGCCCGTTTTGGAATCCCTGCTGCGCGCCGCCATGACTGCCAAGAGCCTGATGGATGAGGTCGATGCCGAACTGCAGGCCCTTCATCACCGGATTTTCCTCAACGGCGGAATGTTTCTTGAAATCGCCTCCCTGGCACGGCGCAAATCCGAACGGGCCCGGGCGGAGCAGCGCGCCAAAGACGCTATTGCTGAAATCGACTCCATCGGCGTGCAGATCAAGGATCTGAGTATCGGCCTGCTGGACTTTCCCTGCCAGGTCGAGGGGCAAAAAATTCTCTTGTGCTGGAAGCTGGGCGAAAAAGCTATCACTCATTGGCATGGGGTAGAGGAAGGATTCGCCGGACGCAAGCCGATCGATGAGCGAATCGCGCGGGCGAAGAGGGTGAATTGAAGTATTCCAGTTTCCGCTGTTAAGTAGGAGTCAACGATTTTTCCACGGTCGTGCGCGACCCATCCTGAAGAATTCCTGCCCGTGACACAGTTGGTTTAAGCCCCTCGGCTCCCGGAAGCGGTCTCGGTCTCGCTGTAAGTCCCTCGCTTGCAACCTTTTGCCTGCGCAACATACCCGTAAGTTCAGGGTTTATAGGGGAGGAACGTAATGAGGCCATACGGAGCGTTTTCCGGCACAATGAAAGTCGCAACGCCAAACTATCCGTTCGGCCTTGGACGAACTCCAGGAAGGGCCATCGTATGAAAAAATCCATCGTTCGCTGGGCTTTATTGAGCATTCTCGTAGTGACGTTTTCCGCAGCCTCGTTTGGGCAAGTGGCGGTGGGCATTTCGGTACGCATCGGCCCACCCCCACTGCCCGTGTACGCGCAACCCATCTGCCCTGGTCCGGGTTATCTGTGGACGCCCGGGTACTGGGCCTGGGACGACGATGACGGCTATTACTGGGTGCCCGGCACCTGGGTCATGGCACCGGTGGGAATGTTCTGGACTCCGGGCTACTGGGGATGGGGCGGCGGAGTTTACATATGGCATGCGGGATATTGGGGGCCACACGTCGGCTTCTACGGCGGTATTAACTACGGATACGGCTACACCGGGGTCGGATTCTATGGCGGTGAGTGGCGCGGCGACCGCTTCTACTACAACCGTTCCGTCACGAATGTCAGCGTCACGAACGTGACCAACGTCTACAACCGCACGGTGGTGGTCAACAACGAGACCCGCGTGTCCTACAACGGAGGCAACGGCGGCGTGCGCATGCGCCCGACCCCGCAGCAAGAGGCTTGGGCCAGGGAAAATCACCGGCCCGAACTGTCAGTGCAGAGGGAGCACGAGCGTGCGGCCATGCAGAACCGACAGAATTTTGCCCGGGAGAACCATGGACGTCCGGCGGTAGCGGCCACCGCGAGGGCTGCGGATTTCAGCCGGCATGCGGTAGTGCCCGCGAGGGCTGCTGGCGGAGAATGGCGTGTGCCCAAGATGTCTCCTCGGGAGGCGCGAGTGAATCCGGGCAATGCTAACCGCGGCAATCCGAACGCAGGCAACCGCGGTAACGCGGAGAACAGGGGAAACCGCGGCAACGAAGGATACCGCCCGTTTACACCGCCTTCCCGGGGTGGAGCGGCCAATGACCGCGGCGGCAACAACAATCCGCGGATGAACGACAACCGGCCGAACCGGATGAACGATCGTCCCAACCAGAATCGTCCGCCCGATAACCGGATGAATGATCGTCCTAACCAGAATCGTCCGCCCGATAACCGGATGAATGATCGTCCTAACCAGAATCGTCCGCCCGACAACCGGATGAACGATCGTCCTAATCAGAATCGTCCGCCCGACAACCGGATGAACGATCGTCCCAACCAGAATCGTCCGCCTGATAACCGGATGAACGATCGTCCCAACCAGAATCGTCCGCCTGACAACCGGATGAATCAGAACCGTCCGCAGAATCAGCCTCGGGAAATGTCGCGCCCGCCGCAGAGCGCCCCGCGCGAGAATCCGAGACCTGCTCCGGCGCCCAGGCATGACAATGGTCCCCAGAGGGGAGACCATCGCGGTCGTTAACAGCAGTTTGGAGTGATCAGGGCGGGGGAAGGCACCCCCGCCCTTCCACTTTGTACGTAGCCCCGGACGCATTCGTCCGGGCGGGTTTAGCCGTATTGTTTGTCGGGGCGCCTCGCTTCGGCAGAATTCGTAACCTGGAATGCTCGCTTCCGTTCCTGATTTCCTTGCCTCCGGGCCGCTCGCTTCGCTTCGCTCGGCGGACCAATGGGTCCGCCGCTACGTGTTCTTGCCCTGGCCTCACTATCTACTTTGTTTGCAAGGCGCTCCTGCAGCGCCGTTCTACAGGGGTCGGAGGGAAGTGGCTGAGATGGTTCCGCGCGCTGCGAGCACAGCACCAGCGTGTGCGACGCTGGAATTCTTCTCTGCTACAATTTTTGTATCCGAAACACTGCACAATGCCTGAGCACCTGAGGGAGCGCGCCCAAGGAGTTGCAACCAGAATGTCTTCCAAGACACCGAAAGTCCGCTTGATCGGCGCCTTTGCTGTACTGGCGACTATGGCTTTGGCAGCGAGTTGCCGCGGCTTCTTCGTGAAACCAACGCTGTCGTCGATCTCCGTTGGGCCAGCTTCGCCGTCCATTCAGACCGGCAGTTCGAACAATACCGTGCAGATGTTCGTAGTGGGAACGTTTAACGACGGCAGCACGGGAAATCCTCCGGTCAGTTGGAGCATCAGCCCCACAACTACGGCGACGATCAGCCCCAGTGGCTTGGTGACCTCGGTTGCCACCGGCACAGCCACGGTAACCGCCAGCGCCACTCAGAACCCGTCCATCACCGGGACACAGACAGTCACGGTTACTGTCGGTTGCATTCAAACCATTTCGGTACAGCCCACCAGCGGCACCATTAGCAACGGAGGGAATACGAGCGTGACCCTTACTGCCATGGCCAATACCTGTAACGGCGCTGTGGACGTGACAAGTGTTGCCAAGTGGAACTCCAGCAACACGACGATTGCAACGGTCTCGGCGGGCGTAGTGAGTCCTACGGGCACCGCAGGGGCGGACGGCACCATTACGATCACCGCTTCTTCCGGCGGGATCACCAGCAACCCGGCCACGATCACGGTCAGCGGCTACTGAAACGACACTGATATCCGTCTCACCTCGCGAGCAGGGAAACATTCTCTAATCGTGACGGCCGCGGCGCGCGCTGCAAATTTGGGGCTGCAGCTCGAAAGACACGCCGTACCGGGCTTACCTACTCTTTCATCATGGCGTCGATGGTCGAATAGAGCTGGTTATTGTCCTTCACCTCGACGTAAGGCTTGTTCGGATTGCGGCTGCTCACGATGTAGACCGTGGGAGTGTGGTCGAGTTTGATCGCCTTGCCCAGGTCCCGGTCGGCATTGACTTCGGCTGCAAGCTTGCCGCTGGGATCGATCATGAAAGGCAACTCCACCTTGTGTGCGGTGGCGAATTTTTCCGCGTAGCCGCGCAGATTCTGCGGAGTGACGTCGAGCTGATTCTGGAAGATGTAATCGCGGAAATCGTTGCCCAATTGTTTGGAATGGGTGTCGAAATAGCGCGCCATCACCGCAGCCTGATAGGACCAGGTGTGCATGGGAAGCGGGAAATCGTGCCGGATGACCGGAATCTTATAGGTCTTGGAAGCCTGTTCCACCAGCGGCGCGGTGCGCCGGCACATGGGGCACTGCAAGTCTTCGAAGACCACGATAGCCAGCTGCGCTCCCTTGGGGGGACGCAGCACGGAATCCACCGTGTCCTGTGCGGCGGCGGGAGCGACCGTAACCGCGCTGACCAGAGCTACCAGGGAAAGCAATGCAAGCCAATGAGCAAAGATCTTCTTCATGTTTCCTCGAAGCAAGGGTATGGAATCTCCTTAAGGTATTAGACGCACAAAGGGCAACTCGAGCCGCCTGCCACCCCCGCAAAAAGCCTGGAACTATAGTAACCGAACGACACCGCAGCCGGGATGACGTTATCAATCCGGGTAGAAAGGCACGACACGGCGAAACTACCCTGCTTTTGACCTGCGGGGTTGAACAACCTGAGTGCATCTGTTGTGATGATGCCGTGCACGTCATCCTCCCTACTTTCCTGGTAGCGAGCAATGCTGAACAACTCGGCCTTCCTCTGGCCATGCTGGTGATCTTCGGCTCGGCGAAGCTTCTGGATGAAATCTTCGAACGCTTGCATCAGCCGGGAATCGTAGGGCAGATTCTAGCCGGGATCCTCATTGGCCCGAGCGTCCTGGTCTGGATGGCTCCGACCGTCTTTCTTTCGAGGCTGGCTGAACTAGGGGTTATGTTCCTGCTGTTTCGAGTGGGCATGGAGGTCACGTCATCGGACCTGATGAAAGCCGGTCCCCGGGCAACCTTGGTGGCAATGTTGGGAGTCATTGTTCCGTTCTTTGCCGGCTGGGGCTTGCTGTCGCTCTGGGGTGAGTCGCGGATCGAGTCGATCTTTGTGGGCGCCGCTCTGGTGGCTACCAGCGTAGGCATCACCGCGCAAGTACTGGCGGCCAAGAACCTGCTGCACGAGCAGGCAAGCCAGATCATTCTGGGGGCAGCGGTCATCGATGACATTCTTGGATTACTGGTTTTGGCATTGGTGAGCAGCGTGGCCAAAGGTGCGGTCAACGTTCTCGAACTGGGCCTCACCGCCCTGTTCGCCGTTGGTTTTACCTTGGTAGTGGTGAAATGGGGCGCAGCCGCCATGGGAAGAGTTCTTCCCCGCCTGAATCAGCAACTGCGCGCGGGAGAGTCACAGTTCAGCGCGGCGGTCGTACTCATGTTCGCCCTGTCGGTGCTGTCGGTGTATGCCGGGGTCGCTGCCATCATCGGCGCATTTTTCGCAGGCATGATGCTCTCGGACAACGTCGAAGAACGGGTACACGATCTCACCCAGGGAGTCACGGAATTTCTGCTTCCGTTCTTCCTGGCAGGCATCGGATTGCATTTCAATCTGGCCACCTTTCGCAACTGGCGCACAGTGTGGCTGACGCTGCTGATCGTTCTGGTGGCGGTGCTTTCCAAATTCCTGGGCTGCGGCCTGGCGTCGCTCCGGCTGGGCCGGAAGACGGCCTTGCGAGTTGGAGTCGGAATGATTCCTCGGGGAGAAGTTGGCATGGTGGTAGCACAGATCGGCCTCTCCTTAGGGGTGATCGCGCAGAGTATTTACGATGCCGTTGTGTTCATGTCGATTGCCACAACATTGATCGCGCCGCCCTTACTGGGCCTGGCTTACAAAGAGGTGACGTCCCGAGAGCCTGCTGTGGCCGTGGAGGATCGCCCCAGCATTCTGTAGTTCCTTGAGGTCGCGAGCCGCAGCTCGGAAATTACCTCGTCAATGCAAACCTGTGAACCTCTGCTTGGTCCATCAGTCGTAAACCTCGGTGCGGAAAAGCTTCAGTCCGAAGCGTTATAGTAATCGGTTCACTCCTTCAATCGTGAAACGGTTGTTCTCAACCCGTGCCGGACGGCTGTACGTTGCCACGCTCCTCACTATCGCCCTGCTTCCCGCTTGCGGTCGCGGGCGTCACCGCGTGCTGGAAGTTGCCTACGTGTCGGCGCCGCAGGCGGCGCTGCGCGATCAGGTAGCAGCCATCTATAACCGCGTGGGGAATGTGAAGAACGGGGAACGAGTCGAGATCATTGATCGCGAAAAACGTTTCGCCCGGGTCCGCACCGCCAGCGGCATTGAAGGCTGGATCGAGCAGCGCTACCTCGTCGATCAGAAGACCTACGATTCCCTGCAGAAGCTCACGCAGGAACATCAGAGCGATCCGGTGCAGGCGCCGGGAATTCTACGCAATGACACGAACCTGCACGTCACCGCGGGGCGGGAGAGCGACCATCTCTACCAGCTCACCTCGGGAGCGAAGGTTTCCATCCTGCAGCGCGCCACCGCCGAGAAGCAACTCCCCGGAACATTTGTGCCGAAGCCGGTCACGGTCAGGCCGGGCAAGGCTCCTGCCGGCCCGGTGCTGGAAGACTGGTGGCTGGTAAGAGACGCGCAGGGACGCGTGGGATGGGTGCTGGCCCGGATGGTCGATGTCGACGTACCTCTCGACATCGCGCAATATGCCGAAGGTCAGCGCTTCGTTGCCTTTTTCGTGCTCAACGAAGTCCAGGATGCAGAGAAGAGAGTTCCTCAGTATCTGTGCGTGCTGACCGAGCCGCATGACGGCTCGCCCTACGACTACGATCAAATCCGGGTCTTCACCTGGAATCTCCGCAAGCATCGCTATGAAACCGCTTACCGCGAGCGTGGGCTGATGGGAGTTCTCCCGGTGACCGTCGCCCGCGAAGAGTTCGACAAGGAAGGCACACTGCCCGTATTTGTTTTGCGGGTGCGCGACAGCGCGGGAAACGTTGTCGAGCGGAAATACAAGCTCAACACCCCAATCGTGCGACGAGTGTTGGCCCCGGGAGAAGTTGTCCCTCGCCCCAGCAAGCGGCAACACTAAGAAACATTGTGATTCCAGTCACATCCAGCCTTTACTAGATTCCATATATTGCTTATGTCGCGGCTACAGCTTTCAGTACAAATGCGTAGGTGTCTAGAAAATCGATTAAGCAAACAAACGGTTTGTCTACATGATCTGTTTGGTTAGACAGTTGCTTGGCTTAGTTGTTCATTGTTTCGTTTTGGAAGAGCTCTAAGCAATCTGACACGAGAGTCCCAGGATCTCAGGTTTCAGTTCCCAGTGAAACACGAAATTTAGCCAGAATCCGCGACCGTAGAACAACGCGAATGCGGTGGTTCGAGATGCGGTGGTTCCGGGTTTGGTGTGTCGAGTTCATAAGGAGGCGAGATGCGAGTGAGAACTATTAATTGGTTGGTGGCGCTCTTGGCTGTTCTTTGTTTGAGCGCAGTAATCGCAGTGGGACAAGCCATCGATGGAAATGTCGTAGGTACAGTGGTCGATGCCACCGGAGCAGCCATTGTGGGCGCCGAAGTCAGCGCTACTAATGTCGCCACAGGTGTAAGTTCGGCCTCGAAGACGAATGGTTCGGGCGAGTATCGTTTCGATCATCTTAGTGTCGGTACTTATCGCATTAATGTGAAGGCGGCTGGCTTCAAGAGCCTGACCGAAGGCGTCGAGGTGCAGTTGAATATGACGTCGACCAGGAATCTGCGTCTTGAGCCGGGCGCAGCGTCTGAGACGATCGAGGTTTCGGGAACGCCTCCGACCATCGATACCACGACCAATCAGTTGCAGACGACTTATGACAGTAAACTGCTGGACAACATGGGCGCTGTAACGACCGGCAGCGGCGTGTTGAATGCTTCCTTGCTCCAGGCTGGAGTAGGCAGCACCGGCGGTCTGGGTGCAGGTTCCGGTCCATCCGTCGGTGGACAGCGCCCGCGCGAGAACAACTTCACCATTGAAGGTACGGACAACAATGATAAGGGTGTGACCGGCTGGATCGTGACCATTCCGAACGATGCCGTATCGAACTTTACCGTCATTGCGAACCAGTTCAGTCCTGAATTCGGGCACTCGGCCGGCGGCCAGTTCAACCAGGTTGTGATCAGCGGCACCAATGCCATTCACGGCCGCGTCTACGAGTATTTCCAAAACCGCAATCTGAATGCGATTGACCAGACGGTGGCGAACAACACGCCTCCGGGAGAGACGCCGAAGAATCCGCGCTACGACAACAATCGCTTTGGCGGCCAAGTCGGCGGGCCGATCATCAAGAACAAACTGTTTTATTTTGTGAATTTCGAGTACAACCCCATCGGGCAGGCGGCCGTGCCGAGTTCTCCGGCGCTTGCTCCTACGGCGGACGGTTGGAACCAGATCCTGGGCATTCCGGGCACCTCCGCCAACAATGTGAATGGCTTCTCGAAGTATGCTACCGCCCCGGTCGCCAGTGGCGATACGGTAAGCGTGAACGATTATGTAACCACGCCGGGCACGCCCATTGCCCACAGTATTCCAATCGGTATCGTTCCGATCGTGGCGCCGGCGTTTTCGAATTACCGCACGCTGGTTACTTCCATGGATTACAACATGAGCGATCGCGATCAGATCCGTGGACGATACATCTACAACAAGTACGCCAGTCTCGATACTGGAGCGGAATTAGCCGTCTTCTTCACTCCCCTGGTCATTCCGAGTCACCTGGTCACGCTGGCGGAATTCCACCAGTTCTCAGCCAATATCGGCAATGAATTGCGCGTGGGCTTCAATCGAAATGCGAACGATTACACGGTCGCTAAGGGGCTGACCTTCCCTGGCCTGGACGCATTTCCGAACCTGACGATCGACGAACTCGGCAACATCAACGTCGGTCCGGATCCCAATGCGCCCCAGTACGCGGTGCAGAATACGTATCAGCTTCAGGATAACTTGTCCTGGGTGAAGGGGAATCACAACCTGAGGTTCGGTCTCGATTTGCGCAAGCAGATCGATCCGCAATTGTTCATCCAGCGTTCCCGTGGCGATTACGAGTGGGCCAGTCTCGATGGATTTGTGAATGACTTCGGTCCGAACTCCACCAATGCGGCCGGGTTCGCGCAGCGCAGCTTCGGAGCGGTTGGCTATTCCGGAGACGACAAGATGTACGGCTGGTACGTCAATGACATTTGGAAGATCAGGCCGAACCTCAGCTTGAACCTGGGACTTCGGTATGAGTACCTGACGGTTCCGTTTGGCTGGACCCAGCAAGCTTTGAATAAGGTGGCCGATGCTCCAGGCTTAATTACCTTTAACTCGCCCCAGGCGCCGAAAAAGGATTTCATGCCACGAATCGGCTTCGCCTACTCGCCGGGGAACAGCGGCAATACCTCGATTCGTGGGGGCTTCAGCATGGGGTACGACGTGCTGTATGACAATATCGGCTCGTTGTCCCGCCCGCCGCAGATCGGCTCCACCGTTAACTGCCCGGACACGGCTGGAGTTTGTCATGCCAGCGGTTTCCTTGCAAACGGAGGTATTCCGCCGCAGCAGTCCAGTGGCATTACTGTTCTGAATCAGGCGGATGCGCGGGCAAATACGTCATCGTATCTGCCCGAAAAAGTGCAGTATCCGTATGCCGAATCGTGGAGCCTGGGCGTTCAGCATGTGTTCAAGAGCTACACGGCGGAAGTGCGCTATGTGGGATCGCGCGGCATCCACCTTCCGACGCAGAACATTCTGAACCTCGTCACTTACGTCACCAAGGCGAATTCCCTGCCAACGTACCTGAGTGCTCCGACGCCGGCGGAACTGGATGCCCTGCCGATCACCCTGGATGGTCCGGGAGGCTTGTTTGATCAGAGCTACAACTGCGTCACGACTTGCCTGATCGGCCAGAACTACCTTGATGCCGGCTTCCAGTCGGCGATCACAGGCTTCATGCCGTGGGGCGCGTCCACCTATCATGGCTTGCAGACGCAAGTACAGCGGCGATTGACTAATGGGTTGCAGTTACAGGGAGCGTGGACTTGGAGCCACACGATTGATAACAGCACGGCGGATTTTCACTCCACCGACATCACGCCGCGGCGTCCGCAGGATTTCTTTAACCTTCGTGCGGAGCGGGGCAATTCTCTGCTCGATCATGCTCACCGTCTTACTTTCCAGGTGAGCTACGATGTGCCATGGTTCTCCCACGACTCCAACTGGTTCAAGAAGAACATCCTGGGCAACTACCAGTTCATCCCTGTCTATACTTGGGAGTCGGGACAGTGGGGAACGGTGCAGAGCGCGATTGACGCCAATTTGAACGGCGATGCTGCTCCAGACCGGGTTGTCCTGAATCCCGCCGGCGTAAAGGGTACGGGCAGTGATGTAACACCACTTCCCAACTCCGCTGGCTACACGGTCGCATACTTGGCCGATAATCCCAGCGCCCAGTACATCACCGCCGGCTACGGGGCTTATGCTACCTCCAGCCGTAGCACGCTGCAGACGCCGCCCATCAACAATTTCGACTTTGCAGCGGCCAAGCACTTGTCCTTTGGCGAACGCCTGAAACTGGATTTCGTGGCGAGCGCTTCCAACATCTTTAACCATCCCCAATTCGTAACTGGGTATATCAATGACGTTGCCAGCCTGGGAGTCACCGGCCCATCGCGGGACAACTTCATTGCGAACAGCACGGTCTTCAATCAGCCGCGGATGAATTTCTCCAGCAGTCCGCGCACCATGCAGCTGGCTCTGAAGTTCAGCTTCTAGCTGAGCCGGAAGCAAAATTGAAGGGAGGCTCGTAATTGAGCCTCCCTTTTTCTTTGTACGCCGCGCAGGGCACAGCTATTTTGCAGTTGTTACCTGCGCCCGCGATCCTTTCAGCGCTTAGCCGCAGGCGCCTATCTCCCGAAGATCACCGTGCTCGAGAAGTGGGAAGCGGCGGCCATGTAGAACAACATCGGCACGGACAAGAAGAAATTGGTTCGCGAGGCCAGGAACGCCTGGCGGGCCAGCTTGGCAGCATCTTCGCGGGGAGCGCCCGCCAGGGCTGCGCGGATGATCTTCTTGTTATTGGGCCAGATGATCCCCCAGACGTTGAACAGCATCACCATCCCGAATCCTCCGCCCACTCCGATGCAAAGAACGTGGTTGTCATCTCCCCCGACGGGAGTGCGATTCACAAAGACCCATCCGGCGGCGTAGACCAGAATGATGGTGATTACACCCAGGACGTAACCGCTGGGAGCCATTTTCTTAATCACGAAGTAGAGAATCCAGAAGACTGCCAGCCAGAGCAGCACAAACAATCCGATCGTGCTTCCTGCGCCCTTTTCCTGCCGCTCTGCGGCCGGCGCTACCAGGAATTGACCCCAATACCAGAAACCGACAAAGACGGTAACCAGCGCGCTCCAGCGGAACCAGTTCAGCGCGGGCAGTGTCATGTTTTGGAAGACATTCGGTTTTGCCGCCGCGTCCACCTTTTTCATGAAGGGGACATTTACCAGGTTGAAGAAATACAGCAGGCCGATCCAGGTGATGCCGGCCATAAAATGGAACCACCGCAAAATCAGCATGGTGGCTTCCTTGCCGGTGATGGTAGGCATAACAAGTGCGCTCGGAACGGCCGCCAAATGGTGCATCGGGATCTCCTCCGCAACTTCGGACTTTCGGTTATGATGCCTGGTAACGCCCCGAATCGCCCTGGACCAGGGTGATTCACCGGCAGAACGCTGCATCCTGCCAGAGAGATAGGAAACGGTTGAGCCGGAAGGACGCTGGGCATCCCGCCGAATCGTGGAAAGTCTGCGCTTCAGGTCTGCTTCCTGTCAATTACGGGTAGCGGAGAAGATAACTTCTCACCTTGAAAAGCAACTCAGATGGCCGTATCGTACTCACATCGTCCGGCGGATGCATACTTCCAGGGAAGTGCGTATTCCGTCGGTATTTTCCCCCCTTGTTCCTGCAGCGCGGGAAGGCTCGGGAACTTGCTGTAGGTTTGAGCTGGCCTGAGCGCCCCTGGCCGGCGGTTGGATGTTCGCAGTTCACAACTCAAGGAGATCGGCTATGGATAGCAATAAGCCGGCACAAAACATACAAGATTCCTTCCTTAACACGGCCCGCAAGGAGAGAGCCAGCATCACGATTTATCTACTCAGCGGAGTGAAGCTGACGGGCCGCATCCGCTCCTTCGACAAGTACTCGGTGGTGCTGGAGGCAAATGGTCAGGAGCAACTCATCTTCAAGCACGCCATCTCCACCGTGGTGATGGGGCGGGTGGCATCAGCGCATCCGTTGCACGCGCCGCATCCGGAGAAGGCGGCCAGCGGGCCAGTTTCTGCTGCCACGGCGGCTACGGCTTCGGGCACCGAGGGATAGGCTTTTTCGGCTTGGGAAGTTCTCATCGCAAGAAATCCCGCGGCATGACGCGTGCATCTGAAGGTGTGCCCTGGGGCCCCGCTGCGCCTGAAGGGCAGCCGCCGCGCGAACGTGCGTTCCTGGTGGGCCTGGACGTCAGGTCGCGGCGCGGGAAAGGTACAGTTCCCGCGCATGCGGCAGCGGCGCGCGAAGCGGCTTTGCAGGGTTCGGAGAGCTCTTCTTCCTCTCCGAAACCCCGGCGCGACGGGGCGTCCGGCTCCGACCGCAAGCCCCACATTCCGGAGTTCGATGCGGAGGAATCACTCGCCGAACTGCGAACTCTTGCCGAAAGCGCGGGTGCGAAGGTCGTAGGCGAGATCCTGCAACGGCGCGACCGGCCGGACCCGGCGACGCTGATCGGCGCCGGCAAACTGGAAGAGATCGCGGGCGCCGCCGCCTCGGTAAATGCCGATGTGCTGCTCTTCGATCACGATCTGAGTCCCTCGCAGCAGCGTAACATCGAAAAACTCGTCGGGCGCCGAGTCATCGATCGAACCCAACTGATCCTCGACATTTTTGCGCGCCACGCGCGCACCCGGGAAGGCCAGTTACAGGTCGAGTTGGCCCAATTGCAATACATGATGCCGCGGCTGGCAGGCCGGGGTATTGAAATGTCGCAGCTGGGTGGCGGCATCGGAACGCGCGGTCCTGGTGAAACGCAATTGGAAACCGACCGCCGCAAGATTGCGCGGCGCGTGCGCCATCTCCAGCAGCAGTTGGAGAACGTCCGCCGCATACGCGCTCAGCAAAGACAGCGCCGGGAGTCCGCTCCGGTAGCCACCGTCGCCCTGGTCGGTTATACCAATGCCGGCAAGTCGACCCTGTTTAATGCCTTGACCCATGCCGGAGTGCTCTCGTCGCCCAAGATGTTTGCCACGCTGGATCCGACGCTTCGCGGGATCGACTTGCCGTCGAAGCGGAGAGTCTTGCTGTCCGACACCGTCGGATTCATCCGCAATTTGCCGCACACCCTGGTGTCCGCATTCCGCGCGACCCTGGAAGAAGTTCAACGCGCATCGTTAATCCTGCACGTTTCCGACGCCGCCAGCCGTCTCTCCGCCGAGCAGGACGCGCAGGTCGATATCGTGCTGAAGGAGCTCGAAGCGGAACAGAAGCCCCGTTTGCGCGTGATGAACAAAGTCGACCTGCTGGACGACGAAGTAGCGCAGTCCCTGCTGGCCGATGCCGCGCGCGAGGGCTCCAAGATCGTCTACGTTTCTGCCATCGAAGGGGCGGGCCTCGATACTTTGCGGGAGCGCATCGACAAGATGATCGAGGAAGACCGCGTCAGCCGCGTGCATCTGCGCATCCCGCAAAAAGAAGGGAAGACCCTGGCCATGCTCGAGGCGCGGGCGCGGATATATTCCCGCAAGTACCAGGATGGCGAGGTCGAGTTTGACGCGGATGCTCCGGAATCCCTAGTCCGGCGTGTACGGGAATTCGTTGTGAGCTGATGCAGGCGTACCCCAGGGTAAGTCGGTCGCTGAAACAGTTCGGTGCTCGTGATATTGGCCGGCAAAGCGGTGTACAGGGGCGGGACTCAAGGTGAGACCAAAAATTAAATGGGCCGGCAACCAAGAAGCGGTGACATTCCTTGGCTATCGGCCCATTCGATCCTGAATTGGATCGGAGGTGATATCTCTATGCTATTCCTCTGCGGGGCGAAGTCAAGTGTTATATGCAGAATCTTGCCGGTTTCTGCGAAGTCGCCGGATCGCCCGCAAGTCGCGCATTTTCATAATCATGCTGCTCCATTCGCGCGAAACACGTAGCCCCGGAGGCATTTCTTCGGGTGCCTTCCCCCGGGGGCGCGAGGTCCACTGGCACTGGCAGGTGACTGGCGGTTAGGGTCCCGCGAGAGCGAATCCCGAAGCGCTCTTCGCGCGTTGACATGAAAGTTCTTTGGACGTTAGACTTGACAGTTTCTAGAGCCCTCATTCTCCGGCCTATAGACAACCGCACCCCATGGATCAGACGCTTCAACAATTAGGGGAATTACTGCTCGGAGCAGTGCCGACGGTGATTCTGCTGGCGCTGCTGTACGGTCTGTACAGGGTGGTCGTGCACCAGCCCCTGCAGCGCGTTCTGGCTGAACGGCGCAGCAAGACTGAGGGTGCCATCGAAAAATCCAAGGCGGATATTGCGGCGGCGGATGCCCGGACGTCGGAGTACGAGCAGCGCTTGCGGGAGGCTCGGGCCGCGGTGTTCCGGGCGCAAGAGGCCCGCAGGCAGGCCGCCATGCAGGCGCGCGCCGGTGCCGTCCACCAGGCCCGTGCCCAGGCCCAGGGGCAGGTGCAGGCCGCGAAAGCGGATATCGAGAAAGACCGGGCCGCGGCCGAACAGGGCTTGCAGGGCCAAGCGGCGGCTTTGGCGCGGGAAATTGTAAGGCGGGTTTTGCGGCCGGCGGGAGCGGCACGCTGATATGAGCAAGATATTGCTGCGAACCCTGCCAGCTTTCGTGTTCGTAATCGGTTGCGCGAGCTTTCTGCCGGCGCACACTCTGCAGTCCTCCAGTGTTGCTCTGACCCACGTCAGCGGTGCTTCGTCCAGCCCGGCAAGTCCCGGCCGCGAGCTGGCGCATGAGAGCCGCGAGGCGGCAGGACAAGAGAAGGACGAGATGGAAGAGTTCAAACACTCGGCCTCGGTGCGGCTCATCTCCCGTCTCACGGGATTGAATCTGCAGCAGTCGTATTGGTTGAGTGTTGTGCTCAACTTCGCGGTAATCGCGGCCGTCCTGATCTGGGCTGGCCGGAAACACCTGCCCGGAATGTTCCGCGACCGCACGATGGCCATCCAGAAAGCGATGCAGGAGGCGCAGAAGGCCGGCGAGGAAGCGCGGCGCAAACTGGCGGACATCGAAGCCCGGCTGCAGAAACTCGATGTGGAAATTGGCATGATGCGCGACGCCGCCGAGAGGGAAGGTTCGGCAGAAGAGGCGCGCATCAAGGCGGCTGCGGAAGAGGATGCGCACAAGATCATTGCCTCCGCCCAGCAGGAGATCGCGGCCGCGGCCAAGGCTGCACGCCGCCAGTTGACCGCGCATGCGGCGGATCTGGCGGTGGGCATCGCGGCGAAGCAGATTCGGGTCGATGCTGCCACGGACCAGGCGCTGGTCCGCGATTTCGCCGCCCAACTGGGATCGGCTTCGGATAAATCTGGAAAGGATGGAAACTAGGGCATGGCTTCGGTGGCCAGCACCTACGCCCGGGCCTTCGCCGACGTCGTGTTCGGGGCGCGCATGGACGCAACGCGGGCAATCGGCGGATTGCGCCAGATCGCAGCGCTCGTCGAGCAGAGTACTGAGTTACGCCGCGTGTGGGAGAATCCCGCGGTTCCCGCCGACCAGAAGCGGAAATTGCTCGACGTCATCGTGCAGCGGGACGGCATCGACCGGCCGGTGCGCAATCTCATCGCGGTCTTGATCGATCAACGGCGTTTGCCCTTTCTTCCGAGAATCGTCGAGCAACTGGAAAAGGAACTCGATTCGCGCATGGGATTCGCCGAAGCTCAGATTTCCAGCGCTCGCGAACTCAGTGATGCGGAAAAGCGCACGCTGGAAGCGCAGATTGCGAAAGTCACGGGCAAGAAAGTACGCGCCCAGTACGGAATGGACCCGTCCCTTTTGGGCGGCGCGGTGGTTCGAATCGGCAGCACCATTTATGACGGCTCGGTAAAGGGCCAGTTGGAAAGAATGAAGGAAGCGATCAGCTCCTAGCTGCTGGCTCCTGGTTTCGAAGTTTTGGCTAGAAGCCAGCAGCTAGAAGCTAGTAGCTGAAGTCTGAAAGCTAAGATCTATTTATGGCACAAATCAAAGCAGACGAAATCACAAAGCTGATCCGCGAGCAGATCGAGAACTACGAAACCAAGGTCTCCGTGGACGAAACCGGCACGGTCATCACGCTGGGGGACGGTATCGCGCGGGTGTACGGCCTCGACAAAGTGATGGCCGGCGAGTTGTTGGCGTTCCCGCACGGCGTGGCCGGAATTGCCATGAACCTGGAAGAAGATCAGGTCGGCGTCGTGCTGCTCGGCGAGTACACCGAAATCAAGGAAGGCGACGAGGTCAAACGCACCGGCCGCATCATGAGCGTGCCCGTGGGCGACGCCATGATCGGGCGGGTGGTGAACTCGCTCGGCCAGCCCATCGACGATAAAGGCCCGATCTCGACCGACAAATTTATTGCGCTCGAACGGCTGGCTCCGGGAGTCATTGACCGCCAACCGGTCCGCGAGCCCATGGCTACGGGATTGAAGGCTATCGACAGCATGATTCCCATTGGCCGCGGCCAACGCGAGTTGATCATCGGAGACCGCCAGACCGGCAAGACGGCGGTGGCGCTTGACACCATCATCAACAGCAAGGGCAACGATCTGATCTGCATCTACAACGCGATAGGCCAAAAGCGGTCGTCGATCGCCCAGGTGGTGAAGGTTCTGGAAGACGCCGGAGCGATGGAATACACGATCGTGGTGGCCGCCTCCGCTTCGGAGCCCGCGCCCATGCAGTACATCTCGCCTTATGCGGCGTGCGCCATGGGCGAGTACTTCCGCGACACCAAGCGGCACGCGCTCGTGATCTATGACGATCTGTCGAAGCATGCGGCCTCCTATCGTGAGATCTCGCTGCTGCTGCGCCGCCCCCCGGGACGCGAAGCGTATCCCGGAGACGTGTTCTACCTCCACTCCCGCCTGCTCGAGCGCGCGGCCAAGTTGAGCGACAAAAACGGCGGCGGCTCGCTGACCGCGCTCCCGGTAATTGAGACGCAGGCCGGCGACGTTTCCGCGTACATCCCGACGAACGTTATTTCGATCACCGACGGCCAGATCTATCTCGAAACCGACTTGTTCAACCAGGGCGTGCGCCCGGCCGTGAACGTAGGCTTGTCGGTAAGCCGGGTCGGCGGCAGCGCACAGATCAAAGCCATGCGGCAGGTGGCGGGTACTCTGAAACTGGAACTGGCGCAATACCGAGAGCTGGCGGCCTTCGCGCAATTCGGCAGCGACCTCGACAAGGCCACCCAGGCGCAATTGAATCGCGGCCAGCGGCTGGTGGAATTGCTGAAGCAGAAGCAATTCTCGCCCCTGCCGTTCTCCAAGCAGATCCTGATCATCATGGCGGGCACAGGGGGATTCCTGGACGACATGCCCGTCGACCAGGTGCGGGAGTTCGAAGGTGAGCTGTACAAGTATGTGGAGTCCACCAATCCCGGCCTGCTGAGCGCCATTATGGAGAAGAAGATTCTGGACGATCAGCTGAAGTCGCAGCTGCAGAACGTAATCAAGGAAGCGAAGCAGCAGTTCGCAGCGCAGCGGGAGGCGGTGGCGAAGTAATTCGTAGAGACGTAGCTTGCTACGTCTCTTCTGTCCACGTACTAACCGCTAGACGTAACAAGTTACGTCTCTACGACTATGGCAAACATTTTAGACATCCGGCGGCGTATCCGCAGCGTGATTAACACGCGGCAGATCACCAAGGCCATGAAGATGGTCTCGGCGGCGAAATTGCGCCGCGCGCAGGAACGTGCGCTGGCGGCGCGCCCGTATGCGCAGATGTTGACCAACGTTCTGAAATCGCTGGTGACCCGCGCCGAGATTTACGATCCGGAGACCGGTGAGCCGAAGCACCCTCTGCTGGCGCAGCGCCAGGAGAAAAACATTCTCCTGATCGTGGTTACCGGCGATAAGGGCTTGGCGGGCGCGTTCAACGCCAACATCACCAAAGCTGCCATGCGTTTCCTGGAATCGAAGGCCGGGAAGAACATCGACATCGAAGCGGTGGGCCGCAAAGGGCGCGATTTCCTGCGCCGGCGTTATCCCGCGGCCAAGGTCCAGACCCGGAGTCTTGCGGATCTGGTGGAATCCATGGAAACGGAACCGGAAGGCGCCGAACGGACTGGGGATTTCCAGATCACGGGCGAGCACGTGGGCGTTCTGGGGAAAGTGGAATTCGCGCAAGCCTCGGCGCTGGCTCGGAGCGTGATTGCCCGCTACACCCGCGAGGAGATTGACGCCGTGTACGTCGTCTTCAACGAGTTCAAGTCGGTGATCGCGCAGCGGCTGATCGTGGAGCAAGTGCTGCCTATCGAGCAGATCGGGGAGCAGGCCGTCCGTCTTGCCCAGGAGCCGACCGAAGAAGAAAAGCAGAAAGCGAAAGAAGCGGCGGTCAGCGCCGGCGTGGGCATGCGCGCGACCGAAGGCGCCGGAGATGCAGCATTGCAATTCGGCACCTCACAGGTGGATTACATTTACGAGCAGTCGCCCGAAGAGTTGTTTCGCGCGCTGCTGCCGAAATATGTGAGTATCCAGATTTTCCGCGCCCTGCTGGAGTCGGTGGCCGCCGAACACGCGGCGCGCATGACGGCCATGGATTCGGCCACCAGCAACGCTACCGACATGATCGATTCGCTGACCCTGGTGATGAACCGCGCCCGGCAGGCGAAGATCACGAAAGAGATCATCGAAATCGTCAGCGGCGCGGCCGCGATGTAGCCGTAGAGACGTTGTTTGCAACGTCTTTGCATGTGGAAAGAGAGAGGCGTAACAAGTCACGCCTCTACGAGAAGATATATGCCAGAAAACGCAGGACACGTAATCCAAATCGCAGGACCCGCGGTGGACGTGCAGTTTGCCGATGGGCACCTGCCCCCGATCTACCAGGCTGTCGAAGTAGTCAGCGACGGCTTCACCGTTCCCAGCCCGGTCAAGGTCATTCTCGAGGTGCAGCAGCACCTGGGGGAGGGCCGCGTGCGCTGCATCGCCATGCAGCCCACCGATGGCATGGTGCGCGGCATGAAGGCCATCGATCAGGGTGGACCGATCTCCGTCCCCGTAGGGCGAGGCACGCTGGGCCGTGTCATGAATGTGATTGGCGAACCGGTCGATCAGTTGGGTCCCGTCGAATACAAGGAGAGGATGCCGATTCACCGCCTCGCTCCCGCCTTCGATGAGCAGGCCACGAGCGCGGAGATGTTCGAGACCGGGGTGAAGGTCATCGATCTGATCCAGCCTTTCTTGAAGGGCGGCAAGATCGGATTGTTCGGCGGCGCCGGAGTCGGCAAGACCGTCGTCATCATGGAATTGATCAACAACGTCGCCAAGCAGCATGGCGGCTACTCCGTGTTCGCCGGTGTGGGGGAGCGCACCCGCGAAGGCAATGACTTGTGGCTGGAAATGTCGGAGTCGGGAGTGATCAAGCCGGGCAAGCCCGCCGAGTCGAAGGCTGCGCTCATCTACGGACAGATGACAGAGCCTCCCGGGGCGCGTCTGCGCGTGGCCCTGACCGGACTCACGGTCGCGGAGTACTTCCGCGATGCCGAAGGCGCGGACACGCTGCTGTTCATTGACAATATTTTCCGTTTCACGCAGGCCGGCTCCGAAGTATCGGCGCTGCTGGGCCGCATGCCCAGCGCAGTGGGCTACCAGCCAAACCTCGCCACCGAGATGGGCGAACTGCAGGAGCGCATCACCTCGACGAAGAAGGGCTCCGTCACGTCGGTGCAGGCGATTTACGTGCCGGCCGACGATTTGACCGATCCGGCGCCGGCAACAACTTTCGCTCACCTCGATGCGACCACGGTGCTTTCGCGTGCCTTGACGGAAATCGGAATCTACCCTGCCGTCGACCCGCTGGCGTCGACCTCGCGCATTCTCGACCCGCGCATCGTCGGCCAGGAGCATTATGACGTGGCCCAGGCCGTCAAGAAGACCCTGCAGACTTACAAAGACCTGCAGGACATCATTGCGATTCTCGGCATTGACGAACTCAGCGAGGATCAGAAACTGACCGTAGCCCGTGCCCGCAAGATCCAGCGCTTCCTGTCACAACCGTTCCACGTGGCCGAGCAGTTCACCGGCGCGCAGGGACGCTACGTGAAGATTGCCGACACGGTAAAAGGTTTCAAAGCCATCGTCGAAGGCAAGTACGACGACATTCCCGAGCAGGCCTTCTACATGAAGGGGCCCATCGAGGAAGTGCTGGAAGCGGCGGAGAAGATGAAGGCCGCAGCGTAGAGACATAGGTGGCAACGTCTCCGCCACCTGGAGTGCCGAAACCTTTAGACGCAGCAAGCTGCGTCTCTACGGCGAACCGAAAGACGGAATGGCCGATACTTTCCAACTCGAGATTGTCACGCCGGAAAAGAAGGTGGTCGACACGGCGGCCGAGGAAGTGCAGATCCCCGGCAAGAATGGCTATCTGGGCGTGCTGCCCGGACACGCTCCTCTCATCACGGAGCTGGCCGTCGGCGAAATTACCTATCGCGAGAATGCCACCGAGCAGAAGCTGGCAGTTGCGTGGGGATTCGCCGAGGTTCTGCCGAATAAAGTGACCATCCTTGCCGAAACTGCGGAGCGCCCGTCGGAAATTGACGTCGAACGCGCTCGCAAAGCGAAAGAACGCGCTGAGCAGCGGCTCACGAGCGGGGACACCTCCGTGGATGTCGATCGTGCCCTGGATGCGCTGCACCGCGCCGAAGCCCGTCTCGACGTCGCCCAGCAAGGCAGGTAGCCGCGATCATTTTGCCGGCGTAAGCGTTATGTTGCGGAAGGCGACGTGCCCGGCCTCGCTGCCTTGCAGGTAGATGGGGCCCGGTTTCCCCTCGTGACTGTCCAGGGCGCCGCCGGTAATCCCCGGAATTTCCTGCCGGTCAATAATGGTTTGCCCATTCTGCACAACCGTAACGGTTCGGCCGACCAGAGTGATGTCGTAGCTCTGCCATTCCCCGGGCCGGCGCGGTTGTTCCGGAGTGGGGGCGAGAAATCCGTAGATGCCGCCGATGCGCATGGTCGCCGCCTCCGGCTCAGGATCATCTTCGATCTGGAGTTCGTAACGGCCCCGCAGGTACACGCCGCTGTTCGATCCTTTGGCGCAATTGAATTCAACGTGTAACTTGAAATCCTGAAACTTGGCGTTGGTGATCAGTTCAGGGCCTCGTCCGGGACTGACCAGCGTTCCGTTCTCGACCGTCCAGGCCGCTGTAGCCTTGGGATCACTCGGTGTCCATCCGCTCAGATCCTTCCCGTTGAACAGCTTGATCGGCTTTCCCCAATGTGGCTCACCGCTTCGCTTCAAGTCGGGCGCTCGCTCGCCTGTCCATTGCCAGGGCGTTCCGTCAGGCCCGGTCGTCGTACCGGCGAGATGGCCTTTCGTCAGCTTGCCCTCGAAGACCATGTCATCTTTTCTCTCCTCCTCTTCTTTGGGGGAAACGAATGTGATGTGGTCATTTTCAATCTGGATCTTCGGAAGCGGCCGCGCATGGCCCCACCGGCTCACCATTCGGGCGTGGAACCGACCGTTGTCTTCGGTGACTTCCAACCAGGAAGGCGCTTCGCCGGTGGGCATCTTGAGTGTCAGGTCCCAGCGGCCGACAAACGACTGGGAAGAATTCGTTTTCGCCGGAGAGTCCTGCCTTGCGGAATACAACGGTAGGCATAAAGCCAGCATTGAAGTTGCGAGGGCGAGCATGCGGCCACGGTTATTCATTGAAGGGCGAGTCCTTTTCTCGAGGGTAGTTTACCGCACTGGCGCGGGCCTTTCGCGGCCAGCCGTTGCGCTCCCACTGGTAGCATTCGATCCTCACCTTATACAATTGGGCCGCCCGCTGGGCTCAGGAGATTGCATGATGAAGTGTCACCCGGTCCTGATTTTTTTCTGGCTGGTCCTGTGTTCCCCCTTGGTGAACGCGCAGCAGGCAAAACCGGCCACCGCGCCTCCGCCGGCGCCGCTTCCCGCGCTGGTCACGCCGGAAGTTCATTCCGATAACAGTGTGACCGTGCGCTTCCGCGCCGTGAACGCGCAAGAAGTGAAACTGGCCCGCGAAGGCGCCGAGCCGATGGCCATGCAAAAGGACGAGTCCGGCGTCTGGAGCGCCAACACACCGCCGCTGTCCCCCGACTATTACGGGTATTCGATCATCGTGGATGGCGCGCGCTCCATCGATCCCTACAACCATTTGCTCAAGCCGAACCTGCTTTCCACCGAGAACATGGTTCACGTGCAGGGGCCGCCGTCCTTGCCCTGGGAATTGAACGCCGTGCCCCATGGTGAGATCCATCATCATTTCTACCGCTCGACTGTTGCCAATGACGACCGCGACTATTACGTTTACACCCCGCCTGGCTACGATCCGAAATCGAAGGCCGGCTATCCCGTGCTCTACCTGCTGCACGGGTACAGCGATGACGCCAGCGGCTGGACCGCGGTCGGGCGCGCCAATGTCATCCTGGACAACCTGATTGCGCAGGGCAAGGCCAAGCCCATGATCGTCGTCATGCCTCTCGGCTACGGCACCATGCAGATGATCAGCGTGGGGTGGGGAGTGTGGAACCGCCAGGATATTCGGGATGAGAATTTTTCCAAGTTCCGCGAAGCGCTTCTGACCGAGGTGATGCCCAGGATCGAAAGCGAGTACCGGGCGATGAAAGACCGGAATTCACGCGCCATCGCGGGACTTTCGATGGGCGGTTCGGAATCCCTGCTGACCGGATTGAACAATCTCGACAAGTTCGCCTGGATCGGCGCCTTCAGTTCGGGCGGCCTTCCGGAGCCCTTTGAGAAGGACTTTCCCGGCCTGGATGGCAAGGCGAATCCGCCGATACGCTTGCTGTGGGTGGCGTGCGGGACCGAAGACCGGCTGATCGCCCTGAACCGCAATTTTCGCGAATGGCTGAAGTCAAAGGGAATTCAGCACACCGACATCGAGACCCCCGGCATGCATACCTGGATGGTCTGGCGCAGGAATCTGGCAGAGTTCGCGCCCCTGTTATTCCGCTAGTGTAGCCCTGGACGCCCTCGTCCGGGGTTGCGCGAAAGCGCAATGGCAGTCAGCGATAGCGCAACGCGTCGCTTCCCGCCGGGCGGACGAGGCGTCCGCCCCTACACTAATCCTAGGGAACGTTGACATGATTGTGGTCTTCCGCCGGCACATAATTCACCGCCGCGGTCCGCTCCAGCTTGTCCCAGGCGAACTTGCGGCCTTCCAGCGCGCGCTTCAGAGTCTTGAACAGCACAATGGAAAATAACTGCCGGTAAGCGAAGCGCTGCAGCCAAACCTGGCTCAGCAGAAGGACGTCTTCCTTGTCGTCATCGCGGCGCCGTTCCAGGGCAAAGGCAATCGCCGACGCGATGAAGTCGATCACCAGGAAGGCGAAGAAGAATGCGACCAGTTTATGAAAGCTGGCCGGGTCCGTAGAGTCGGGATGGAAGTGTTTCTGGATCAGGTACCAGATCGTTCCCACGGCGAACATGATGTCGATCAGCGGGGACACCAGGGGCAGCAGGATCTGGAAGATCACGATATTCGGCAGCGCCACCCAGCCTAGCGCTCCCTTGCGCGCGACAACTCCGCGATGCTTGTAAACCGCCTGCAGAATTCCGAAGGACCAGCGGAAACGCTGCCGCATCAGGCCGTTCGCGTTGGTCGGCGCCTCGGTATAAGCCAATGCCATGTCCTCGTACTCGACGCGATAGCCGCGACGGAGCAGCGCCATGGTGAGGTCGGCATCTTCGGCGACCGTATCGATGTGATAACCGCCCGCCTCGCGTACGGCAGAGACCCGCCAGCACCCGATTGCGCCCGGCACCACGCTGACGGCTCCCAGGACATCCAGCGCGCGGCGCTCAAAATTCTGGCTGGTGATGTATTCCAGGGCCTGCCAGCGCGTCCAGAGATTGACCCGGTTGCCGACCTTGGCGTTGCCCGCGATGGCGCCGACCTTGGGATTGATGAAATGCGGCACGAGACGAGCAATGGCGTCGGGGGCAATGATCGTGTCTGCGTCAATGCCGACAAAGAGTTCCGCGTCGCCAATGTGCTCGATGCCATAGTTCAGCGCCTCGGCCTTTCCGGAGTTCTTTTTGCCCAGGATAAGAACCTTGCCGGCTGCGGCTTCGGCCTGGAAGGCATGCCGCGCCACTGCCAGCGTGGCGTCCTTCGAGCCGTCGTCGATGACGATGACGCGCAGATTCAGATAATTTGAATTCAGGGCCGCGCGCACCGTCCGCTCGATCACTTTTTCTTCGTTGTAGGCCGGGATCAGGACTGCGACCTTGGGCTTGTAGGACGCAACCTCCGCCGGCTTGCCGAAAATCTTCTCGTGCAAGCGGTCGTAGATGGCGGCCGCCCCGATAAATATGAGCCGGCCCGTCATCAACAGATCACCGATAAGAAAGATCCAGGTGATCCCGATGATGACGATGTCAAACATCCAGAAACCCAGCCGGTCCAGCCGCGCCGCCCACAATTCGCCGCGGGGCAGGGAAGCCATCACATTCGCCTTCTGCATGCCCAGCAACTCGTAAACCGGGGCGATCTGGTAACCTTTGGCGCGAATTCCGTCAATGATCATGGGTAGCGCGCGAACCGTTTCCGAGCGGTTGCCGCCGCCGTCGTGCAGCAGCACGATATTGCCGCAGCGCAGGTTCTCCACTTTGCAGGGCGGCAGATGCGACAGCACGTACGACGTAATCTGTTCCGCCGAGCGGCGGGGATTATCGCTCCAGTCATTCGGGTCGATGCGGTTTCCCACCGTGATGTAGCCCATTTCCTGCGGGATCTCGAGCGGCCGCACCTGGTCGGATGTGTCCGGTTCCTCATCGATGGCGTATGGTGGCCTCATCAATGTGGCGCGAATTCCCAGCAGGCTGGCGAACAGGCGCTCGGTCAGGTTTAACTCCACTTTCATGTACCCGGTGGAGATGTTGCTCACGTCGGGATGGGTGAAGGTATGATTGCCGATAGTGTTCCCTTCGGCGTAAATACGCTTGGCCAGGCCGGAGAATTTATCCGTCTGGATCCCGATCAGAAAAAAAGTTGCGGTGGCGTTCTTCTGCTTCAGGACGCTCAGAATCTTGGGCGTCCACTCCGGGTCAGGCCCGTCGTCGAAGGTAATCGCAATCTTGTTTGAGCTGTATCCGTAGCGTCCCACGCGATAAGGCTCAGGCAGGTTCTGGAAAACCTCGTCGGTAATGAGTTTGCTGTCGGCATCGATGGTCAAATCCCGGGTGCCGTGGGCTGGTTTCTCCTCGATGCGCAGGATTTCTCCCTGGCCCTCCATGTCGACGTCGGCGCCCGGAGGCACATCCCGCAATTTGTCGGCGGCGGCGGGATCGCCCGGCATGTCCCAAACCCGCCACAAAGAGCGGTCCTCGCTGCCCAGGCGCCACAGGGCAAACGTCTGGATCCCCAGGCTCTGCGCCACGCGCATGTGATTCAGCGCGGTCACCGCGTCTACGAACCAGATATCGTGCCGCAAGTTGCGCTCATCCAGGTAACTGAAGTGAGGATTCATCGCATCGTCATCGAAGTTGATGTCCTCATCCGAATCGCGCGCCGCCAACCACGCCTCCTGCACGCTGACGCTGGCATCATGCATGCCGGGGGGGAGCTTGCCGTTCTTCGGCTTCAGAACCCAGTCGTAACCGTAGTTGGCGATGGCGCACATGATCTTGTCTTTGGGGATCACGGTGCGCGCGTATTTCAGGTTGTCCAGGAACCAGTCCTGGGACGCGACCGGGCCCGATTTTCCGCCGGGATAGTGCTCGTCATAGTTCATGAGCACGACGCCATCCACCGCGGCGGCAATCGAGGGATAATCGAATTCGTCGTTGTGCGGAGGCACAGCCACATAAAGCTTCATGCCGCGGCCGTGCAGGTCGCTCTCCAATTCCCGCAGAAGCGCGACATAACCCGGCTGCCCCTTTGCCGGAAACGCTTCGAAATCGATCATCAACCCGCGATACCGCCCGGCAGATAAAAACTGTCCTGCCTGCCGGCGGAACAGCGCCCGGGCTTCGGGATCGTTCAGGAAGTCCGACACATCCACCCAGTCGGAACCGTCGTTATTGTTGATCATCGGGAAGACTTCCATTCCCGGAGCTTCGCTCTTGACGAACGGCATCACCCGGTCGTCCACCGGCAGCACGCTGTTTCCCTGAATGACGTCGAAATACTTGCTCGTCTGGTCATCGACGCCCTGCAGATGTCCGTCCCGGGTAAGCACGTGCAGCCAGTCCGGATAGAGCATGTCGATCTGGTGCGCATAAGAGCGCAGCGAAGAAAAACTGCCCGCATCCCAGGGCACATAAAAGGCGGCGCGAATGCCTTCCGATTGGTTTAACGTGACCTGCGAAGCGGCCAGCTTGGACTTGCGGTGCGAGCGTGCCGCGAGTTTCCTGACACGGTCGCGAGCCTTTTCTTTCTCGCTTTCCTTCAGCGCCTTGAATGCCCGCTTCTGTGGGGAAAACAGTAACTCGGGCAGCGGTTCGTCACGCAGTGCCGTGTAAACAAAAAAGATAATCAGGGCGGAGACAACCACGGCGGTGACGTCAACGACGCGCCGCAGCCGTTTCCAGCGGGCGCGTCGGGGATCATAAAAGACTGGCTCGGCCATGGGGGACGTACTTAATCGTATGCTGTTGACAGCAAAGGGTCAATTTGTGGCGTGGCGGAGTGAGTGTCTTCCCTGAATAAGATGCCAGTTCGCCAACCTGGGATTGCCGCAAACGCGTTATCATTCGCAGCGTGCGGGAACTGGTGCGCGGCAAAGCGCGGTTCTTTCTGCTGGCGACTCTGGCAGCTTTGGCCTTCCGCCTGCTGCTGGTGTGGCAGTTTCCTGCCGTCGTGGACGACTCCCGAGTCTACGCCGACATCGCCAGGAACTGGCTGCAGCACGGTGTCTACGGGATTACCGACTCTGGCCGGGTCGTGCCCACGCTCTCGCGCCTTCCCGGATATCCCGCGTTTCTGGCCACGCTTTTTGCGATCTTCGGCAACGATAACTTCAAAGCTGTTCTGCTCGTGCAGGTCCTGTTCGATCTGGGCACATGTTTTCTAGTTGCCGACATGGCGCGCCGCTTGTTCTCGCCTCGCGCCGCGCAGGCCGCTTTCCTGCTGAGCGGCCTTTGCCCTTTTCTCGCCAACTATGCGGCGGCTGCCTTGACCGAGACTCTCGAGATTTTTTTTACCGCGCTCGCGCTCGACCTGGTGCTTCGCGGGCTGGGCGTCGGCAGGGGCACAGAACCGGGCGCGCTGAACTGGCTGGCCTGCGGGTTCGCGGTTGCGGGCAGTATCCTGCTGCGTCCCGATGGAGGAATTCTCCTGGCTGCAATCGGCGCTTATCTGTGCTGGCTGCTGCTGAGAAGCTTGACCGGCATAGCGCAGCAGGAGAATCTTGCTCCAAGTCTCTCGCCCCGGAAACTCATTTCCGCGGGAACTCTCATCGCGCTCGCCGCCTTGGCGCCGCTAGTTCCCTGGACGCTCAGAAACCTTCACACCCTGCACCGCTTCCAACCGCTGGCCCCGCGCTATGCCACCGACTCCGACGAGTTCGTAATGCCGGGTTTCAATCGCTGGGTCAAGAGCTGGATTGCCGACTATGTTTCGGTGCAGGAAATCTACTGGCCGGTTCCCGGCTCGGACATTGATGTATCCCGCCTGCCCGATCGTGCCTTCGATTCCGCGCCACAGCGAGTTCAGACCAGCCGACTTTTCTCCGAGTACAACGAGGCCCATGAAATGAGCCCCGAACTCGACGCAGGTTTCGGCGCGCTTGCGGCAGAACGGATTCGTGCAGCCCCCCTGCGGTATTACGTGTGGCTGCCCGCTGTGCGGATCGCCGACATGTGGCTGCGTCCGCGAACGGAGTTGTTTCCCTCCGATCCGCGCTGGTGGGAGTTCAATGACGACCGCCGCTGGCTGACCCTGAGCCTGGTGCTCGGGGCCATCAATCTCTGTTATGTCGTTATGTCTCTTGCGGGCGGGATTCGAAGCCGCGCAGTCTTTGGCGTCGGCCTATTTGTTTTGTTTCTCGCCCTGCGTTCGCTGTTCCTGGGAAGCCTGGAAAATCCTGAGCCCCGCTATACGCTGGAATGTTATCCCGCAGTTGTTTTGCTTTGCTGCCGGATCTTCCAACGCGCTGAATAAACTTCCATTTTTTGGAAAAGTGACTCCGCCGTTCCGTATTCAAACGTTTTAAAAGCAGCTAACCCCTGCAGATTCTACTTGAAGATTTTGGCGCGGAAGTTGCACAATAGCGACCCATCAGCTTCCCTGGGCTTACTTTTTAATTCCAAATACCCGGGCGCCAACATCGTTGGATTAACTATGCCCCGTGCGGCAAAGGGAGTGTCTATGCGATCTCGATTGCGAACCGTTGCAGTCCTCGTCGTTGCTGTCGTTGCTGTGGTTAGCGTGTCTACGTTGATGTTCGCTCAGTCCGCCACCACGTCTCTGCGTGGCACAGTTACGGACCCCAAAGGTGCGGTCGTCACCGGAGCGACAGTCACTCTCGCGAATCCCGCAACTGGATTTTCTCGCACCACCAAATCCGGCGATGACGGTGTGTATCAGTTTCTCGAGGTGCCGCCCGCCAACTACACCCTGACCGTAGCGGTGTCCGGCTTCGCCACCATCAAGCAAGACAACGTGACGCTGCAGATCAGCCAGCCGGCGACATTAGACATCGTTCTGCATGTTGCGGGCACGACGGAGGTCGTCGAGGTGTCGGGAGCGGCACCTCTGGTCAATACCACGGACGCGAGCCAAGGGAACGTCTTCAACAGCATCCAACTCAGCAGCCTTCCCTCGGAAGGCCGCGACCCTGTCAGCATTCTCAGCCTCCAGGCGGGAGTGACTTATCTCGGCAGCACGAACCAGGACAATAGCAAACCGAATCAGACAGAGGACAGCCGCGCGGGAGCGGTCGCGGGAGCGCGGAGTGACCAGACCAATGTGACTGTGGATGGTTTGGATAATAACGATCAATTGCAGGGGTACGCCTTTCAGGGCGCGCTCAGGGTTCCGCTCGATTCTATTCAGGAGTTCAGGGTCACAACCACAAATTCCAATGCCGACTCCGGCCGTTCGTCGGGTGCCCAAGTCAATATGGTGACTAAGAGCGGTACCAACAGTCTTCATGGCACCCTGTACGAGTACAACCGGTCCAATATTGGACAGGCAAACGACTGGTTCAATGAGCAAGCGCAACTCCGGGCTGGCGAACCCAACACACCAGGTGTTCTGCACAGAAACACCTTCGGAGCATGGGTCGGTGGTCCGATTAAGAAAGATCGCTTGTTCTTTTTCGGCGGCTATGAAGGACAACGGACCAATGAAGCAGTACAGATAACGCACGTGGTTCCCAGCGATTTGATGCGGCAAGGGATCATGCAGTTTCCCTGCAGTACCGCCTTGAACGATATGGGCGCGCCGCTTGACCCCAACTGCACCACGTCCAATCCAAATTTCACGGTAACGGCTCTGAACTCAACTCAGAATCTCGTCACCATGTCCGCGGCGCAGATCCAAGCTCTCGATGTCAATTGCAGCGGGAACGGGACGTGCCCCTGGAACGGCGGTCCGGACCCTTACGTGGCCAATATCTTGGGGTCGAATCCTGATGCAATCTTTGAGAAGTACCCTCATCCGAATACGGATTCGGTGGGCGACGGCTATGATTATCGCGGATTTACATTCGCTGCACCGAATCCGACCAAGCACGACACATACATCCTTAAACTTGATTACAGACTGACGCAGAACGGTAATCACAGCCTGTTCGTCAAAGGGCATCTGCAGAACTGGCACACGAATGGGGTGCCCCAGTTCCCGGGCCTGCCCCCCAATGATTTTCAGACAAACAACAGCAAGGGGCTGTTCGCTGGCTACACCGCCCTATTTACCAACACTTTCATCAATAACTTGAGGTACGGCTACATTCGTCAAGGGCTCGGGGATACCGGTCTGGGAGTGTCGGATTTTAACTACTTCCGTGGAATGGCAAACTTCCAGGGTGCAGGCTTCACTCCTACTACGTTGACGAACGTGCCAGTGCACAACATCGTTGATGATGTCAGCTGGACAAAAGGCAAGCACACGATTCAATTTGGCGGCAATCTCCGCATCATTACCGATAATCGCAAAGGCAACCAGTCCAACTACTCTTACGCATTCACGAACGTTTATTGGCTGGACAATGCGGGCATCGCTAATACATGCAGCAGTCTCGATCCGGCGAATATGGGAGCATCCACCAACCAGGCCGGGACAGCATTTACCTGTGGTGGTACGAATGGAACGTATCCGTCGGTGGATTCTTCGTGGGGAGTCAACTATGACTTTGCTATGGCTGCATTGGCTGGCCTCCTCACCGAGACCAACAAGGTCTACAATCAGGACAAAAACGGGCACTTTTACGCCCCTGGAGAGATGATTGTCCGCAACTTCCGCACTCATGAGGGTGAGCTTTACGTGCAGGATGCCTGGCGCGTGACTCCCAATTTGGTGCTGACTGGAGGCGTCCGGTATTCCCTGCTGCAACCCCCTTACGAAACCAATGGGAACCAGGTTTCGCCCACCGTCAGCATGAATAACTGGTTCAAGCAGCGGGACAAGGCGATGTTGGCCGGGCAGACCTTTTATTCTCAGACCCCGGGAGGAGAAGTTCAGATGGCTCTCTCCGGGCAGGCGAACGGAAAGAAGCCCTTCTGGGGTTGGGATTACAAGGACATCGCTCCTCGCGTTGCCTTTGCCTACTCGCCCCACGCCGACCAAGGCATTTTACACAAGCTTTTCGGCAGCGCAGGGAAGAGTTCAATCCGCGGCGGATACGGAATCTACTACGACCACTTCGGCGAGGGCATCGTCAACAGCTTCGACCGGAACGGCGCGTTCGGCCTCACGACGGCATTGGACAATCCGGCTGGCACGCAAGACGTGGATTGCACGCCCCGCCTCACGAGCCTCTTCGTCCTGCCTTCGGCATCGGCAACTTACTGTGGACAGCAGGTAGTGGGTCCACCACCGGCGACCTTCCCCAACGTGGTCACTCCTCCAACGTTGTTCGATCCGGGCTCCTTCTCAATTTACTGGGGCATGGATGACAAACTGAAAACCCCCTACTCGCACGTATTTGACTTGTCGATCACGCGCGATCTTGGCCACAACTTCGTGTTTGAGGCTACTTATATTGGCCGCCTTGCACACCGCCTGCTGCAGGAAGAGGACCTGGCCATGCCGCTGGATGTAGTCGATCCCAAATCGAAAACGGATTATTTCGCAGCTGCAACTATGCTGACGAAGGCTGCAAATGCCGGTACGGATATCAGCCAGTTGGCGCCCATTCCCTATTGGGAGAACCTGTTCCCGGCGGCAGCGGGGCAGCTCGGGTTCGGCCCTCCAGGTAGTTCTAGCAATTTGGGCTGCGCTCCTGGAAGCAATCCCGCAGTTACCAACTACACGGCTACTCAGGCAATGTACGATATGTTCTCCTGCTTTGCGGGCAACGAGACCTCGGCACTGTTCGTGGCGGACCTGAACTGTTTGCCAGCATGTTCGCAGTTGCCCGGACAGACCGCCCCCCAGCCCTTCAATTTCTGGGACGATCAGTTCTCGTCTCTCTACAGTTGGCGGAGCATCGGTAACAGCTCTTATAACGGGCTCCAGCTCACACTGCGTCATGCTATGACTCGTGGCTTGCAGTTCGATTTCAACTACACTTACTCAAAATCGATCGATATTGGCTCCAATGCCGAACGGGTCAATGAATTTGAGGGTTTCGGATTTGCCAGCCAAGTCATCAATTCCTGGTCACCGAACCAACTCCGTGCTGTGTCTGACTTCGATATGAAGCATCAGATCAACGCTAACTGGGTCTACGAACTTCCTTTTGGTCGCGGCCGCCGATTCGCCAGCGGCGCTAACAAGTTCGTCGACGCCGTGCTCGGAGGATGGGGAATCTCCGGCATCTTCCATTGGACCAGCGGCTTGCCGTTTTCGATGGCGTCGGGCGCGGGCTGGTCTACCAACTGGCAACTGGAGGGTGCAGCGGTCCAGACGGGGCCTACTGGCAAAATTGGCGTATTCCGGGACTCAAACGGAAATCCGAACATGTTTCAGGATACGAACAAGGCTCTTGGGGCGTTCCGCGTTCCCTATCCCGGAGAATCAGGACAACGGAACAACCTTCGTGGGCCGGGTTATCTAGAGTTGGATAGCGGCCTTTTCAAGAGCTGGAAAGTTACTGAACAGCAAAACCTGAAGTTCGCATGGGAAGTTTTCAACGTAACCAACACGCCGCGTTTCGATGCGGCTCAGGCAGCATATAACTTTGGCCTGACGTTCGGCGAATTTGGCGCTTACACCAACACGATGAGCGTACCGCGCGTCATGCAATTCTCGCTGCGCTACGAGTTCTAACTCGCAGAGATGTCCTTCAGGGGCGGAGAGATCCGCCCCTTTTATTTTTCGTGACCTTGGAGAGGGAGTCTACCCCAGCGGCGAGTCGCTCATGCGGAAGCGCGTGCGCACGTGTTCCGAGATCAGCTCGATCGCCGGCCGGTGACGGATGGGATCGTCTTGCGCCAGGTACTTCATGGCGTCCACCAGCAGTTTTTGACCGTCAACATAGCGTGAATCCGAGGTGCGTTCGCGGCGTTTATTGCCTAGCTTAGGAGGGACTGTAATAGTAAAAACTTTGGCCATGAATGAACCCAACTGAAGGTTTCGTCAGTATAGCGTCTGCCTAAAAAATCTCCGAGTTATTTTCTCGCGACTTTTCAATTCCTTTGTCTTCAACGACTTATCCGTGCGGCGTCACGGTCTGGGTCTTGCCGGTGGTCTTCAGCTTGAAAACATCGTCCGAGACCTTTTCATGCAGTTTGATCTGCGAGTACTTCGCCAGGCGGTAGTCACCCTGCGGCTGAAACAATTGCTGCTGCACCGACACGCCCCGCTCCAGGTCGATCCAGAGAAGAATCTGGCTGTAAGTGTTCTTTACCTTGGCGGACTTGGGAACCAGTTGCAGCTTCGCGGTGTTCACTCCATTGATGGTTTCCGGGCCGGCATACTTCACCTCGAAGTTCTTTTGCAGATCCTCCCCGCTGGCTCCGAAGCCGAGCACGATGTAGCTCTCAAACTCCGTTTGATTCTTTCCCAGGTCGAATTCCGTGATCTGGTCCATCTTGGGCTGGTAGAGGCGGATCTTGCCGCCGCTCAGCAGAACAAACTTCGGTTCCGACTTCATCGACGACTCGCTGGTGCCGGCGCGCTTGACCTCCGCCATCATTTCAATCTGCTTGTTGGATTTCCGGTAATAAATTACACCTCGTTCCACGTCCACCACTTCGTCGATCACCTTCTGGTAGGTCACCCACTCGAAGTCCGCCTGAGCCGTGCTGAAGTTGGCGGCGACCGCGTCCATCTTTTTCAGCACAGCATCCAGCGCCGCCGGATCGCCCGGCTTCGATTGTTGCGCCGGAGCGACAACCGGCAGAATTGCGGCCATCGCGAGCGTCAAGATCAGGGAGAGACGGTTCATGAGCGTTTTCTGTTCTCTTCCGATAGCTGCTACTCCCGCTGGGCGAGCACCTTATAGCTCTGCACCTTACCCTTGCGGTCGGAAACAACCTCATAACTCACAATCGAAACCGCACCGGAGATCGGCTCGATAATGTGCAGCAACTGATCCCGTACCGCCGGGTCATCGCCCGGTGTGACCGCACTGGCGGCTACCTGAAACGACAAATGGCCGTCGGCTGCGGCCATTACTATCACTTCGGTCGGATGCGGATTCCGGGAGATGGGTTTGTCCTTGAAATTGATCACGCGCGGAGAGAACAAAACAAAGATGATAATCAGCGTGACCATGATGTCGTAGTGGAGGGTGCCCCGCTCGTGCTGCCACAGAATGTAGCCGCGAATTGTTCGCCAGATGGCGTTCATGGG
>Ga0070741_10004110_pt1 | contig 34514 bp, 28 predicted proteins | sample Coa_R1_4_FD_66440 | JGI IMG/M metagenome (GOLD analysis project Ga0070741, IMG submission 66440) | Surface soil microbial communities from Centralia Pennsylvania, which are recovering from an underground coalmine fire - Coalmine... | ecosystem: Environmental > Terrestrial > Soil > Unclassified ... | reverse complement strand
AAGCAACTTGCAGCCACGCGAAGACAGCGGATCAATTCGCTGCTGTGGGACGACACGGCTGGTCTTTTCGTGGACTATGATGCTCGAACAAAGCAACGTTCCACTTATCGTTACCTCACGACGTACTACGCCTTATGGGCCGGCCTTGCAACACCGGCGCAGGCGAAGCGGCTCGTTGCCAGTCTGCCGCTGTTCGAGCGTGCGGGAGGTCTGCAGATGAGCACTAAAGATACCGGGGAGCAGTGGGATGCTCCCTTCGGCTGGGCACCAACGAACTGGCTTGCGGTCGAGGGCCTCGCGCGTTACGGCTATACAGCAGACGCTGACCGCATCGCGCACAAGTTCATCACAACGGTGCAGGACGGATACGAGCGCGACGGCACCATTCGCGAGAAGTACAACATGGACACCGGATCGTCGAATGTAGACGTCACGACCGGCTATAAATCGAATGTCGTGGGTTTTGGATGGACCAACGGCGTTTACCTGGAGATGAAACAGCTTCTGGCGAAGAATCCTGCCGGACCCAACTAGCCGGTATACTCTGCGGAAACTGGCTATGCCTCGCGCTCTGAACTCCTCGCGTCTCGAAGCATTTTCCGATGGTGTCATCGCAGTGATCATCACGATCATGGTGCTCGACCTGCGCGTGCCCGCCACCCGCGAGCTCGGCGACTGGGCTGCCGTGCGCATGGACCTCAGATTGATCCTCGTCTATTTGCTGAGCTTCGTTCAGACGGGAATTTACTGGGTCAATCACCACTATCTTCTGGATGATGTGGAGCAGGTTACGCATGGCATTCTGTGGTCCAATCTGTTGCTGCTCTTCTGCCTTTCGCTGATTCCGTTCGGAACCGAGTGGATTGCCGTCCGTGGCGTGGAGCCCGTTCCAGTTGTCGTCTATGTGCTCTGTTTCCTTGCGCCCGCGACGGCGTGGGCGATCTTGTCGAACAGCATCTGCAGCCGCACTGGTGTACGGCCTGCGGCCAGTTTTGGCAAGCAGATTTTTTCGCTCACGCTGAACCTCGGCGCCATTGCCGTAGCATTCGTTTCGCCATGGGGGGCGCTGGGAATGATCGCAATCGTGGCATTTGCCTGGCTGTTGCCGCCACGCCGCATCGTCGAAATGACCCGCCATGATCCCGCATCAGCGCCTTCGGCGGATTCGCGCTAAACTCGACTTCGAAATGAATTTGCAAGGCTGCGGCACCGCCCTCGTCACCCCTTTTCGCTCCGACGGCACTCTCGATGAGCCGGCTCTTCGTGCGCACATTCACTGGCAGATCGCCTGCGGTGTCTCGTTGCTGGTTCCGTGTGGAACCACCGGAGAAGCCGCGACGCTGACTGAGCCTGAATGGCTGCGCGTCGTGGAGATCACGGTGGAGGCGGCCAACGGTCGCGTGCCCGTGTTCGCAGGGGCAACGCACAACTCGACGCGCGAGGCCATTGAGCGGGCGAAGCTACTCGGACGGATTCACGGGCTCTCCGGCATCCTGACAGCTAACCCGTACTACAACAAGCCCGGCCAGGAAGGCCAATACCAGCACTTCCGCGCCATCGCCGAATCCGTGCACCTTCCCATCCTCCTTTACAACATTCCGGGCCGCACCGGCGCAAATCTGGAGCCGGCAACAGTTCTCCGCCTGGCGGACATTCCGAACATCATCGGCATCAAGGAGTCCAGTGGCAGCATGGTGCAGATTACGGAGCTGCTCACGCAGGCGCCGCGCGCGTTCCAGGTGCTTTCCGGCGACGATGCACTCGCTCTACCGACGCTCGCAGTCGGAGGCTGCGGGCTCGTTTCCGTCGCATCGAACGCGATTCCACAACAGATGTCGCAGATGGTCAACGCCGCGCTGAACGACAATTGGATCTCCGCGCGCCGAATCAACCGCCACTACTTCCAGCTACTCCAGGCGAACTTCTGCGAGCCAAGTCCGGCGCCGATCAAGGCCGTGATGGCGCTGCTCGGCCGAGGCAACGAGGAGGTTCGCCTGCCCATGGTTCCGGTGACGGCGCAAACACGCCGCAAGCTGGAGCGCATCCTTGGAGAGCTCGGCCTGCTGACTAACTCACCGCACGAAAATCTGCGGGTCTTCTAATCGAATGATTCCACCCTCTCGAACCGCCTGCTTTGCGTTGACAGGTGCCGCACTCTTTCTGGCGAGCGGACTAGCCCGCCCGGCTGTGGCTGCTCAAGCCTCAGACTGGCCCGTACAGCGGATGCACGCGCCTTCATCCTCGCTCTCGCGGCTTTCTCAGGCGGACCAGGCAATTGCGGTAAAACTTTTGCGACCGGAGCTTGGGCCGTTATTTCAGGGCGATGCGATCTCGGTACTCGACAAACAGATTCGCTCGTTTCGCGCTGAGCGGCTGAACCTCGGCGGTAGCTCGGCCCTGGCAGTGCAGCCGGATGGAGGCGAGTTGTGCGGGGCCACCGGCAACTGCTCGTTCTGGGTCATCGATCTCTCGCGTCGGCGCGTCCTTCTGCGTGCGGATGGTATTCAGGGATATGCGGTGGATCCGGCGAAACCGCGTAGCGTGCCAGACATCGTTACAGCAACGCACGAATCGTCGACTGAATACGAGAAGATTCACTGGGTGTTCCTCAACGGCCGCTATGAGCGACAAAGCTGCGCCACGGTGGACTACGCAGACCGAAGCGGCGCGCAGCTTCCACAGCCGAAGGTTACCCCGCACTCATGCTCGCCGGAAGGCAACTGATTTCTCTTATGACCACACAGACCACAACGCTTCAGCAATCCATCGAACACTGGTTTTCACTCGGCTCCGATGCCATCGGCAACCCCGAAGCGATGACGGCCTTTCGGCAGCTCCGGGATGCGCTCGAGGCCGGCGCGCTTCGCTCTGCGGAGCCGGATGCATCGCAGCCGATCGGCTGGCGCGTGAATCCATGGGTGAAGCGGGGGGTTCTGCTCGGCTTCCGATTGGGCACGCTTGAGTCGATGAACGGCTGCGAGGCGGCTGGCGGCTCGATCCTCAGCTTCGTGGACAAGGGCACTTACCCAGCTCGCCGCTTCGCTCCCGAGCAAGGCATCCGCGTCGTCCCCGGCGGCAGCTCTGTCCGATCGGGCGCCTATCTCGCCGCGGGCGTCGTGATGATGCCGCCAGCGTACGTCAATGTTGGCGCCTACGTCGATGAAGGCACGATGATTGACTCCCATGCGCTCGTGGGATCTTGTGCGCAGATCGGCAAACGCGTTCATCTGTCCGCCGCCGCGCAGATCGGCGGTGTACTGGAACCTGTGAACGCGTCTCCTGTGATCATCGAGGATGACGTTCTCGTCGGCGGCAACACCGGGGTTTACGAAGGCACCATCGTCCGCAGTAAGGCCGTGCTCGCCGCCGGAACCATCCTGACGCGAGGAACGCCCGTCTATGACCTGCCAAACGACACTGTTCTCCGCGCCGCAGCGGACAGGCCGCTGATCATCCCGTCGGGTGCCGTCGTCGTCCCTGGCTCGCGCGCCGTCCAGCGCGGTGTTGGAAAGGACCTCGGCCTCTCTGTTTACACGCCCATCATCGTCAAGTATCGCGATGAAAAGACAGAACTATCGACCGCACTCGAAGATATCCTGAGGTAAAGAGCGACGCATGGAACCGGATGGCATGCGTCGCCGTACCTCCTTTGGAGGCAAATAAGTGATCAAACTGCTCCTCTTCTGCATTCTTCTCTTCGTCTGCTGGCCTGCCGCAATCGTCGCGCTCCTGCTGTATCCGTTCATCTGGCTGGTGCTGCTTCCCTTCCGGCTGCTCGGCATTGTGGTGCACGGTGCCTTTGAGCTGGTCGCGGCGCTGTTCACGCTCCCCGCGCGTGTGCTCCGCGCCATCTAAGCAGAGAGCGCTGAACCGCTGCGCTTGAGCAGTTCTCCTGACGGTGCAGACCGAAGCAACGGTGGCTGCGTCGTTTTCTCTCAAGGAAAACGACATACACGGTCGCTTGGAGCGCCACATCATCAGGAGAACTGCTCTAAACTGAAGATTCATGGCTTCAGACAAGCTGCAAATCATCCCCCTCGGCGGGCTGGGCGAGTTCGGCATGAACTGCCTCGCTCTCCGCTTCGGTGACGACATCATCGTCATCGACGCCGGCCTCATGTTCCCTGAGGAAGAGCTGCTCGGCGTCGACATCGTTGTTCCCGACATCAGCTATCTCATTGAAAATCGCGCGCACGTGCGCGGTATCGTGCTCACGCATGGGCACGAGGACCACATCGGCGGCCTGCCGTGGATCCTCTCCGAGCTGAACGTTCCCGTCTACGGAACCGAGTTCACGCTCGCGTATGTCGAAGGCAAACTCGACGAGCATCGCCTGCTCGACGACGCCGAGCTCATCGAGATGCTGCCCGGCCGCCGCTTCTCGCTCGGCGTCTTCTCGATCATGCCGATCCGCGTCACGCACTCGCTGGTCGATTGCGTCTCGCTGGCGATCCACACGCCCGCGGGCATCGTGCTCCACACCGGCGACTTCAAGATCGACCTCTCGTCACCCGACGGCCACCCTTTCGACCTGCAGGCCTTCGCCGATCTCGGCAAGCAGAACGTTCTCTGCCTTCTGCAGGACTCCACCAATGTCGACCGCCCCGGCTTCACGCCCGGCGAGCGCGCGGTGCGGCCGCGCCTCGATGACATCTTCGGCGCCACGCGCAAGAAGCTCTTCTTCTCCTGCTTCTCGTCGTCCATCCACCGCATTCGCATCGCGATGGAGCTCGCCGACAAGCACAATCGCAAGGTCGCGCTCATCGGCCGCTCGATCGACAACTCGGCTGAAATTGCGCAGGACCTCGGCTATCTCGACCCGCCGCAAGGTCTGCTGATCCATCCAGGACAGATCAAGGAGTACGCCGACCACGAGCTCTGCATCCTCATCTCCGGCACGCAGGGGGAGCCCATGAGTTCGCTCTCACGCGCTGCCGTAGACAACCACAAGTTCGCCAAGATCGATGGCGGCGACACAGTCATTCTCAGCTCGCGCATCATCCCGGGCAACGAGAAGGCCATCTACCGCGTTATCGACCACCTCGAACGCCGCGACGCTCGCGTTATCCATGACGACGGCACCAATGGTCTCATCCATGTCTCCGGTCACGGCTCGCAGGAAGAGCTGCGCATGATGATCAACCTCGTGCGCCCCAAATTTTTCGTGCCGATACACGGGGACTACCGGCACCTGAAGCGTCACGCCGAGCTCGCCGCCGCCACCGGCATCCCTGAAAAAATCCTCCTGCTCGAAGACGGCGATGTGCTTGAGCTCGACCGTGATGGCGCCGAAAAGACCGGCAAAATCACGACTGGCCGTATCTGCATCGACAACAACTCCACGGCGGACGTCGTGGAAGACACCGTCATCCGCGACCGCAAACAGCTCGGCGGCGACGGCCTCTTTCTTCCCATCATCGCGATCAACAAGCGCACCGGCCAGGTCGAAGGTCTGCCTGAAATCTCAACGCGCGGTTTCGCCGCCGACGACCCCGAGCTTCTCCGCAACGCTCGCGACATTGTCGCCCGCACGCTCGAACAATCGTCCGAAGAAGAGCGCCGCGATTACGGCGTAATGAAGGACAAAATTCGCGGCGACCTCAAGCGCTTCATCCAGAAGAATGCTAATCGCCGTCCGCTCATCATGCCCATCATCCTGGAGCTCTAACTTCCGCAGCTGGCAGTTGTTTGCTAGGGGCCGTTCTTCGCCGGAGCGTGGCTTTCCGGCGGCGCCGGCTTCGCTACAGTCGCGGCGATCTGCTTCATAAACTCCTGAAGCATGTCGTTCATCTGAGGCTGAATCTCCCGCATCTTCTGCTGCGCGATCTCTGTACTTTTCGCCATCAGCTCCGGAGTCTTTTCGAGCACCTTCTGTCCTAAGGGCGATTGGTAGAAGGCCAGCATTCCATCGAGGTCCTCCTCCGTATAGGTGGTCGCATACAGGTTGATAAGTCGGGCTCTAGCGCCTTCCACCCGACATTCTTCTTCACCAGGTCCATCACACTCTGCTGAAAATCCGCAAGCAGCTTCTTCTGCTCAGGCGTGGCCCGATCCATGCCGGGCATCGACTGCGTCATCTGATCCACTTGCTTCATCACACTATTCGTTAATTGGTCCGTTAGCCGGTCCATGCGCAAAAGCGTGAACAACTGCTCTGCCTTCGCGCGCTTGGAGGCCTCATCAGCTCTCGTGGTCGCGCATCGCAGCACCAGCACAGCCAATACGACCACCATAAATCGCTTCATCGCTGTCCTCATTCTTCCCTGCAAACCAAACTATTCGCCACGCTCAACCTCCTCCAGCACTGCCTCACTTGCCAGCGGTTTGCGCGCAAAGTAGTAAAGGCTGAACGCTAACGCTGCGAACGCCAGCACACTCACCCAATCTTTGTGCAACGGATTCGTTGGCGCGAAGCGCGGAATCGATGTGTCCTTCACCGACTCATAAATCTTCACGCACACGCCCAGCAATCCCATGATCCCGCCCGCCGCAATCAGCCCCGACGCAAACAGGCTCCCGGAGCTGATCTCGCTCTGTGCCTCCGTCGTTGCGCCCGCGCGCGTCAGCGCCCGGTCTACCATCCATCGCACTACACCGCCGCAAAAGATCGCCAGCGTCGTCCCGATCGACAGATACGCTCCCACGGCAAACGTGAGCGAGCGTATCCCGAGCAACTCCACGCCAATCACCAGCGCCACGCCCAGCAGCACCAGGCTCCACGGGAGCTTGCGGCTCAGAATGCCGTTGATCACCGTCGCCATCAATCGCCCTTGTGGCGCCGCGGCCTTCTCGCTGCCGATCCCCTGAACCCACTGCACCGCGATCTGCCCCGTGGCCGGGTCATACAGATACTTGCCATCCTCCAGTGTCGCCGATCCGATCGAATTCAACACGATGAACCGTCGCGCTCCACCAACCTCCTGCTTCTTCGACGTCGGCACACTCGCACCGCCGCCGGCCGCATTGCGCGGCGTCAGCAGAAAACTGTCGCGCGTGAAGTTCCCCTGGTTCGACACGCCATCCGGCAGCCCCTGCAGCGAGATCGGTCTCGCCTGTACCATCGGCTGAAAGGTTTCATATCCACGATTCATCGCGCTCAGTGTCGGCCCAATCGAAAACACGCTGACGATCACGCCAATCATCACCGCCAGCTGCTGCTTCCACGGCGTCGCGCCAATCAGAAATCCTGTCTTCAAATCCTGCGACGTATCGCCTGAGTTTGAAGCGGCAATGCACACAATCCCGCCCACCGTAATCGCCAGCGCTCCAAATGCCGGCGCCGTCCATCCCTTCACCAGGAAGATCGCCGCCGTACCCATCAGCGTCGCAATCGTCATGCCGCTCACCGGGCTCGCGCTTGACCCAACGATGCCGACGATTCGCGAGCTCACTGTGACAAACAAAAACCCGAACACCACAACCAGGAGTGCCGCCGCAAAGTTCGCCAGCGCGCTCACCTGCGCACCCGGCACGGGCTTGAACTCGAGGAAGAGAAACATCAACAGCACCAGCAGCGCGCTTCCCCCGACGACCACGCTCATCGGCATGTCATGCTCGATACGGCTCGGCCCCTGCGACGCCCGAGCCCGGTCCTTGCCCATCTTCGCGAACCCTGCCGTCAGCGCGTTCACGATCGTCGGAGCCGTCCGCAGCAGCGTAATCAGACCGCTCGCGGCCACGGCGCCCGCGCCCATCGGCCGCACATACGTCGACCACAGATCGCTCGGCGTCATCTGCGAAATCGGCACGACTCCTGGATAGACCGGCGCCGGCAGGTGCTTGCCGAAGAACACGATCGCCGGCATTACCACCAGCCAGCTCACCACGCCACCGGCCAGCATCACCGCCGAGACGCGCGCCCCGATGATGTACCCAACGCCCAGGTACTCCGGCGTCACATCCGCGCGGATCGACGCGCCCTTCATGATCTGCTGCCCGTTCGGATCGAAGTTCGGCGACCAGCTCGGCGTCCCCGGAAACAGCCCCAGCAAATTGTCGTTCTGAAAGAGCGTGTACAGCCCGCCAAGCCCCAGCCCCAGAAACACCCGGCTCGCAAACGACCCACCCCGCTCGCCTGCCTGCAGCACATCGGCGCACGCCGTCCCCTCGGGATAAGTCAGCGACCCATGCTCCTCCACAATCAGCTGCCGCCGCAGCGGAATCATGAACAGCACACCCAGCCATCCGCCAAACAGCGCCAGCGCAAAGATCCGGAAGCTCTCCAGGTCGAACCCCAGAAAGATCAGCGCCGGAAGGGTAAAGATCACGCCCGATGCAATCGACTGTCCGGCATTGCCGGTCGTTTGGACAATGTTGTTCTCAAGAATCGACGCCCGCCCGAACGCCCGCAGGATCGAAATGGACAGCACTGAGATCGGGATACTCGCCGCCACCGTGAGGCCGGCACGCAGGCCCACATAGACCGTCACCGCGCCAAAGATGATCCCGAAGATCGCCCCGAGAACCAGGGCCCGCGCCGACAGCTCCCTCGGGCTCTCTTCGGCGGACACAAACGGGCGGAAGGTCGTGGTGGTGGTGGCCATCAGGCGTCATCTCCTCAATAAGTCAGCATCAAGCTAAAGGCTGCACCGGAGTGTACCAGTGCAGCCCTTGAACCCTCCATCCGGCCCTCGTACGCGAGTGTCTGGAAAATGACAAGTTAGGGAGAAAGATACTCCGGCTGCTCAATGGATTCGCTCCGATGAAATGGCGGAAGCCATGCGCGATAGCTCACCGGCGGATATCCCGAAGGTCGGAGGCAGGGGCTCGGCGAAAAGACCACAAAGTACTGCGGTTCAACAACCGGAGTTTCCGATTCCTGGAAGCTCGAACACGGCACCACAGCAGCTCCACTCAGCGCACGACCTCTGGTGACAATGACGCCTGGACCTCCTGGCCAATAGATGCGACCAGCCAGATAGACCTGCAGCCAGGCGTCACGGTTCTCCGATTGCGAGATGGAAGTTTCGGACACTCCGGCCGCCATAAGTTCCTGAATGGCGGTATCACCCGCGCGCATGTCCGCGTAGTAATCATGGGCATCCGCAACTGAATAGCAGGCGAAAATACCGAGCACGACAAAACTGACTGCGGGAACAGCGGGACCGATTGTCCTCTGATAGATAAGCAACACGAGCGCAATGCCGAACGGCATCAGGCTAAGCGCGTACCTGTCGTAAAGCCCGTACAGCTCTGCTCGCGGGATCATCAGCAGCACGGAAGCAAGGGTGAACGGGCCAAGAATCCACAGAAAAGACGTGACCGCCAAACCGAATGTGGGTCTCGCCTGTCGATTCCTTTCCGTTATGATCTGCTCAGCTGCCACCAGAGCAGCCGCAACGGCTACGAGACCGAGTGCAATTCCCAGCCAGTCAGGGAAGCTGAACGAGCTTCCGAAGAGCTGATCGACCTCCGTCGGGAACCCGGTATATCTGCTGATAGAGCAGTGCAGCCACGGCGCAAGCCAGATATTGAGGCGGCCCCGGCGAGCTGCATCGTAGAGGCAAAGCGCCATAACAGCCAATGCCCCTGATATCCGGAGCACCGCCCATCTGGTCAATCTCCGGGCCGTGGCCCACCATGCGGCCAATAGAGGAAGGAGGAGAAACAGAAGGCAAAGAAGCAGCTGCGTCAGTTGTCTGAGCAAATCTCTGGCTGAGTAATGAAGCATGGTTTTCGTGGCCGGATCCACGAACATGTTCGGCCTGCTATAGAACCAATGCACAAGCGCGACGATCAGGACGAGGCTGACAAGGGCCGATATTTCCGAAGCGAGCAGGACCCCGCGGCGCTTCCGTAAAAGCACGCCAGTGGATGGAACGATCACCAGCGCTCCGAGCCATGCGTTCTGGCGCACGGTTCCGCCCGCCACATTCACGGCCGCAGCAGCCACCAACCAGAAAATGGCCGATTTTGATGTGGCCGTGACAGCGGCGCGCTGACACATATAGACGCAAAGTAATATGACGAACAATCCGGGCACATCCGTCATGAAGGACACGGCCACCGGGAAAAACACTGGCGACAGTCCCAGCGTAAGCGCGCCCACGGATGCGTTCCGCTGAGAGAGGCCGAACCGCGCCAGAACCCGATGAAACAGATAGACCGAGCCAAGAGCGAACGGCAGGTTTGCCATCCGCAACGTAAAGAACGAAAACCCGAAGAGCTTGATGAAGAATGCCCCCCAGGCGATCATCCATCCTTCTGTGGGCGCCGACCAGCTGTTATAGATAATGTGCCCGGTCCGAAGGAATTCCAGACTCGTTGCGGCATACGAGAAATCGTCCAGATACCCCTCGTGCCCGACTGGATGCACGATGAGAATGCAAAAGGCCAGAAGTATTGCACAAAGAAGAGCGTTACGCCGCCCCGAGTGCACCTGGCCGTCATCGATTACAGGCACACGGTCGCACGACACTTCCATCGGCCGCTGTCTCCTTTGCTACGTTGATCGGCTCTTGAGCTTCACCTAATCGTGCAGCGGGCCAATTTGGTCAGATTAGCATTGAGAAGAGTCGTTCCGGATAGAGCAGGAGCGCTCGAAGATCCGCTACAGAAGAACGTGATCGGCTGGAAAGCCACGTCTTAAGCTCGCATCGTGCGCGCGTGCCTGCTGACAATCACCAGCCGCTCGTTGGCGAGAATCCGCTTCGCCTGTGTCTTCGCATGGCTCGCCCATGGACCGCTGGGGTCGAGCTGGATGTACCGTGTCCAGTGCCGCAGCGCCCGCCGCGGCTCCTGCATGCGCTCATAGGCCAGCGCCAGGTTGTAATGCGCGTCGGCGTACTGCGGAACCAGCTTCAACGCCCGCTCATACGCCGCAATAGCATCCGGAAGCCGCTGCAGCTCATCCAGCACATTCCCCAGGTCGAAGAACGCGAGCGCATACTCCGGGTCGGCCTCGGTCGCCCGCCGATACAACCCCTCCGCGCCGTAGAAATCGCGTTCGTTGTACCGGATCGTCCCGAGATTGATCGCCGCCGCCGCATGGTCGGGCTGCATTTCGAGAATCTCGCCGTAAAGCTCCTTCGCCTCAGTCAGCGTCGCCGGGTTCTCCTCCAGCCGCACCGCCCGCAGGAACATCTCCTGCACCTCGGCGGCTGCCGAATTCGCGTCCGCCCCGCACCGCCGCACAACCGCCAGACCCGCCCTGCGGGTCAGTTCGAAGTCGAACGCCATCTGCCGCGTCATCGGATCGACCAGGGCTCCGCCCTGCCGGAAGGCCAGCCGGGATCCGCGCGGCACCACCGCCAGCTCCACCAGCGGATTACTCAGGCCGGCAACCTTCTGCATCGCAGCGACTGACTGCCGGATGCTCTTCACAGAGATCCGGGTCTCGGCCAGCTTTCGAAGCTTCCGCAGTTGCACAAGGTCATCGAACGAGTAGTGTTCCGAGGCGGAGATCAATCCCGCCCGCTCCCATGCATTCAACTGTCGATGAGGGAGGCGAAGGATGCGCAGAACGTCTTCTCGGCGGTACTGGCTCACGGCTCGTCTCTCGGTTTCGGAGCGATCGCCCCACGCGACCAGCTCTGCTCCAGAGTATGCGGTGCATGCAGCCCCACATCAAGCATCATGCGATAAATCATGCAGATTTCAGTGGATATCTGGAACCAAATCGGGTTCTTGTACATAGCTTGGCAACAATCAGCGGGCTATGTGGGTCGGCTATGCGGCGGACGGTTGTGTTGACTCAACCTTCCGGCACTTCGCCCCTCACAACGAAATATGCCGCACAACATCAGCGTAGTAATGAACAATTCCCCCCTGCAGAAACTCCCGGGACGGCCCAAACTCAGAGAGCTCATACAGAACCAGCATCGCAAACGATGTAACGACGCTCACCACGGTTGCGGTGATCAGCCAGCCCCGCCACCGGGAGAAGCTGGCAAGCAGGGCTTCATCGGAGACCACTGCATAGAGACCAAGGAACGCCAGCAGGTCGATCAACGGATAGAACTCCATCCGGTAGCGGTAACTCATGTAGATCGCCGCGAGCATAAGAATGCAGGGAACTACGAGGCCGGCCGCCAGCGCCAACCACCGGCTGACGGGCAGCAAAGCCTTCGAGCGTCGCGTCTTCAGCGCATAGATCAGGAAGCCTATAAAGCAAATCGGCAGCAGATCGGTCAGAAAGAAACTGCTCGGAGGCAGTTCGACGGCGTCGAACAGCCGGCCCTGGAAACTTTCAAAGAGCAGATGCCCAGATCCGTTATGAACGAACCAGATCGGCAGGAAATAGTACAGAAGACCGAAAGGGATGCGCCTTACATTGAAAAATCCGTAAAGGCTGGCTCGCACCGGGCGGTCGGGGTAATAGCCATTCATCAAATGCAGCTTGTAGTTGACGAAGGTCGTGGGATTCCCCCAGCGGAAATAATTCACCGTTCCCGTTGCGATCACCAGCAGCGCCAGAATCGCCACGGGAACCAGCGTCCGGCGAGACACGATGGCGCGCCGAAGCGCGGCGCCCAGCGACATGCGCTCTTTGAGCCGATCACGGACGTCCTGCCCCATCAGCACGAGCAGCAAGAGGCATAAGGCCAAATAGAGCCCCAGGCCTGTACTCACCCGCGTCAGCAGCGCAAGACCGGCAGCAAGCGCCATCCAGGAGAGCGTACTCGCGCTGTACTGCCGCAGCACGATCCCTTTGATCGAGAAGTAGATGAAGACTGCGCCAAAAGCTACCGCCCAGAAGACAACCTCCTGGTAAATCGACGCACGCAGATACGCCACCGCGCTTCCCCCGAGTACGACGTACAGCAGCATCAGGCCATAGGCCCGTTCCGACGCGGGCCTGCACGCGGGTATGGATGCGCTCTGCTTGCGCAGAAAAAGTACAGTGCGAATCTTGGCCATCGTCGCCACACAGACGGCCATCAGGCACGACCAGGGGGTAAAGTCCACCCACATCAAATTTAGAAAACGCAGCGGAAGGCGGACCAACGCACACCATATCCCAAAATACGAATAGACATGCCCGTTCCGCACAAATCCTTCATCCCTGATCGTCTGCGGATCGACATAGAACTGCCCGCGCAGCAGATGGTCAAGCATGCTGTTGAAGGTCAGATTTTGCGGAAGCGATCTCGACGCTCCGAACCCTGCATCGTCCAGAATCACGCCAAAATAAACAAGCATGAAGACCAGCAAGGCCAGTTGCAGCAGCCGGTCATTCTTGTACACTCTGCGTGCAAAACGGACGAGCTTCACCCTTTCGGTTCTCCGGCTGTAACGTCTGCTAAAACTCTGTCAATGCTACTGGAATCCCTGCGCCGGGCACCTCATTCAATCTCACGATAATCAGCCGCACCCGCCGGTCTCGTAACATCCACGACCGCACCACTTCCCGCCGTAAGATCAGCTCGACGAAAAGGGCCTGGCAGCGCGGATGGCCGGCAAATTCGCTCCGCGCCAATGGAGCCGGCGCGAAATCTGAAATGTGAGGGAATGACAAAGAAGTGGAGCCGACGAACGGACTTGAACCGTTGACCTGCTGATTACGAATCAGCTGCTCTACCAACTGAGCTACGTCGGCCTGCTCCCCTCATTCTAACGAGAAAGCGAGGAGACGCCAAACCACTCGAGCTCTTGCACTTCGAAAACTCTTCGCGCCTTACTCCAGCTCGTCGCGCTCCATGCGACCGGCCAGCGCCACCAGTGCGAGCACTGCAAGCATCACCACCGCCGTCAACGAAACTGCGATCGTAGGCATGGGGTCTATCCCTTCAGGCTCTTCGACTTTGCGAGCCGGCGTTGCCCTCCCACTATCTCGTCTGTTCTGCGCTGCACAAATCCCCCGCGATGAGCCTCAGGCGAATCTCCGCTGTTACGTCCTCTGCAACAAAAGAGGTACGACCTTGGTTCTCGGTCGTTCACTTCCCCGATTTTGTTCGGAAACCCAACTGAGCTAAATACCCTTAACGGCAAAAGGGCCGCCCGGCAACAGGGCGACCCTTTCTCTATGGGAGGCAGCTCCAACGGAGGCAAAGCCATCGGAACGCTCTGGTGCAAGAGTATGTTCGCCTCCGGGTGGTGTCAAGACACAATTCCCATAAATCGTAAAATATTCATATCAAATAACTTAGGCCAGAAAATGGGATTTTCCTGCTGTTTTGCCCTGTGATTCGCCCCAAAGCTCCTGCAATCCGGTTACTTCGGTCAGGAATGTGCATTGGGTCCTCGTGTATCCCAATGAGCCACGGGGTTCTGCGCCGCCAGGTGAAGACTCAGGAACTCGGGCTCACTGGCTGCCGGCTTGCCCTGCATCACCCGAACCAGCGCCCGTCCGCCACCAAGGAACAGTCCCAGCAGCACCGCCGCCGCCATCAGCACGCCCGACAGGATCGCAATACTGGTCAGCAGGCTGAACGCCTTCTGGACCTCCGTGTGGAAGACCGGCGGCATGTACTGATCCACCGCGACGATCTGCTTCATGTGCACCTTCTCCAGCATCGCGCTGGCTTCATTGCCGGGCAGTGCACCCGAGGCCACCATCACCAGCTCCTGGTCACGCCGCACTCTCGCGTTCGCAAAGCTCGGCCCCAATCCCTTCACACCCGTAGAAAACTTCCTCTCAAACGCCTGCGCGATCTGCGGCGTGGGATAGATCAGCATCGTGATCGTCTCGTGGCCATGCTTCTCGTCGTAGTTGGCCGTCACCGCCTCGGCGCTCTTGTCCCACCCCAAAGCGTTCGCGGGCAGCACACCACCCTCTGCCGCGTAGCTCTCCGGTCCCAGCGCATAGCGCAATCCTGAAGGCACCAGGTGCTCCGCCGGAACGAAGCTCGGCAGCAGCGGCGCCACGCCCGTGCTTCCGGTCGCCTTCGGCAGCACCTTCGCAAGCTGATTCAGCGCCGTCACGTCCGCTGCGCTCGCCGGCGACGCCAGCACCAGCGTGTCGCTGATCGTAAACAGCACGACGCCATCCCCCACCGCGTCGGACGAGCCGACATCCTTCCCTACGCGCATCTCCGGCCGCTCCGCAAGCGTGAACGCGCTGTAAGCTCCCGTGCGATCGCCAAACTCAACCGCCTCCACCCGCATCGTCCTGCCCGCGCGGGTATAGGTGTTCACCTGCGACCGCAGCGGTCCAGCCTCCTGCAGCGCTGCCTTGTTCACCGTCGTCAGCGAAACCGCACCCGGCTCTGAACTCCCGCCCTGCTGCCACCCTGCGAAGCTCTGCGGCAGCAACTGCACCGGCGGTTCTGTCACCGTGACACCCTGCGCGCGAGCTGGCACCGTACCCGCTGCAAGCGCGCACGCCACAACACAAATTCCAGCTCTGGTACCCGCGCCCATAATGGTTCAGACTACACCCGCAGGCGAAGTGTTAGCGAATGCCCGCCGGCCTCAGCGCCCCATCGCCCCGCCGATGGAAGCCCGCTCCGTCGGCACCGGCTTCTTCACCCCATTGATCGTCTTCGCGTACCGCGCCACACCCGCGTATAGGCTCTCCGCGACGCGCTCGCGGTACTCCGGCCGGCGCAGCTCATCCGCATCCGTCGGGTTCGTGACAAAGCTGATCTCCGCCAGGATCGACGGCATATTCGCTCCAATCAGCACCACGAACGGCGCCTTCTTCACCCCGCGATTCTTCAGCCCCTCGTTGCCACGCTCCAGCCCTTTGTACAGCGACTGGTCCACATCCTCGGCCAGCTCGCGCGACTCATCAATCTTGTCCTTCAGCGCAATCTTCTTCACCAGGTCGCTCAGCTCATGCACGCTCTGCGTCGACACCGCGTTCTCGCGGCTCGCCACCTGCATCGCCTCCGGATCGCTCGTGAAGTTCAGGTAGTACACCTCCACCCCGCGGGCACTCGCATCCGTAGAGCTGTTGGCATGCACGCTGATAAACAAATCCGCCTGCGCCTTGTTGGCAATCGCCGTCCGCGTCTCCAGTGGAATAAACGTGTCGTCCGCGCGCGTGTACACAACGTCCGCTCCCAACCGGTCGTGCAGCAGCTTGCCCAGCCGCAGCGCCACGTCCAGCACAACGTCCTTCTCCTCAATCCCGCCCGCGCCCAGCGTGCCTGAGTCATGCCCGCCATGCCCCGCATCGATCACAATCCGCCCGATCTTCAACCCCAGCGCGCGCATCAGCGTCGCATCACCATCCGCCGTCGGGGGTGGCGGCTCTGCAGGTTCTCCCGTCACATGCGCCTTACTCCGTGATCCCCTCGTCTTCGCACTCGCACCACGCGAGCGCTCCGCAATCGGCTGCGACGTCGGCCGTCGCGTCGCCTCAATCTTGCCCGGCTGATCGCTGACTGCCGCAACCTCCACGCCATCATCCGCCGTCTTCGTGGCCACCGAGTTCGGCACCGGTTTCGACGTTGTTGGCTTCGACGGAATGATCACTCGTGGCCGGGCCACCGCCTGCTTCGCTTCCGCTGCCCCATCCCGCGACGGCAACCCAAACCCCGCACTCCCATCCGTCACCGGCATCGGCGGCAGACTCGACACCTCCGTCATTCCGCCCGCCGGAGCGTCACCCGAAGCAGCGCTCTGCGAACTCTCCGCCGAACGCGTCTCCTGCGCCGCACTCTCGTTCGCCCGATCGCTCGCCGCATCCTGCAGCGTTTCATTCTGCTTGCCGTGAATATCAATAATCAGCCGGTACGGATTCGGCAGCAGAAACGCCGAGTACTCGCCCACCTGGTGCACATCCAGCACCACGCGCGTCACATCGCCCGAGAACTGCGCCGCCCGGATCCGCGTCAGAAATCCATCATCGGTCACCGCAAAGCTTTTGCCCACCAGCTGCTGCGCCAATCGCGCATGATGCAGATCGAAGAAGATACGGTCCGGATGCTCCACCCGCGCCGCCTGGTACTCCACCGCGTCCCCAAGATCAATCGCCACGCGCGTATAGCTCGGCGTCGACCAATGCCGGATCCCCGTCACCACGGCCATCTTCCCCGGCTTCACACGATCAGCATCCACCTTCACACTCGCCGGACGCTCTGCCTCCACCTCCGCGCCCAGCTCCGCCTTCGAATCTGCTTTCTCTACCGGAGCATCCTCACTCTTCGCACTCGCGGGGTTCCTATAGTGCTCACCCTCTCGCGGCACATCCGAAGCGCCCGAGGCAACCACCGCCGCGCCTGATCCCTGATCCCTGATTCCTAATCCCTGCTTCTTCGCCTCTCTCGCCTCCGCGCTCCGCGGATACTCCCCCTCCAGCATCCCGCGAACCTTCTTCGCCTCGGCCGCATCATCCGCCGCATCCGGCCCCAGCAGCTCCAGCGCATGCCCCAGCGCCCGCGGGGCCATCAATCCACCCGGATACGCCTTCGCCAAAAACTCATACTGCCCCGCCGCATCGCGCAAAGCTTTGCGGTCGTTCAATTCCTGTCCTTCTTCGGCGAGCAACTCCGCGACCTGCTCGACCGCGCGCGCCGCATGCGCATCGCCCGGGTTCCCGTGATAGATCGCACGAAACTCATCCATCACATGCGCATACTCAATCTTTGTGTGCGTTCCCTGCGGCTTCGCCTCGAACACCTGCCGCGCCACCACCGCAGCATCCCACGCGCTCGTCTCCGCACGCGATCCCAGCGCCGCCTGCCCGCTCAGCAACACGCCCGCGCACGCCGCGACGCAGCCTAACCCGCGGCCGAACCGCACTTCGCTCTGCCAGGACACACGCATAGCCCACCCACAGTTTAGGTTCGCCGCGCCCGCCTCACGCCGCGAATCAACCGCAGGTATTCGCCCATGTACCTGTTACGTCAGTGCTGTTGAAAAACGCTCGGCCCACTCGACAGCCGTCCGCCTAACTCGCTGACTTGCTAACTTGCTGACTCGCTGACTCGCTGACTCGCTCCTACGCAATCATCTCCCCCACAACCGCCGCCGCCTGCGCCAGCACACCATCCAGCGCCGCAACGTCACTCCCGCCAGCCTCCGCAAGATCCGGCCGCCCACCGCCTCTGCCGCCAACCTTCGCCGCCAGCGCGCCCACAACCTTCCCCGCCTGCACGCGCGAGGTCAGGTCCTTCGTGACACCAGTAATCAGTGACACCTTGCCATCGCTCGTCGCCGCTCCCAGGACAACAACACCCGAGCCCAGCTTCCCGCGCAGCTCATCCACAAGATTTCTCATCTGCGACTTATCCAGCGCATCCACCCGCCGCGCCAGCACCTTCACGCCTTTCACTTCGACAGCCGAAGCCGCCGCGTCCGCCGTCGCCGCGCTCGCCGACTTCATCCGCATCTGCTCCAGCTCGCGCCGCAGCCTCTTCATCTCCTCTTCCTGTTGCTGCAGCTTCGCCGAAAGCGCGCTCCCCGTAGCCTCTCCCGCAACCTGCGTCGCCACGCGAGCCACATCCGCGTCACGCCGGAACAACTCCAGCGACCCCGTCCCCGTCACCGCCTCCACCCGCCTTACGCCGCTCGACACCGAGCTCTCGCCCACCAGCTTCAGCAGCCCAATCTCACCCGTCGCCGCCGTGTGCGTCCCACCGCACAGCTCCGTCGAAAAATCCCCAATCTTCACCACGCGCACGCGCTCGCCATACTTCTCGCCAAACAGCGCCATCGCGCCCAGCTCATGCACCGCCACATCAATCGGCACATCCACCAGCGTCTCTACTTTGCTGTTCGCCAGCACCTGCGTGTTCACAATGTCCTCAATCTCCTGCAGCTCCTCATCGGCCACACCCGTAAAGTGCGAGAAATCAAACCGCAGCCGCGTCGCATCATTCAACGACCCCGCCTGCTTCACATGCGTACCCAGCACCTGCCGCAACGCCGCATGCAGCAGATGCGTCCCCGTGTGATTGCGCATCGTCGCATGCCGCACGCCCGCATTCACCACTGTGTCGACCACATCCCCCACCGCAATCGCATGCAACGCCTTCACCTGGTGCGCGAACACGCCCTGCACCGGCTTCCTGCATCCACTCACCTCGGCCACAGCCGTAATGTGATCGCCCGCATACAGCCAGCCCACATCACCCACCTGCCCGCCCGAGTCCGCATAGAAGCTCGTCGCATCCAGCACCACCTCGCCCGTCTCCCCAGCTTTCAATTCCGCAACACCAACCCCATCCTTCACCAGCGCCAGCACCCGCGCCCCATCCAGCCGCGTCGCTCCATAGCCCTGGAACTCCGTCGGCGGCAGCTCGCGATACACCGGCGCCGCCGTCTTCTGCGACCCACCCTTCCAGCTCGCCCGCGCCCTCTGCTGCTCCTCTAACTTCGCCCGCTCAAACCCCTCGTAGTCGAATTCAACACCCGCATCACGCGCCGCATCCACCATGAAGTCCAGCGGCATACCGAACGTCTCATACAAGCTGAACGCGGTAGCACCAGACAGAACAGGATGCCCACGATCGGTGTACTTCTCTTGAATCAGTTCTTCGACGGCGAACTCAGCTAGCTGACGTTCCTCGTCAGAGGTCGCATCTGTGACCGCACGATTAAGTGCTGCAAAGGCTGGGTCCGAGTTGTATCCGGCAGAATCGACAGTAACTGCCGCTGAGCGCGCCTCAATCAGCAATCGATCAAGTTCCCGTGAACCGGTGGCCAACACCCGGGCAAACTGCTGCTCCTCTGCGAGCACCACCTTGCTAACGCGCTCTGCCGACTCCTTCAACTCCGGATAAGCGGTCGCCATCTCGTCGCGGACCGCGAATACCATCTCGTGCAAAAACGGCCTTTCTATGTCCAACGATCGACCATGCCGAATTGCCCGGCGTATGATCTTACGCAGCACATAGCCACGTCCTTCGTTCGAGGGCAGAACACCATCCGAGATCAAGAAGGTTGCTGCTCGCGCATGATCGGCGATGATTCGTAGCGAAGCCGCTCCCTTTTCGGGACTCAAAGCTAGACCCTCGATGTGATGCAGGCTAAGGTCGTTAGCTCCCATCTCTTTAGCCTTCGCAAGCACCGGCGTCAACCGCGCCGCCGCCGCAATCAACGGCGTAAACAGATCGCTCTCATAATTCGACAGCTTGCCCTGCAACACACACGCAATCCGCTCCAGGCCCATGCCCGTATCAATCGAGGGCTTCGGCAGCGGCGTCAGCGTCCCATCCGCCGCGCGATCGAACTGCATGAACACCAGGTTCCAGATCTCGATGTAACGCTGATCGTCATGCGGAAACGACTTGTCCTCTCCTGTCTCGCTCGCCGCCACACCGAGGTCAAAAAAAATCTCGGAGCACGGACCGCACGGCCCCGTATCGCCCATCTGCCAGAAGTTGTCCTTCATCGACATCTGGAAGATGCGCTCCTTCGGCACACCCGTCTCCATCCAGTACTGCTCCGCCTCGTCATCGCGCGGCACAGCCTCCGTGCCCTCAAAGATCGTGACGTACAACTTCGACGGATCGATCTCAAACCACTCCGGGCTGGTCAGCAGCTCCCACGCATACGCAATCGCGTCCTTCTTGAAGTAGTCGCCGAAGCTGAAGTTCCCCAGCATCTCGAAGAACGTGTGGTGCCGCCGCGTAAACCCAACGTTCTCCAGATCGTTATGCTTCCCACCCGCGCGCACGCACTTCTGGCTCGACGCCGCGCGCGAATACTCGCGCTTCTCCGCGCCCAGAAAGACGTCCTTGAACTGATTCATCCCCGCATTCGTAAACAGCAGCGTAGGATCATTCGCCGGCACCAGCGAGGACGAGTGCACCCTCCGGTGCCCCTTCGTCTCAAAAAACCGCAGAAAATCCTCACGAATCTGATTGCCGGACAGGTTGCGCATAACCCTCAGTTTATCAGCGCAACACAGCCTTTACAGGCTCACGCCCGGACGCCACGTCAGCCCTTCGCGCCGCAGCTCCGGGTCTTTCGTCGCCTTCAGCGTCGCGAACTCATCCGCATGCCGCGCCATCTCCATCACGCTCACCAGCGCATCGAACGCGTCCTCACTGCTCTTCGCCTTCGCGATCACCGCACGCGCGACGGGCTTGAACACCGCATCTGTCTTGCACTTCGCCGCAAGATATTTGCTCCGCGCAGCCGCATTCGACTTCGCCACAGCCCCCGTCATCAGCCGCGTATACATCTCCACCAGCAGCGGCTTCGGCCTCTTCGCCTCAATCGCCGCACTCTCCAGCGGCCACACCCGAAACCCAGCATTATGCAGCCGCTCCAGCATCGTCATCGCGCGCAGGGATCCGGTGCCCACACTTCCCGACCCGCCAATCTGAAACGGCGACTTCGGCGTAATCCCCCGCATCTTCGCCGCGCGCTCCGGATCGCCACCCTCCAGCGCCTGCGCAATCTTGTTGTCATAATCCGCAAACCGAAACATCCGCCGGTATCCGGCACCGCAGAACTGCGCCGGCCTCTTGTGCGGCTTGCCCCAGAACCGTTCATCGTGCGCAATCTCGCCGCATTCACGCGCGAGCCACTGCTCGGCGAGGCCCGCGTTCACCTTGCGCCAGAACGCAAACATGTCCTCGCAGCCGTGCTCCGCCAGGAACCACCCGGGAAAGCTGAAGCAGCAGTCGATGCTCACCACCATCCGCGGCATCTCGCGCGCCAGATCGATCAGCCACTCCGTAATCTCGTCGCGCGTCCGCCCCGCCTCAAGCTGGACCTCGATCCCACTCTCGCTGCGCGTCCATATCGCCGACCAGATGTGCCGCCGCTGCCCGGCCACATCGATCCGCCCCGACCAGTCAATCGCAATCAGCCGCAGCGGCGCGGTGCTACTCGGTTTGTTTTTCACTGTCTTCGACATCTACCTCTTCAATGTCCGCTCCGGCCCAGTCACGCAACACAGCCCACACCGCGCGCGAGGAGAAGCCCGCAGCAACCAGCCGCCGCATGATCTTCGCCGTCTCCTTCTGCCTTTGCTCGCGATCCCCGCTCGGCTGCTTCAGCCGCTTGCGCTCTATATATTGTCGGGCGAGCGCCACCTCATCCACATCCTCGTACTGCTTCGTCACCGCCTCACTCACCACCGACGACGCGATTCCCTTCTGTATCAGCCCCTGCTGCACTCTCCGCTGCCCAAACTTCTCGTTCTCCTGCCGCAGTCGCGCGAAGTCGGCGGCGAAGCGCTGATCGGATAAGTAGCCGAGTTCTTTGAGTTTGGCGATGACCTTCTCGACGTTCTCGCGGCCGCTCTCGTCCGGAGACACGCGTTCCATCAATCGACGCCTCAAGTCGCGTTCGCTCTTCATCTTCGCGCCCAGCGACTTTGCTGCGTAGTCGAGCAGCTCGGTTTCACTGAGCGGAGGCTTTGTTCTGGCGGATTTTTTCTGGAATGGCATGGCCCTCCCCCCACCCCCCAATGTTTTTGCGCAAAATCTTCAGGAGAAACGACTTAGGCTTGGACCAAAGTGCAAAAATCCCTTATTTTGGTGCGCTTTGGCTGCAAAATCTTCAAAACAAAGGAGTAGAGCTCACAGGTGGATGCACTCGCGGCGTACAAAGCACCGGGTTTCATGGCTTTGCGGAGGCGGGGTTTTTCTCGGGGCCAGCCTTCGCGTACTTGTTCACACCCAGCCACTGGTCGCACCAGTCGTCCACGGTCTTGTACCAGAGCTGGGAGTTCTGCGGTTTCAGGACCCAGTGGCCTTCGTCGGGGAAGTAGAGCATTTTGCTCGGGACGCCGAGGAGTTGCAGCGCGGTGAAGAGCTCCATGCCCTGGCTGACGTCGAGCCGGTAGTCGCGCTGCGAATGGATGATGAGCGTCGGCGTGTGCGCATCCTTGATGTACCGCATCGGCGACCACTTGATGAACGGATCCTCCATCTCCGGCTTGCCGTAAAAATCCCACGGATGCGCCGGCTTCGTCTGCTCGACCACCGCATCCGGCCCACTGCCCGCCAGCGGCCGGAACTCCCACTCGTTGAACCACAGCTCCTCGGTATCGCCGAACGCCGCCGCGGCATCGCTCATCCCGTCATGCGTCACGATGCACTTGAACCGATTCGTATGCGTCAGCACCCAATCCGCCATGAACCCGCCATAGCTCGCCCCCAGCGCACACTCGCGGTCCTTGTCGATGAAGCTGTAGTGCTGCTCCGCATAATCCAGCCCCTTCATCAGATCGACATACGCCCGCCCACCCCAATCCCCCGAAACCTCCTCAACAAACTTCTGCCCATACCCCGTCGACCCACGCCGATTAATCCCAATCACCACATACCCATTCGCCGCAAACAGCTCCCAGTTCCACCGATACGACCACGAATCTCCCCACGCAGTCTGCGGCCCCCCATGCATCAGGAATTTGACGGGGTATTTCTTGGACGGGTCGAAGTTCGGCGGCTTAATCAGGAAGCCTTGCACCTTCGTGCCGTTCGCTCCAGCGAAATGGAAGGACTCTAGTTTCGAGAGATCAAGGTCAGCAAACAAATCCTTATTGGGATCGGCGAGGACCGAAGGCTCGCTGTATCCAATCGACTGCACGTGGAGTTCGTTTCTCACAGGAGTCCACCCACCATTGGCGTTTTGCCCCGCAACAATGGTCGCTGCGTGGTGAACCGTGACTCGCGTGCCTGTCCATCTATCACGTACCAGCTGCAGATCCGAATACTCGCCTTCCAGTGCCGAGATTTCAATTCTTGCGTCATCCAAGCGGACTCTGAATACCGGCTCCTCTCCGTGTAGAGGGCTAGTGAAGTAGATGTAATGAACATCGGCAGACCAATGGAACTCGTCGACCCAATTGTCAAACTTCGCCGTGAGATTTCGAATCTGCTTAGTCCCGCGATCCATAACCACCAGATCGAACTTGTCCGACTCATACCCATCCCTTGCCTGCGACCGCCACGCCAGCCACTTCCCATCCGGCGAATACTGCGGCCCATCATCGCTCCCGGGGCTCGTCGACACCTTCACCGCCTTCGCACCAGCCTCATCCAGCTTCAGCGTAAAGATGTCGTTATTCGTCGATTCGCCGGGCTGTGGGAAGACGCCGGGTTTGGCGAAGCCGACCTCGAGGTTGGTTTCGTAGGCGATCTCGTGCGAGTCGGGCGCCCAGGCGTAGCCGAGCGGGCCGCCGAGCGAAAACGTCGGCGTCTCCGCATCGCCTACCGCCGAACGTGGCGTGAGGTCGCGGAGGTTCTGGCCGTCGGCGTCGACCACGGCGATGTGGCTGCGGCGGTCGCCGAGGTAATGATCCCAGTGACGGTAGAGGAGGTGCGTCCAGATCTGCGCTTTGACGGGCGAGGCGTCGGCGGCCTTCTGCTTGTCGGCGTTGCAGGCGTCTTCTTTCGCCCAGTCGCCGAGGTCGGAGCATTCGGGATACACGCTCACCACAAACATCAGCCGCCTGGAGTCTGGTGACCAGATGGCGCCGTCGGCCCCTCCATTAACCTTCGTCACCTGTGTCGGCGAGCCGACCGTGCCCGCGGCGTCGTCCCAGGGCATGGTGTAGATCTGGTCCTTCCTCGTCAGCGAGATCGATTTGCCATCAGGAGCGAAGCGGCCGTTGGATTCGCCGTCGCCGAAGGTGAGCTGGTGTTCCTTCGCCGACCCGTCGAGCGGGACGATCCACAGGTGGTTGGTCTTCGTGTTCTTCTCCAGAGAGACATCCGTGACGGAGAAGAGGACCCATTTGCCGGAGGGCGAGATCTGCGGGTCGGCGACGCGCTTCATCGCCATGAGGTCGGCGAAGGTCATGGGGCGCTTTTGTGAGACCGCCTGCTGGGCGGCGAGAGGCAACGTGAGGGCGGCGAACAGGAGGGCGGCGAGAAGACGCATCGGGGGTAAGTGTAGCGCGGTCATGCCCTGCCGGCGCATTTGAGCGGCTATTGTGGAGCGCCGGCGGGGTTGCAGAACCTTTTTCACCGGCCTACCGTCTAGAACAGTAGGAACTTCAGGCCAATGTCTCGCAGATTGCTCACTCTCGCCATCGTTATTGTTGTCTCAGCCGCCGCTGCGCCCTGCGCGGCACAGTCGAACTCCGCCAAGGGCTTCGGCCCGCTCGATCCTTCGGCGCCGACCGGCACGACCGTCGAACAGATTATTCAGAGGATGGGCGAGCGCGAGGCGGAGTTCGAACAGGCGCGCAACCAGTATGAGTTTCGCCAGACAGTGAAGATCGACACGATCAACGATGACACCGGCCGGCCGGATGGCGAGTATGAACAGGTGACCGACATCACCTTCGACCCGACGGGCAAGCGCATGGAGCACGTGGTCTTTGCGCCGCAGAACACGATTGAGCGCGTGATCCTGACCGAGAACGACATGAACGATGTGAAAGAGCGCATTCCGTTCATCCTGACGACGGCGCAGCTTCCGGAGTACAACCTGACCTACCTGGGCAAGGAGCGCGTCGACGAGCTGAATACGTACGTGTTCGACTGCGCGCCCAAGGTGCTGGTGAAGGGACACCGCTACTTCCAGGGCAAGGTGTGGGTTGACCAGCAGGACGATGAGATTGTTCTGGTAAACGGATTGAACGTGCCGCAGGACACGCGGCGCGGGCATGAGGACCTGAGCCCGCCGTTCACCACCTACTACCAGCAGATCGATGGGAACTACTGGTTCCCGGTGTACACGAAGGAAGAGGGCATTCTGCACTTTGCCGCGCAGAACGGAGCGGTGAGCCAGGACGTGCACATGCTCGCGACGGTGAAGTTTACGAACTACAAGAAGTTCAACTTCCACTCGAATATCAAGATTACGTACGGCAACGACACGATTGCTCCCGGTGCGCAACAGCCGAGTGGCAGCTCTGAACAGCAGCCTGATTCGCAGAAGCCCAAGCCTTAGTTACTAAGTCCGCTCGAGCGCCATCGCCACCGAATTGCCGCCACCGAGGCAAAGTGCAGCAACGCCTTTGTGCGCGTTGCGGCGCTGCATCTCATGCAGCAGCGTGACGAGCACGCGCGCTCCGCTGGCGCCGATGGGATGACCGATCGCGACCGCGCCGCCGTTGACGTTGACGCGCTCGAGCCCGAGGCCCAGTTCCTTTGTGACGCCGAGTGCCTGCACGGCGAAAGCTTCGTTGAGCTCGAAGAGATCGACGTCGGAGAGCGCCCAGCCGGCGCGCTCGAGAACGCGGCGCACACCGGTGACGGGAGCGAGCATGACCCAGCGCGGCGCAACGCCGCTGGTCGCCTGCGCGCGGATTGTTGCGAGCGGAGTGACTTTGAGCTCGCGCGCTTTCTCGCCTGACATGACGACGACGGCAGCGGCCGCGTCATTCACGCCCGGTGCGTTGCCGGCGGTGACGGTGCCCTGCTTGCGGAAGGCCGGTTTGAGCGCGGCGAGCGCTTCGATGGTCGCGTCGTCGCGCACGCTCTCGTCGCGTGTGACGGTGGTGCTTCCCTTTTTTCCCGGAACTTCGACGGGGACGATCTCGGCATCGAAACGGCCTTCCTTCCAGGCCGCCGCCGCTTTGCGATGCGATTCGAGCGCGTACTGGTCCTGCTGCTCGCGCGTGAAGCCGTGTTTGTCGGCGACGAGCTCCGCGGTCTCGCCCATGTGCCAGTCCTCGCACGCGCACCACAGGCCGTCGCGCACCATCGAATCGACTGCGGCGCTGTCGCCCATGCGCATGCCCTTGCGCGCGCCGGGGAGAAGGTACGGCGCGTTCGACATTGACTCCATGCCGCCAGCGACGGTGATTTCGCTGTCACCCTGCGCGATGGATTGCGCCGCGAGGGCGACGGCGCGAAGCCCGGAGCCGCAGACCATGTTGATCGTCAGCGCGCTGACTGAATCGGGAATGCCCGCGCGCAGTGCCGCCTGGCGCGCAGGATTTTGCCCGAGCCCGGCGGGAAGAACGCAGCCCATGATGCACTCATCTACTTTGGTGGAATCGACGCCGGCGCGATCAACCGCCGCGCGCACAGCGATGGCGCCGAGTTCGACTGCGCTCAACGATGACAGTGCGCCGAGAAATTTTCCGACCGGCGTGCGAACGGCGCTGACGATGACAACTTCCCGCATTGCTGCTTCTCCTCTGCGTAACTTCGCGACGAAGTATACGTGTGGTTTGGATGCGTTGGCCGCGCACGCGATGCGCGAGTGAACGCGAGCGCCGGAGTGTGAGAGCAAGTTGGAGACCGATGGAGAGACCGCGAGGCTGTGCAAAGCAGGGCAGAAATTTCGCTCTTAATCTTCTTTTTTCTCTTGACTACAAGCCGCAGGAAATCTATACCTTCGTTAGCTGCATTGCAGCGTCGATGATGTTCATCGATTGGGAGCGCAGGCAAACGCAACCAAGGCAAAGCATCAAACCAAGGCAACACACTCGGGGGACGCTAACAAAGAGCGTCCCCCGAGGTGTTTTTCGGCCTGTGTTCATGCGGGTTTCCGCGCACTCTTGTTAACTTGCACTTCGCAGTATTCTGAGAGGCAATGACACGCCGACGCTGGATCGCCGACAAGTTCACCGACACAACCGCATCCCTCACCGGAGATCAGGCGCTCCACCTCGCGCGCGTTCTGAGGGCGCAACCCGGACAAATTTTTGACGTGGTGGCGAACGGATTCCTGCGGCGTGCCACCGTCGTCAACGTCTCCGAACAGGAGGTGACGTTCGCTCTGGGCGAGGAGTTGGAGACCGAAGCCGCACTTCCGGTGCACCTGCTGCTCGCCGTCATCAAGTTCGATCACTACGAGTGGGGACTCGAGAAGCTGACGGAGTTGGGCGCCGCGCGCATCACGCCGGTGATTGCGCGGCGCACAGAGAAACACCTCGCGCAGGCTGCGGCAAAGCGTGTGGAGCGCTGGCGCAGGATTGCACTCGAGTCAGCAAAACAATCGCGCAGAAGCGACCTGCCGCAGGTCGATGGTCCACTGCCGCTGAAGGAGGCGCTCGCACAGGTGAACGCGCCGACGAAGCTGTTGCTCGCCGAGACAGAGCAGGAGAATTCCCTCGCCGCTGCATTGAAGGAGGCAACCGGCGAGATTGCGCTTGCGATTGGGCCAGAGGGTGGATGGACCGCCGAGGAGATGGCGCTGTTCAGCGGGAGCGGATGGCAGCACGTGACGCTCGGCCCGAGGATCCTACGCGCGGAGACGGCAGCGATTGCGGCGCTGAGCATCTGCTCCGCGCTTTCATGAACCCGAAAACAAAATCAGCGGAAGGCTACGCCCTCCGCTGAGTCCGGGCTGAAGCCCGAACCTACCCTCTCGTTACGAGAACATCTCCTTGACCTTGTCGAAGATCCCCCGCGACTGCGGCACGTTATCGACCTTCATGGACTCGCTGAGCTGACGCATGAGCTCCTTCTGCTGCTTGGTGAGCTTTCCAGGGGTCTGCACGCGGACCTCGACGATGAGATCACCGCGGCCGTGTGAGTTGAGGTGCGGAACACCCTTGCCGCGCAAGCGGAACTCCTTGCCGCTCTGCGTGCCTTCGGGAACTTTCAGGGTCTCAGGGCCATGCAGCGTTTCGATCTCAAGCTCGGTGCCGAGCGCCGCCTGCGGGAAACTGATGGGCATCACGCAGTGCAGGTCGTCGCCATCGCGCTCGAAGAACTTGTGCGGACGGACTTCGAGCACAACGTAGAGATCGCCCGACGGTCCACCCCACTTGCCCGCATCGCCCTCGCCGCCGTAACGGATGCGTGTCTCGTTCTCGACGCCCGCCGGAACCTTGACGAGAATCTTGTGCTCGCGCCCCACGCGGCCGTCGCCGCGGCAGGTCTTGCAGGGATGACGAACAACCGAGCCGGTGCCGGAGCAAACCGGACACGTGCGCGCGACGGAGAAGAATCCCTGCTGCGTGCGAATCTGCCCGCGTCCGCCGCACTGCTGGCAGGTTTCCGGCTGGCGTCCGCCTTCGCTTCCGGTGCCGCTGCAGTCGCTGCACGCCTCGGCGCGGCGGATCGTGATCTCGCGCTCGATGCCGAACACGGCCTCTTCGAACTCCAGCCGCAGGTCGAACTTGATGTCGCGTCCACGCTGCGCTCGCGAGGCACGGCCGCCCCGCGAGCCCATGTTGAACATCTCGCCGAACAGGTCGCCGAAGATGTCGCCGATGTCGCCTTGCGCAAAGGGACCGCCCGCGAACGGATTGCCCGCTGCACCCGCAGCGCCCACACCGGCGTGCCCGAAACGGTCGTACGCGGCGCGCTTGTCCGGGTCGCTGAGCACCTGGTAGGCCTCGCTGCAGGCCTTGAACTTCTCCTCCGCATCCGGATTATTCGGATTCCGGTCGGGGTGGTACTGCATCGCAAGCTTGCGGTACGCGGCCTTCAGCTCCGTGTCCGTCGCCGTGCGCTCCACCTGTAAAACCTCGTAATAGTCCATCTTCATCGTTGCGGTCGCCATCTACACACTTCCCATCATCGCTCGCGAGCCGTTTCGGCGCGCGGCTAACCTATTTTTTGCCAGTGCTCTGCTTGTTTTCCTTTATTCACTAACCTGCTTCGCATTGGTCGCAATCTTCACCAGCGCCGGCCGCAGGAGCTTATCGCGCAGCTTGTAGCCGCGGCGGATCTCTTCGGTGACCTGATGGTCCGGCACATCCTCGCGCTCTTCGCTGCCCAGCGCCTCGTGCACGCGCGGATCAAACTGCGCGCCGACGGACTCAACGGGCTGCACGTTCAAACCGCGCAGCGCCTCCTCCATCTGCTTCAGGATCAGCTCGACCCCGGCACGAAGCTGCTCGACCGATCCCTGCGACTTCATCGCAAGCTGGAAGTTGTCCATCACGCCGAGAAACGGCTCGACCGCTGATTGCACGGCGTAGTCGCGCGCGTCCTGCCGCTCCTTGATCTCGCGCTTGCGTGCGTTGTCGAACTCCGCCTGCAGGCGCGCAATCCGGTCCTTCAGCGCGTCGCGTTCTTCGCGCAGAGCTGAAATTTCGGCGGCCTGCTGATCTGGCTGTTGCGGCTGCTCGGCCGCTGATTCAGCCTGCGCATCTGACGCGTTCACGCCGTCCTGCGCCTCTTCTACCTGCTGCATCTCTTCTGTCTCCGCCATACGTCTGTCCTTTCCAAAAACTCCCGGCCGCCCCCACCGCGCAGCTCGATCTCGAATGTTGCTCATGGCCAACCTCTGTTGATCCGCCAATTTCTGTCTTTCTTTCGATCGCCAAATGTCTCTCTATCTACTGATGCGCCTACGAGCTTCGCGGCATCAACGCGCGCTCCAGCATCTGTGCCACGTAGGCCACGGCGCTCATGTTGCTGGGATAATTCATCCGCTTCGGTCCAATCACGCCAACCGACCCCAGGTTTTCGCCTGCAACGCGGGCCGGCGCCGCGATCAGCACCAGGCCGGCCATCTCGGGCGCCTGCTGTTCCAGATCAAATACGACGCGGACGGACTCCTGCCGCGCGTCGACATAGGCGTTCAGCAGCTCAATCAGCCGCTCCTTCGTCTCGAGCGCCGTCAGCATCTCGCGCAGCCGCTCGCGATCTTCAGGCAGACCCAACAGGTTTGCGACACCGTCGACGAACACCGCCTGGCTGCCGGCCGCCGCGCCGACGGTCTGATTCCAGAGCTGCTGCGCGGCCTCCATCATCTGCTGGTAGGCGCTGCGCTCGGTCTCGATCAGCCGTGCGATCTCCGCGCGAATGCGTTCCATGCTCCATCCGCGGAAGTGCTCATTCAGGAAGTTCGCCGCCGTCTCGAGCTCCAGCATGGTGAGGTCCCGATCGAGCGCCAGCACGCGATCCCGCACCATGCCGCTCCGCGTGACCACGACGGCAAGCACACGGCGCTCGGCCAGACGGCTGAAGTGCACATGCTCCAGCGTGTCGAACGAGCTCGCCGTCGACATCGCAATTCCCACGCCGCTCGACAGCACCGCCAGCACATGCGATGTGCGCTCCAGCAACGCCTCCGCCCCGGCAATTCCTGCAAGGCTTGTGTCGATACGCGACTGCACGTCAGCCGCGGATGGTCCGATCAGCCCCGTGCTGTTGCGCTGACTAAGCTGTTCTACATACAGCCGGAACGCTCGCGCCGACGGCACCCGCCCGGCGGACGTGTGTGGTTGTTCAAGCAAGCCCTGCTCGGCGAGCTCCGCCATCTCATTGCGAATCGTCGCCGAACTGGCCGGCCCCGAGGCGAGATTCTCCAGCCGCGCAATCGCGCCCGAGCTGACCGGCTCGCCCGTCGCAATATATTGCTCGACGATCGTCGTGAGGATCTCGCGCTGCCGGTTTGTCATCTCGTTCCGCATAATCCCTGCCGTGCCTGACTCCTAACCCCTAACCCCCACTTCGTCCTACGAAATCTCCAGCACATTCTCACTCTGCGCCCCAACCTGCTCGGCACGCTCTTTCACCTTCTGCGCAATCGCCGCAAACTCACGCCCGCGCGCCGACTGATCTCCCGCGAGCGACGCCGGCAGCCCGCGGTCGCCGCCCTCGCGCACCTGCGGATCGAGATCCACTGCGCCGAGGAACGCGATGTTGAACTGCTTGGCCGTCTGCTCGGTCGCACCCGCGCCGAAGACATCGATTATGGTTCCGTCGGGCAGCGTCATCTGGCTCATGTTCTCGATCATGCCCAGCACTTCGACGTTGACCTGATGGAACATCTCCAGCGCCTTGCGGGCATCCTGCAGCGCCACGCTCGATCCCGTCGAGACAACCACAGCTCCCGTCAGCGGCACAGTCTGCACCAGCGAGATCACCACATCGCCCGTTCCCGGCGGCAGGTCCACTATCAGGAAGTCGAGCTCGCCCCACGCGACCTGCTGCAGAAACTGCTTGATGATTCCGTGCAGCATCGGCCCGCGCATCACCATCGGCTTGTCGCCGGGCGAGATCAGCCCCACCGACATGAACTTCACACCGTGCGCCGTCAGCGGCTCGATCAAATTGCCCGGCAGCACCGAAGGCTGACGCGTCACGCCCAGCATCGTCGGCACATTCGGCCCATAGATGTCGGCGTCCAACAATCCCACGCGAAAACCCTGCTTCGCAAAACTGACCGCGAGATTCACTGCGACCGTGGTCTTGCCGACGCCGCCCTTGCCCGAGCCGACCGCCACAACATATTGCACGCCCGGAAGCGGCTGCGGTCCCATCGGCTGTTGTCCTGTGTGTCCCACTTCTCTCACGCCTTTCGCTGACTTGCTAACTCGCTGAGTTCAGGCTAAAGCCCGAACCTACCGCTCGCTCTAAACATGCCACTCAGGCGGCAACGTCGCTCTCAACTCCCTGCGCCTCGCCACCTCGCCGCTGCGCATCTCTCGCCTCCGTCCCGCATCCTCGAACCGCCGCTTCTGGTGCTCGGTCTTCGCGATCACCTGCGGCACCTCGATCCGATTCCCGCTCGCGTCTACCGCCACGAACGTCAGGTACGCCGAAGCCACCTGCCGGAAGCCGCCCTTGCGAACGTCCTCCACCATCGCCTTCACGCCGACCTCCATCGAGGTCCGCCACGCGCGGTTCACACTCGATTTCAGAATAAGCAGGTCGCCAACCTTCACCGGCGCTACAAAATCCAGGTGGTCCATCGAAGCCGTAACCGTGTACGCCCGCGCATGCCGGCTCGCGGCCATCGCGCCAACCAGGTCGATGAACTGCATCAGCCGCCCGCCGAACAGGTTCCCAATCGCGTTCGCGTCACTGGGAAAGATAATCTCGCTGCGCTCGGACTGGGACTCGGAGACCGGCCGCGCGGCCACACCTTCGCTCATCCTGCTTGCCATACCTCCGCTCAGATTTCTGCGCACACTGCGCCTCTCTATATTCTAAATCTCCGGCTCCAGCCGCGCTCGCGTCTCCTCCCCCTGCCGGAACCGCTGAGCCTCCAGCAACTTAGCTGGGTTTTGCCGGGTGCCCCGTTCATCGCGGCCTCATCGCGATGAGCGGATTGCTATCCCTGCCATCCACACCGCATCCTTAATTGCATGGACAAGATCGCGATGCTCTCCGACATCCTCGCGCAGCACCCCACCGACGCCTTTGCGCGCTACGGCCTCGCCATGGCCTACGCCGCCGACGGCAAAAACGATGACGCTCTCCGCGAGTTTGCGACCACCATCGAGCACAACCCCGACTACGTGCCCGCCTTCCAGATGTCCGCGCAGACGCTGCTCAAGCTCGGCCGCACCGACGAAGCCCGCCAGCGCCTCAACGAAGGCCTCAAAGCCGCCGCCCGCAGCGGCAACGCCCACGCCGCAAGCGAGATGCAGGCCATGCTGAACGACATCGGTTAGCTCATCGTTTACGATGCCGCATGCGAATTCTCTCCGCGGCCCTGGTGTTCAGCATCATTCCGTCCTTTTGTCATGCACAGGAAGCCCCGAGCGACGCCACGTTGTTAAAGCAGGCACGCGCGAAATACGACGCTCCCTTCGAGCGAGGTCTCAAGTCCTTCGATTGCGCCGTGGACTTCAACTGGAAGCAGCATTGGGCGGACACCTGGCGCGTCGGCGACGAAGGAACAGATGACGAAATCGAAACGTTCATCCAGCCTATTCACAACCGGGTTACCGTCACGCGCGAGGACGCCATCCTGTCCTCCGGCATGACGGACGAGCAGGTGCAGAAGCTTCCTCACCAGGGAATGGCCGAACTCCTCCTCCAGCATGCAGTCCGCTTCAGCCTGCGTACCTGGCTGGTCGCAAGCAATAACGCGTTGCTCCCGGCCGCGGACACACCCATCCACTTCGAACCTGCCCCCTTCGGCTACAAACTCCAAGTCAAAATCAAGACCTTCGACGTGGAGATGATGCTCACGCCCGAGATGAGCCTGCAGAGCATGGGCGTCAAAGGCTCCGATGACGACCGCCAGGAACTTGCCTTCCATCCGGGGCCGCAGGGTTTCGTTTTGACTTCGTGGACGATGGGTGAGGACGGAAATTTCAAGCCCGGGAATCGCCTCATCTTCACCTACACCTACCAGATTGTCGACGGCTTCCAAATCCCTGCGCACATGGTTGTAAACCGGGAAAGTCACCACGAGGTCTGGCGCTACACGCTCAGCGACTGCAAAGTGACGACCGGCAAATAGCTGCGGCGGCTCCGTCGACCGAGGTGTGCCCGCGCCGAATCCCCGCCCTCAGCGCGACATCTATACTTGTATCTATGCCGCACACCGCGCTTCCGAGCACACTGGGCCAGCTTCGCACCTCTCCTGACTTCACTCCCGAGCGCGTCTCGCGCTCCGTCAAGGACGAGCTCCGCGACAACCTCATCGCCCGCCTGCGTCAGATCTCCGGAAATGGCGCCCGCGGCAATGGAGAAGAACCCGAACCGCTCTTCCCCGGCATCGTCGGCTACGACGACACCGTCATCCCGCAGGTCGTCAACGCCATCCTCTCGCGCCACAACTTCATCCTGCTCGGCCTGCGCGGCCAGGCGAAGTCCCGCATCCTGCGCGCACTCACCACGCTGCTCGATCCCTACGCGCCCTTCGTCGCCGGCTCCGAGCTCCGCGACAACCCCTACGCTCCGCTCAGCAAATTTTCGAAAGATCTCGTCGCTTCCCTCGGCGACGACACGCCCATCGCCTGGATGACGCCCATCGAGCGCTACGTCGAAAAGCTGGCCACACCGGACGTCACCGTTGCCGACCTGATCGGCGATGTTGATCCCATCAAGGCCGCGCGCTCCGGCCACGAGCTCGGCAGCGAGCTCACCATGCACTACGGCCTGCTGCCCCGCGCCAACCGCGGC
>Ga0070741_10004109_pt1 | contig 34518 bp, 34 predicted proteins | sample Coa_R1_4_FD_66440 | JGI IMG/M metagenome (GOLD analysis project Ga0070741, IMG submission 66440) | Surface soil microbial communities from Centralia Pennsylvania, which are recovering from an underground coalmine fire - Coalmine... | ecosystem: Environmental > Terrestrial > Soil > Unclassified ... | reverse complement strand
GATCGGCTTGTCGTCTCCCAGGGCTGCGAGGGGCTTGCGGAGCCAGACCGAGATGTACTCCGGGTCCATCACCTGGGCGAGCCGCTCGACGACGGCGGACAGCTCGGCCAGGCGCTCGGCCCGGTCGCCGGTGGGCCGCCGGGTGCGGCGCATCCACGCCCCCACGGTGCTGACGCCCGCGCCGGTCACGCGCGCGATGTCCTGGTCGGACAGGTGCGCGACCCTGCGCACGTAGGCGGCCTCCTCGGCGAACGCCATCGACATCCCACACTCCTGGTGTAGCGGAAGAGTAGGATCATTGTAGCGATCGGTCGGAGGGGCCGCGGGGTGCCGGACGGCGCCGCCGGGCCCGGCCGAACGCCTCGACGCACCAGCGTCCCCCTATCGCAGCGGGCCAGCGCGCCCGCTCGCCCCGCAGGGAGGCAGACATGACGACAGCCGAGGCACGAGGAGTGGCCGCTCCCTGCCTGACGCCCACCGCGCTCCACCAGGCGGTGGAGGGGGCGTTGACTGCCGCGGGCCTGGGCGAGGTGTGGCTGATGGGCACCGTCACCAGCCTTCGGCGCGGTCCCCGCTTCACCAGCCTCGAGCTGGTCGACTACGAGCCGGACCACGCCACCGTGTCGGCCACGGTCGCTGTCGGCATGTTCGCCCGCCAAGCCGAGCAGGTGGAGCGGACGCTGCGCCGCGCCGGCGCCGAGCTGGCCGATGGGCTCGAGGTGCGGCTGCACGGCCGCCTGGAGCCGAACCCCAGGTTCGGCAAGGTGCGCCTGCTGGCCGACGACGTCGACGTGCGCACGTCGGTGGGCGCCGCCGCCATCGCCAGGGACGAGCTCGTCGAGTCGCTGTCGGCCTCGGGCGCAATGGAGCGGCAGCAGCACCGGCGCGTCCCGGACTCCCCGCGCCGCGTCGGGCTGGTGTCGGCCGACGGGGCGGCCGGCCGGGCCGACGTCCTGCACGTCCTGGGCGACAGCGGCCTGCCGTTCACCGTCGAGGAGGAGGTCGTGGCCATGAGCGGCGCCGGTGTGGGCCCCTCGCTGCGCGCCGCGCTTCGGCGCCTGGCGGTGCGCGGCGTCGACGTGGTCGTCATCGCACGGGGCGGAGGCGCCCGCAGCGACCTGTCGGCGTGGGACAGCGCCGAGGTGGCCGAGGCCATCGCCGAGTGCCGCGTGCCCGTCTGGGTCGCCGTCGGGCACGCGACGGACCGGGGCGTCGCCGACCTGGTCGCCAACCGGTCGTTCCCCACGCCGTCCGCCGCGGCCGCCGAGCTGGTCGCCATGGCGTCGGGGCACGCCCGCTCCCAAGACGATCACCAGCGCAGCGCGCAGCAGGCCGACGAACTGGCCCGGGCGCGACGTCGCACGCGCATAGCGGTGCTCGTGGCTGTCGTCGCGGTGCTCTTGCTGGCGCGGATGCTGCTGTAGCGCCGCGGGGCTGGACGTCGAGGCGAAGACGGTTCCGGTGGCTACCACGAACCAGCCGAACCGGTTCGGCCGGGCTGCCTCTCGCCGGGCGTCGCTGCCGTCAAGCTCGACAAGTCCGAGTAATCGGCCCGTACAACCACGGTGCGTCACGCAATCCGCGTGTGAGGCACCCAGGGAGCCGTAAGGAAAACCCTCCGATCTGGCCAACCTGTGAACCCTTCTTCCAATGCGCGTGCCGCACGCGTACACCGTCCTCGGGTCACAACGGCCCATGGCGGGACGGCGGCGGACGTCCATCTTGGAGAAGGAGCTTTGAGCAATGGCACGTCTAAGAAGGCTGTTCGTCGCGCTCGTCGCGCTGTCCAGTGCAGTCCCGCTGATCTGGAGCACGCCGGCCCGCGCCGACGACCTGCCGACGCAGGCCGACTACGAGGAGGGGCACGCCTCATCGCTGCCGTTCGAGGTCTCGGTCCCGGTCGAGCTGCCGGTCGGGGGCTCGGTGACGCCGCAGTCGACGATCCTCTGCAACATCCTTCTGTCGACCAACAGCAGCTACAACAAGCCGTCGTTCTCGCTGATCAACCGCGAGCACGGCGACGCCACGATCACGAGCGACTGCGACTCGACACTCATCACGCTCCTGTCGGCGAGCGCCAAGGTGGCCGACTTCGGCGTCGGCGTCCTGGCGAGCACTCATCAGACCTTCAACCAGAACAACGGCTCGGGCTTCGGTCCGGTCTACGCCCCGGTGGACCAGGACATCTCGCTCTACACCTTCCCGACCGACTACCACGGCCCCGGCTCGTTCATCAAGTGGGACTACCACGGTCATGCCGTCTCGAACACGGGGCGACAACCGACATCTGCATCGAGGCGACCGCGACGTACCCCTTCAGCGTCTCGGGTTCCGTCGTCTCGTGCTGATCGCGCACCTGTACCGTTGGGTCGAGCGGGGCGAGCAGGTGCCCGCCCCCAATGACGAGTGCGGGAGCGAAGGCGAATGGGCGTAGTGCTCGCGGCGGCATCGGCCGGGACGACGGAGAAGGTCTGGTCGGTCGTTTCGATCCTCGTGGTGCTCGCGCTCATCGGCCTGGTCTTGTGGGCGGTCCGAAGGCGCCGCACGTAGCGCAGCGGCGACCCGACGAACGCGTAGGCGAGGGGCGGCCCAACGGGCCGCCCCTCGTGTGCGCTGGTCACGCCGCCGCAGGCTCGGGCTCCGGCGCGGGTGCAGCCGCACGGCTGCGGTCGCGGTCGCCGAGGAAGTCGACGCTGTTGGCCACGACCTCGTGCTTCGAGCGCTTGGTGCCGTCCTCGGCGTGCCACTCGCCGTAGCTCAGCCGCCCGGACACGCCGACCTGGCGGCCCTTGCCGAGGTGCTCGGCGCACGCCTCCGCGTGGGGCTTGAACACCACCACGTCGATGAAGTCGGCGGCGTCGTCGTAGCGGGGCACGGCGATGCGGAAACGGCAGACGGGGTCGCCGTCACGGGTGAAGCGGAGTTCGGGGTCGGCGGTGAGGCGGCCGATCAGCTGGATGTTGTTCATTGGTCCTCCTTCGAGGGTGTCGGTTGATGGGTTCGGACAGCCGGGCGGACGGGCGGGGTCAAGGGTCGGCGCAGCCGAGGGGGACACGTGTGGCCCCCGGCCCTTGACGCCGCGTCGGAGGACGCCGGGCATGCTGAGCCCACAACCGCCGACGCCCGGGGAGGGCCGAGGACATCGCACGTGTCGGCCGCGTCCCCGCGCCTGTCTTGTCGCAGTACGGCGGTCCTCGTCGGCACGGCGCTCGGCCCGGGCGCGTCATGCCGGCTTCCCAACTCCGGTGGTCAAGGCGAGGTGCGCGGCCCGGGCGCGCCCTGGCAGCGAGGCGGCCTGTCCGTCGGTGAGGCGGGGGAGCCTTCGGCGAACCGCAAGCCCGTCGGCGCACAGCGCGACAACGTCGAAGTGGGCGAGCCGCGCGATGGTGCGGCGCACCGTGGCGGTACCGCCCCGCCCGCCAAGGCCGAGCGCGCCGGCCAGGTCGGCGAGGGCGACGGACGCACCGCTCGGGTGGCGGTGGAGGACCCGGCAGAGGTGGCGCCACAACAGGTAGGCCGACGGCCCCAGCCGCGGCAGCCAGACCTCCTCCGGGTACGAGGACGCGGGCCCGAACCCGAGCGCGTCGTGGACGGGGTCGGCCCACGCGACGACGTGCACGACGTCGGGAGTGCCGCGCTCGCTCACGCCGCCGCCTGCCGGAGGCGGGCCTCGGCTGCGCGCCGCCTGCGCCTCACCGATCCGGGGTGGCACCGCTGGCGCAGCGCGACCTCCTCCACACTCAGCCCGCCCACGCGGGTGAGAGCGATGGCCTGGCCGTCGGCCTCGTCGAGCCGGCCGCTCCTCACCTCGGCCGCGAGGATGTCGAGCAGCTCCTCAGCCGCCGACGGCTCCGGCACGTCGACGGTGACGACGGCAGCCTCCTCGAGAGGGACGGTGGCGGGGTGGGCCGCGGCGGCGCGCCTGGCCGCCTTGGCGGTGTCGAGCAGCACGTTGGCCGCGATGGCCGCGGGGCGGCGCTCGATGGGGTAGCTGCGGATGCGGGCGTAGGCGCAGGCGACGACGAGGGCGTCGCGCTCCTCGCGGTCGGGCACCGCCCACGCCAGCCGCCGCGACACCGCCCGGCACCCGGGCAGCAGCAGCTGCAGGACGACGCGGGCGGCGAGCGGGTCGCAGGGGGCGAGGGCTGCCAGGGCGGCCAACACCTCGTCCGCCTCGGCCGGGCCGGCCACCCGGTTGCGGTCGGCCAGGTCGCCGAGGCCGGCAAAGCGGGCAAGGCCCTCGTGCCGCCCGGCCCAGCGCCGGAGCTGCCGGGCCGAGTCCGGGGCGGCCACCACCGCGGCCCAGTCGGCGTCCAGCGCGTCGAACAGTGTGTCCATGTCGTCTCCCTGGTCCATGAGGTCGTCGGGAGGCGATGGTCACGGCGCGCCCTTCGCGCCGACCTGACAGGCGCAGCGCCGCGGTTCGCGCCTGACGCGGTCGGGCGGATCGGCTGACCCGGCGGCTGACAACCGCAGGTCAAAGGGGGTGCGGAGGTTGACAGCGGTGAGCGAGACCGGCGCCGAGGCAGCCGCATTGCCGGTGGAAGGTGCGGCCCAGTGGCCTCCTGTCAGGCGAGAGGTCAGTCGACTGCGCGGTCATGGCAGCTATGAGCGGGAGTGCGACACCCCCGGCGTACGCTTGCGGCGGCCGGTCGCCGTGGCGACCGGCGGGCGAGAGTGCTCGGCGATCGCTGCGCCGCCGGGCCTCGGGACGTTCGCCTCTCGCTGCGGCCTCAAAAGAGTGCGCACCGCGCCCTGCCGAAATCGGCAGGCACGAGCGGTGCCCAATCGCACGGAGGCCCGCGATGTCTATGAGTCGCACGATCAGCGGCGGTGCGCATGGGGCGCGTCTGGCTCTACGCCCAATTTGCGTGACATGTCCGAGTTTCGCCACATACAGTGAGCACCGGCGTCCAGGCGGGCTCCCACCCGTCGGGGACGCGGGAACGCGTACAGGGGGTCCGATGCGTCTTGGCGCTTATCGCGGCTGGGCCGTCCTCCTTGTTTGCGCGGCAATGGGGCTGTCGGCGTGCGGTGGAGGGAAGGACAAGGCGTCGCCCCCGACGACGAGCTCGACCACCACATCGACCGCGGTCACCTCGACCACGACCGTCGAGGAGAAGGCCGTCCTCGACGCGTATCAGGGCTACTGGAAGGCGATCCTCGCTGCCAACGATCCGCCAGATCAGTTCAACCCCGACCTGAAGAAGTACGCAACGGGGGACGCATACACCTCCGTCTTCAACGCGGCGCAGGCGAACCGCGTCCAAGGCCATGCGCTTCGGCTACCGCCGGACTCGCGATCACGGCACGACGCAAAGGTCATGTCGGTGGCCAACGGTCAGGCAACCGTGAGCGATTGCGCGGTTGACGACGGGCTCGTCGTCAACATCGCGACGGGTGAGGTCCTTAACAACGAGGTCACCACGCGTCGCGTGACCGCGACGCTCCTTCTGGTCGAGGGCGCGTGGAAGGTGTCGACAACCCATACGGAGGAGTCGTGGAAGGGCGTGGCGGGATGCGCGGCGTCCGAGTAGTTCTCCTCGCGCTCACCGTCATCGGCCTGGTCCCGGGTGGCGCCCTCGCTGACACTGGCCCGGCTGGCGGTGGTTATGTCGACAACACTGGGACGCCGGTCGCCGAAGCCGCGAACTCGACCAGCTCAACGACGGGAGGCAAGTCGGCGGAGCCTCCGCCGTGCGAATACAAGGCCGTCGACATGACCGGGCAGACGGTCTACGACCTCGACGGCACGCCGATCGTCCACACCGAGCCCGGCAACTGGTACGTGAAGCGCTGCTTCGGGCCGAACGGCATCGAGTTCGACAATGAGCTGGTCTGGATTCCCTCGGATCCCGCCGCGCTGGCGCAGCAGGCGAGGGAGTCGCTGCGGCTTCCGCTACCGGACGTGCACACCAGCCCCGACTCGTCCGGCGACCAGCTCGTCGGGGTGGCGACGTGGCTCTGGGTCTCCGGCGCGTGGTCGACGCAGTCGGCGACCGCCGCGGTGCCCGGCGTCTCCGTGACCGTGACGGCGACGCCGGTATCCGTCGTATGGGCGATGGGCGACGGCGGACAGGTCGTCCGCAATGGGCCCGGCCGGCCCTATGACGCGACGAAGCCGTCCGATGAGCAGTCGACCGACTGCTCATACACGTACAAGCGGTCTTCGGCTGGGCAGCCCGGTGGTGTCTACCCGGTGACGGCGACCATCACCTGGAGCGTCGCGTGGTCGGCGTCGGGCGTGGCCGGTGGCGGCGCGCTCGGGGCCGTGACGCGCTCGACCGCGATGTCGCTGCGCGTGGCCGAGGCGCAGGCGTTGAACAGATAGGAGGAGCGGTGGCGACGACGCTGGGGACGCGGCCGAATGGGAAGGCCGCAGGGAATGGGACGGCGCCGCCGGGGATGCGGCTGGTCCCGCCCCGGCAGCGCAAGGCCTCGTGGGTCGCGCTCGGCGTGCTCTTGATCGCCGTGGCCGCGCTCGCCTTCGGGACGTGGAGCGCGCAGCTCGGGCACCGCGTCAGCGTCCTCGTGGCCGCGAGGGATATCCCGGCGGGGTCGACCGTCAGCCGCGCCGACCTGGCCACCGCGCGCATCGCGGTGGACGGGCGCGTCCGCTACATCGCCTCGTCGAATGCGAAGGGCGCGCTCGGGCAGGTGGCGGCCGTGACGATCCCCAAGGGCGCGCTGCTCCACCCCGACGAGATGGCGGATGGCCCCACGCTGCCCGCGGGCGAGGCAGTCGTCGGTGCCGCTTTGGCGCCCGGCGCTGTCCCCGCCACCTTGCACGTCGGCGACCGCGTCCATGTGGTGGCGACGTCGACGCCGAACCACACGTCCGACGAGCGCACCGGCGTGCTGGCCACCGCCGTCGTGTACGCGCTGCGCGACCTCGACGACGCGGCCCGCACCACCGTCGTGTCGCTCCGCGTGCCCGCGAGCGCCGCGGCTGTTGTCGCCGACGCGGCCGGAGCGGGCCGGGTCCGGCTCGTGCTGCTGGGGGGCGCGTCATGACGGTCATCGCCGTCGCCAGCGCCAAGGGAAGCCCGGGGGCCACCACCCTCGCCCTCGCGCTCGCCGCCTCCTTGCCCGGTGATGACGGCCGTCCCGTCCTGCTGATCGAGGCCGATCCCGACGGCGGCTCCCTCGCGGCGCGCTTCTCGCTTGGCTACGAGCCGGGGCTGACCACGCTGGCCACGGCCGCCCGCCGCGGCCTCGAGGAGTCGACGCTGCTCGCCCACTCGCAGGCCCTCGCCGGGCGCGTCCGCGTGGTCCCCGGGCCCGCCGGCGCCACCCGCGCCCGCGCCGCGCTGGCGGCGTGCGGGGAGCGGCTGGCGGAGAGGGTCGGCGCGCTCGACGGGTGCGACGCGGTGGTTGACGTCGGGCGGGCGACGGGGCCGTCGGCTGCTACCGCGATCGCGGCGGGGGCCGACATGTGCCTGCTGGTGCTGCGGCCGCAGGTGGACGAGGTGCAGCACGCCGCTGCGGCGCTGAAGGTCCTGGAGGCGCAGGGGGCCACGCCCGGCGTCGTCTGCGTCGGCGACAGCCCCTACTCGCCGATCGACGTCGCCGCCCACCTCGGCGCCGTCCTGCTCGGCGTGGTCGCCCACGACCCGCGCGGCGCGGCCGCGTTGACGACGGGCCTCGGCGGCGACCGGGCCCTGCGCCGCTCGATGCTCTGGAGGACCGCGGCCGATCTCGCCGCCGCGCTGGCCGTGCGCGACGCCGATCAGGAGCAGGAGCGCGCGGCCGTCGTCGACCTCTCCCGGGGCGCAGCGCTGGAGCCGCAGCCGTGATCGACCACGACCTGGTGCGGGCCGTCCGGGCAGGCGTGTCCAAGCGCCTGGCTCAGCGCGACCAGGAGGACGAGGCCGCGGGCCGTCAGCGGCTCGACGCCGAGGCCCAGCGCGTGCTCGGGGGGCAGCTGATCCAGGACGAGATCGAGCTGCTCATGCGCAGGCGCTTCAAAGAGGGGCTGCCGGAGTTGAGCGAGGAGGACGAGGACGAGCTCGCCCAGGCGGTGGCCGACTACCTCTTCGGCCTCGGCCCCGTCGAGCGCTATCTCCGGGACGAGTCCATCGAGAACATCCACGCCCAGGGGCACGATCGCGTGCGCCTCGTGCACGCCGACGGCACCCGCCAGTGGGGAGAGCCCATCGCGTCCTCCGACACAGAGATGGTCGAGATCCTCCGGATGGCGGCGGCGCGCGCAGGGCGGTCGGAGCGCCGCTTCGACAGCGGCAAGCCGATGCTGAACCTCCGCCTGCCCGACGGCAGCCGGCTCTTCGCGGCCATGGAGGTCACGGAGCGGCCGGTGCTGTCGATCCGCCGCCACCGCTACCGCAAGGTCACCCTTGCCGACCTCGTCGGGCTCGGCACCATCACCGACGTCCAGCGCGAGTTCCTCTCCGCGGCGGTCGCCGCCCGCTGCAATATCGTCATCGGAGGCGGGACCAACGTCGGCAAGACCACGCTGCTGCGGGCGCTGCTCCACGAGGTCGGCCCCGACGAGCGGCTGGTCGTCGTGGAGGACGAGGCGGAGCTCGACCTGTCGGCCGCCCCCGAGCTGCACCCCGACGTCGTCGAGTTCGAGAAGCGCGAGGCGAACATCGAGGGCCAGGGCGAGGTCGGCCCCGCCGACCTGGTGCGCGCCGCGCAGCGGATGGCGCCGGACCGGCTCATCGTGGGCGAGGCCCGCGGCGAGGGCGAGGTGTTCCCGCTGCTGCTGGCGCTCTCGCTCGGCGTCGACGGCTCCATGAGCACGGTGCACGCCATGTCCTCGCTCAACGTGATCGAGAAGCTCTTTCTCTACGCGGCCATGTCGAAGGAGACGCTCTCCATGGAGGCGATCGCCCGCCTCGTCGCCGGCTCCATCGACCTCGTTGCCCACCTCGTGCGGCTGCCCGACGGGACGCGGGTGCTGTCGTCGGTGCGCGAGGTGGTCGGCGTCGACGGCCAGACGGTGCAGACCAACGAGGTCTTCCGGCCCGGGCCGGACGGCCGCGGCGCCCCCTACTCGCCCATGAGCGAGTCGCGCCTCGACCGGCTGCGCAAGGCCGGCTTCGACGGCGCGCTCCTCCTGTCCTCGGTGCTGCCGTCGTGAACGCGCTCGTCGGGATGGCGCTCGGCGCGCTCATCGGCCTCGGCGTGCTCCTCGTCGCGCTGGGGATCATCGGGGCGCCTGCGGACGCGGCCGACTCGGCGCGCTGGCGCGAGGCCGCCCGGCGGGTGGACCGGCTGCCGCTGCGCGCCGGGCTCGGCCTGGCCGCCGCCATGGTCGCCTTCGCCGCCACCGGGTGGCTTGTCGGCGCGCTGGCCGCTGCTGGTGCCGCCGCCGTCGGGCCCAGCGTGGTGGGCGCCCGCAGGAGGCGGGAGTCCGCCATCGCCCGCACCGAGGCCGTCGCCGCCTGGGCGGAGATGCTGCGCGATACGATGGCGGGCGCGGCCGGCCTGCAGGAGGCGGTCGCCGCCACGGCCCGCGTCGCGCCCGAGGCCATCCGCCCCGAGGTGCGCGCATTGGCCATGCGCATCGAGCGCGAGCCGTTCGTCCCGGCCGTGCGCCGCTTCGCCGCAGAGGTCGGCGACCCCGTGGGCGACCTCGTCGTGGCCGCGCTGGTACTCGCCGCCGAGCGCCAGTCCGGGTCGCTCGGCGAGGTCCTGGGCGCGGCGGCGGCGTCGGCCCGGGCCAGCGCGACCATGCGCCTGCGGGTGGAGGCCGGGCGGGCCCGCACCTACACCTCGCCGCGGATGATCGTCGGCGTGACGGGCGTGTTCGCCCTCGGGCTCGTCGCCTTCAACCGCTCCTACCTCGAGCCCTTCGACACAGCCGTCGGGCAGCTGGTGCTCGCCGTCATCGCCGCGTTGTTCGGCGTCGGCGTGTGGTCGCTGGCCCGCCTGGCACAGGCCGACGAGCCCGAGCGGCTCTTCGCCGCAGTCGCGGAGGAGCGGGCGTGATCGTCCCCGCCCTGTTCGGCGCGTTGGGCATGGCGGGCGTGCTGCTGGTCGTGCGCGGCCTTCGTCCCGCGCCCCGCCCGCTCGCCGCGGTGTTCGCCGAGCTCGAGCGGGCCAGATGGGACACAGGCGAGGCGCCCGCGTCGTGGCGCTCGCGCGCTTCGGCGCTCGGGGTCGCGCTGGTCGAGGGCTCCGGCCGCGACCTCGCCGGGCTGCGCAGGAACCTTGCGGTCGTGGGGCGGCCGCTCGAGCGCCACGCCGTCGACAAGCTGGCCATGGCCGCCCTCGGCTTCGGGCTGCCCGTCCTCTTCACGGTCGTCGTGCGCGCCGGCGGCGTGGCCATGCCCGCCGGCCTCGCCGGGGTGTGCGCCATCGGGTGCGGCGCAGCCGGGTTCGTGCAGCCCGACGTCGCCCTGCGGGCGGAGGCGGCGCGCCGCCGACGGGACTTCCGCCACGCGCTGGGCGCGTTCCTCGACCTCGTCACGATCATCCTGGCCGGGGGCGGGGGCGTGGAGTCGGCCCTCGACTCGGCCGCCTCGGCGGGCGACGGGTGGGCGTTCGGGCGCATCCGCCACGCCCTGTCCTTGAGCCGCCTGAACCGGGAGTCGCCGTGGGTGGTGCTCGCCCGCATGTCCGAGGACCTCGACGTCCCCGAGCTGGGCGAGCTGGCGTCGTCGATCGGGCTGGCGGGCGACTCGGGGGCCAAGGTGCGCCAGTCGCTGGCGGCGAAGGCGGCCAGCATGCGCGAGCACGAGCTGGCCGAGGCGCACGCCGCGGCCGAGGCCGCCACCGAGCGCATGAGCGCGCCGGTGGTCGTGATGCTCCTCGGCTTCATCCTCCTGATCGGCTACCCGGCGGTGGCCAACGTCCTGGCACTGTGAGAAAGGAAGGGCAGATGCTCCTGCGACTGCAGACGGAGGCGGTGCTCCTCGTGCTCGCCGCCCGCTACGCGCTGGCGGCGCGGGCCGTGCGCGACGAGCGCGGGGAGGTGACCTCGACCACCATCACCATCGCCATCCTGGCCACGCTGGCGCTGGCGGTGGGGGCGATCATCGTCGCCAAGGTCACCTCGAAGGCGAACTCGATCCCGACGCAGTGACGCCGCTGCCCCGCCTCGCCCGGGGGCGGGCGGGGGACGAGCGCGGCGAGGTCACGACGACGACGCTGATCTTCCCGGCGCTGCTGTTCGTGATCCTCGTCAGCGTGCAGTTCGCCCTCGCCTACCACGCCAAGAGCGTCCTGACCGCGGCCGCGCAGGACGGCGCGCGCGCCGCCCAGGCCGAGGGGTCGACGCGCCAGGAGGGCGAGCGGGCGGCGTCGGAGTTCGTGCGCGCCAACGCGGCCCGGCTCGTCGAGGACGTCGACGTGACGGTGGCAGGCGACGCCGATGCGGTGACGGTGGTGGTCAGGGGCGAGGTGTCGAGCGTGGTGCCGGGTCTGCACCTCACCGTCGCCGGGCGCGCCTCGGGGCCCGTCGAGCGCTTCCGCCCGGAGGGGCAGCGGTGAGCGGGGCCGGACGGGACGCGGGCGCCGCCGCGGTGGAGACGGTGCTCCTCGTGCCCGTGCTCGTGGTCATGCTGCTGTTCGTCGTCTTCGTCGGGCGGGTGGGGACGGTCACCCAGGACGTCTACGCCGCGTCGCGAGACGCCGCCCGCGCCGCCTCGCTGCGCGACGGGCCCGACGCGGCGACGGCCGACGCAAGGTCCAGCGCCGAGGCGACGCTGTTGGAGCGGGGCGTCGCGTGCGCGGGGCTGGACGTCCAGGTCGACACGTCGCGCTTCGAGCCTGGCGGCGCGGTCCGCGTGGACGTGGCCTGCACGGTGTCGCTGGCCGACGTGTCGCGGCTTGGCGTCCCCGGATCGAAGACCGTTGCGGCCCACTCTGTCTCGGTCATCGACCGATACCGGAGCAGGCCGTGAGGGGCGAGGAGGGGCAGGTGACCCCGTTCGTCACGCTGCTGGCCGTCGCCCTGCTGCTGTGTGCGGGCCTCGTCGTCGACGGCGGACGCATCCTCGCCGCGCGGCGGCAGGCCGCCGACGTGGCGGGCGGCGCGGCGCGCGCCGGCGCCCAGGCGGTGTCGGTGGACGAGCTGCGGGCTACCAACCGCCAGACGCTCGACCCGGGCCGAGCGCGCGCCGACGCCGAGGCGTACCTCGCGCAGGCGGGGGCGAAGGGCGAGGTGGACGTCGAGGGCGACACGGTGCGGGTCACCGTGCACCAGACCACGCCCATGGTGATCCTCGGGATCGCCGGGCTCGTGGACAAGAAGGTGACCGGCGTGGGCGTGGCCCGGACGGTCCGAGGCGTGCAGGAGGCCGAGCAATGAGCGGACGGTGGCGCGACGCGCTCCGCGGGGCGGCTGCGGCTGCGGCGTTGGTCGGCCTCGGAGTTGTGCTGCCAGTCGCGCTGGCCCGCGCGGTCGGGTGGCCCCTGCCCCGGACCATTCCGAGCTGGGGCGCGGCGTCGCGCGCCCTCACGAGCGGCGACGTGGCCGACTCGACGTGGCTGAAGGCGGTGGCTTGCGTGGCGTGGCTCGCGTGGGCGCAGTTCGCCGCCGCGGCGGTGCGCGAGGCGATGGAGCAGGCCCGCGGCCGCGTCGCCCGCCCGCTGCCCGGCGTCGCCTGGCCGCTGCAGGCCATGGCCGGCCGTCTCGTGGCGACCGCCGCCCTGCTCGCCTCCGCCCTGTCGCCGAGGATCCCGGTGACGCCGCTCCCGCTCTCGGCCGTCATCCCCGCCGTGGAGGTCACGGCCGGCGCGCCCGCGCTGCACGTCGTCCCGACGGCTCCCGTCGCGCCCGCGCCTGCGGCGAGGGCGGACACCTCACCCGGAAGGACGTGGACGGTGGCCCGGCGCGACACCCTGTGGTCGATCGCCGAGCGCGCCCTCGGCGACGGCGAGCGCTACCGCGAGATCTTCGAGATGAACCGCGGCGTCGTGCAGGGCGACGGCCGCACCCTCACGCGGCCCGACGTCATCCGCCCCGGCTGGGTCCTCGCCCTTCCCTCGGACGCAGCCGCGGCGCCGCCCGCCTCGCAGCCCCGCGGAGTACGAGGTCCGCCCCGGCGACAGCCTGTGGCGCGTGGCCGAGCGGACCACGGGCGACGGCCACCGCGCCCCGGAGCTCTTCGCGCTCAACAAGGGGCGGACGCAGCCGGACGGCAGGTCCCTCACAGACCCGGACCTCATCCGGCCGGGGTGGCGGCTCGAGGTGCCTGCCGCGCCGACGGCCCGCGCCGGTGCCGAGGCCGCTCCAGCTGATCCCGCTTCCGCCGGTGCGCCGCCCGCCCCGGCCCCGTCGCCCGTCGCCGTCCCCCAGGCAGCCAACGCCGCGGTGGCGGCACCGGCCGCAGACCCCGCGCCCGTCGTCCCTGCGGCGGACACCGGCGGCGACAGCCCGGACTCGCGCCCGCCCGCATCGGTCGCCGAGCGGGACCCGGGCGGGCAGGGCATGCCCGCCGCCGAGCAGGCGGCGATCGGCAGCCTCGTACTGGCCGGGGTTGGGGTGACACTCGACCGGCTCCGGCGCGTGCAGCAGCGGAAGCGCGGCCGCGGGCGCCGCATCCGGATGCCCGACACCGACCTGGCAGCCAACGAGGCCGCCATCCGCGCCGCGGGCGACAGGGCTCGGCTCGTCGAGGTGGCCGACCTGCAGCGCGCGCTTCTCGGGATCGACGGCATCGGTGACGGCGTCGCCATCTCGCACATCCGGTCAGGAAGCCGCGGCGCCCGCGCCGTGCTCACCGGGTTGGAAGCGCCCTCGCCCGACGGCGAAGGCTGGCGGCCAGCGCAGACCGGCGACGACCATGCCGGCCGCGTCGCGCTCCCCACCCTCGTCGCCCTCGGCAGCCACGACGGCGAGGACGTCCTCGTCGACTTGGAGTCGTGCGGCGTGGTCGCGGTCGGCGGCGTCCCGGACCGGGCGGCCGACGTCGTGCGGTCGGTCGCGCTGTCGATCGCCACCGCCGACTGGGCGGACGACGTGGAGCTGGTGCTCGTCGACGTCGACATCGACCTGTCCGAGCTGCCATGGGTGGAGCGCGTCGACTCGATCGACGAGGCCCTGGGCCGGGTCGAGGCGCGCCAGGCCGAGGCGGAGGAGTCGATGGCCTTCGCAGGGGTGCCGAGCTCGCTGGCCGGGCGGGCCGCGGGCGCGGTGCCGGAGGCGTGGGAGCCGCTCGTTGTCGTTTCCATGGGCGCCGTCGACGAGTCCCAGCGCGCCCGGCTGGCCGACCTGGCGGCCAGGCCAGGCCGATGCACGGCCGTAGTCGTGGCAGGCGACGTGCCGTCGATCGAGTGGCAGCTGACTGTCGGCCCCGACGGCGAGTTGGCCGTGCCCGCGCTCGGGCTCTCAATCAGCGCACACCTGGTCGGCGCGCAGCTCGGCGGCGACGTGGCCGAGCTGCTGTCGATCGCCGCCGACGTCGAAGGCGTCGAGCCGGAGCGCGCGGACTCCGAGGCCGACGTGAGCACGTGCTCGGCGGACGGTGCCGCCCCTGTGGTCGTCGTGCGTGTGCTGGGCGACGTCGACGTGCTGCGCGACGGCGAGGCGGTCGCCTTCGACCGGGCCAAGTCGCTGGAGGCCGTGGCGTACCTCGCGCTCCACCCGTCCGGCGTCACCAAGGACTCGCTGCAGCAGGCGCTGTGGCCCGAGGGCGACAACGCCGAGGGCACCTGGCACCAGACGATCTCGAAGGCGCGGCGGGCGATGGGCGACGCGCCCGACGGCACCCCCTACTTCCCGCCGGTGGTCACGACGGGCGGCTCCTATCGCCTGTCGCCCGCGGTCGGCTCTGACCACGCGCAGCTCGTCGCCCTGGCCGACGCGGCCGCCATCGCCGACGACGAGGCGGCCGAGCGGCTGCTGCGCGAGGGCCTGTCGCTGGTGCGGGGCGAGCCCATCGCCGGCCGCGGCGTGGCCTATGCCTGGCGGCCGGGACCGGCCGCCACCGTCGAGGCGGACGTGGTCGACGCGGCCGAGCGCCTGGCCGAGCTCTGCCTCGGGCGGGGCGACGGCAAGGGCGCGGAATGGGCCGCGCGTCAGGGGCTCCTGGCCAGTCCCTACGACGAGCGGCTGTACCGGCTGCTGATGCGCGCCGCCGATGCCGAGGGGAACCCGGCTGGCGTGCGCAGGGTGCTGCACGAGCTGACGGCCAAGCTCGAGCTCGACGTGGAGCCGCTCGACTCGCTCCACCCCGAGACGGTCGAGCTGTACGAGCGGCTGACAGATCGGAGAGGGCGAGCGGCGTCGGCGTAGGCAGCGCTACGGGCCGACGAGGGCCACCCCGCGGGGGCACGGCATCTGGCGCACCCACGAGTTCAGAGAGATCCGGGTGAGCAGCGGGAGCTGCGAAGCGTCGGGCGCCCCCCGCCACGTGCCGATGATCACGACGTCGACCTCGCCGGTCGGCCGGGAGGCGAAGCTGGCGCAGTGGTCCCGCAGCTCGGTGAGCCTGGCGGGCGCCGGCTTGGCGCCCCGCAGGGTGGCGTCCAAGAGGTCGCGGGCATCGCTGTTCGTCCGCAGCAGTTGCGTCGACGCCAACGCCTGCGCGACGACGTGCGACATGGTTGCCGAGCCCGTCTTGCGCTTCACATGCATGAACCGGCCATCGGCAGACAGCACGTCGCACGGCTCGAACGGCGTCTCGCCGGGCAGGCGAACCAGTTGCTTGTCGAGCAAGACGTGACCCGGCTGCGCGGCCGCTCTCGCGTTGTACGTCGCCTCGTCCTCACCGGGCTTGAAGCGGGGGAGCCACGTCGGGTTGACGACGACGTATGGCGCGAGGAGGTTGTCGATGTCGGCGATGTGCGACGGGCTCGCCCGCCACACCTCCCCGTCCGAGACGAGGTAAGTGTTCTTCTTGACGGCGACCTGCGCGACGAGGAGCTGCCACAGCTCGACCTCGAGCGACGGCGGCTGGCCCGGCGCGTCGAAGAACCGCAGCCGGGTGCGGAGCGACTCATGCCCCGGCTCGGTTGGCCGGTGCTTCTTCAACCAGTCCCACGCGATCGCCCACGTCAACTCCTTGCGGAGCGCGGCACCGGGACCGGACCTCGCCCGCGGGAAGCACACGAACTGCGGCGTCAGCCCCGTGTTGGGGTTGGTGTCGGCCCAAACCACGTCGAAGTCCGCTCTTCCGCCCCGCGCCGCGGCGACGATCTCGTCAAGCACGGCGTCGACTTCGCCGCGGTCGCTGACCGGCACCGTGTAGTCGATCCAGCGGTAGCCGGCGTCCTTCGTGTAGTCCTTCCTCCGGTGCAGGCGCAGCGCCTCCTTGGCGTAGGACTGCAAGTCGCCCAGCGAGGACACGGGCGCCTCGAAGCGAAGCGACCTCCCGCCCGCCGCCCGGTCGAAGACAGCGTGGTGCGTCGTCACCTCCGCCACGGCGGCCGCGTCGCTCGACTGGTCGACGCGCTCGAACGAGGTCGGCTTCGCCGGGCGGGCAGCCACGACCGTCGACTTCCGCACGACAGCTGCGCGGATCGCGGAGGTGAGTCCTCGAACGCCGACCTGCTTCGGAGGGCCTGACGTCGGCGGTGGGGTCGCGAGCAGGGCGTTGAGCGCGACGCGGAGCCCGAACCGCTCGACCGTCTGGGTCACGTCGATGAGCGGCCAGGCGTTGCCGAAGCTCCAGACGACCAGGTCCGTGCCGACGACCTGGAACAGCAGGGCGCCGTAGTTCTCGCGGCCCGATCCGACGGGGGCGTCCGGCACGACGCTCTGCACGAACGCCTGCCAGCCGGATGCCACGGGCGTTCCGCGCAGGAGCATCGAGGCCGCGACCTCGCGGTCGTCCGGCAGCGGGGCCCGGTGGGGCTGCTCGTCCAGAACCCACGTGTCGATCCACGATCCGTCCTCGAGGTCGGTCCGCTCCGGCGACAAGTCGCCATCGCTCGCCGGCTGCTCCGGAGTGTCGAGCACAGGCTGAGACACACGTGCGACGTCTGCGGGCGTCGCCCCCGCCTTCAGCAGGTACAGGTTCAGAGGAACACGCTGCCGGGCCATTCCCTCGCCGTTCGCCTCACCTCGTTGCGCTGCCGCCGCTACGCCGTGTTTGTGTCGCCGCCTCAAGCGTAGAGACCTGCGTCGGCGGCCGGTGGCTCCGCCGTGCGCGAAATCGAAGCGGCAACCGGCTTATGGAGCGTGTGCGACTCGGCCGATCGACCCGTGATGAACGACGCCCCGTGGGGATCGCACCCTCGCTCGCGGTTCGCCTCGCGCAAGCGGGGCTCTGGGGGCTGATCGTTCTCGCCGCGGCGAGCGGACTTGCCGGGCTGGCGCGCCGGGCGCCGGCCACGGCCGCGGTCGCCGGACCGACGACAGTCCCGAGCCGCGTCACCGGGTTCGCCCAGAGCTACGTCGCGTCGTTCGTCGTCTCCGGCGAGGAAACCGCCGGCGCGCTTGAGCCGTTCGTCGGCCGCGTCGACCTGTCGGGCGTCAAGGCGCAGTCCCGGAACGTCGTGTCAACGTCCGTGGTCGACGCGGCCACTGCGGAGCGGGACTACTGGTCCGTCGTCGTCGCCGTGGTCGTCGTGGACGGCGACGGCGCACGGCCCCGCTGCATCTACTACTCGGTCGGCGTCTACGCCTCCGCAGGGCTGATCACCGCGACGGGCCTCCCGGCGATGGTCCCGCCGCCGGCACGCGCGTCGCTGCCCTCACTCGACACCCCCTCGCTGGAGCCGCCCGTGCCCGGCGACGACGTTGCCGGCGCGGTCGAGCGATTCGCCTCGGCCCTGCTCGCCGGGGACGGCGAGGTCGGCCGCTACACGAGCGCCGACTCCGGCATCGCAGCCATCGCGCCGCCGCCCTTCGAGCACGCGCGGCTCGAGGCGCTGGCGTCCCAGCGCACGGCGGCCGGCCGCCTGGTCCGGGCGGTCGTCAAGGGCGACGGGCCGACCGGCGCGGAAGTCCTCCAATACGAGCTGCGGCTGGTCCAGCGCGACGGCCAGTGGGTGGTTGCGTCCATGACGGGCGCCCCCTCGCTGGCGACGAACGCAGGACGGGCCCGGCCCGCGTCGGGCGCGGCCGTGACCACGACCACGGCCGCGTTCGACCCCCTCTCCCGTGACGGCAGCGACTGAGAAGGAGCACGAATTGTTCGACTGGGCGTACACCGAGATCCACCGGGCCGAGGTCCTGGTGCAGGGCGTCATCGCCCTCATCGGGATCGGCACCGTGGCCTACACCTACGTCAAGACCAAGGCGGTGGTGCCGACCGTCGGCGCGCTTATCTTCGCCTTCTTCGTGGTGTGGGCCATCCACAACGCGAGCTGGTTCGACCAGAAGATCGGCGACGAGTTCCACGACTCGATGACCGGCGTCGTCCTCCCCGTCCGCCGGTGACCACGGACGGGTTCATCGCCTGCGCGAGCTACACGCACGCCCGCCGCCACCCGATGGTCCTCGGCAAGATCGGCGGCTGGAGCCCGCCGGTGCAGCTCTCGATCGCCCAGGTCGCCGTCCTCGTCTCGGGATACGGCGTGCTCCTGTGGAGCTGGCGGCTGTGGGCGGTCGGGCCCGGCTCGTTCAACGCCCTGTTCTTCGCCGTCGCCCCGTGGGCGCCCACGTGGGCACTGCGGGCCGTGCGCATCGAGGGCCGCGATCCGGTGCGCACTGCGCTCGGCCTCCTCGCCTACGCGTCGTCGAGCCGCCGAGGGGTGTGCCTGGGCCGGCCCGTCCCCGCCCAGCGCCGCCGTCGCTGGGGCGGCCGCATGCTCGTCAGCACCGGGCGGGGCTGAGTGCGCCCGCCTGCCCGGGCAGTCGTCGGCCACCTCGTCTACGGAGCCGAGGGGCGGGTGTGGGCCGTCTACCGCGTCGAGGCCGCGCCCTTCCTGCACCGGCCCGCCGCGGCCAAGCTCGCCTTCCACTCGCAGGTGAGGGCGCTGCTGATGGGACTGCCCGCGGACTCGATGGTCCTGTCGGTGTGCGAGCGCCTGTCGCCGGAGTCCGTCGCCGCGAGCATGGTCGAGGGCGTCGACATCCCCTCCCATCCCGCATGGGCGGCCCACGTCGACGCCGCCTTCGACCTGCTCGAAACGTTCCACCTCTTCCGGCGCACTCACTGGCTGGCGTTCGCGCTCGGCGACTCGGGAGCCGGCGCCCTCCGGTCCGCCCTTCGCGCCGCGGGGTCGGCCGTCGGCGCGTCGTTCGGGCTGCCGCCCCTGGGCGTACCGCGATCCGAGCTCGACGCGAGGCTGCGCCAGGCCGACGCCGTCCGCAGCCGCCTGGGCTCGACGGCGCTGCGCGAGGCCACTGCGGGCGAGGTCCGGTGGCTCTACGCCCGGGCCGTGCAGCGGGGCCTGGACGAGCCGTTCCTCGATGAAAGCTGGGAGCCTCCGCGCCGCGAGGGCGGCCGCGCCGCCGCGTCGTCGGCGGCCGTTGCGCCGCTGGTCGACGCCGTCTTCACCGAGGGCGGCACGCGGGAGGACCCCGACCGCCCGCGGCACCGCCGCTACCTGCGCGTCGACGGGCCCGGAGGCACCGCCTACCAGGCCCTGCTCGCCATGTCGGACATGCCCCACGACTTCACGTTCCCGGGCGGCGGGGGCGAGTGGTTCGCCCACCTCGAGGCCGCGCCGTTCCCCGTCGACTGGTGCGTCCGGCTGCACTCGGTCGACAACGCCGAGGCGCAGGCCAAGGCCCGGCGCCAGCACCGTCAGCTCATCGGCCAGCTCGACGAGTACGACGGCGAGGTCACCGGCGCGCCCTCGACGCTGGCCGCGGCGATGGAGGCGGTCGACGACGAGCGCGCCACGCTGGCGGCCAACCCGGCCGAGCGGGAGTGCCAGGCCGTCGTCGTCTTCGGGACGTGGGCTGACAACCTCGTCGACCTCGAGGAGCAGGCCGGGGCGCTGCAGGCCATGTTCCAGCCCGCCGACTACGGCCTCGCCCGGCCGACGGGCGGGCAGCTCGGCCTGTTCCGGTCGATGCTGCCAGGCACGGAGCCGGCCGCGGTGTGCCGCGACTACACGCAGTTCCTCCTGGCCCGCGACCTGGCCGCCGGTGCGCCGTTCGTGTCGACCGACGTGGGCGACCCGGCGGGCGCGCTGATCGGCTGCTCCCTCGACACAGGCGTCTTCAGCCCGGTGCTGTTCGACCCCTCCTACGGGCCTCGCATCGACCGCTCGGCGTCCATCGGCGTGTGCGGCGCGCTCGGCTCGGGCAAGAGCTTCCTGGCCAAGCTCCTGTGCTGGGCCGCGGTCGCACGCGGCGGTCAAGTGGTGACCATCGACCGCACGGCGACGGCGGAGTACGTGGCCTTCGCGTCCGTCGCCCCCGGCCGCGCCGAGGTGGTCAGCCTCGAGCCGGGTGCGGGCGTCTGCCTCGATCCGCTGCGCGTCTTCGCAGGCGAGGACCGGCGGCGCGTCACCCTCGGCTTCTGCACGCTGCTGGCCGGGGCCGCGCCGCGTTCACTGGAGGGCGCCGCGCTGGCAGAGGCCGTCGACGCGGTGGCGACCCGGCCGCACTCGCGCCTCGTCGACGTCATCGCCGAGCTGGAGCGGATGGCGTCGGCAGAGCCCGCGCCGGACGCCGACGCCCGGGCTGTGGCCCGCAAGCTGCGCCACTTCGCGCGGATGGGGGCGGGCTCGCTCGCCTTCGGCGACGGCGACCCGCTGCGGCTCGACGCCGACTTCATCGTGTTCCACGCGCCGGGGCTGTCGCTGCCCGACCGCGAGACGCTGCTGCACGAGCACCTCGCCGCGCAGATGCTCCCCGAGCAGGTCTTCGCCCAGGCCCTGCTCTACCTGGTGGCCGCGGTCGCCCGCAGCGTGATCTTCTCCGACTCCCGGCGCTTCGCGGCCGCCCTCTACGACGAGGCGTGGGCGCTCACCGCCAGCCCGCAGGGACAGGCGCTGCTGCTGGAGGGCGTGCGGGACGGCCGCAAGCACAACGCTGCGTGCTGGATCGTGTCGCAGTCGCCGAGGGACCTGGGCGACGCCGAGCTCGTGGACCTCCTCGGGAGCCGGTTCGTGTTCAGGCAGGCGCGCGGCGCCACCGGCGCCGCGCTTCGCTTCCTCGGGCTCGACGACGCGCCCGCGGTGGCAGACCTGCTCGAGCAGCACCTCGGGCCCGGCCAGTGCCTGATGCGCGATGTGCGGGACCGCACGGGGGTCGTGCAGGTGCTGGCGCCGACGGCGGAGGACCAGCGGCGCGCCTTCGACACCAACCCCGCCCGCGCCTCGTCGGAGCCCGCCGTCGCTGAAAGGCCCAGGCCGCCGGCGCAGAGAACGGCGGAGCGCCGCACGCGTCGCCGCGTCCAGCACGCCCACGGGGGCGGCCCGGCGCGATGAGGCGCGTGCTCGTGCTCGGCCTCCTCGTGGCCGCCCTCGTAGTTGCTGCACCGCCCGGGCGCGCCCACGCCGAGGAGCGGGCTGCGCGGCCGCCGACCTCCACGACGGTCGCGCCGGCCTCACGCGGCGCGAGCTCGCTCATCCCGGACTCGGACGACGGCCCCTTCCCGACGTCGCACTACGACATCGGCTACGACGGCGGGTCCTGGAACAACATCCAGCGCAAGTTCTTCGGCCTGTTGACGGAGCTCTGCTTCTCCGCCGTCCGCTGGCTGATCGGGATCGGCCTGTGGCTCGTGCGGTGGGCCTACGGGTTCGGCATCGCCGGAGCACTGGGCGACCCGGCCGCCCGCATCGCTCGCGTCTACCAGGCGCAGCTGATCGGCCCGGTAGGACTGCGCCACGCCGCGCTGTTCGCCGCGGTGGCCTGGGCGGGCTACCAGGGCATGCGGGGCCGACTGCACATGGCCCTCGGCGAGCTGCTCATCACCGCGCTCGTCGCCGTGCTCGGCGCCTTCCTGCTGGCGAGCCCCCGCGCCTACCTCGACGGCACGCTCGACACCACCCACCGCCTATCGGGCGCCTTCCTCGCGCTGGGCACCTCGTCGAACATGCCGACGGACGGTCCAAGCTCCGACGCCGTCCTGCGCCCGCTGGCCCGGCACCTCCACGCCGCCTTCGTCGAGCAGCCCTACGACCTCCTCGACTGGGGGCGGCCCCTCGACGGCGAGTGCGCCCGGGTCCGCGACGAGATCCTGGCCACCGGGCCGCACGCCACCGACGACGCGCCGCGCCAGGCGATGAGCGCCGCCGGCTGTGCCGAGGAGGCACGCTTCAACCACGACCCGACGGCGGACAGGCTCGGCGGCGCGCTGATGACGGCGCTGGCGGCCGGCGTGGTGGTCGCCCTGCTCGTGCTCGTCGCGGTGACGCTGCTCGTGGCGCAGGTCATGGCAGTCCTGCTCTTCGCCGTGGCGCCGTTTGCCCTCGTCGGAGGGCTGTTGCCGGGCGGCGGCCGCGAGGTGCTGTGGCGCTGGATCGCGGCGCTGGCCCGCACCATCGTCGCCGTCGTCGGGATGAGCTTCGTGCTCAGCCTCCTGCTGCTCGTCGTCGACGGCCTCCTCGCCGCCAGCGCCGGGCAGTCGCTCACCGAGCGCTTCGCGCTGCTGGTCCTGGTGACCGTCGGCATGTTCATCGTGCGCAAGCGCGTGGTGGCGTCCGGCGCGCACCTGGCGGAGCGGCTGGGCCACCGCCTCCACGCGTCGCGCACCGGGGGCCGCGGGGCTGGGTGGGCGGCGCCGGCGGCCGTCGGCGGCATCAGCGGCTACGCCATCGGCAGCGCGCTGCGCGAGTCGGCGGGCGACGTCCCCGGCGGATGGGGCTATCGGATGCAGTACCTCGGCCGCCACCCGTATTACCGAGCGTCGAGGCGTATGCGGCACGCGCGCCAGGGCGCGCGCCTGGCTGTCGGGCCGGGTCGGTCAGGCGCGGGAGGCGTGCTCGCCCGCGCCGGCCAGCGGGTCGGGATGATGCCGCCGGTGCGCGTGGCCGCCGGGCTGGCCGGGGTCGCGGGCACGGGCGCGGCGGTGGCCTACAAGATGACGGCCGGGTTGCCGGTGCACGGGCCGCGGGCCTACCGGGCCGCGTCGGCCGCGGTCCACGCGAGGCGGGCCCAGCTGCGACTGGCGTCCCGGGCCTACCGAGCCGAGTACCTCGGGAACCTGGCGAAGCTGCGGCCCCGGCGCTCGCAGTAGTGACCGAGGGTTCCGCCGCCGCCCGAGCCGCGAGGTCGGCCGCGGCGCGTGCGGTGTCGGAGGCGACGGGGTGGCGGACGGCGCGCCGCGTTGTGCTGGTCGTCGCCGTTCTGCTCGGCGGCCTGGTGATGGTGCCGTTGTTCGCAGTCGGTTCGTCGCCCGCCGCGCCAGCCACCGCGGCGTCCGCCGGGCTCCCGGGCCCCTTCCTCGAGGCCTTCGTCATGGCCACCGCCGGGGACGACGACGCCGCCTGCGGGCTGCGGTGGTCGGTGCTCGCCGCCGTGGGCCAGGTGGAGTCGGGCAACGGCGCAGGCCGGTCGGTGTCGCCCGACGGATCGGTAACGCCGCCGGTGGTTGGCCCCCCGCTCGACGGATCGCCCGGCGTCCAGGCTGTGCACGACACCGACGGCGGCGCATGGGACGGCGACGCCGTGTGGGACCACGCCGTAGGGCCGCTCCAGCTGATCCCGTCGACGTGGCGCGTGGTCGCCCGCGACGGCAATGGCGACGGCCTCGCCGACCCGCACAACGTCTACGACGCCGCGGCTGCGGCCGCGGCGCTGCTGTGCTCCAGCGGCGACGTGTCGACGCCCGACGGGCTCCACCGGGCGCTGCTCGCCTACAACCACTCGGACGCCTACGCGGCCGTGGTCGAGGCGTGGGTGGCGCGCTTCGACTTCACCGCCGACGAAGGCCGCCCACTGGTCGCGGGCGCGCACGCGCTGCCGATCGACAGGGCGTGGTTCGACCGAGAGCCGTCGTGGCTGTCGCTGCCGCACCATGACTACCCGGCCGCCGACCTGCCCGTGCCCGTCGGCACGCCCGTGTATGCAGCTGCGCCCGGGCGCGTGGTCGGCGTCTCGCAGGCCGACAGCCGCTGCGGCCTCGGGTTGGTCGTGGCCGGCGCCGACGGCTGGGACTACGTGTACTGCCACGCGTCGCAGGTGCTCGCCGTCCCCGGAGAGGAGGTCGCCGCAGGCCAGCTCGTCGGCCGCTCGGGCAGCACCGGCCACTCGACGGGTCCGCACCTCCACTTCGGGATGCAGACGCCGTCGGGCGAGCGGGTGTGCCCCCAGCCCTTCCTGCGCGCGTGGTACGGCGGGGGACAGCCGCCCCAACCGACGAGCGAGGGCTGCACCACCTGACCCGTTCCTGTCGCTCGGACGGGGTGAGCCCTCTGCATGACGCATTCGCGATCGCTGTCGAGGACACGTCGTTGCCGTGTCGAACGTCTTCCCGCTCTGCGGCGCGCGGACCGGCTTGACGCACGGCGTGTCAGCATCTCCTTCGTGAACGTCAGCCTCGTGCGACTCGAAGGGGAGCAGGTGGCACCAGGCGTGACCGCGAGGCCGTTCACACTCGATCGCCGCTTCAGGAACACGTGGTGGGTGGGCACCGCGAAGGGTGCTGTTGAGTTCTGCTCCTTCACCGCGCCGGATCTCGGCGAAGTGGCGCGCGCCCAGGTCAAGCTCGGTTCGACGCTCGGGGAGGCGTATCCGACCTACACCCCACCGCGTCACGGCTCAACCGAGATAGACCTCCTCGAGGTACGCCCCGACCTCCAGCGCCGAGGCTTCGGAAGCGACGCCGTCCGCCTCCTGCTTGTCGAGTTCCCTGGGCCGCACATCGCAGCCTCACTGGACGCGCAGTCCGATCGTTTCTGGCTGTCGCTCGCCTGGAAGAGGCACGACCACCCCAACGAGAGGGGCAGCGCGTTGTTCGTCCACCCTCACTGAGAAACGCGAACGGCCGCCGCCAGTCGGCCGGTCCGTCGCTGGACCGGTGAGCGGGGTTGGCGGTCCTCCGAGGCCGGTACGATGGCAGCTGCTCGTCGGCTGAGGCCGGCCTGTCTGGGCGGGTTCAACTCCCGTCTAGCTGTCGGGGTCTTCCTGACTGTGGCTGCGTACCTGATCACGCTTGTGTCCATGTTCGTCGCCAACAGCAAGGAGGATTCGATGGTGAAAACCCTGTGCAAGACAGTTGCAATCGCTGCGGCGACGACGCTCGCCGCCTTCGTTGTGAATGTTGGAGCGGGCGTGGTCACAGCAGGCCTGACCTGAGCCGACGAGCGCGGACTGCCCGCCGTCTATCGGCCCGACGCGGCCCACGGCGAATGCGGCGTTGAGCAGTAATGGCGCTAGCCGCCGAGCGCCCTCACGATCTCGCTTGGGCTCGCCACGACGACGGTGCCCAAACGTGCGGGCGCGCCCGACGCGTTCAGCTCGTGGGCCCGCTGACGGTCCGTCGCCACGATCGTGCAGTACGGGACGGCGAGCGACAGGGCGTCGAGGTCGAAGTAGTCGTTGGGCTTCCACTGCGCACGCGGGTTGCTGTGGGCCGCCACCTGCAGGCTGATGTGGACGTCGCCGCTCGGCATCGCGTCGACGAACGCCCGGTAGGACGCCCTGTCCTCGCCGAAGGCGTCGTCGAGGTCGGAGCCCCGTGCCGCCAGTCCGTCTTGGAGCATCTCGAACAGCTCGACCAGGACGTAACGAGCGGTCACCACGTCCCGCAGGCGGCCGCGTCGCCACCGAGGATCGCCGTCGAGCCGTTGAGCCTGCTCGCGCTCCTGTTGGGCGCGCCGTTCTTGCCCGCGCCGAGCGGTGTCGGGGTCGAAACCTCGAGCTCGAAGGTCGTCGAGCTCGTCGTCATGGGGCCCCCGAAGCAGCGCCCACTCCGCCATGTACTGCATTTCGGCGAGCAGCCGATCGTGGTGCTCCACGCCTCCGGGCCATTGCTGCCGGATCTCCTCCGGTGAGCTGCCTCGCGTGTCGCCGATCTGAAGCTGCCCGCGGATGCCGAAGGCGTGGCCTATCCCGACGCCGATCACTTCAAGCGGCGGGTAGCGCTCTTTCCTCGGGCCGATCCGGGCGTCGAGCACTGCTTCGACCTCGAGCCGCATGACAAGCGAGCGGCAAATCAGCGTGCGGAACTCAGACAGTTCGAGCATCACGGTGGCGACGTCCTCGCGCTGGCCCGGGTCCCGAATCCCCGCCATCTCGGCGTAGTGCTGTCCCGACAGGGGAAACACGGCGTCCCCGGCTCGGTGCGCCGCCCGACATGCCTCGAGCATGTCGACGTACCTCGCTCCGTCGCGATGTCCGGTAGCTGCCTTCGCGAGCCCGATCCAGTGGTTGAGGTCGAGGTAGACGGAGCGGCGGTCGCCTAACCGATACGTGAGCGACGACGGCCACAGGTACGGCACGTCCGACCGAATCCGTCCATCCGTCACGCAATCCAGCGTGCACGCGCTGGTCGCTCAGCAACAGCCAGTTTCCCGGGGACGACGTGGCCCCCTGTGCCCCGATGTCAGTCGAGGGTTCAGGAGCGCGGTCAGGGCGTGTCTTCACCGTCGCCACCGTGAGACTCGCTCAAGCCAGCAAGGAGCAGCGCCCTTCCGACGGCGCTGACAACCTCGAGCGCGCTGCGTGCGCCGTGCTCATCGTCCTCGCCGGGGCGTGTGCCGCGCTGTGGGCGGCTGGGGAGGTCGCGGGCCGTGCGTCGTCCGGGCGGTGGCCGGCGGTCACGCCTGGGGCTGCGCCCGGCATCGCGGTCCGCCTCGCTGCCGTATGGCCCGAGGCCCGGCGCGCATGGCCGGCAGAGGTGCAAGCGCAACTCCCGGGCACCCCCGGCCTGTCGGCTGCCCTCATCGCAGTCCTCGCAATCTTCGCCGCCGCATCCTTTGCGGCGTGGCGCGTCGTCGACAGGCGCCGCGGCGAACCCGGTTGGGCGTCGGGTCGCGACCTGCGGCGGCTGGTGCCGCACCGGCGGGATGACACCGGGCTTGTGATGGGGACCGCCGCCCGCCGGCCGGTGGCGACCGAGAGCAGGCACAGCGTGCTGGTGCTCGGGCCCACTCAGACGGGGAAGACCACCGGTCTGGCTGTGCCCGCCATCCTCGAGTGGGACGGGCCCGTCGTCGCGACAAGCGTCAAGGCCGACCTGCTGGCTGACACGCTCGCCTGGCGCGCATCACGAGGCGAGACCTGGGTCTACGACCCGACGGAGGCGACGTCGTTCACGCCGTCGACGTGGTCGCCGCTCGGTGCCTGCCGGACCTGGCACGGCGCCCGCAAGACGGCCTCGGAGCTCGCCGAGGCGGCCAAGGTCGCCACGGGCAAGGGCGTCGACAGCGCCGACTTCTGGTTCTCGTCGGCGGCCAAACTGCTCGCGCCCTACCTCTTCGCGGCTGCGGTGCGCGGTGTCGGCATGGCCGACGTCGTGCGGTGGGTGGACGGACAGGACAAGGTCGACGCCCGGAGCACGATCGCCGCCTGCGGCCAGGCCGATGCGCTGCTTGCGCACGACGCGACGTGGCGACGCGACGACCGGACCCGCACGTCGATCTTCACCACCGCCGAGGTGATCCTCGCAGCCTACGGCGACCCGCGGGTGCAGGCGTCGTCGGCGACGTGCGCCATCCGAGCCGAGCGGCTCCTCGACGGCGGCCGCCACACACTCTACCTGGCCGCGCCGCCCGCCGAGCAGCGCCGCCTCCGCCCGCTGCTCGCCACGCTCGTCTCGCAGGTGATCGCCGAGGCGTACGCCAAGGTGGCCGCCACCGGCCGGCCGCTCGACCCGCCACTGCTGCTGGTGCTCGACGAGGCAGCCAACATCGCGCCGGTCGCCGACCTGGCGACGATCGCGTCGACGGCGGCGTCGCACGGCATCCAGCTGGTGACGGTGTGGCAGGACCTCGCCCAGATCAAGGCGCGCTACGGGAGCGAGGCGACGACGGTGGTCAACAACCACCGGGCCAAGGTGGTGCTGGCGGGCGTGGGCGATGTCGACACCCTCGACTACGTCGCCCGCCTGGGCGGCGACCAGGACGTCGAGCAGTTGTCGGTGACGACGGATATCGGCGGACGACGCTCGACGACGGAGTCCCAGCGCAGCCGGCGCCTGCTCCCGCCCGAGGCAGTGCGCCAGCTCGCCACGGGCGAGGCGGTGCTCCTCTACGGGAACCTCCCTCCCGCCCGCCTCCGGCTCCGGCCCTGGTACGAGGACCGGGGCCTCTCCCGCCGGGCCCGCCTGCCGCTGCCCGAGGGCGCCCTCGTCGCCCGTGACGAGTCCATGGCGCCCGTCGTCCCGCTCCGCGCCGCGGCCCGCATGGGGAGGGGCCGCCCGTGAGGCTGGACGACTGGCTGGAGGAGGACTCGCTGCGCGGCATGGTCGACCACGTGAGCTTCGGCGACGGCTGGGGCTCGGAGTTCCCGATGGACTCGCACTCGGTCGCCTGGTCGCCGCTGACCGGCGAGCTGTACGCCGTCGAGCACGCGAGCCGCCAGGTCGAGGTGCTGGCCGTCGTGCCCGACACCGACGCGCTGAAGCAGCTGACCGACGGGTGGAAGGAGCAGCAGAAGGGCGACGGCTCCCTCTACTGGCTGCGCGACCGCGCCGCCCGAATGCTCCCGCCCTCGCTTCGCGACGCCGAGGGCGCAGACATCCCGAGCCAAGGCCGCCGCTACCGCGTGGATCTCGACGACGGGAGGTGGTGGGAGCTCGGCTGGGACCGTCCGCTCGGGACCTACTACGCCCAGCTCTACGCGCCTGGCGCGCCTGGCGGCGAGGACCTTCCGCTGGACTGGAAGGGGACGGCGTTCCGCGAGCTGCCCGACGTGGCCGACCTCGAGAAGGCGACCGGCCTGCGCGTGTCGCATGAGGTCGCCGTTGACCTCGCGGTTGACAAGGCGTGGTTTCCCAATGAGGGCCGTCCGCCGTTCCTCGACGCGGCCGAGGACTTCCTGCGCGGCCATGAACCCGCTGACCGCCCGTGGGGCGCGGACGTCGACACCGATGACGGCGGCCGGCACGACCATCCGACGCGCCGGGAGGCGGCCCTGCTGCTGTGGCAGCACGACCTCGGGCAGCGGGAGGCGGAGGTGGCGCGCAAGGAGCGCCAGCTGGCATCCCAGCTTGACGCCACCCGCGGCGCGGCCGCCGTCGAGCCCCGGTGGTCGCTCCCGCCCGAGCCCGTCATCCGACTTCTCAACGCTCAGCGCCAGGCGATGAAGTCGGGGCTCGACGCCGTGGCCGACGAGTTCAAGCTCGACCGCGAGTGGGCCAGGGGCGTCGTCACCGGCGAGGTCGCCGAGGTCGACCTGCCTCACATCGCCCAGGTGTGCGAGGGGTTCCACTGCTCGCCCTACGACCTCTGGGGCAAGGAAGACGCCGACACCATCTTGCACGCCTACGGGCCGCATCTCTGGCCCCGGATGATCGAGCCGCTCCAGCAAGAGACGGGCGTGGATCTCGGCGGGCCGGGGGTCGAGCTGTGACCGCCGGTGTCAGCCGCCCTGTCAGCGGCGCGGGCGATCGTGCCGCCATGGAATCCGCTCGAACCGACGAAGCCGGCCGCGGCGACGAGCCCCGTGCCGGAGGCAACGGCGCGCCGCTGCGGCGCCAGACCTTCACCGTCCCCGAGGCCGCCGCCCTGCTCGGGATCTCGCGGGCCAAGGCGTACCAGTGCGTGCACAGCGGCGAGATCCGCGCCGTGCAGTTCGGGCGCCGCATCGTCGTGCCCGCCTCGGTCATCGAGGAGCTGCTCGGCGCGGCCGTCGGAGCCGCGTGAGCGCGGTTGCTCTCGATCGGCAAGCTGTCGCCGGGCCAGGAGTCCTACTACCTCGACGCCGTGGCGTCGGGGGCCGAGGACTACTACACCGGCTCGGGCGAGGCGCCGGGCTACTGGGCCGGCGCCGGCGCAGCGCTGCTCGGCCTGTCCGGCGAGGTCGCGCCCGACGACCTGCGCGCCGTGCTCGCCGGGCGGGACCCGGCCACTGGCGAGCACCGGGCCAGGCCGGGGACGCCGGACCGCCCGCGTACCCCCGGCTTCGACCTCACCTTCTCGGCCCCCAAGTCCGTGTCGGTCCTCTACGCGCTGGGGTCTGGAGGCACGCCCGGCCAAGTGGTGGAGGCGCACCGCGCCGCAGTGGCTGCGGGCATCGACTACCTCGAGCGCCACGCAACGTTCACGCGGCGGCGGTCGGACGGCGTCATCGAGATGCTCAAGGGCGAGGGCCTCGTGGTGGCCGCCTTCAGGCACCGCACGAGCCGGGCGGGCGACCCCCAGCTGCACACGCACTGCGTCACCGCCAACCTCGTCCGCTCGCTCGACGGCCGCTGGGGCACGCTCGACTCCCGCTCCGTCTACGCCCACGCCCGCACCGCGGGGTTCGTGTACCAGGCGGCGCTTCGCTCCGAGCTGACGGCGCGGCTCGGCGTCGAGTGGGGCCGGGTCCGCAACGGCCACGCCGAGGTCGCCGGAATCCCCGCATCTGTGCTGCGCGCCTTCTCGCAGCGCCGGCTCGAGATCGAGGCCCGCCTGGCCGAGCGCGCCCAGCACACCGCCTCCGCCGCACAGGCCGCGACGCTGGAGAGCCGGCGGGCGAAGGAGTACGGCGTCGACCCCGAGGCCCTGCGCGACGAGTGGGCCCGGCGGGCGAGCGAGATCGGCGTGTCGGCCGCAGACGTCAACGATGCGTGCGGGCGAGCGCAGCCAGCCGAGCTCGACGTCGAGGCCATCACCGCGTCGCTCGCGTCGCCGGAGGGACTCACCGCCCGGCAATCCGCGTTCGACCGGCGGGACGCGGTGCGGGCGTGGTGCGAAGCTGTGCCTGCGGGCGTGGTCCTGTCGGTCGACGACCTCGACCGCATCGTTGAGGGCTTCGCCGCTTCGACCGAGGTCGTGCGGCTGCACGGCGCGGAGCCGGTAGTGGTGCCGCTGCCGGACGGGCGCGTCGTCCCCGGCTCGCCGGACTACCGGAGGTTCTCGACCAGGGAGATGCTCGCCATCGAGCAACGCCTTCTGGCACGCGCGGTGGCACGGCGCGGCGCCGGAGCTGGGGTGGTCCCGGAGCCCACGGTGGCCGCGTTCATCGGCGGGGCACAGCTCAGCGACGAGCAGGCCGCGATGGTCACGAGGATCGCCACCTCCGGCGACGGCGTGGACGTCATCGAGGGCAAGGCGGGGTCGGGCAAGACCACGGCGCTGCGTGTGGCGGCCGCGGCGTGGTCCGCGGCCGGCTTCCGCGTCGCAGGCGCCGCGGTGGCGGCCCGGGCCGCGAAGGAGCTCGAGGACTCGGCCGGGATCCGGTCGACGACGCTCGCCCAAGCCCTCATGGACCTCGACGCGGCTCCGCACTCGCTCGACGACCGCTGCGTCGTCGTCGTGGACGAGGCGGGCATGGCGCCGACCCGCGTGCTGGACCGCCTGCTCGCCCGCGTCGAGGCCGCCGGCGCCAAGGCCGTGCTTCTCGGCGACCACCGCCAGCTGCCGGAAATCGAGGCAGGCGGCGCGTTCCGCGTCCTGGCCGAGAGGCTCGACGCCTTCGAGATGGCGCAGAACCGCCGCCAGCGCGACCCGTGGGAGCGCGGCGCGCTCGACGAGCTGCGGTCGGGCAGCGTGGCGGCCGCTCTCGACGCCTATGAGCAGCACGGGCGAATCACCGCATCCGACGACGACGTCGCCGCGCGCGAGGGGATGGTCGACGAATGGCACGCGGCGCGCCGAAGGGGCGAGCGAGTGCTGATGGTGGCCATGTCGAACCGCGACGTGGAGGACCTCAACCGCCGGGCCCGGGCCCGCTGCGTCGACGCGGGGGAGGTGCGCACCGAGGGACTCATCGTCGGGAACCGCGTGTTCGCGGTCGGCGACGACGTGATCTGCCTGCGCAACGACCGGCGGCTCGGCGTCATCAACAGCACCGTGGCGACCGTGGAGGCGGTCGACTTGTCCGGCCGCTCCCTCGACGTGCGGCTGGGCGACGGCGGCCGCGCACGGCTCCCCGCCGACTACCTCGACGCCGGCCACGTGACCCACGGCTACGCGATGACTGTCCACAAGGCGCAGGGGACGACCGTGGACCGCACGTTGCTCCTGGGCGACGACCGGCTGTACCGCCAGGCCGGCTACGTCGGCATGAGCCGCGGCACTGAGCAGAACCGACTGTTCGCCGTCCGGCACGATCACGACGAGGCTCTTGAGCTGCACGCGGTCGACCGTGACCCTCCGGACGTGCTCGATGAGCTGCGCAGTGCCTTGGACCGCTCAGGAGCCAAGCGGATGGCCCTGGAGCAGCTGGCCGAGCCTGTCGCTTTCGGCGACGTCGAAAACCGCGCCGATGTGGAGCTCGCGCTGTGAGCCGTCTCCTCGGCGACCCAGGCGGTCAAGGGACGGCGCAGCCGAGGCCGCGAACGTGTGAGCGGCCGGACCCTTGACGGCCTCGGCTCCCGGCGGGGATCGGTCCCGAGACTTGATACAGCCAGTCGCCCTTGCGGCTGGCTTGGTTGCCCGGCGCCTGTTCCGAACGTACGTTCGCTATGATTCTTCGCCATGTAGGAGGTCAGCGTGAGTGCGGGAATCGAGAAGGTTCGCGTGTCGTCGGTCAGCGGCCTCTACGCTCTCCCAGATGGCCTTTGCGGGAAGATGCGGCCCGGTACCGTGAGCGGCGACGCTTCGGCGGACGCCGTTCTGACCGCGGGCCAAGCGGCGGAACTCCTGCAGGTGAGCACGAAGACGGTTCTGCGCCTCGCGCGCGATGGCGGGCTGCCCGCCCACAAGGTCGGAAGGTCGTGGCGCTTTTCACGCGCGGCGATTCTCTCTTGGCTGGCCCGGGAAGAGGACCGAGGCAGCCAATGACTGGCGCTCACAATGGGCCAGGCTCCGCCGCTGACGCGGCTGTCGGTGGGTACCTTCGGGCACTCGACGAGCAACGGCGAGCACCTCGTACCCGGGCTGCGCCGTCGTCGCCGATGGGCAAGCTCTTCCGCGCCCAGGCGAAGCTTGCAAGAGCTCACGTCGAGGCGGCTGAGGACGGCTTCATTCGGCACGCCGCGGCTTGGTCGCGACGGGAACGGGTTTCGGCTCGTACGCTCCGTGAGTTCGGGGTGTCGGCCGATGTCCTGCGCAGAGCCGGCCTTGAGCCAGCCACGATCGAGACCGACGTCCGAGCGTGGTACCGCCGAGCGAGCTTTACGGTGCAAGAGGTCGCGCAGCGCGCTGGCGTCTCGGTTGCTACGGCGCGCCGGGTCGTCTCCGGCGATGTCGACCAAGGCCTTCTCATCGTGGCGGGCCAGCGGTCGAGGCAGCGTGGACGGCCGGCCGTTGCCTATCGGCTTGCCCAAGGGCGACAGCGATGAGCAAGTACGCCGTGCCGATCCGGCGAAGCGCGCCGCTGCGACTCGCGCCGCACCACGACGGCACGGACGGCGAAAGCTGGCGAACTTGGGTCGAGACCCAGGATCGGCCTATCGCCGTAGACCTGTTCTCGGGCGCGGGCGGGTTGAGCCTCGGGCTCGAGCGGGCGGGCTACCGAGTCGCACTTGCCGTCGACATCGACAGCTGGGCGCTGGAGACCCATCGCCACAACTTTCCCGGAGTTGCGCTCGGGCTCAACCTTGGCGAGCCAGCGGCGCGCAACGAGGTCGTCAACCTTCTCGCCGGTCTCGACATCGACCTCGTCGCGGGCGGACCCCCGTGCCAGCCCTACAGCCGAGCAGGCCGATCGAAGATCCGGAACCTCGTCACCCTCGGCGCTCGTGACGCGGTCGACCACCGCCGCGAACTGTGGAAGGCATTCCTTGACATCGTGGTCCGGGTGCGCCCGAAAGCCGTGCTCATGGAGAACGTCCCGGACATGGCCCTCGGCGATGACATGGCGGTCCTGCGTTCGATGATGGCGACACTCGAGGCCGAAGGGTACGAGGTGGACGCCTCGCTGGTGAACGCCCCTGACTATGGCGTGCCCCAGCACCGGCAGCGCCTGATCCTGGTCGGGCTCCGCGACGGCGCTGCGTTCGCGTGGCCGTCGCCGTCGCAGCCCATCACACTGCGCGACGCGATCGGCGACCTGCCGTCGATCGACTCTGCTGCGGGCGATACCGGTACCTCACCGGTCGCTTACACCGGACCGTCATCGGAGTTCCAGCGGCAAGCCCGCGAAGGTTGCAGCGATGCCGATGCGAACGTCGTCTACGACCACGTCACACGTCCGGTTCGAGACGACGACATCAAGGCGTTCAACCAGATGACGCCAACGACGAGGTACAGCGCGCTGCCCAAGGAGCTCAAGCGCTACCGCGACGACATCTTCGACGACAAGTACAAGAGGCTCGGCTGGGCAGAGCTCAGCCGGTCCATCACGGCACACATCGCCAAGGACGGGTACTGGTACATCCATCCCTCGGACCCACGCACGCTCACGGTGCGCGAGGCGGCCCGCATCCAGACGTTCCCCGACTCGTTCCGGTTCGCGGGAACCCGATCTCATCAGTTCGCTCAGATCGGAAACGCCGTTCCACCCGCACTCGGACGCGCCATCGGGACGGCCGTCCTCGCCGCCACGCGGCAGCCCCAAGGGGAAGAGAAACAACGGCCGAGCCGGGTTCGACGCTCAGTGCGCGATGCGCTTGTGGAGTGGGCGGCCGAGGATGCCAAGACCACGCCTTGGTCCTACTCGCGGGTGCCGTGGGAGGCGTTGGTCGGCGTGCTCCTTGGAGACCGCGGTGACGGATGGCCGACGGC
>Ga0070741_10004108_pt1 | contig 34519 bp, 32 predicted proteins | sample Coa_R1_4_FD_66440 | JGI IMG/M metagenome (GOLD analysis project Ga0070741, IMG submission 66440) | Surface soil microbial communities from Centralia Pennsylvania, which are recovering from an underground coalmine fire - Coalmine... | ecosystem: Environmental > Terrestrial > Soil > Unclassified ... | reverse complement strand
TCGAAGCGCGCCTTCTCTTCCGCGATGCGCGCCTTCGGAATGCCGTAATGGGCGACCTCGAGCTGCGCGTGCGAGACGAGCTGCGCCCGCCCGATCGCGATGCCGCCGGAGATGCCGATGCCGTGGATGGTGAAGCTCATGCGGGAGCGTTGCGAAGACCCATGGGTCGAGAAGGCAGCTGGATCTGCGGGGCGCCGGGGGTGCGCTCCCCGCGTCTCATGACCTGTGTAGCCGGCCCTATTCCCCTTCTCCGAACTTGTCGCTGATGAGGGCGACGAGCGCCTGCATGGCGTCGTGCTCGTCGGGCCCTTCGGTCTCCAGCATGATGGTGGCGCCCTTCGCCGCCGCCAGCATCATCACGCCCATGATGCTTTTCGCGTTCACTCTCCGGTCTTCGCGCGAGATCCACACCTCGCTGCGGTATTTGCCGGCAAGCTGCGTGAGCTTGGCCGAGGCGCGCGCGTGCAGGCCGAGCTTGTTAACGATTTCGATTTGCTGCTGCAGCATAGCGCGGAACGGAGATCTGCATGACTCCTTCGGCGCCGCCGGAGACCGCTTTCGCAACCACGGTCTGCAGCGGTTCATCGCGGTAGGTGAGCGCGCGCACCAGCATCGGCAAGTTGACGCCCGCCACACCTTCGACTTTGCCCGGCGCCAGAAGCTTGGCGGCGATGTTGCAGGGCGTGGCGCCGTATATGTCGGACAGCACCAGCACGCCCTCGCCATGGTTCAGGCTCTTGAGCAGCCGTAGGGCCTGCGCCAGGATCTGCTGCGGGTCGTCGTGCGGCGTGACGCCGATCTGCATGAGCAGCGGCGGCCGGCTGCCCATCACGTGGCTTGCGCAATGGATCAGGCTTTCGCCGAGCGTGCCGTGGGTGATCAGAAGAATGCCGACCATTGAACGACGGGCAGGGTTGTCGATTCGGCGTGGATTCTACCCTGCCCCGTGCGCCCGGGGTTCGATGACGGCGCATGGAGGTCGAGCGGGCGGATCACGGCCGCCTTCCCGGCCCGTCACCCGCCGCGCGGTGCGCGCCGCTCGAGCGCGTCGATCATCATGCCGGCGGCGTTGAAGCCGGTCTGGTCCTCGATCTCGCGCATGCAGGTCGGGCTGGTGACGTTGACTTCCGTCAGCCAGCCGCCGATCACGTCCAGGCCGACCAGCATCAGGCCCAGGCTGTTCAGTTCCGGACCGAGCGCCTCGGCGATCTCGCGCTCGCGGGCGGTGAGCGGCTGCGCCACGCCGGTGCCGCCGGCGGCGAGGTTGCCGCGCGTCTCGCCCGGCTTGGGAATGCGGGCCAGCGCGTACGGCACCGGCTCGCCGCCGATCACCAGCACGCGCTTGTCGCCGTCGCGGATCTCCGGGATGAAGCGCTGGACCATGATCGTGCGTCGACCGTAATGCGTCAGCGTCTCGATCACCACGCCGATGTTGTGATCCTGCCGGTGCAGGCGAAAGACCGAGGCGCCGCCCATGCCGTCGAGCGGCTTGAGGATCACGTCACCGTGCTCCGCGAGGAAGGCGCGGATCAGGCGCTCGTCGCGGGCGATCAGCGTCGGGACGGTGAACCGGGCGAACTTCGCGATCGCCACTTTCTCGTTGAAGTCGCGCAGCGCGCGCGGATCGTTCACCACTTTCGCGCCCTGCCGCTGCGCCAGCTCCAAAAGATAGGTGCTGTAGACGTATTCCATGTCGAACGGCGGGTCCTTGCGCATGAGCACGAAGTCGAAGGCCTCCAGGGCGGTCTCGACGCGTTCCCCGGTCCGGTACCAGTCGTGCTCGTCTTGCGTCAGCTCCAGCGCGCGGACGAAGCCCGTGACCCTGCCGCTTTTCCACACCAGGTCTTCCTGGTGCAGCACCGCCAGCGCGTGCCCGCGGCGGGCCGCCTCCCGCATCATCGCGTAGGAGGAATCCTTGTAGGGCTTGATCGAATCGAGCGGATCGAGGATGAACGCGAGTTTCATCTTCCTAGTCGCGACGCGGCGTCCGCGCCGCCTGCGGACCGGTCAGGCGCGCGCGAGGCGCGGGGCGACGACCGACTGCCGTTCGAGCGTCTGTTCCATGCGCTCCAGCTCGGTCGCCGCGGCGAGAAGCGCGAGCCGCGCGATCACGCCATAGGCATAGAAACGGTTGGGAGGACAGTCGGGATTGCCGCCGAAATCGGGCAGCGAGCAGCTGAGCTCGAAAGGCAGCGGCTCGAAACGCATGCCGGGCGCATTGAGGTTCTCGTCCACGCCGCGCTCGGTGTGCACGCGATAGAAGCCGCCGACGACGAAGTGATCGATCATGTAGATCACCGGTTCGGCCACTCCGCCGTCCACCGTCTCGAAGGTGGGCACGCCCTCCTGGACCATCACGTTGGTGACCTGCAGGCCTTCTTTCACCACCGACATCTTGTTGCGCTGCCTGCGGCTCAGGCCCTGCACCTCCGACGCGTCCTTCACCGTCATGACGCCCATGCCGTAGGTGCCGGCGTCGGCCTTCACGATCACGAACGGCGCCTGCTCGATGCCATACTCGCGATACTTGGCCCGCGTCTGCTGCAGGATGTGGTCGACCCAGCTCGCCAGGCATTCTTCGCCGCGCCGCTCTTGGAAGTCGATCTCGCCGCAGGTGGCGAAAAACGGATTGATGAGCCAGGGATCGATGCCGATCAGTTGGGCGAACTCCTTCGCCACTTCGTCGTAGGCGCTGAAGTGATTGGACTTGAGCCGCGTCGACCAGCCCGCGTACAGCGGCGGAATCACCGGCTGCTCGAGACCCTTGAGAATGTCCGGTATGCCTGCGGACAGATCGTTGTTCAGCAGAATCGTGCAGGGATCGAAATCCGCCACGCCGAGGCGATTGCCCCTGCGTATCAGAGGCTCCAGCGTCAACCGTGCGCCGTCCGGCAGATCCAGGTTCGTCGCGGCGGTGATCTCGGGAATCAGACTGCCGATGTGCACCTTGAGGCCGGCGAGCTGCAGGACGTTCTGCAGCGCGACGACGTTCTGCAGGTAGTAGGTATTGCGCGTGTGGCTCTCGGGGACGATCAGGAATCCCTTGGCGTCGGGACAGACCTTCTCGATCGCGCTCGCGGCGGCTTGCACGCAAAGCGGCAGGAACGCCTTGTTCAGGTTGTTGAAGCCGCCGGGAAAGAGATTGGTGTCCACCGGCGCCAGCTTGAAACCCGCATTTCGCAGATCGGTCGATGCGTAGAATGGCGCGCCATGCTCCTGCCATTTGCCCCGCAGCCAGTGCTCGATCGCCGGCATGGCCGCCAGGATCTGTTTTTCGAGCGACAGCAACGGGTCTGTAAGCGCGGTGGATAGTGTCGGAACGTGCATGGCTGCTCCGAGCCGGGGAAAGCCGATTGTAACAGACGGGTCTGTGGCGCCGATACGCGCCGATTCGGCATAGGGTCATGCGACCGCAGATGCGGCACGATGTCGCCTTGCTGAAAAAAGGCGCGAGCCGTCATCCACTCCTTCAACTTTTGCCGTCCCCGCTTTCCGCGCCGCCAACCAATGGGAGTACAGAGATGCCGATCGACGAGGAGTTGCGCATCGAACCCGCGGCAGCGGAGGACATTCCCGTCCTCGCCGAGCTGCTCGCCCTGCTCTTCGCCATCGAACGGGATTTCGCGCCGGCTGCGGACCGGCAGCGGCGCGGCATCGAGCTGCTCCTGCTTCAGCCAGACACGCGCGCCGCAGTTCTTGTGGGGCGCCGCGGCGACGGCCGCGCGATCGGCATGGTCAGCGCGCAGCTCGTGATCTCGACCGCGGAGGGCGCTGCGTCCGCGTGGATCGAAGATGTCGTGGTGCATCCAGACTATCGGGGCAGGGGCTTGGGGGGTCGGCTGCTCCGGGCCGCGCTGGACTGGGCGGCGCGACAAGGCGCCACCCGCGCGCAGTTGCTCGCCGACCGGACCAACCGCGCAGCGCTCGGTATGTATCGCCACCTCGGCTGGCGGTCCACCCGACTCGGCGCATGGCGTGTTCCTCTGAGCGACCGAGCCTGATCCTGGTCGATCGCGCCATCGACCGTCGCCAAAAAACCGGGCGCCAGAAGGCGCCCGGCAACTGGTAAGCGAATTTACTTACCGGAGGAGAGACTACCGCACCGGGTCCTGAACGCCCCGGCGAACGAGATCCCGGTTACTCGACTTTTTCCCCGTGCAGGCTGAGATCCAGACCTTCGCGCTCCTGGTCTTCCGGCACGCGCAGTCCGATGGTCATGTCGATCACCTTGAGGATGATGAACGACACGATGAAGCCGTAAATCAGCGTGGAGGCCACGCCGGTGAGCTGGATGAGCACGCTGCCGTCCGCGCCGCTGATGTCCTTGCTGGCGAACACGCCGGTCAGCAGCGCGCCGACGATACCGCCGATGCAGTGCACGCCGAAGGCGTCGAGAGAGTCGTCGTAGCCGAACATCTTCTTCACCGAGGTTGCGGCGAAGTAGCACAGCACGCCGGCCGCGACGCCGATGACGACGGAGGCATTGGGGCCGACGAAACCGGATGCTGGTGTGATGGCCACCAGCCCGGCCACCGCGCCGGAGGCGATGCCGAGCACGCTCGGCTTGCCCTTGACCAGCCATTCGGTGAACATCCACGCCAGCGCCGCCGCTGCGGTTGCGATCTGCGTCACGGCCATCGCCATTCCGGCACGACCGTCGGAGGCGACTGCGGAACCCGCGTTGAAGCCGAACCAGCCCACCCAAAGCAGCGAGGCGCCGATCAGCGTGAGCGTCAGGTTGTGCGGGGCCATCGGCTCCTTGCCGTAGCCGACGCGCTTGCCGAGAACAATGGCGGAAGCCAGACCGGCGATACCGGCGTTGATGTGCACCACCGTGCCGCCCGCGAAGTCGAGCACCCCTTTTGCCGCCAGCCAGCCGCTCGGCTCCCATACCCAATGCGCGATCGGGGCATAGACGACCAGCGACCAGACGCCCATGAACCAGAGCATCGCGGAGAACTTCATCCGCTCGGCGAAGGCGCCGGCGATCAGCGCCGGGGTGATGATGGCGAAGGTGAGCTGGAACATCGCGTACACGGTCTCGGGAACGGTGGTTCCGAGGTGGGAGACCGAGGTCTTCCCCGCGTCCTTGAGATAGACCACGCCATTCATGAAGGAATGGCCGAAGCCGCCCAGGTACGCCGTGCCGCCGGGGGTGAACGCCAGGCTGTAACCGACCAGCCACCACAGGATGGTCACCAGGCAGGTGATGGCGAAGCTCTGCATCAGCGTGGCGAGCACGTTCTTCTTGCGCACCATGCCGCCGTAGAACAGCGCCAGACCCGGGATCGTCATCAACAACACCAGCGCCGTGGCGGCCAGCATCCACGCCGTGTCGCCGGAGTTGATCTTGTCGTTGGTGACGACGACCGGCTCAGTGGGCGCCGGCGGCGCGGCGGGCGCTGCCACGGCGGGCGCGGCCGCACCGCCTACAGCCGGGGCCGCAGCGGCAGGAGCCGATTCGGCGGGCTTGTCGTCGGCGAATACCGGCACGGACAGACCGATCAGTCCGCACGCGGCCAGAAGCATCAGACTTTTTCTCAACATGACATTCTCCCTATAGCGCATCGGCGCCGGTCTCGCCGGTGCGGATGCGGACAACCTGCTGCAGATCGAATACGAAGATCTTGCCGTCGCCGATCTTGCCGGTATTGGCCGACTTTTCGATGGCTTCGATCACCCGGTCGAGCATGTCATCCTTGATCGCCGCCTCGATCTTGACCTTCGGCAGGAAATCGACGACGTATTCGGCGCCGCGGTACAGCTCGGTATGGCCCTTCTGGCGCCCGAACCCCTTGACTTCGGTCACGGTGATGCCTTGCACGCCGATCGCGGACAGGGCTTCGCGCACCTCGTCAAGCTTGAACGGCTTGATGATTGCGGTAACTAGTTTCATCGCTGTAATGCTCCCTGAATGGACACCTCACTGGGAAAATTCTGCCGTCAGAACTTGTAGATCGCCTGGGCTCCCAGGGAGTACATGCTCTTGCCCAGGACGCCGCCATTGTCGGCGAAGAAGTCCTGGCTTGCATGGTCGGTTCGCACTTCGCCGCGCAACTCGACGCTCTTGGTCGGCAGGTACGCCAGGGTCAGAGTCGCTTCGGTGATCTTGTTGTCCAGCACACCGAAACGAAGCCCGTCCGAGTCCTTGAAGTATTCGGCCCGCACGGTGGTACGCCACTTGTCGTTGATCACGTACGTGACATAGCCGGCCAAACCCTGGTACTTCGCGCTGTTGGTGCCCGGTCCGAAGGCCTCGTCCTGCGTGACATAGAGGTATTCGCCGTTCACGGTCAGCGCATCCGTCGCCGTCCAGGCGGCGAGCAGATTGAACAACTCCTTCGCCGAGTTTCCCCCGCCGAGATTCGGCTCCGTTCCGTAGTAATCGACGGCAGTGAAGCTCAGGGTCTTCGTCGGCGTGACCCCCACGGCGAGTTCGAGCAGCTTCTGCTTGTTCGCGTCCTGCATCTGGTCCCAGCCGTTGTTCACGCCGGCGGTCAGGCTCACCATGTCGCTCGCGGCGTAGGTAGCGCGCACGCCGGTGTGGGTAAAAGGCACCGCGCCGAACAGGACCGAGCGGGTGACGTTCATGTCGCTCGGGCTGGCGATTACCTCCGTGCCGGCTAGGGTGACGAATTTGCCGCCGATCACCGTCAAGGGGCCGGTTGCGTACTGCAAATAGGCTTGCGTGAGGTCGAACTTGGAGTCCTCTACCGGTGCGGAATGAATCAATTGGGCGTCGGAACCCGCGATGACGTTTACCAGCCCGCCGAAACCTTCCTTCGGCTGCTTCGCAACCGTCAGCCCGGCCTGATGCAGATCGAACGAATTCTGGTTGGTATCGAATACGCGATCCGCCGGAGCCTTGTTTGCATACTCATAGCCCGCATCCAGGTAGCCGCTGACCGTAAGCCCGGTCGCGTCGAGGACCTGATCCAGGGTCGGAACGGCAGGCTTCGGCGCATCCTCCGCGCGAGCGCCGAAGGAAAGCGCGAGAGCGGAAGCGATGACGCTTGTGAGGACTACTTTCTTGGGGAACATGCTGACCTTCCTCTTTTGGGGTTAAACGAAGTCAAAACCATGGCAAACAGAAATAGCGGGCAGAGGCGTCAGCATTTAATATGCCAAACGGTTTGTTATTTCAGATCAAATTCTTATACATATTTCCAGGACTCGATTACCATCTGTTGCACCAAGGGAATGCACCGACGAAGGGCCTCGCACTCGCGTGGTGCGCCTTCACGGTGCCGGCGAGCCGGTTTGTTACACTGCCCACTGAGATAGGGAGTTCGAAGTGGACAGCAAGCTGATCGATGAAATGGCCCGGCGCGCAGCAGAAGTCATCGCCGCTACCCCGATAGGCGACCTGCAGAAAAACCTGCGCGCGTTGTTCGAATCCCGGCTGGCGAGGATGAACCTGGTCACGCGTGCGGAGTTCGAGTCGCAGCAGGAAGTATTGCGACGCACGCGAGAGAAGCTTGCGCAGATGGAGGCGAGGGTGAGGGAGCTGGAAGCGCGGATCGAAGAACACGAGTAATGCCGCTCCCGGCCGGCATGCTCTGCGCTGCCCAATACGTCACCCGCGTCCTGTTTCCGATTCCCGCCCCGAGCTGCCGCGACGATGTCTCTCGCCGTTCTCTATAGCCGTGCTCTCTCAGGAATGGATGCGCCGGAAGTCACGGTCGAAGTCCATCTGGCAAACGGCCTGCCCAGTTTTACCATCGTCGGGTTACCCGAAGCCGAGGTGAAGGAATCCCGCGACCGCGTGCGCTCGGCGCTCATCAACTGTCGCTTCGACTTCCCCGCCCGGCGCATCACCGTCAATCTGGCGCCCGCGGACCTGCCGAAAGAAAGCGGACGCTTCGACCTGCCGATCGCGCTCGGCATCCTCGCTGCTTCGGGGCAGTTGCCGAAAGACCACCTTGAACGATACGAATTTGCCGGGGAATTGGCGCTGACCGGAGAACTGCGTCCCGTCCGCGGCGCTCTTGCCATGACGTACCGCGCGCATCGTTCCGGACGCGCGTTCGTTCTGCCCGAGGCGAGCGCGGACGAGGCCGCGCTGGTCCCGCAGGCGACCGTGTTGCCGGCGCAGTCTCTGCTGTCGGTATGCGCGCATGTCGCCGGCAGAAAGGCGCTGGAGCGACGCGCGCCCGCCGTCACCAACGGCGGCAGCACGATCCCGGACATGTCGGAGGTAAAGGGACAACTGCACGCCAAGCGCGCGCTCGAGATCGCGGCCGCAGGCGGGCACAGCGTGCTCATGGTCGGCCCGCCGGGCACCGGCAAGACCATGCTCGCGGAAAGACTGCCCGGAATTCTTCCGTCGATGACCGACGAGGAGGCGCTCGAATCCGCCGCCATCCAGTCGCTCGGCAGCCGGGGGTTCGACGTGCGCAACTGGAAGCGGCGCCCCTATCGCGCGCCCCACCACACGGCGTCCGCGGTTGCGCTGGTAGGCGGCGGCAGCCAGCCGCGCCCGGGCGAGATCTCGATGGCGATGCACGGCGTGCTGTTCCTGGACGAGCTTCCGGAGTTCGATCGCGACGTGCTGGAAGTGCTGCGCGAACCGCTCGAATCGGGCCGCATCGTGGTCTCGCGTGCCGCGCAGCAGGCGGAATTTCCCGCCCGTTTCCAGCTTGTTGCCGCGATGAACCCCTGTCCGTGCGGCTACCTGGGGCATTACAGCGGTCGCTGCCGATGCACCCCGGACCAGGTTTCGCGTTACCGCAACCGCATCTCCGGCCCGCTCATGGACCGTATCGATCTGCATATCGAGGTGCCCGCGGTTCCCGAGGCCGATCTCGCGTCGAAGCAGGCGGGCGAGCCGAGCGCACAGATTCGCGGGCGCGTCGAAGCGGCGCGCGAGCGGCAACTGAGCCGGCAGGGCAAGCCGAACGCGCGACTGTCGGTCAAGGAGATCGAGCTGCATTGCGCCGCCGACGCCGAGGGCGAGCGCCTCGCTCGCTCCGCGCTCACCCGCCTCGGCCTGTCGGCGCGCGGCTACCACCGGGTGCTCAAGGTCGCGCGCACCATCGCGGATCTCGAAGGCGCCGAACGCGTCGCCTCATCCCACGTCGCGGAGGCGATCCAGTACCGCCGCTTCGAGCGAAACTGATCGCAGTCCTGGAACCACAAGACACAGAGGCACAGAGAAGATCGACTTGAAGAGCGAAGCCGAACAACCGCAGTGCGTGCCACAACCGTGGCGGATCCGAAGGTGGGGATTTCTGGACGACTCGCGCTTTACTTCAGGGACCCGGACATCGTCACGGATCCGATTCTGGAAACGCGTTTCTCTGTGTCTCTGTGTGGTGAACGCCCGCCATGCGTGAACTGGAAGCCTGGAGAGAGGAGATGCGCTCGGCGCATCTGTATCGAGTGGTCGCCGAGTGCGAGGTCGGCACCGCACGCGAGGGGCTGTTTCGCGAACTTGCCAGCGAAGCGGAAAGCCAGGCCGAGATATGGGCGGCGGCAGCCCGCGAGGCAGGCGATGCCGTGCCCTCCGGCTACGAGCCCGACCTGCGCACCCGGATCGTGGCGCAGCTCACCCGCAGCTTCGGGCCGCGCGCGACCCGCGGCGTGCTCGCCGCGATGAAGGTACGCGGCATGTCGTTGTATGCGACCGCCGACCCGCGCCACTACGTGCCGGGCGCGGCCGCCGGCACCGAGGGGCGCCATCGCGGGCTCGCCGGCGGGGGCAACCTGCGCGCCGCCGTGTTCGGCGTGAACGACGGGCTGGTGTCCAACGCCGGCCTGATCCTGGGCGTTGTGGGAGCAACTTCCGACAACGGCGTGATCCTGCTGTCGGGCGTGGCGGGGCTCCTCGCGGGCGCGTTTTCGATGGCGGCGGGAGAGTATGTATCGGTGCGTTCGCAGCGCGAGATGTACGAGTACCAGATCGGCCTGGAGCAGGACGAGCTGAAGCAGTATCCGCAGGAGGAAGCGGGAGAGCTGGCTCTGATCTACGAGGCGCGAGGCGTCGGACGCGACGAGGCGAAGCGGCTTGCCGACGGAATCATCTCCGATCCGGACAAGGCGCTCGACGCGCTCGCGCGCGAGGAGCTGGGCCTCAATCCCGACGCGCTCGGCTCGCCTTGGGGCGCGGCGGCTTTTTCGTTCCTGTCGTTCGCGTCCGGCGCGCTGCTTCCCCTGCTGCCCTTTTTTTTCACGGGCGGCACGGCGGCGCTCGCGGTGACGGTCGGATTGACCGGCGCGGCGCTGTTCGGGGTCGGCGCCACGCTCAGCCTTTTCACCGGCCGGGGCGCGTGGGCGGGCGGATTGCGGATGCTGGGAATCGGCAGTGCCGCCGGGGCACTGACCTTCCTGATCGGCAGGGCGCTGGGGGTGACGCTGGGATGATGACGGGTGAACGGCGGGCGGTCACGGCTTACAGCCGTTGGCCGTTCACCGCTCATTGACAGCCCGCCGCCGAGCGGCTACCGTTGCAACCGTCGCGCCGATTTGAACCGCAGCTTGCGGGCGCGTAACAAATGCCGCTAAAGCGTGGGAGCGAATAAACCCGTCCGCGCCAGCGGCCGGGTTTTTGTTTTTTGATGCCATGTCCGAACGAAGCAGCCAGTTGCTCACGCACCTGATCGAGGAGCGCATCCTCATCCTGGACGGCGCCATGGGCACCATGATCCAGGGCCACAAGCTGTCGCGCGAGCATTATCACGGCGACCGCTTCCACGCGCACCACTGCGACCAGACCGGGAACAACGATCTGCTCACGCTTACCCAGCCGCGCGTGATCGGCGGCATCCACGACGCCTATCTCGAGGCCGGCGCGGACATCATCGAGACCAATACCTTCAACTCGAACGCCGTGTCGATGGCGGACTACGGCCTGAAGCATCTGGTCTACGAGCTGAACAGCGCCGGCGCGAAGCTTGCGCGCGATGTGGCGGACGCCTGGAGCAGACGTATCCCGGGCAGGCCGCGCTTCGTCGCCGGCGTACTCGGACCGACCAACCGAACGGCGTCGATCTCTCCCGACGTCAACGATCCCGGCTTTCGCAACGTGAGCTTCGACGAGCTGGTTGCCGCATACACCGAATGCGTGCGGGGGCTGCTCGACGGCGGCGCCGACCTGTTGCTCGTCGAGACGGTGTTCGACACGCTGAACTGCAAGGCGGCGCTGTTCGCCGTCGACGAGTATTTCACCCGCCACGGCGTGCACCGCCCGCTGATGATCTCCGCGACCATCACCGATGCGAGCGGCCGCACGCTCTCCGGGCAGACGCCGGAGGCGTTCTGGAACTCGGTGTCGCACGCACGGCCGCTCTCGGTGGGCCTCAATTGCGCGCTCGGCGCCAAAGACCTGCGCCCGCACATCGAGGAGCTTTCGCGAGTGGCGGACGTGCCCACCAGCCTGCACCCGAACGCCGGGCTGCCCAACGCGTTCGGCGAATACGACGAGTCGCCGGAGTACACGGCGTCCTTCCTCAAGGAGTTCGCGCAGGCCGGTTTCCTGAACATCGCCGGCGGTTGTTGCGGCACCACGCCCGCCCACATCCGCGCCATCGCGCGTTCCCTGGAGGGTGTCGCGCCGCGCGGCGTGCCGAAGGTGGAGAAAAAACTGCGGCTTTCCGGCCTGGAGCCGCTCAACATCGGCGACGACTCGCTGTTCGTCAATGTCGGCGAGCGTACCAACGTCACCGGCTCGAAGGCGTTCGCGCGCATGATCCTCGCCGGCGACTTCGCGCAAGCGCTGTCGGTGGCGCGCCAGCAGGTGGAGAACGGCGCGCAGGTGATCGACGTCAACATGGACGAGGCGATGCTCGACTCGAAGGCGGCGATGACACGTTTCCTGCGCCTCGTCGCCGCCGAACCGGACATCGCGCGCGTGCCCATCATGATCGACTCCTCGAAGTGGGAAGTGATCGAGGCGGGCCTCAAATGCATCCAGGGCAAGGGTATCGTCAACTCCATCAGCATGAAGGAGGGCGAAGCGGAATTCCTGCGCCAGGCGATGCTGCTGCGCCGCTATGGCGCGGCGGCGGTGGTCATGGCCTTCGACGAGAAGGGCCAGGCCGATACCCTCGCGCGCCGGATCGAGATCTGCACCCGCGCCTACCACCTGCTCGTGAAGGAGGCGGGGTTCCCCCCGGAAGACATCATCTTCGACCCGAACATCTTCGCGGTCGCCACCGGCCTCGAAGAGCACGCCACCTACGCCGTCGATTACATCGAGGCCACGCGCGCGATCCGCAAGGCGCTGCCGCACGCCAAGGTCTCGGGCGGCGTGTCCAATATCTCGTTCTCGTTCCGCGGCAACGATCCGGTGCGCGAGGCGATCCACACTGCCTTCCTGTACCACGCGGTGCACGCCGGCATGACCATGGGCATCGTCAACGCCGGGCAGCTCGGCGTGTACGCCGAGATCCCGAAGGATCTGCTGGAGCGCGTCGAGGACGTGCTGTTCAATCGCCGCCCCGACGCCACCGAGCGGCTGGTCGAGTTCGCGGAAACCTACAAGGCGGCGGCGAAGACCCAGGTCGAAGACCTCGCCTGGCGCTCGGGCACGGTGGCGGAGCGCCTCGCGCATGCGCTGGTGAAGGGAATCACCGGCTACATCATCGAGGATACCGAGGAGGTGAGACTGCAGTTCGAGCACCCGATCCAGGTGATCGAGGGTCCGCTGATGGACGGCATGAACGTGGTCGGCGACCTGTTCGGCGCCGGCAAGATGTTCCTGCCGCAGGTAGTGAAGTCGGCGCGGGTGATGAAAGAGGCGGTCGCCTACCTGGTGCCGTTCATCGAGGCGGAGAAGGCGAAGTCGGGCGGCCGCTCCAAGGGCAAGATCGTGATCGCCACCGTCAAGGGCGACGTGCACGACATCGGCAAGAACATCGTCGCCGTGGTGCTCCAGTGCAACAACTTCGAGGTGGTGAATCTCGGCGTGATGGTTCCCGCGGACAGGATCCTGAAGACCGCGCGCGAGGTAAACGCCGACATCATAGGGCTGTCGGGGCTGATCACGCCCTCGCTGGAGGAGATGGCCCACGTGGCGAAGGAGATGGAACGCGAGGGCTTCGAGGTCCCGCTGCTGATAGGCGGCGCGACGACCTCGCGCGTGCACACGGCGGTGAAGATCGAGCCCAACTACTCCGGTCCGACGGTGTGGGTGCCGGACGCGTCGCGCTCGGTGGGCGTGTGCACCAACCTGCTGTCGTCGGAGCTTCGCGGCCAGTACGTGCGCAAGGTCAAGGAAGAGGCGGCGAAGACGCGCAGCCAGCACCAGGGCAAGAAAGGCCCGGGCCCGCATCACCCGATCGCGGAGGCCCGCCGGTACGGGTTCAAGACCGACTGGACGACCTATGTGCCGCCGGCGCCGAAACAGCCCGGGCTGCACGTGTTCCGCGACTATCCGCTCGCGGAGATCGCAAACGCCATCGACTGGACGCCGTTCTTCCAGACCTGGGAGCTTGCCGGACGCTACCCCGCCATCCTGCGCGACAAGGTCGTCGGCGAGGCGGCGCGCAATCTGTTCGACGACGCGCAGAAGATGCTGGCGCGCATCATCGAGCAGAAGTGGCTGACCGCAGCCGCGGTGATCGGATTGTTTGCGGCGAACAGCGTGGGCGACGACATCGAGGTCTACGCCGACGAGTCGCGGCGCGAGGCGCTGACCACGTTCCATTTCCTGCGCCAGCAGACGATCAAGCCGGTTGACCGATTCAACCATTGCCTCGCCGATTACGTCGCGCCCAGGGAATCCGGCGTGCGCGACTGGCTCGGGGCCTTTGCCGTCACCAGCGGCAACGGCATCGAAGAACGGGTGGCGGATTACGAAGCGAAACACGACGACTACAACGCGATCATGCTCAAGGCGCTGGCGGACCGTCTCGCCGAGGGTTTCGCGGAACTGATGCACCTGCGGGTGCGGCGCGAATTCTGGGGCTACGCCGCCGACGAGAATCTCTCGGTCGAGGAGCTGATCGACGAAAAGTACCGCGGCATCCGCCCCGCCCCCGGTTATCCCGCCTGTCCCGATCACACCGAAAAAGGCCCGCTGTTCGCGTTGCTCGACGCAACGCGCAACGCCGGCATCCGGCTTACCGAGTCGTACGCGATGCTGCCCGCCGCAGCGGTGAGCGGCTTCTATTTCTCGCATCCGCAGTCGCAGTACTTCGCGGTGGCCAAGATCGACCGCGACCAGGTCGAAGACTACGCCCGACGCAAGGCAATGCCGTTGCCGGCGGTCGAGCGCTGGCTTGCGCCGAACCTCGGCTACGACCCGTCCGCCGCGCTGGCGGCATGAGCGCTGCCCGTAGCGCCCGGGAGCGAGTTCCGATCTGGAATTGGGGTAGCATCGCCGCACCAGGAACTCGCGTCCAGGCATGCCGTCTCTTCGCGATACATCGCGCCGCCATGGCACTGGCGGCGCTCGGGCGCTTGTCGCAGCGTTGCTTCTGGCTGCCGGGCTTGCAGCAGCCGAGCCGGTGCGGCTGCATCGGTTCACGGTCTCGATCGACCCGGAACTGACGCAGATCGCGGTGCGCGCCTGCTTCCAGGGCAAGCCGCCCGAGGCGCTGGTCGCCGGCTCGCTCGACGCGCCGCTCGCGCTCGTCGAGGCTCGCGTCGAAGGCGCGCGCAAGCCGATCGAGCCGAGCGGATCGCTCAGCATGAAGAGCGTTCCGGACGACGGGTGCGTAGCCTATCGCGTCGACGTATCGCGGCCGATCCGACGCCACGACCGCAGCGGCGACAAGGTTTACCGCGTCGGCCGCGACCTGCTGGTCTCGGTCGGCCTGTGGTTCTGGCGCCCGGAAAGATTGGGCGCGGACGAGGACGCGGTCGTCGAGTTCGCTCTGCCCGAAGACGTCGCCGTGTCGGCGCCGTGGCAGCCGGTCTCTCCCGCAGTGCGCCCCACTTTCCGGCTCGGCCGCACGCCGTACGACTGGCCCGCGACGGTGGCCTTCGGTCGCTTCCGCGAGCGCGAGATACGGGTCGGCGGCGCGAGGCTGCGGCTGGCGGTGCTCGACGGCGCCCCCCAGGTCGATGCCGACAGGATCCAGGCCTGGCTGACCGAAGCTGCGCAGATAATCGCCGGCCTGTACGGCCGCTTTCCGGTGCGCCAGGCGCAGCTGCTGGTCGTGCCCAACGCGCGCGGCAACGAACCGACGCCTTGGGCCTACGTGGTGCGCGGCGGCGGCCCGGCGGTGCACTTCTTCGTCAACCAGCACCGCCCGATCGAGGAATTCTTCGAAGACTGGACCGCGGTGCACGAGCTTTCGCACCTGACGCTGCCCTTCGTCGGTGACGAGGACGCGTGGCTGTCGGAAGGCGTGGCCACCTATTATCAGAACGTCTTGCGCGCACGCGCCGGGAAGCTGACCGCGCGGGACGCGTGGGCGAGGATGCATGCGGGCTTCCTGCGCGGGCGCGAGAGCGCGGCGGGCATGACGCTGGAGCAGGCCACGGCGAGCATGGATCGAGGCGGCTCTTTCCTGCGCGTGTACTGGGAAGGTGCGGCGATGGTGCTGCTTGCCGACGTGCGATTGCGCCAGCTGACGGCCGGCAAGCAGTCGATGGACAGCGCGCTCGCGACGCTGCACGAATGCTGCCTGGGCGAGGATCGGGCATGGACTGCGGTGGAGCTGTTCGACAAGCTCGACGAGATCACCGGGACCCATGTCTTCCGCGAGCTGTACCAGGCGCACGTGCGCTCGAAACCCTTTCCGGACTTGAACGGCGTGTACCGGCAGCTCGGGCTGCAGCCGGTCTCGGGCGGGCTGGAGCTGCTGCCCGACGCGCCGCGCAAGGACGTGCGCGACGCGATCATGAACGAGGCCGCGATGTTCGTCAGCGGCTTGGAAGGAAGGTGAAGCGGTGGCCGGCGAAGTCCTGTTTGCGTATCTGCATTTCCTTTCGGTGATCGCGCTCGGCGCCATGCTGGTCGCCGAGTTGCTGCTGCTGTCCGCCGCCGACGCGCTTGCGGCGCGGCGGCTGGCGTGGATCGATCTCGGTTACCTGGCCGCGGCAATCGCGGCGCTCGGCTCCGGCGTCATGCGTGTCGGCTGGTACGGCAAGGGCGCGGCTTTCTACCTGCACAACCCGGTGTTCTGGATCAAGCTTGCGCTGTTCGTCGCGATCGGACTGATATCCATCACGCCGACGCGCTATTTCCTGCGCTGGCGGCGCGAGGCGCCGGAAGGCGGCGCGCCGGCCGCCGAGACGGCGTACGTGCGCCGTTTCGTCGCGGTGGAGATCGTCCTCGCCGCATTTCTGCCGCTCGCCGCGGTGCTGATGGCGCGCGGCATCGGAAGCCAGCCCTGAACATGCGGGCGTTCGCGTCGGCCGCACTCGGCGCGGCGATGCTCGGCGCGGCGCAGGCCGCGACCGTGCACCACTACACGGTCCGCGTCGATCCCTCGCTCGAGCGGCTTGCGGTGCATGCCTGCTTCGATGGCGGCGCGCCGGCCGCTCTCGCCGCCGAATCCGACGGCGCGTCGCTGTATCTCGAAGACATGCGCGTACGCGACGCGCCCGAGGCGAAGATCGCGATCCGGCGCCGCGAGGCGCTGCTGGCCAATGTCCCCGAAAACGCCTGTATCGACTACGCAGTGGCCCTGAGGCCGTCGACGAGCGGCGCGCTGCAGGGAAGCGGCCCGGAAACACGGCGCATCGGCCGCCATATGCTGACTTCCTTCGGCGACTGGCTGTGGCGGCCGAAAACCATGCGTACCGACGAAGACGTCGAGCTGCGTTTCGTTCTGCCTGCGGCGGTGCGCGTGTCCGCGCCGTGGCGCAGCGTCGGGCCGGACGGCGAGGCGGTGTTCCGCATCGGGCCTGCGCCGTTCGACTGGCCGGGCGTGGTGGCTTTCGGTGCGTTCGAGCCCGTGCAATTCGAGGTCGCCGGCGTTCACGTCGAACTCGCCTTGCTCGACGATGCGCCGCGCATTTGGGTGGCGGACTGGATCGCAAACGCCGTGCGCGGGATCGCGACCGCGTACGGCCGGTTTCCGGTCGGGCGCCTGCAGGTGGTGGTCGCTCCGGTTGCACGAGGACGGGGGCCGGTACCCTGGGCGTATGTCTCGCGCGGCGGCGGGTCGGCGGTGCATCTGTTCATCAATCCCGCCTATCCGCCGCGCGAGTTCGAACTGGACTGGAGCGCGACGCACGAGATGTCGCATCTGTTTCTGCCTTATGTCGATTCGCGCGACGCCTGGCTGTACGAGGGGCTGCCGACGTATTACCAGAACGTACTGATGGCGCGTGGCGGCGCAATCACCGTCGACGACGGCTGGCTGCGGTTGTACGGCGGGCTTCGCCGCGCCGAAGAGTTGGGCCGCGGTCTGGCGCTGTCCCAGGCCGCGCAACAGATCCTACGGCCGGGAATGTACCGGCGCGTGTATTGGGGCGGCGCGGCGATGCTGCTGGAGGCCGACCTGCGGCTGCGAGCCCAGGGCGGCTCGCTCGATGCGGCGCTGGAAGCGCTCGGCCGCTGCTGCCTCGATGAGCCGCGGCGCTGGCGCGCCGAGGAGATTCTGGCGCGACTCGATGCGGCCGCCGGATCGAGCGTGTTCACCGACGTGTACCGCGAGATGTACGACCGGCCGGTGTTTCCCGATTTCGATGCCATGTTCGCCCGAGCCGGGGTGGACGTCTTTGGCGGCGAAGTGAAGTACTCCGGCGACGAGTCGGCGCGCAAGCTGCGCGAGGGCATCATGTCGCCCAGGTAGTGCCGCGATCACCAAAGAGACATGGAGAACTTCCAAAACGATATATGAGCACCAAGGCACAAAGACACCAAGAAACCCGGAACCGCAAAGGAAACCGTAATTCGTGTTTTGCTTTTCTTGGTGGCTTCGTGTCTTGGTGGTTAACCTGTTTTTGATTTTCTCTGTGTCTGTGGTGAATTCCGGCTGTCTCAGGGAACAAAGCGGACAGGCGCCAGCCCGCATGCGCTACCATCGCCGCCCATGACCGCCAACGAGCTGTGCTTTTTCGCCGCGACCGAGCTTGCGCGCATGATCCGCGCGCGCGAAGTGTCGGCACGCGAAGTGATGCAGGCGCATCTCGCCCAGATCGAGCGCACCAATTCCGGGGTCAATGCCATCGTCACGCTCATGCCCGAACGGGCGCTCGAGGGCGCGCGCGAGATCGACGCGCGGCTCGCGCGCGGCGAGGACCCCGGGCCGCTCGCCGGGCTGCCGGTCGCGCACAAGGATCTGGCGCTCACCCGCGGCGTGCGCACCACCTTCGGCTCGCCGATCTTCCGTGACTTCGTGCCGGAGGTCGACTCGGTGATCGTGGAGCGGCTGGGGCGCGCCGGCGCCGTGATGCTGGGCAAGACCAACACCCCCGAGTTCGGCGCCGGTTCCCAGACCTTCAATCCGGTGTTCGGCACGACCCGCAATCCCTACGACACGACGAAGACCTGCGGCGGCTCGAGCGGCGGCGCGGCCGCCGCGCTCGCCTGCGGGATGGTGCCGATCGCGGACGGCTCCGATCTCGGCGGCTCGCTGCGCAACCCGGCGAGCTTCTGCAACGTGGTCGGGCTGCGCCCGTCGGCGGGACGGGTGCCCAACTGGCCGAGCTTCTCGGCCTGGTTTTCTCTGTCCGTGGTGGGCCCGATGGCACGCACCGTGCAGGACGCGGCGCTGATGCTCGCCGCGACTGCCGGGCCGGACGCGCGGGCGCCGATATCGATCGAGGAACCGGGCGAGATCTTCGCCCGGCCCCTCGAGCGGGATTTCCGCACTGCGCGCGTCGCGTGGAGCCGGGACCTCGGCGGATTGCCGGTCGAGCCCGAAGTCGCCCGCGTGCTGGAAGCGCACCGCGCCGTGTTCGAGGAGCTCGGCTGCCGCGTCGAAGAAGCCACGCCGGATCTGCGCGATGCCGACGAGATCTTTCAGGTGCTGCGCGCCTGGCACTTCGAGCTCTCCCACGGCGAGCTGCTGCGGACCAAACGCCGGTTCCTGAAGGACACAGTGGTGTGGAACATCGAGCAGGGCGCGAAACTGAGCGGCCCGCAGGTGGGCGCAGCGGAACGCGCCCGCACGAATCTGTTCCATCGAATGCGCGAATTCATGGACAATTACGACTTCCTCGTCGCGCCGGTCGTGCAGGTGTTGCCGTTCGATGCGCAGTTGCCCTATGTCACGCAGATCAACGGCGTGCAGATGCCGACCTACATCGACTGGATGAAGTCCTGCTGCCGGATCAGCGTGACCGAGCAGCCGGCGATCTCCGTGCCGTGCGGCTTTTCTGGCGACGGGCTGCCGGTCGGCGTGCAGATCGTGGGCCGCTACCGCGACGACTTCGGCGTGCTCCAGCTCGCATGCGCGTTCGAGCGGGCCACCGGGTACTGGAGGCGGCGTCCGGCACTTGCCGCCTGACGCAGGACGATCGCGTCTCATCAAATGAAAGGCAACATGCTTCGCTCCCGCATCGCATCGCTCGCGGCTCTGCTGCTTTGCTGCTGTTTCGCTGCCGGCGCGCAGGCCCAGGGCCAGCAACCGTCCCAGGCTCCGCCGGGCGAAGAGCGACCGACGCAGAAAGGCCGCGTCTATCTGTACGACCTCGAGGGCATCTGGGTGTACGGGCCTTACCTCGAGGCGCTCGCCAAGGCGCGCATGCCGCACCGGGTGGCGAAGCGCACGCCGCCGGTGGTGATCGGCATCTCGCGGCAGGGGCGCTCCTACCCCGTGGTCATCACCAATTTCGACAAGGCGGCGATGCAGGCCGCGCTCGACGTCGAACCAGACGGAAAGCCCGGCGCCTACCGCCTGGTTCTGGGTGCCGAGGATCGGCCGACGTCGAGCGCCGAGGTGAAATACCTGCGCTTCGCCGGGACGCGAAACGACAAGGGAAAATTCGATCGTCTGAGAATGGCGGAGCCGTATTTCATGAACGGCCGCTGGGGCGAATTCGTCTACCTCGGCGGCGAGCTGGCACCGCGCGTGAATCGCATCGTGATCGCCGGGAAATACAAGGATGGCCGGGGCCGCGACTGGGAATTTTCCGACGCGGGCCAGGCGAGCTGGCCGGACAGGAAGTTCTCCTACGAGCTTTCGCTCAACGATCCGGGCGCGGACTGCGAATATCTCGAGACCGATGACGCGAGGGCCCCGGACGGCAAAGTCCGCTACGGCTACGCCTGGTCCGGCGGCAGGCTCGAGCTGTTCGAGGCCTCGCTGGTCGAGAAAAAGGTGCGCTGCGCGGCCAGGCCCTTCGCGGTGCTGAGCCCGCAATGAAGGAGACGAAAGGAAGCCAGAACCGGTCGATAACGTACGGCACAACTGAAAGGAGGAGAGACATGACGGTAAAAATGGCAGGCATCGCAGCAATCCTGATCGGCATGACGGCGAGCGTCGCAGCTGCCGCGGAGTGCCGCATCACCGAAGACGAGATCCTGGCCGCAGAAGCGCGTCGCTACGAGGCGCAGACCGGAAACGATTTTCCGGCGCTGGACCGGATCTACGGCGACGACATGATCTACATCCATTCCACCGCGGCGGTGGACACCAAGGCGTCCTACCTCGGGACGCTGAAAGCCGGGACCGTGAGATACCGGACCATGCGCCTGCTCGACTCGAAGGTGCGCGTCTATGACTGCCTGGCGATCATGACCGGCACCGCACGCTTCGACGTCACGGTCAAGGGAGAGGACATCACCGTCGATCTGCGCTTCACCGAAACCTGGGCCCGGCGCGGCAACGAGCTGCAATTCATCTCCTGGCAGTCGACGCGGGTTCCGCCGAAGTAATCACCCGGGCTCCGAGCTGGACGGCGCCCCGCGGCGCCGTTTTTTTTGCTTGGACGATTGCAAACCCCGCCTTCTACAATGGCGGGGTTTGCCTTCTATCGCAGTTTTTTCCCCGCTCCACGATGGCCGAGGCGCAAACCAAGCAACGACTGGACAGCATCCAGGACACGCTGGCTCAGATTCGCGTCCTGCTGCACAGGCACGGGCTGGTCGAGGAGCTGGTGCACAGGCAGGACATGCGTCGCCACGAGCTGGTCGAGTCGCTGGTGCACAAGCAGAACCTTGCCGAGCTGCAGACCCGGCTCGACCGGCTGCATCCGGCCGACATCGCGGCGGTGCTGGAGCAGCTGCCGCTGCCCGAGCGCCGCGCGATCTGGAACCTCGTCAAGGCGGAGCGCGACGGCGAGATCCTGCTCGAGGTGTCCGATGCGGTGCGCGAGACGCTCATCGCCGACATGGACCCGGCGGAGCTGGTTGCCGCGGCCGAGCAACTCGATACCGACCAGATCGCGGACCTCGCGCCCGACCTGCCGCAGGATGTCATCGCCGACGTCTTCCGTTCCCTCTCGACGGAGGAACGGGAGCAGTTGCGCGCCGCGCTTTCCTATCCCGAAGGGTCGGTGGGCGCGATCATGGATTTCGAGATGGTCACGGTGCGGGAGGACGTCACCCTCGAAGTCGTGCTGCGTTACCTGCGCCGCCTGGACGAGTTGCCCGACCACACCGACCAGTTGTTCGTCGTCGATCGGCAAGAGGTGTTTCGCGGCGCACTGCCGATCGCCAGGCTGATCGTGACCGAGCCGGAAAAGCTCGTCTCCGAGGTGATGACTACCGGCGGGATTACCTTCCGGCCGGAGGAGAGGGCGCAGAGCGCCGCGCAGGCGTTCGAGCGCTACGACCTCGTCTCCGCCCCGGTGGTCGATGCCAGAGCCAAGGTCGTCGGACGGGTGACCGTGGCGGCGGTGGTGGACGTCATTCGCGAGGAGTCCGAGAGCGAGCTGCTGTCCATCGCCGGCCTGCGCGAAGAGGAAGATATTTTCGCCTCGGTGTGGAAAAGCGCGCAAAACCGCTGGCTCTGGCTGGCGGTCAATCTGTGCACCGCTTTTTTCGCCTCGCGGGTCATCGGCGCGTTCGAGGGCACCATCGCCAGGATCGTCGCGCTCGCCACCCTGATGCCGATCGTGGCCGGGATCGCCGGCAACTCCGGCAACCAGACCACCACGCTCATGATCCGGGCGATCGCGCTGGGGCAAGTCAGCCCGGCCAACACGAGGCGACTGGTGGCCAAGGAGCTCGCCATCAGCCTGCTCAACGGCATGGTCTGGGGCGGAGTGGCGGGGCTGTTCGCCTTCTGGCTGTACCGCAGCGTGCCGCTCGGCCTGGTGATGACCGGCGCGATGCTGCTCAACCTGGTGGTCGGGGCGCTGGTGGGGATGCTGGTGCCGTTGCTCATGCAGAAGCTCGGCCGCGACCCGGCGATCGGCTCGAGCGTGCTGCTCACGTTCACCACCGACAGCATGGGGTTCTTCATATTTCTGGGCCTGGCGACCGTCTTTCTGCTTTGAGGCGTCGGCCTCTCCCCGCCGCCGAACATGGCGGCGGCGATCTCCAGTAGCATCCCGGTGTGCGGCTCGGACGCTGCACCGAAGCGGACGCCGAAGCGCTCATGAAACCTGCCGCACTGCTCATCTGGGTCGCGATCGCGGCCGCCCTGCCGCCGAGCGCGCCTGCGCTTGCCGGCAGCGGTGAAATCACGCTGATCCACATCGGAGACCTGCACGGCCATCTGATTCCCCGGCCCGTCGCGCGGGAGGGCGGCAGCGGCCGGACGGAGGGCGGACTGGCTCGGATCTATACGAAAATTCGCGAGATCCGCGCCCGGGGAACGCCGACCGTTCTGGTGAACACCGGCGATACGGTGCAAGGTTCGGCGGAAGCGCTGTTCACTCGCGGGCAGGTCATCGTCGACGTGCTGAATCGTTTCGGGATCGACGCGTTCAATCCGGGCAATTGGGATTTCGTCTACGGCAGCCGGCGCTTCGTGGAAACGTTCGCCGGCAACGCGCCGGCGGCCAACTGGAACGCGATCGCGGCCAACCTGTACTACGTCACCCGGGAAGCGGACCCGCAGACTTTCTTTCCGGACCTGGGCGGCCGGCGCGTCCTGCCGCCTTATCTGGTCAGACAGTTCGGCGATCTCAAGGTCGGCATCCTCGGGCTGACCAGCGATCGCGGTCCGATGGTGGTGGGCAGGAACGTGACGAAAGGACTGGCATTCTCGCGGGGCGAGGCGGAACTGGGAGAGCTCATTCCGGTGCTGCGCAATGTCGAGAAGGTCGATCTGCTGGTCGTTGCTTCCGAACTGGGTCTGGCCGTCAATATCCGGATGGCGGATCAATTTCCGGGTATCGATGTGATCCTGTCCTCCGACATGCACGAGGAAACGCGCCGGCCCGTCGTGACGAAGACCGGCACGATCGTCGTGGAGGAGGGGCAGGACGGCACGATGCTCGGCGAGCTGAATCTGAAGATCGTCGACGGCAAACTGCGCGACTGGCGCTGGACCGCGCATGTGATCGACGACTCCATCGCGGAGGACGCCGGCATCGCACAGGCGGTGCGACGGGCACGCGAGAGCTTCGTGCGGGGGCCCGGCTTCCTGCCGCACGTGAACCCGTTCAACGGCGCGCGCCTGAATCGTCCCATCGATACCGTCGTGGGCTACACCAAGGTGCCGCTCTACCGCGGCAATTTCTCCGACAGCCAGATACCGGGCGTCGTCGAAGGCTCCTCGCACGACTTCCTAGCCGACGCCTTCCGGGCGGCTACCAAGGCCGACATCGGCGCGATGCGAGGATTCCGCTACGGCACGCAGGTTGCACCGGGGCCGATCCGGCTCGAGGATCTCTATCACTTCATCCCGATCGGGCCGCAGATCGGCGTGGTCAGGATCCAGGGCCGCTGGATCAAGCGCCAGCTCGAAAATTCCGTCGAAGGAACGCTCGACCCCAACCCTGCGTACTGGACCGGCGGCTGGGTGTTCGCGTACAGCGGCCTGACTTTCGATCTCGATCCCTACCGCGCGCCCGGCTTCCGTGCGACCAACATCCGCGTCAACGGCAAACCGCTCGATCCCGAAGCCGTCTATTCCTACGCGGGGTACTGGTACCCCGACGACCCCGAGGAGATCAACGGCTGCGAGTGCCCGAAGATCCCGGGCACGTTGATTCAGGTACAGACAGCGGACAGCGGCGAGATTCTCGACGCGACCGATGTCGTCGTGCGCTATCTCGAATCCCTGCCCGGCAAGACCGTGGACCCGCAGCTACACAGGATCCGGCTGTCGAAGCCGCTGCCCCGGCCGTTGTTCGGCTTCCCGGAAATCCAGCCGCTGCACGGCGCCAGGCCGAACTGACCGGCGGCGCGCGCATCCGGACGCGATTTCCCCTCGTAAATGGGTGTAAGTTAGTCACTGCAGTTCCGACCAAGACGCGTCTTCCCGGAGAAACCGCATGCTGATCCGCAAGCCGTCCGACATCGTCCCCTCCGAAATCACCCCACAGCCGGTCTATGCGCGCCGGCGCGAGTTCATGAAGTCCGCCGCGCTGCTCGGCCTCGCCGCGGGCCTGGGACCGCTCGCGCACGCGAATGCCTCGGCCGCGGCCGTGCTGGCGCCGCTGAAGAAGAGCCCGTTCTCGACCGCCGAACCCCAGACCCCGTTCGACAACGTGACGCACTACGGGAACTTCTACGAATTCGGCACCGACAAGGAGGATCCCGCCGACCATTCCGGCAGCCTGCGCGTGCGCCCGTGGGCCGTGCGCGTCGAGGGCGCGGTCAGGAAGCCCGGCACGTTCGACATCGAGACCCTGCTCAAGCTCGCGCCGCTCGAGGAGCGCATCTACCGCATGCGCTGCGTCGAGGGGTGGTCGATGGTCATTCCCTGGGTAGGCTACCCGTTCTCGGAACTCGTCAAGCGCGTCGAGCTGTCCGGCAACGCGAAGTACGTCGAGTTCACCACCTTGCTCGATCCGCAGCAGATGCCAGGCCAGAAGGTGCCGGTGCTGGACTGGCCCTATGTCGAGGGACTGCGCATGGACGAGGCGATGCATCCGCTGACGCTGCTCACGGTGGGACTCTACGGACAGCCGCTGCCCAGCCAGAACGGCGCGCCGGTGCGCATCGTGGTGCCGTGGAAGTACGGCTTCAAGAGCGCCAAATCGATCGTTCGCATCCGCTTCGTCGAGCAGCAGCCTCTGACCTCGTGGAACAAGGCGGTTCCCCGCGAATACGGCTTCTACTCCAACGTCAACCCGCACGTGGACCATCCGCGCTGGAGCCAGGCCAAGGAACGGCGCATCGGCGAGTTCCTCAAGCGCGAGACGCTGATGTTCAACGGTTATGCCGACCAGGTGGCGAGCCTCTACGCCGGCATGGACCTGCAGAAGTATTTCTGAGCGAGGATTTCACCACAGAGACACAGAGCCACAGAGAAAAACTAAATACGAGAACAAACCACCAAGGCACCACGGAAATTACGATCCGTTTCAGCCTTTCTTGGTGCCTTCGTGTCTTGGTGGTTAACCTGTTTTTGATTTTCTCTGTGCCTCTGTGTCTTGGTTGATAAGCACCATGTCCAGATTCCAGCCGAAGCCGGAACAGATCAAGTGGATGAAGGCGGTGCTGTTCGCGCTGTGCCTGACGCCTTTGCTCGTGCTCGTCTGGCGCGCCTTCAATGCGCGGCTCGGCGCGAACCCGATCGAGTTCGTGGAGCGCTCCACCGGCTGGTGGACGCTCGCGTTGCTGATGATCACGCTGTCGGTGACGCCGCTGCGGCGCTGGCTCGATGCGCCGTGGCTGCTGCGGCTGCGGCGCATGCTCGGCCTGTTCGCCTTCTTCTACGCCTGCATGCACTTCGGCACCTGGCTCATCATCGACCAGTTCTTCGACTGGCACGCGATCGTGAAGGACATCGCCAAGCGGCCGTACGTCACGGTGGGTTTCACCGCCTTCGTGCTGCTGATTCCGCTCGCGGCCACCTCCACCAACGCCATGGTGCGCCGGCTCGGCGCGGCGCGATGGCAGGCGCTGCACCGTTTCGTCTATCTCATCGCGGCGCTCGGCGTCACGCATTTCTGGTGGCTGGTGAAAAAGGACATTCGCGAGCCGCTTGCCTTTGCCGCCGTGCTCGCGGTCCTGCTCGGCGCGCGCGCGGTATACCTGTTGCGCAAGCGCTCGATGCCCGCAGCGCGCTCGCAGGCCGCCTGAGCTTTTCCCGGGTTGTCGTCTTTCGCGTCGCCGGTTAGAGTGCCTTGGCGGAGCGGGGCCTATGCGAATCGGCGTTCCGAAGGAGATCAAGGACCACGAATACCGGGTCGGGCTCTCGCCCGCGGGCGTGCATGCGCTCGTCGCGCGCGGCCATGAGGTCCTCATCGAGGCCGGCGCGGGCGCGGCCGTCGGTTTCGGCGACCCGCAGTATCAATCGGCCGGCGGCAGGATCGTCTCCAGCGCGGCCGAGGCCTTCTCCGCCGACATGGTGGTCAAGGTCAAGGAGCTGCAATCCGCCGAGTACGGCCTGGTGCGACGCGGGCAGATACTGTTTGCCTATCTGCATCTTGCGCCCGATCCCGCGTTGCTCGACGCGCTGCTCGCCGCCGACGTGAGCGGCGTCGCCTTCGAGACGGTCAGCGATTCCTCGGGCGCGCTGCCGCTGCTGGCGCCGATGTCGCGCATTGCCGGGCGGCTCTCCATCCAGTTCGGCGCGTGGGCGCTGCAGATGGCGAACGGCGGATCCGGCGTGCTGCTGGGCGGCGTGCCCGGCGTGCCGCCGGCGAAAGTGGTGGTGATCGGCCCGGGCGAGTCGGGCTCGAACGCGGCGCAGACGGCGGTGGGTATGGGCGCCGACGTTACCGTGCTGGGCACCAACATCGGCAAGCTTGCGCGGCTGGACCAGATTCATCGCGGGCGCGTGAAGACGGCCTATTCGGAACCGTTGGCAATCGCGGAACACGTCGCCGGCGCCGACCTGGTCGTGGGCGCGGTGTTGTTGCCCGGCAAGCTCGCGCCGAAGCTGATTTAGCGCGCGCTCTTGAGGCAAATGCGCCGCGGCTCGGTCCTGGTCGACATCTCGATCGACCAGGGCGGCATCGCGGAAACGTCGCGGCCGACGTCGCACTCGCAGCCGATCTACGTCGAGGAAGGCGTCATCCATTACTGCGTGCCCAACATGCCCGCGGCGGTCGCCCGTACCGCCACGCTCGCGCTCACCCAGGCCACTCACCCCTACGTGCTGGCGCTGGCCGATCGCGGGCTGGACGCCGTGGACGCCGACGCGGGCCTCGCCGCCGGTTTGCAGATCTTTGCCGGTCACGTCACGCACCGCGGTCTGGCGAAGGATCTGAACCGTCCATACGTTGCGTACAGCGAGCTTCGCTCTCGACAAAGATCGACCTGAGGGCATCGACCCGGTGCCGGGTTTGGTATGCGGTCGAACTTCGACGACCGCATGCGCGAGCCGCTGGTTCACTCTGATCGCCTACCGGGTCGGCTGCCAGTCGTTGATTGCAGCGCTTCCCAGGCCGCGCCGTCAGGCGGCCGGCCTTTCCGCCCGTGCGGCGAGATAGATGCCCGACAGCAGCAGGGCGAAACCGGCGAATTGCAGCGGCGCGAAGCGTTCGCCGAGCAGCAGCCAGGCGAGCGCCGCTGCACCGATCGGTTCGCCGAGGATGGACACCGCAACGAAGGTTGCGGACACCCGGCGCAGCGCCCAGTTGAGCGCGGTGTGGCCGAGGAGCTGCGGCCCTACGCCGAGGGCGAGGATGAGCGCCCAGGCAGTAGTCGTTGCATGCGGCGGGACGTGCGCAGCGACGCAGCCTAGCGTTAGCGCCGCTGCCGCGACCGCGTATGCGGTGAAGACGTAGGTCAGCAGCGCCACCCGTGCTCGCAGCGCGCGTCCCGCGAGCAGATAGCCCGAAACCGCAATCGCGCCGGCGAGCGCGAGAAGGTTGCCCGTGGTCGGCGACGTGCCCGACACGGCGCTGGAAGCGTCGGATGCGAAAATGAATGCGCTTCCCGCCAGGGTCAGCCCGATGCCGGCGAGCGTTCCCGCGCCCGGCCGCTCGCGCAACAGCAGACCGGACGCCACCGCCACCCACAGCGGATTGGTGGTGACGAGCGCGGTGCTGCTTGCCACCGAGGTGTACTCCAGCGACGCGATCCAGGTCCAGAAATGCAGCGCGAGCAGCAGCCCCGAGCCCGCGCACAGCAGGCGGTCTCGCCATGGCAGGCGCGCGAGCTCCGCGGCTGCGGATCGCAGCGCGATCGGCGCGAGCGCCAGCGCCGCGATCGACAGCCGCCCGGCCGCAATGAGCAGGGACGACGCGCCTTCGGCCTGCGCGTAGCGGATCAGGATCGAGGCGGTCGAGACGACCGCCACGCCGCCGAACAGGATCGCATGCGCAACGGCTGGGCTGCGGCTCAACGGCGGCTCACCGCAGCACGAAGGACGATCAGTGAACCTGATCCGGGGGAACGGGAAGCCCGGCGATCGAATAGACTTCGATGCCCTCTTCGCGCAGCTCGTCTACCTCGCCGTGCGAAGCCTGCCCGCGGATCGAACGCGAGGGCGCCTCCTTGTAATGGATCCTGCGCGCCTCTTCCGGGAAGCGCCTGCCGACGTCCTCGGTGCTCCTGATCAGCTGTTCGATGAGCTTGCGTCGCATCGTTTCCATCGCGTCGGCGTTGACGACGTCGTGCCGCGACTCCGGCTCGCTATCGTGCGCGCCGGTGTTGACATAGGGCGCGGAGGGTCGTCGTGCGACCGACGCCGAGCCGCAGACCGGGCAGGAAAGGCGTCCGTTTTCGGCCTGCGCCGCGAATTCTTCCGGCGAGGAAAACCAGCCCTCGAACCGGTGTGCGTTGTCGCAGGAGAGGTTGTAGACGACCATGCGGATCCAAATGATGTCGGCTAAATGCGCAATCTGGCGGCCGGAAACGGCACCAAAAGTGTAGCGGAAATCACGCCCTCTTTCGCTCGAACCTTCTCAGGGCAGCAGGCGCTCGCCGGCGAAAAGGTCCTCGACGCGTTCGCGGGCCCGGACCAGATGAATCGCGTCGCCGTCGATCATGACTTCGGCGGCACGCGGCCGGGTGTTGTAGTTCGAGCTCATGCTCATGCCGTAGGCGCCGGCGGACAGGACGGCCAGCAGGTCGCCCTCGCGGACCGCGAGCCGCCGTTCGTGCGCAAGGAAGTCGCCGCTTTCGCACACCGGTCCGACGACGTCGTAGACCGCGGCGGGCGCCGCCACGCGCGCGGCGGGAAGGATCTCGTGATAGGCCTCGTAGAGCGCCGGGCGCATGAGGTCGTTCATCGCCGCGTCCACCACGGCGAAATTCTTCGCCTCGCCGTGCTTGAGGTATTCGATCCGCGTCAACAGCACGCCGGCGTTGCCGACCAGCGAGCGGCCGGGTTCGAGCAGAATCCTCTGCGGCCGGTCGCCCACCGTTTCGAGCAGCGCCGAGACGTACACCTGCGGCGAGGGCGGCGCCTCATCGGCATAGCGGATGCCAAGGCCGCCGCCGAGATCCAGATGTTCGACGGCAATGCCCTCGCCGGCGAGCCGGTCCGCGAGGTGGAGGACTTTCTTCGCCGCGTCGACGAAGGGCGCCACCTCGATCAGCTGCGAGCCGATATGGCAGCCGATGCCGAGCACCCGCAGGTGCGGGGAGCGGTGCGCGCTGCGGTACAGCCGCAATGCGTCGCCGAATGCAACGCCGAACTTGTTCTCCTTGAGCCCGGTGGAAATGTAACGGTGCGTCTTCGGATCGACGTCGGGATTGACCCGCAGGCTGACCGGCGCGCGCCGGCCGCTCTCTCTCGCGATGCGCTCGATGCGGTACAGCTCCGATTCGGATTCGACGTTGAAGCAGAGCACCCCGGCGGACAACGCGAACCGGATTTCCTCCTCGCTCTTGCCCACGCCCGAGAACACGGTTCGTCCCGGTTCGCCGCCCGCAGCGATGACCCGCTTCAATTCCCCGCCGGAGACGATGTCGAAGCCGCTGCCGAGCTGCGCGAACAGGTTCAGGATCGCGAGGCTGGGATTCGCCTTGGCTGCATAGCAGATCAGGTGCGCACGCGCGGCGAACGCCCCGTCGTAGGCGAGAAAGGCATCGGCGAGAGCGGCGCGGGAGTAGACGTAGCACGGCGTGCCGAACTGCTCGGCGACGCGCGAGACCGGGACGCGCTCGGCGAACAGCGCGTCGCCCCGATATTCGAAGGGATTCACTTGTTGTTGGTCTTGTCGGCGCGGTCCTGCTTCTGGTCGCCGGGCAGGTAGAGCGGACCCTTCTGCCCGCAGGCCGCGAGCACGAGCAGCAACAGAAGGAGCAGGCAAAGACGGCGCATCGCAGGGCATCCCGAGGCGGCGCAGTGTAGCACAGCGCGCAACCGCGACTCGGTCCTGTCTTTTCCCAGTCACCGCATTTAGATGTCCAGGTACCACCGCCCTTTCTCGTTCAGATGCGCGCGGGCGGCCCGGTGATCCGGGAAGGCCCGCTCCACCACGCGCCAGAAGCGTCGCGAATGGTTCAGCTCGATCAGATGCGCCAGCTCGTGCACCACGACGTAGTCGATGGCCGTCTGCGGCGCCTGGATGAGCCGCCAGTTCAGCCGCACTTCGCGCTTGACGTTGCAGCTTCCCCATTGCGTGCGTGCGTTGGACAGGAAAAGCCGCGGCGGCTCGAGCGACAGTCGCTGCGCGTAATGTGCGACGCGCTCGACGAAGTGGCTCGTGGCGTGGCGTCGATACCACGAAACCACGGCTTCGCGCACCGCCGCTTCGCCGTGCGTGCCCGGCACCGTCACCCGCAGACGCTGCGGCGCGAGCAGGATCGCGGTTGTCGCGACAGAATCGTCTTCGACCTCCAGCGCGAGTTCGCGGCCGAGAAAAGGCAGGCTGACGCCGTTCGCCCAGCGCTGCGCGCGGCGCTGCCGCCGGGACCAGGTCTCCAGCTTGCGCAACACCCAGTCCGCAGCCTCACGCAGCGCACGATCGATCCGCGCCTGCGTACTGCGCCATGGCGCATGTACCGCGAGACCGTCCTCGTCGACGATGAAAACGACGGTGCGCCGCCGCTGGCTGCGCTTGAGTAGATAGGGAATATCGCGGTCGCCCAGCCGGATGGCCCGCGGCTCGGCCACGCTTTCGACCGGGAACAGATCCGCTATGAGTTGCGCGCGCTGCCCAGGCGCGCGACTTCCTGTTCGATCCAGTGTTCGACTCTTCCGTTGAGTTCGTCCGGCGCCAGCCCGTGCGGGTCGATCGCGGGGCCGACGCTGACCGTGATCGTACCAGGACGCTTTACGAACGCGTTGCGTCCCCACAGCGTGCCGGCGTTGTGCGCGACCGGCACCGCTCTTGCCCCCGTCTTGCAGGCGAGCCAGGCGCCGCCGACATGGTAGCGGCCTCGTGAGCCCGGCGCAGTGCGCGTGCCTTCCGGGAAGATCACGATCCACCAGCCGGCCGACAATCGCGCACGGCCTTGTTCCAGCATCTGCTTCAGCGCCCGCGCCCCGGAGCCGCGGTCGATCGCGATCGGGCTCATCATCGCCAGGCCCCAGCCGAAGAAGGGAACGCGCAGCAGGCTCTTTTTCAGCACCCAGACCTGCGGCGGGAAGATCACCTGGTAAGCCAGCGTTTCCCACGCCGACTGGTGCTTGGACAGGATGATCGCCGGTTCGCGCGGAAGGTTTTCGCGTCCGATGACCCGGAAGTCCATGCCGCACACGGCGCGGGCCAGCGCGATCACGAGATGCGACCAGACGGTGATGACGCGGTAGCGCGTACGCGGCGGAAGCGCAAAGGTCAGCAGCGAGATCACCGCGAAGACCACGGTGAGCGCGCTGCGCAGGATTTCGAAGACGGCGGAACGGAGCAGCGCCGCAGCCTTCATTGCACGATATGGCGCACGGCTTCGGACAGATCGGCGAACACCAGCGTGCCCGAAGGCAGCCCGCCGGCGGCTTGGGTCTTCCTGCCCTTGCCGGTCAGCACCAGAATCGGCTGCGCGCCCACCGTCTGCGCGGCCTGCAGGTCGCGCAGCGAATCGCCCACCGCGGGCACGTCCTTGAGCGGCACGTTGAAGCGCTGGGCGATGTCGAGAAGCATCCCCGCCTTGGGCTTGCGGCAGCCGCAATTGGAATCCGCGGCATGCGGGCAGTAGAACAGCGCATCGATGCGCCCGCCGGCCTGCGCGAGCGCGCGATACATCTTGTCGTTGATCGCGTTCAACGTGCCCATGTCCAGCAACCCGCGCCCGATGCCGGACTGGTTCGAGGCCACGACGACGCGGTAGCCGGCCTGGTTGAGCTTGGCGATCGCCTCCAGGCTGCCGGGAATGGGCTTCCACTCCTTGGGGTTCTTTATGAACTGATCGCTGTCGAAGTTGATGACTCCGTCGCGATCGAGGATGACCAGCTTCACCGGTTTCAGGCCGCCAGCTTGGAAATGTCGGCGACGCGGTTCATCAGTTGCTCGAGCTGCGCCAGCAGCGCGAGCCGGTTGCCGCGGGTGAGCGGGTCTTCGGTCATCACCATGACTTCGTCGAAGAAGGTGTCGACTTCGCCCCGTACCCCGGCGAGCAGCTTGAGCGCGTCGGTGTATCCCTCGTTCTCGACCAGCGAGTTTACCTTCGGCAGCAGCGCGTTGACCGCGCTGAACAGCTTCTTCTCCGCCGGCTCCTGCAGCAGGGCCATGTCCGGCGGCGGGCGCACGCCGTCGGCCTTTTTCAGGATGTTCCGGATGCGCTTGTTCGCGGCCGCCAGGCTCTCGGCTTCCGGCAGGCGGCGGAACGCGCGCACCGCCTCCAGGCGCGGCAGCACGAGATCGATGCGGGCGGGGGACTGGCTCACGACCGCCTCGACCTCGTCGATCGCGAAGCCCCGCTCGCGCAGATAGCCGCGCAGGCGCTCGAGCATGAATGCATGCACGTCGGCGGTGACGCTGTCGCCGACCGCCTCGCGCGGAAAATGGCTGCGCGCCAATTCCAGCAATTGCAGAAGGTCCAGCGGAAGCTGTTTCTCGGCGAGGATGCGCAGCGCGCCGAGCGCATGGCGGCGCAGGGCGAAGGGGTCCTTCTCCCCGGTGGGCGCCAGCCCGATGCCGAAGATGCCGACCAGCGCGTCGAGCTTGTCGGCCAGGGCCACCGAGGCGGCCACGTTGTGTTCCGGCAGGACATCGTTGGCAAAGCGCGGACGGTAGTGCTGCTCGATCGCGTCGGCGATGTCGCCCGGCTCGCCGTCGTGCAGCGCGTAATAGCGGCCCATCACGCCCTGCAGCTCGGGAAACTCGCCGACCATGCCGGTGACCAGATCGGCCTTGGCGAGCCAGGCCGCGCGCTCCGCGGCCGCCGGATCGGCGCCCAGCTTGCCGGCGACGAACCCGGCGAGCTTGCGGATGCGCTGCACCCGATCGAGCTGACTGCCGAGCCTGTTGTGGTAGACCACGTCGGCGAGCCGCCGCACGCGCGACTCGAGTTTGTGCCTGCGATCGGTGTCGTAGAAGAAGCGCGCGTCCGCGAGCCGCGGTCGCACCACGCGGCGGTTGCCATCGACGATGTTCGCAGCGTCGGCGAGCTCCATGTTGCTCACCACCAGGAAGCGCTCGGTGAGCTTGCCTTTGGCGTCGAACAGCGGGAAATATTTCTGGTTGGTGCGCATGGTCAGGATCAGGCACTCCTGCGGCACCGCGAGGTACTCGCGCTCGAAGCTCGCCACGTACACCGCCGGCCATTCGACCAGCGCGGCGACCTCGTCGAGCAGAACCTCGTAGTCGCCGAGCGAGCAGGACAGTTCCGCGGCCTTCTTCCTGAGCTGCGCGTCGATCGATTCGCGGCGCGCCTCGAAGCTCGCGATCACCCTGCCCTCTTCCCTGAGCCGGGTTTCGTATTCGCCCGCCTGTCCGAGCGCGATGTCGCGCGCGCCGAGGAAGCGATGGCCGTGCGTGGTCCTGCCGGCGTCCAGGCCGAGCGCGGTGACCGGCACGATTTCCTTGCCGTGCAGCGCGACCAGGCCGTGCACCGGGCGCACGAAGCGCACGGTGGTCGTCGCGTCGTCGAGCTGGTAGCTCATCACCCTCGGAATCGGAAGTCTGGCGATCGCGTCTTCGATCGCGCTCTGCAGGCCGTCCCGGAGCGCGACGCCGGGAAGCGTCCGGCGCAGGTACACGTACTCGGCACCGCCCTCTGCCCTGCGCTCGAGCGCGTCGAGCGAACCGCTCTCCTTTTCGAGCCGCTTGAGCAGGGCAGTGCTGGGCTTGCCGGCGTTGTATGCCACGCTGACCGGCATCAGCCGCGTGGCTTCCGTGCGGTCCGCGGCCTTGGCCCTCACCTCCGGGATCAGCACGCCGAGCCGGCGCGGCGTGGCGAAGACCTGCATGCCTGGATCGCGAGTCTTGAGCTGCGCTCGAACCAGACCGTTGAGGATTCCCTCGGCAAATGCCAGGCCGAGGCTCTTGAGCGCCTTCGGCGGCAGCTCCTCGGTGAAGAGCTCGACGAGCAGCGGCGCGTTCATGGTCCGGCTTGTACTGCGCTTCCCGCGCGCGATTGCCGGATCGCCAGCACCTCGGGCAGTTCTTCCGCCGGCACGAAGGCCCTGACCGCCTCGTCGCTCGCCCGCTCGAAGCCGCGCGCCTTGCGCGAGGCGTAATAGGCCTGCGCGGCGAGCCTCGCCAGCGCGCGCACCCGCGCGATGTAGGCGGCGCGTTCGGTCACCGAAATGGCGCCGCGGGCGTCGAGCAGGTT
>Ga0070741_10004107_pt1 | contig 34520 bp, 40 predicted proteins | sample Coa_R1_4_FD_66440 | JGI IMG/M metagenome (GOLD analysis project Ga0070741, IMG submission 66440) | Surface soil microbial communities from Centralia Pennsylvania, which are recovering from an underground coalmine fire - Coalmine... | ecosystem: Environmental > Terrestrial > Soil > Unclassified ... | reverse complement strand
TTCCAGCCCGCCTTCGGCCTTGTCCTGCGACCGGAGATCGCGGCGATCTCGATGTCAGGCTCGAGCGTGATCGTCGCTGTCAACGCGCTTCTTCTCAAGCGTCTGAGATTGCCGCACACTCAGCCGGCCGCCGACGCTGAGGGCCCTACGGCCTCTAAGCCTGCGCCCGCGCCAATTGCGGCCGCCTGACTCCTCGCGTCGTTGCATTGAACCTTCTAATGGGAGCTCCGAACGAGCCATCAGCACCCTCTGGAGGTCCGATATAATCGGGATCTACCGATGATTGCTACCCAGACTCGCCTGCGCCCTGCTGTGGCCCTCTTCCGCTCCTTGGCGGACCCGACAAGACTGTCTATCGTCCGCCGCCTGGCCGACGGCGAGGCCAGGGTTGTCGACCTCGTCAATGAACTCGAACTTCCCCAGTCGACAGTCTCCACTCATTTGGCCTGCCTCCGTGACTGCGCCTTGGTAAATGGTCGAGTGCAGGGGCGGCAGGTCTTCTACTCCCTGACGCGTCCCGAGCTCCTCGAGCTCTTGACGGCTGCCGAGGGCCTGCTCGAGGCAACCGGTGAGCGGGTCGCATTGTGTCCGCGTTATGGAGATCCGGCGTGAGCGTCGCCGTACAACCCTCAGCAACCGTAAATCGCGATGCGGGCTGGCTTCGCGCAGCTAAGTGGGCTCGCTGGCTCGCTTGGGCCAGCCTCGCATGGATGACGGTTGAAGGCGCGGTAGGCCTCACCGCAGGCATCAGCGCTGGGTCGATTGCTCTGATCGGCTGGGCCCTTTCTTCAGTGGTGGAAGGTTTGGCCAGCGTCATTGTCATCTGGCGGTTCACCGGAGCCCGCACGCTCTCTGAGACGTCTGAAGGCCGCGCGCAGAAGGCGGTCGCCATCAGCTTCTTTCTCTTGGCCCCTTACGTGGCATACGGGTCCGTTCGTGACCTGATCACTCAGCATCATGCGGAATCCACCCTGCTTGGAATCGGGCTCACGATCAGCAGCATCCTGCTGATGCCAGCTCTCGGAATTGCCAAACAGCGCCTCGGCGCTCGCCTCGATTCTGGCGCCACTGCTGGCGAGGGCATGCAAAACCTGCTTTGTGCGTACCTCGCGACGGCCGTATTGGCCGGATTGGTCGCAAACAGCCTCTGGGGCTGGTGGTGGCTCGATCCCCTCGCTGGCTTGGCAGTTGCCGCAGTAGCAATCAAGGAAGGTCGAGCCGCCTGGCGCGGTGAGAACTGCAGCTGTGCAGCAGTGCCCGGGTTGTCAGCTGAGAAAGCATGCGGATGCGGTCCTGGCTGCACCGACGCCTGCTGTGTGGGCGAAGTAAAGTCGGCGACCTGAAGGGGCCTGGTCCAACCAGTACCCTGATCGACCGGTGAGGACAACCTGATGGCCGAGCATCATCACGGGCTTTCGGGCACAGCGCTAAAGCAGGCCTTCCTGCTGACGACTCTCATTCTTGCAGTCGAAGTCGCGGCCGGGTTTGCCTCGCATTCGCTAGCCCTTCTGTCCGACGCGGGGCACATTCTCACCGATGTCGTCGCCCTCGGGCTGGCTTGGTTCGCGGTCGAGCAATCGAAACGGCCGGCGGATGCACGGCGTACCTATGGCTATCACCGGGTCGGCATTCTCGCGGCGATGGTAAACGGCGCCACTCTGATCGTGATTGTTATTTTCATCGCGATCGAAGCTGCCCGCAGGTTTGCCAACCCACAGCCGGTGCAGGGCGGATTCGTGATCGTTGCGGCTCTCCTCGCGATCGGAGTGAACGCTTTCATCGCGATGAGACTGCGAGGGGGCGGCGACAACCTCAACATCCGCGCGGCGATGCTGCACGTCATAGGAGACATTGGCGCCTCGATCGGCGTCATCGTCTCCGGAGTCATCATCCTGCTGACCGGGTGGTACTACGCTGACCCATTGGTCTCCGTTGGTATCGCTGTCCTAATCGCGTGGGGTGCATTGAGGATTGTTCGCGAGACCGCCAACGTTCTGCTCGAGGGCGCGCCGCATGGTGTAGACCTTGCGAAGGTGCGGGCAACGATTCTTGAGGCGGAGGGGATCGCTTCCGTCCACGACCTTCATGTTTGGTCCCTCGACAGCGAGCAGTTGGCGCTTAGCTGTCACGTTGTCGTCCCTGAAGACCTTTACACGGCGGACGGCGAACACCTGGTACGGCGGCTCGAGCAACAGCTTTGTGAACGCTTTGAGATCGGCCATACGACACTCCAGGTCGAAGCTTGCCACCCCTGCAATCCGGCGATGGGCCACGGTGTTGGCGAGCACAACCATCCTCATCCCGACGGAGGAAAGAGCTCAAGCCACAGTCACCCGCACGAGGACTGACTGTGCCCCACGCCCTGGCAAGCGCACTGTCTTTCGCCGTTATCCCGGCCGGCGTCGCTCTCATCGGCGCGGCGATCGCTGCCTTCAAGACCCCGAGTCCCCGCATCCGCACGTATGTCGAGCACTTTGCGGCGGGCATCGTCGCGGCCGTCGCGGCGGCCGAACTACTGCCGGCAGCCCTCAAGGGTCGGTCAGCGATTGCGATCGCGATCGGCTTTGGCTTGGGCACTGTAGCCATGCTCCTTATCGCTCATTTCAGCGAGGGCGTAAAAGGTGGGGAAGAGGCGCCACTCAGTCCGGCACTTCCGGGCAGGGCGGGCGACGTCCTCGCCAAGGGCAGCGCGGTGGGCATGGTGGCCCCGGTCGCGGTCGATGTCCTGATCGACGGTTTCCTGCTTGGCCTGGCCTTCGTCGCCGGTCAGAAAGCTGGCGCGCTGCTCGCCGTCGGATTCGCACTCGAGATGCTGTCGCTTGGCCTAGCCACATGCGCGACTTGTCGCCGTTACGGCTGGTCGGTGGTCCGCACGTTGGGCTCTGTTGTAGGCATTGGAGCCTGCTTCATCGTTGGCGCGGGAATTGCGGCTGGTTTGCTCGGCGGTCTATCCGGTCCGTGGTTGGCCGGCGTCATCGCGTTCGGGCTCGCCGCTCTCCTGTACTTAGTGACAGAAGAGTTGCTGGTTGAGGCTCATGAAGTGAAAGAAACACATCCGGCGACTGCGATGTTCTTCGTCGGCTTCCTGACTCTCATCATCATCGACGTCATCAGTTGAGCGGCGACCGGGTCGCAAGCCAACGAAGTTTTGGAGGCGAGCAAAGCGGAGAGCGACTGAAGTCGCTGTAGGGCAGCTGGGCGTACTCAGGGCAGGCGCGCGGGGCGAATGGAGAGTGAGGGCAGGGTTGAATGAATGAGATAACGGCATTTGGCGTCCTGGCGCTGACTTTCATGATGGCGATGTATTCGCTCGAGGGGCGCCATCGGCGCTTCACATTGGCCTTCGCATTCGGTTGTTTGTTGTCCAGTGCATACGGCTTCCTGATTGGCGCCTGGCCCTTTGGAGTCGTCGAGGTCATCTGGTGTGCGTTTGCGCTGCGGAAGTTTCAACGGCGACGCGATCAACCACGCCCCAACTGAGCGTTAAGACAAGGCTCGAGCTACCCGCGGCATCGTTTCGCGCATCCGGACAGCGACGACGATTCCCGATAACCCCGTCAGGCAAGCGACCGTGATGATCGCGGCGGGAAACCCTGCGGCGTCTGCGATGACTCCGGCAACGATCGCGCCGACGGCGTAGCCGCTATCGCGCCAGAACCGGTAGATGCCAACTGAGGTGGCTCTCTCAGGGGTCCGGGCGGCGTCGCTTACAACCGCGAGCAACGTTGGATAGACGAGTGCCGTGCCGATGCCCAGCACGACGCTCTCTGCAACCCACCAGATGAAACCGGGCAGGATTACGAATCCGCCAATCGCGATCGACTGGAGCGTCATTCCCACAACGATCAGGGGCTTGCGACCGACCTGGTCGCTGATCCAGCCGGTGACCAGCTGGCCGGCTCCCCAGATCAAGGGGTAGGTTGAGGCAAGCAGCGCGATCTCGCGAAGCCCAAGTCCATGGGCTGCAAAGAACAGCGGCAACAACGCCCAGGCCATCCCGTCGTTGAGATTGTTCACCAGTCCGGCCTGGCAGGCGCTCGACATCGTGCGGTCACGGAAGCTGACATCGGCTGCGAGTTTGCCCAGCGAGTCGGTCCGCACCGCAGCTCCAGACTCGAGCTTCACATGCCCCGAGGTGTCGTGCGCAAGCAGCGACAGCATCAGACCACATACAGCAAGGCCCTCCGCCAGCAAGTAGGGACCGGGTCGGATGCCGTAATTCGCAGCGACGAATCCAGCAGCCGCAGCTGCAGCCGATACCGCCAGGTAACCGGAGGCCTCGTTTAGACCGAGCGCAAGCCCGCGGCGCCGGGGTCCTACGAGGTCGATCTTCATGTTGACCGTGGTTGACCAGGCGAGGCCCTGATTGAAGCCGAGCAGCACGTTTGCAAACACGACCCAGCCCCAGGAGGGCGCGAGGATGATCAGCAGAGGCACGGGCAAAGCCGCCATCCAACCCACGAGCAGTACCGTCCGCCGGCCGAAGCGGTCGGCGAGTCCGCCGGCGATGACGTTGCTCGCGGCCTTGACCAAGCCGAAGCTGATCAGGAAGGAAAGGATCGCGGCGCTGCTGGCGAGGTGGAAGTCGTGCTCGGCGAGCGGTGTCAGCGTCGAGCGCTCGACTCCAACCACGCCTCCGACGAACGCGTTGATCGCCACCAGGAGCGTGAACTGTTGCCAGTTCGCACGTAGGCCGAACCGGATCGCCCGCGATGCCTTCATGCGCCGGCCGGCCTCAGGCGACGGCGCAGTGGTTGGCTCCCGCCTCCAGCTCGCTGGGATCGCTCGGAAATTCTCCGCGCTCGTTGAGCTCGACGATGCGCGAATGGTTGGGCGGATTTGGAGGGATCCGCGCCAAAACGGCCTGCACGAATGCCGCTTCCTCGAGCCGCGCGAGCGCCACGGTATCCCGGATTGTCCCAACCGTCGTCCCCAACATCCGGCCATCGAACGGTATTGCCTCCGAGACGTGGCCGGGAAACACCTGAGTCGCTTCGGGCAGCTGGAGGAGACGGCTGACCGACATATGAAGGAGACGCGCGCGCGACGCCCGCTCCTGGCGGGTACCTCTCTCGAGGTCGGGCCTGCCGACGCTGTTGAGAAACAATGTGTCACCAGTGAACGCGGCGGTGTTGTCAAGCAGGTAGGTGGTGCTCTCGTCCGTATGGCCCGGGGTGCGCATAGAAACCAGAGCCGTCGAGCCGAAGGCGATCCGATCGCCGTCGGCCACAGCTCGGAAGGGATGCTGAACGCGGTCCTGTGCCGGCAGCACGAGCTGGGCGCCCTCAACCTGGGCCAGCCGCCTCGACCGCGATAGATGGTCGGCGTGGATGTGGGTGTCGGCCACTGCCACCAGCCGCCAGCCGCGCTCACTGATAAGTCGGACGTAGACCTCTGGATCGACCGACACGTCGATGACGATCGCCTCGGACTGAGATTCCACGATGTAGGAGAGGCATCCCTTTCCAGTCCTTCTGACCTGGATGACTTGGCAGTCGGAGATCGTTGTTTGGGCGGTGTTCCAGGCGAGGGACCAAGAACGCATGCCGCCGTCGAGCGTCAGTGCTTCGACGCCATTCGCTCTTAGCAGGCGTGTGGCGATTGCTGCGGTCCGGCCAACTCCACAGACGGTGACGACGGGTCCCGGAGGCAGGTTCAACTCCGCCAGAGGTCCGAGCCGACCGGATTGGAGATCACCGTACGCGTCCACTTGGATCGCGCCAGGAATCTCCCAATCAACATCCGAGGGCGGCCGGACGTCGAGAACAGTGACCGACCGGCCGGCAGCGAGAAGCTCCTGGAGCTCGGCGACGGAGATGAAGTCAGCTGTCATGTCACGCCTCGTCCAGGAGTCTCGCCGAGGTCTCGTTCGTATCAGGCGAAGGCGACAGACTTTGCACCGGCGACGATCTCTTCCACTATCTTGGCGGCCCCGACGATGCTCACGCCGTCTGCCAGCTGCTCTGGCGTGATGCCTCGTGGTTTGGCACAGGCGCCGCAGAGCCACACCTTGCCCTGATTGGCGATGAACTCAGTCATGAGATCGTGGAGCTTCGGCAGCCCGTTCGCCTCGACGCCCTCGCTGCCGCCCTTGCACCCCAGGCGAACCGCTTCGATCGTGCAGAGGACGACCGCCTCCTGTCCCGCCGTGGCCGCGATGTTGGCGGCAATGAAGGGCAGCGTTGCCCGCTCCGGCTCTTCACGGCCCCAGGTGCAGTTGAAGATCAGCTTCTCGTTCATTTCTGTCTCTCCACAGTGATGGTGAGGCGCCCGTCGTCGTGCGCCTCGGTGGACGTGATCCGCTGCCCGAGCAGCCTTGCCAGAGAGGGCAGATCCTCTTTGGCGGCCGGATCGCTGACGACGACCTCCAGCGATTCGCCTATCGAGACCTTGGCGATCTGGCGTCGGAACTCCTGAGCCAGGCCATCCGCGCAGCCCATGTCGCCGGCGTCGAAGACCTGCGTCGGGCCCGCGGCGACACCGGGCTCCGCTAGGAATCCGGAACAGAGGAGATCGATCCGCTCGATGCCCTGAGGCCCGAGGTCGAGGTAAACAACCTGCTCGATTACCTGGCGCGAGCCCTCGCGCACGACGTTGAACCGCCAGCTGATGCGGTGCCGCGTTCCGACCTCGTCCTCGGTTGAGGCCGCGAGGTCGAAGACCGAAGCAGACCCGAACCAGCTGCTGATGCGGGCAACGATCGCGTCTCTGCCGTCGTACTCCTCCAGCCCGTGCGGAAGCAGGAACCGAGCGTGAGCGTCACTCGTCAAGGAGCCAGCCAGACGCTCGAAGTCGCGCGCGGCCAGCAGCTCCAGGAACTTGTGCACAGGTGCCGGCTCAGCTGTCGACGTTACGTCTGCCTCGGCTGTCGGAACGCGCCTCTGCTCGATCATCTCAATCACCTCCGGTAGTCCGCTGGTCGGCATTGTCGGACCCACTTCTCAAATTGTCAAGAGATCAATTGAATTCTTGACAGTAAGCCGCCGAATGGCGATACTGGACAGCCAATGACAGAGCGAGCTGTGAAGATCGAGCTCTTCGACCAATTCGCCCGGGTGGCGCAGGCCGCCGCCAGCGGACGCCGGGTAGAGATCGTCGACGTGCTGGCCAACGGCGAGCGGAGCGTTGAGGAGCTGTCGCGGCAGGTCGCAATGTCGGTCGCCAACACCAGCCGCCACCTCCAGGTCCTGAAGGAGGCCGGCCTTGTGGCCGCTACCAGGGACGGAACCCGCGTTCGCTATCGGTTGGCCTCGCCGGCCGTCTACCGGTTCTGGGTGGCATTGCGCTCGCTCGCGGCCGAAAGGTTACCCGGCGTGCAGGGCCTGGTCGAGGCGTACCTGGGTTCGCGGGAAGGCCTCGAAGCGATCAGCGGCGACGAGCTTCGGGCCCGACTCAAGTCCGGCGAACCGTTGGTTGTGGTCGATGTCCGACCGGCCGAGGAGTATCAAGCAGCGCACGTTGCCGGCGCGGTCTCGATTCCGCTTGCGGAGTTGGAGCAAAGGTTGCGGGAGTTGCCACGCGAGCGTGAGGTCGTGGCTTATTGCCGCGGTCCGTACTGCGCTTTCGCACCGGAGGCAGTGCGCACCCTCCGGGAGCACGGTTACTCCGCCCGATACCTCACCGATGGGCTGTCCGAATGGGCCGCCGCTGGGAATGGTGTCGAGTCGGACGGAGTCAGCAGTTCGATTGCGGACCGATGAATCGAGCCGACCTTTCGGCGGATGAGCAGACCGCCATCCTCGCCGATCGATATTCGCAAAGGGCTGACGCCTACGACCAGCTCTGGAGCCCTGTCATCCGTCCGCCGGGCGAGCTTCTCATCAGCCAGTTATCGCTAAGCGCCGCGAAGCACATCATCGATGTGGGCACCGGGGCCGGCGCACTGCTGCCGGCCATTCGGCGAGCGGCTCCAAACGCGACAATTCTCGGAGTCGATCGTTCGGACGGCATGCTGCGCCTAGCAAAGCAAAAGCACTCGGGTTCGCTTGCCTTGATGGATGTGCAGAACCTGGCGCTTGGCGCCAACCGATTCGATGCTGCGGTGGTCGCTTTCGTCTTGTTTCATGTGCCGAGTCCCGAACGATGTCTTAGCGAGGTGAACCGCGTTCTAAAGCCGACCGGCACGGTGGGGACCGTCACCTGGGGCGCTGAACGGGTGCCGATGGCGAATGCCGTCTGGGACGAAGAGCTGGAAGCAGCGGGCGCCCACATCCTCGAGCTGCCGGCGACAGATAACCGTGCCTGCTGCGACAACGCGGACAAGGTGACATCGCTCTTGGAGCAGGCCGGCTTCGGCGTTACTCGAGTGTGGTCGGAATCGATCGAGTATCGATGGCGGCCTGAAGACTATTTCGAACACCAGACGCGCAGCACCTCGCGACTGCGGCTTCTGTCGCTGGACGAGGGCGATCGTGAGGCGTGCCTTGGCCGAATTCGCGAACGGCTGGCCGGCGCACGTGACGAGCAGTACGTCTACAGCGGCGAGGTCGTAATGGCAATTGCCCAAAAGCCGCCGGTAGCGGGCACATATTAGGAGAGGACGATGGCTGACATTCTCAACGTGGTCGATCTGGACGAGCTTCGCCACCAGGTTCGCGAGAAATATCGGGAAGTGGCCGCTGATCCCGGTGGCATCCAGCACGTCCATCATTTCCACACCGGGCGCGCGCACGCGGTTCGGCTGGGCTACCCACCATTTCCCTTGAGCGACCTGCCCGAAGAGGCATGCGAGGCGTTTGCGGGCATGGGCAATCCGTTCTATTGGGGCGGCCCCAAACCTGGCGAGAAGGTTGTCGATCTTGGATCCGGGGGCGGCATGGACTCTCTTCTTGCGGCGCTCTGGGTGGGCAGCGAAGGACGCGTGATCGGAGTCGATATGACTCCAGAGATGCTCGAGCGCAGCCGTTCGATCGCAAGGACGATGGGGTTGAAGAACGTCGAATTCCGCGAGGGGCTGATCGAGGATCTCCCGGTCGAAGATGGATGGGCTGACGTCGTCATCTCCAACGGGGTGATCAATCTCTGCCCAGACAAGCTGGGCGTTTACCGAGAGATCTTTCGAGTGCTGAAGCCGGGCGGCCGCATGACAGTGGCTGATATCTGCCTTGAACGCCCAGTTCCTGAGGAAGCTCTACGGGATATCGATCTCTGGACTGGTTGAATCGCCGGCGCCCTGCCGTGTGCAGGGTGGGAGACGGTAATCACCGGCGCGGGCCTTCTCGACGTCGAGCTGGCGAATCCGGTCGACGCCTTCGCGGGTGCAAGCGGAGAGGCAAGCGCGCGGGAGTTTGGAACTTTGGGTTACTCAATTCGAGCCCGCAAAGCGGTTGACTAGGGTGCCCAGAACCGAGTGAGCGACTGTTCCACGCCGAAGGGCTATCGGCAGATTTTCAACGAGAAGATGCGGCCGGAGAGGCGAGGCGCCACCGGCGAAAGGGCCTCGATCGGACTTCTAAACGAATCGTTGACTCATCAAGGCCCGAGGCGTTGGGGGGAAGACCCTCCTTGAGGTGGCGGGGCATCGGAGCTGTCGAGATCGATCTGCTCAAGGCCGGCGTCAGCAGAACGGTAAACGTTGAGCTCACTCCTACCTACGAAACCGCTGCCAGCGAACTCCTTGGGCCCTTTTTGTGTTCGCCGGAATACTCAAGATCGCATACGACCTAGGCCTGTATGCCGCGTTCGCGCGACGTCCCGCCGAGGCGAAGCCGCGACACTAGGTAAGCGCCCTCCGATCAGTCGTGCGGACGGTGGTCATGACCGGAGTGCGAATCGTCGTGATGGTGATCGCCGTCACCGTTGTCGTCTTCCGAATCGAGGGGAGTGCCCACTACTGCGTGGTGGTGTTTGGCCGTCCCGGGGTCCATGTGGATGTCGAGTCGAGCGGCCGGCACCTCGTGGCAAACCGCGTCCTCAACCCGCATGGCGAGAGCATGCGCATCTTCGAGTGTCGACTTCGGATTGCTGGCGACATGCATCACAGCGACCAACTCGCGCCCAACCCAGCGGACCCGCACATCGTGAACTTCGAGGACCCCATTGACTGACTTGGCGGCATTCGTGATCTCGTCAACGATGGTGGGATCGACAGCGTCCATCATCCGGTAATAAAGCTGTTTGACAGTCCCCGCCAGGACATAAACGATGGCGAAGGTAATCAATATGCCAACAATCGGGTCGGCGAGCCTGAGGCCGAGCCCGGCGAGCCCGATTCCGACGAAGGCGCCGGCTGAGACCAAAGCGTCGATCCGTGAGTGGATGCCATCTGCTTTCAAGGATTCGGACCCGATGCCGCGGCCCACCCTCACCTTATATTCGGAAACTCCCAGGTTGGCGACCACGCCGACGAGAGCTGCGCCAAGGCTCAGCGTGATGTTGGAGTAGGTAGTGGGGTAGATGAGCTTGGCTACCGATTCCGCGGCAGCAACGGCCGCCGTGACGATGATCACGACGATGATGAGCAGCGTCGCCACGTCCTCGAAGCGGCCGTAGCCTGACGAGAATCGCCTGGTGGCCGGCCGTCGAACGAGCGCGAACGTGAAGAGGAGGATGAAGCTGGTGAGGACATCGCCAGAGTTATGGAGCCCGTCAGCCAGGACACTCGCGGATCCGCTGAAGACCGAAGACGTGATCTCTGCGAGGGCGGCGAGGCCAAGCGCCACGGCGCTGACGATTACGGCTCTGACCGCGTCCTTGTTGCCGTAATGCGCTGAGGAGTGGTGGTGACCGGCGCTCACCGGGCACATTCAACCACGGAGCGCGTTGAACGTCGCCGCCTAGGCGTGCCGAACTTCGCTATATGAGAATGAGTCGCAGATTCTCAGGCCGCAGCAGCTGACAGGGTCGCTGGCGCGGCGCCGCCAACGCCTTCTAGCAAGCTGGACCTGAGTCCTCGACTTTCTCGAGGATATGAACGGGCAACATCAGACCGAGGTCCCGATGAAGGTCATCAAAATACTTGAAGCGTCAGGGCTGGAAGCCACAATCGGCGTCGTGCCTATGGCCTCGACGCCTCGAGTGCTCGATAGACAACAGTTGCTACGTCGTCAGCTTGCCTCCGTGCGTCGAATGCGAGCACGCTAGCCGGCGCGCCAGCGAAGGTTGCGACGTGATGCGCTTGCGTGCCTGGGGCTGGGTTTTGAGGCTGGTCTCGACGCGTTGCCGTATCACAGCCGTATCACGCATTCCCGGCACCGGACGGCTCTAAGGGGTCACCAGAGGACACCAGCCTGGTCGATTTCGTATTCGCGAGGACGACGCGGGAGTCTGCCGGACGCCAGAGGACACAGGACCGACACGGTTCGGGACCGTGAGGCCCCGGGTTCAAATCCCGGGCCCCCGACCAATTTTTGAATACGATCCCGGCGTCACGGCCCATCCAGCGATGCCGATGGATCACAGCTGGATCACAATTTCCTGGAGGCCATGCTCGTATTTTGCAGGCATGACCATCAAGACGTTTGCCGAGCTAGCGACTCCGGACGAGCGCTCGCAGCGCTTCTCCTCCCGCGGCTTCAGCCCCAGCTATTTGTTAACCCCTGACTCCGCGGCGGCGCATATCCAACGAACGGTTGACGTAACGCTCGACGCAGCGGTCCCGGCGACGATGAGGGATTCCTATCGCCGTGTCTGCTCGACGCACGTGTACGGGCTATTCGACTACGAGCTCTTCACCGTCGCCGGGGACCTTGCGCTACTTACCCTGCAACAGGCCTTCGCGGAACGGCTCATCAGCCACTACGGCGGTGTAATCCCGATCGTCGACCAGGCAGGCACGGAGAGGCCGATCACCGCGCCAATCTACGAAGCAGTCCATGCTGCCTTCTTCGAAAAGGACGGAAGCCATCGCAAGGGTGACTGGTACATCAGGTCGCTGAAAGAGCCAGGGGAGAGGGCGCCGTTCCGGGGGGCTCTTAGCCAGTTCTTCGGCTGGGCGCGTATGGAGGGGCTACTGGCGGGCCAACGCTCCAAGCTCTACGACCGAATTCTGGTCAGGATGCGGAACCGGGCTGCTCACCCCATCTCGTACAAGCTGTCGATGCCGACCGATTCGGCACTGACAATCCGCGATATCGGAGAATTCATCAATCGCTTGTGGGGTGCGAGGACGCCAGGCGGCCGCATATTTCCGGAACCGGTCAGGCGCGAGATGTTGGTACTGGGCTGGGCAACGGACGGCAACTCCTTCATGCAGCAGCGTCCTGATCAACTGATCGCCGACGACACGCATCGTGACTGGACATATCTCATCGTCCAGGCGGCGCCGGGCGACGAGCTTGTTGCCTTTGACGCCGACTTGGAAACTCTTCGCTTCTCAGCCCACTGGCTCTGGGGACCAGGAACCTATGACGCTGCAGTCGAATGGCTTGGTTCTGCGGTTCAGGAGGAAGATGAAATCGATCACCTCGATCGGTGGTTCGTTGTTCGAGTAAACGCGGGCTCCGTCGACCCGCCACGGAATCCCGATCAGTTCGCGGGTCTACCGACTGGGCAGCGCGATGGCGACTGGGCTTTGATCCGCGCGGATTATCCGCTCGACGCGTTCAATCACGCGCGCTCGCTGCAGACGACAGGTACCGAGTGCTCAACGCTGGGAGGGTGTGAACGATGTTGGGTAGAAACCGAAACGATCGGGACGTGGGACGCGATCAACAGACGTCTAGGTGCACTTAAGATCAATCTGCGAGCGCGGCCGCCGATCAATGTGCGTGTGGGCTATGCGCACTCCCGGTGGGAGGTTTGGTCTGCCATCTGATCTACTGGGTTGGAGCATCAGCTCGCCGACTCGAGCTGCTTGCCGGCCGGCGTGGCCGCGCTGAAATCGCAGCCTCGAATCGATGTCGTTGAAGCCACTTTCGGGCCGCCGGTTCGGTAAAGCCTCGCTCCCGCATAAGGTCGAGAGCAGCACGACGCTTTTCGGCGCCACTATCCTGGTGCCGTAGGTATCTCCGAATTTGGTCAAGGACCTGATCGTCGACTTGATATCGACCCCCCACTTTCGGCGCATGTCGTTTCAGCAGCTTGTAATAGAACCGCTCACTCACTCCAAGGCTTTCCCACACCCGACCTCCGGGCTCATCGGCTTTCCGATGTTCGAGGATTGCGATGCGTGCCTTGCGATTCACATACCTACGAATCGAAGCCGCGCCGAGGGCCGGATCGAAGCCCGGATGAAGCAGGCCCTCAAGCAGCAACGCCGCGGCGGATTGCACATCGGGCGCGCCGACTGACCGCTTAATCCGCTCCACCGCGGTCGGATATGCGCTGGCAACCGCGTTCGCGAGCCTGAGTTCCCCAGCCTCCACCTGTCCATGCCAGAGTGCGCCGAGTACCAGCTGGCACCCGACTTCCTCTGGAGTCGAATTCTGGTCGATCGATACGATCGGAATCCCATGCGAATGAATCGCCCGCGCAACCAGACGCCAAGGTCGTGACGCGCGATGAACCGGTGGCCAGATTCGGACGATGTGTGCCTTCTTGACCGGGTGAGTTGTGATCCGAGCGGCGATGAGTGTCGGTTCCGCCGCAACAAGGCCGCGCAGCTTTTCGTCATTACCAAACACTGGCTCCACGAGCCGATGTTCATCCGGGGTTTGGTGCGTGACCCAGAGTAGGCGTCGTGAGACTTGAATCCACCATCCGCCGTAGCTGGTTGCAGCGATCGGAATTTGCACTCGAAAAGCTGGATCGATCAGCGTCCTGAAGAAAGCCAGCCGTTGTTCGTGATCGAGTCTGTTCGCCACCAACCACTGCAGGTACTCGGGCGAAAGGCGACGACTCTTGAGGGCGGCCGCAATGAGGTGCCCGGCGATCCACAGCGCATCCCCGAGACCCACGGCTCGATCCGCGAGTTGAGGGAATTGACCGAGCTGCAACACATTTGCGCGGGTGGGATCTGCTGGGTCGGGCACCGCCCAGGCCTCCTTGTCGACCTCGTAGGCCGCGACATGAATACTTGGCACGTCGACGAAGGGCAGGCCACCTGGGTCAATCGTTTCCGTATGCCGCTCGACAGGGCCAAACCGCTGCCCGGCCAGGAGTTCGATTTCGCCCGCGGCCTCTTTAAGCAGCGACCTCAGCCTTGCTCTATCAACATTGGGGCCCAGCTTCGCAGCCACCTCGTCCTCGAGGGTCTCTGCCCAATGTCCCACGCGGGCAGTATAGGTAGATGTGAGCATCATCCCCGAGGGCTGGGAGTCGCGCAGTTCCGGCATCCTAGTGCCGAAATTTCGGCCTCCTAAGAGGAGGCAGAGATCGCTTCGACGAGTGGGCGCAACCCTGGTCTTTCTAGCTCTGCAAATTGCAGGCGGGATCTCGGTTGTATCGCGCGCGGCATTGGACGCCGATCAAACCGCTCGCGTGATAGTGGGATGGGTGCACGGCTGGTTTGGTACCTCGGGCCCTTAAAGTGCGGGAAACAAATACCGACCACATCGCACGGCAAAGGTTGACGCTAGCTTGAGAGTCTCGCGATCCAGGTACGGGATCAGCTGATTGGCTCCAAGCGGCCGGTAAGTGAGAGTGAAAAGGCGGTCGAGCCCCGCGGGCCGCTTCTTTCGCATCACTGCCCGCCAGAGTTGGAAGCCGGCGGTAGATTAGTAGCGATCTCGATGGCACGGAAACACAAGCAGCGAATACCGAACGACGAAGAATCCCTGAAGGGGATTCCGGTTGCTCTCGCAAATGCTCAAGCGCATCTAGATTGCGCCGCGTTGCTTGCGGAGAAAGGTTTTGCCGGACCTGCTCGATCCTTTCTCATCCTGTCGATCGAGGAGAGTGAGAAGGCCCGGACCTTGGGGCAAATAGCCCTGGGTGAGCCTCTGACCGAAACTGAGATACATGATCGACTCTACTGGCACCTGCCTCGGTATCTAGGAGCGCTGCGAAAATCGTGGAGTCGGGGCGCCACCGCTACCTATGCAGCGGAATCGCTACGTGAGAGGCTCAAAATGAAGCCGAAGCGCAGCGATCATGACCGCTGGCAGGCGGCTCTCGCACAGCACCCGGAGTCTCTCCCACTCGATTGGCCCGACCTAGCGGGTGATCTACGCGAGGCGGGGTTCTATGCCGATCTGAAACCTGACGACAGGTGGCATAGTCCTGGCGATGTCCCGCTCAGCGACTACGAAGTCCTGCGCCCTCCGGCACTCCATCTTCTTACCGGCGCAAAAGCGGCGTATGAACGCGAGCTCCAAGCGAGGGGAAATGACGTGGCTAATTGGCGGCCGCTGCCTCCCCTGGGCGATTCTCCACAAGCTGAAGCCACTGAGGGAATACCTACCGACAACTACATTGTCGAACGTCGGTATCACCAAGGCGGATGGCTGGCGTGGACTGATCGAGCGGGAACTGTCGAGCCCATTCGTTTCGCCAAGTGGGCACCCGACCGATCGGACAATCTGTTCTCAGACGACGCCTCCAGTTTGATGATGCTCAGTCACGCAATCCTGGGTGATGCCCTTGGCGACTCACGCTCGTATGACGACTTGTATCGAGACGACAGAGGAGAGCACCAATTGCTCTGGCGACGCTTTTTTGAAGAGCAGCTTGTGATCATCGGTCCAGGTGCACGCCGCGTGATCACCAGTGATGAAGTACGAGCGTGGTCCGAGAAGTAGGCGGAGCTGACTGCAGGCAATTAGGGCTTGGAGGTGTTTACGAGAGCCATGAAGAACACCTTGGTTGGTGCATTGTCGGCCGGCACCTCAGACGGGGCGTCAGGGCCACGCTTCGGGTGCACAAACAGCCCAGAATGGGCCCGCGACAAGTTGCCCAGCGCTGCCTAGACTCGGCTGAGTGCAAGTCCACACCGTGGAGCGTGCCGCTCAGAGCCAGGGGACGCGTCGGTGCCGGAGGTGCGGGCACGTCATAGCGCCCGGAGAGCGCTACCACTACTTGGATCATTGGCGAGCCGAGAGGAGCTACTGGTGCGGTCAGCACATGCCACGGCCTTCCGACATGGTCGTCAGCCCGAACAAGCGTCGGCTGTACCTAGCCCAGGAGGCTCTCATCGACGCGGTGGGTGCCTCAGGGGATCACATCGTCACTGCCCTTGAGGCGGCTATCCAGGAGGCAATGGCGGTCGCCATTATTTATGCGCACCGAGATCCCGAAAAAAAGAACCACATTGACGCCTGGGTTGACGAGCTCGAGCGGCTGCTCGTCAGACTCAAGGCTGGTGAAGCTCAGGATCCGCGCACCGAGGTCCTGGAAGCCGCTCAAAGAGCGACCATCTTCGACAACTGGTTTTACCCCGAACAAGCCCGCAGCGCTGGTTTCGGATAGAGACGCGACCACCGCGCCGCTGAATCAGTTGGACCTTTCCCTCGAAACCGCTGATCATCGTTAAGGACCGGAGACGTCTGAGGCCATGTCGCGGCTAATGTCTTGGCGGGCGATTGATTTCGAGAGCTGGAAGGCCTTTTCGTCCGCCATTTCTGAAACTGATGTGAGTCTCGGTTCCAATCTCCGGAACGCGATCGTTCGGATCGAAACGTCTTGGACGCGGCTACGGCAAGACCTCCTCGATCTTTTCCTGCCCTCAGGGCCAGAGGGATCTCACGCCCATCATCACTACCACGGCCCCAGCGATCCGGCGGAACAAACCAGAGTGGTGAGTGCAACTATCGTTGACTACGAGTCCGCGCTTAACGCCTTCGACGTGGCTCTCGAGCTTTCAGCGCAAGCCTTTCACCCCGGCGACAAGAACCCGTGGCATGAGATGCTGGCCGCCGCTGAGGCATCCAACGCTACGGACTTTGACCGGTCGATCCAGTACCTCCAACGGACGCTTCTATGGGCGCGGAACTGGGCCATAGCCCATCCCCTTAGCCACGTCACAAGCCTTCGAAGAGACAACGTGGGCAACGCAATCTGGGTACGCCAACATCTTGATGCGCCCGATCCTGCTCGACTCGTGGAGCTTGACACTCTGCTTCACGAAGTTCGCCCTGAGATCGCCTCTGGTGCTCAAGTCGGTCAGCAGATCGATCCAGGCATAGCCCTGTGTTGGATTGGATCAGTCTCCTGGGCTCTGAATGCTGAGGGACGAAAGTCTTTCGAGGCAGCTCGACGCGACCTGACGTTTTGGCTTCCGTACCCGTACGAGGTCGCCGACGTCACCAACACGTTCATCGACGGCCTCATTGATAAGCTCGAGCCCTCCGATTTCAAGCTACTTGTTTTCGGCGGCAAGGCAGCCCGGGCCGCAGGTGCCTTCGACATCGAGGAGGTGCCACCTGAGAAATCTGGTCCCGTCGATTGGGATGAGCCGCTAAAGGCCGTTGCCGGCAATCTGGTCAAGGAACTGGAAATGTTCGAGGGCTATCTGATTGAATTCCCCGACAACCCGGATCTTCTTTACAACGTTGGCGTCGCCAGATACAAGCTGAATCGTTACGAGGAGGCGATCGAGGCCTTTAGTCGAGCCTCAGCCCTAGGGGGCATGAACCCTAGTTATCGCAAGTCCTGGGCCGACGCCCACTACAACATCGGGGCCAGGGAATACAACGCTAAGAACTTCGCGAGTGCTCTTGCCCATTACCGCCGGGCGGTTGATCTCAACCCAGGCGACTTGCAGTCCGTCGCGCATTTAATCGTAGCGACCGCCCGACACGGCAGTGTCACTGAGGCGCTGACCTTAGGTGCGCATGCCCAGGCTCTCCATCCGCAGGAGGCAGAGATTCTGTACAACATAGCTCTGGCTTTGGCCTTCGGGAAGCGCTTCGAGGAAAGCAAAGGTTACCTGACGAAAGTGCTTGAAATTCAAGCCGATCACGCGGCAGCGCAACAGCTTCTCAAGGACTTACCTGCCAACCCGTAAGAGGGATGGGTTAGCGCGTACGTCTTCGCCAGAGCATCTCTCGCCCCGGGGCTTCATCTCCGAGCGATGAACACGAACTCACGCCCCGGACGATCGGGTGCGTCGCGGACCTCCTCGACTGTCATCTCCGCTTGGCGAACCGTTTCGGCAATCTCGTCGTATCCGCGAAATCGCAAGGTCGAATCTGACGTCAACACAGTCGCATCGCCCTCGAAAACAAAGGTCCAGCGGAAGGTCACTAGGTTCTGTTCCACCTCCAACAGCTCCGCCCACGTTTCGACAGCTCCCACGCCCTTGATGAATGTCTTTCGGAGCGACTGCTCTCTGTTCCACTCGAGCCAGGCTTTCTTTGCCGGGTCTCTGACCTCGAACACGAGATGACCACCTGGTCGCAACGCGTTTCGGCAGCCACGCAGAGTCGATGCCCATTGTTCGTCGGTGATGAAAACCTGGGCCACGTTTCCTGTCATGGTGGCCAGGTCGACCTCGACCGGCGGAAGCTCAGTCACATCGCCATGGATCCACCGGACTAGATCGGCGCCCGCCTTGGAGTGGGCCACATCAAGAGACGCAGCGGCTGGATCGACTGCGATGACCTCGACGCCGCGCCCGGCCAGCATGCATGCGAAAGTTCCTGTTCCGCATCCGATATCCAGCACAGTGTTAGCCGCGAACTCGGCGACGAGACGGACATAAGGCTCCAGATCGGGCCGGTCCGGTTCTAGCGCGTCATAAATCTCGGCGAGGCGAGGGTGCTCGAAAACGAGGTCGGCCACGTACGGAGCCTATAGGGTTCCCTCACCCTTCCTGCCTGGCCGGATCTTCCCTCCGGCGCTAGCGCGGCTAGGGACCATAGAGGCCGCCTGATCTTATAGGTTGTAATTCGCCACCAGCATTTGTGATAGCGACTTGGCCCAAACACGGACCTTGTTACTGGCAGGAACGACGTACCGGGCTTGCCGGTCCGGCCCGATAATCCGCACCTATGGATAGGCCATCGGACCTAGAGGCCAGCGAGCCCGCTCTCGACGACTTCTACGACGCGTATCCCCAAATTGAAGAGCAGTTCAATACGGCCCTTGAGGTCAGTCTCAACCCACGCGGGCCCGAGGTCCTTTACGAATTGGTCGATGAAGCCCGTCTGCCCAGCACTTCCACAGTCCTTGACCTCGGATGCGGCGAAGGCAAACAGAGTCTGGAGCTGGCCCAGAGATACGGGTTCGAAGTCTTCGGCGTAGATCCGGTCGACCGCCACATCAACCTAAGCAACGAAAAGCTCAGCAAGGCCGCGGAGGACGATCCAGGACTGCGTTCCCGCGTCCGATTCACGCTCGGCACCGCGGAGAAACTACCGCTTGACCTCGAAACCATCGACCTAATCTGGTGCAGGGATGTCTTTTCTCACGTCGTGAAACTGGAGGCTGCCTTTGCCGAATGCCGTCGCGTCTTGCGCCAAGGGGGCCACATGCTGCTCTACCAGATGTTCGCTACCGAGATGCTTGAGGCCAAGGATGCGGATCGGGTGTTTCGGCCCCTGATGGTCGTTAGCGCCGATGCCTCAGCAACCGAGGAGGCCATCAACTCGGCCGGCCTTCATATCGACAGGTGCATCGTCTTGGGCTCCGAATGGGGTGAGTACGCGGAGGAGAAGGCGAGCAAAGGAACGCGCAGCTTGATTCATGCAGCGCGGCTACTCCGCGATCCAGCGCGGTATATAGCCCAATTTGGCAAGACCAACTACGACATCAAGGTTGCAGACTGCCTCTGGCACATCAACCGAATGATCGGAAAGCTCAGCGGTCGAATCTACGTCCTGTCGACCGCCAGCTAGGACAGGTCAGCGGCAGCAAGTGTCACAATCGTCGGTTCAATGGAATTCACCGTTCGCGAGCTTGCTCCCATTGAGACGCACGATCTTCGGCGGCGCGTATCGGCAGCGGGCCGAATTAGTCTCCCGAGCTGGGATCATGAGCTAGACGAAGCGCCCGGCTCGTGGCACTTGGGAGCAGTTGATTCACAGGGCACGGTGGTCGCAATGGCGACTTTCTTCCAACTCGCGTATCCATATCAGCCCGAGGTGGCCGACGCGTACCGCCTCCAGTTCATGGCCGTAGAACCGGCGCTACAACGAACTGGCCTGGGGACGCGAGTGCTGACCGCAGGAATTCGACGTCTCCGATTGTCAAAAGTGCCACTCCTGTGGGCGACCGCCAGGCTGGAGGCAGTCCCTTTCTATCAGCGCTTCGGTTTTGCAGTTGGCCCGGCGCTTGAGTCTGAGTCCACTGATCAACCCACAATCCGGCTCGACCTGACCGTCTGAGCCGCCCCGGCCAGGATTGTGCCTACCGCCAAAATGTAGGTTGTAATTCGCCACTAGCATTTTCCGACGCGTTGCTCGGCAAGCAGGGGACGGCGGTCCAGCCAGAGGGGCCGGCTAGCGTGGTCGCTCTAGGGGATTTCAGCGCCTGACGCAGATATAGCGGCCGAAGACGTCGTCGGTGAATTCGGCTCTGACCACGTCACCGAGAACTCAGGCAATTCTTCGGAGAAAATGTTCAATTTGCTCTCGATGTGACGACAGATCAGCATGCGCCCAATCTGGACCAGCTAACCGTTTGGATCCTGTCAACTGAGAGTCCAAGTGTTGCGGTAGAACAGCGGCAGCGCTTCTCGCGAGGATGGTGGCTGAAGCAGCCCTACGAAGTGCGCCGCTGCCTTTCATTCGCACTTGAGCCGGCATGAGCTTCAACTGGGCCCACTATTTGGACGTGGCAGACGAGTTGAATACTAAGACCCAGCCTCCGGTGTTGGTGGAGGCCAGGAAGCGATCTGCGGTTAGTCGGGCGTACTATTCCCTGTTCTGTCAGGCAAGGAACTTCCTGCGCGACTCAGACGGCAAGACCCTGCCGGGCGATTCGACGGTGCATAGCTTCGTACAGGAGCAATTCAAGGCGAACGCCGACACTCGTAGAAGGCAGATCGGTGATTCGCTTGACGAACTGCGCGTCTATCGCAATAGGGTCGACTACGACGATGTGGTCACAAAGATTGACTGGCTCTCTACAGCCGCGATGATTGTGGCGAAGAGCGCGCTCGAGACCCTCGCGACTCTCTGAAGCGGCGTTAGGTGAGCTGCCGGACGCTCTACTAGTCATCGTATTCGGTCACTTGCTATCGATAAGAGATGATTAGCGACAGCTATCCCCGGCTCAGCTCCCTGCATCGCAGCTCCCGGTTACCCCGACAAGCGAGAGGGTCTGCAGCTTCTCATTCGTTGGCCACACTGTTTGGCTGGCGGCCTCGCTAAGTTCAGGTCAGATCGCCTCTCGAAGCTTCACTACGCTCTACCAGGTCCGTTTCCGCATAGACGTAACCGAGCTACAGAGTGCCGACCATGGTCCCTTGGGCCAAAACAGGATGTTAATAACTAAACTGCGGGTGTGAGACAGGGCACGCACATCATCCACCCAGTCAACCCTATGGCGGCCGAGGCCAAGGACACGGTCACGAACGTCATGCGCCGCGATCGCGACAACTTCACGCGTCTGGTCTCGGATCCGAAGAATTGGAACGTTATGACGCGCTGCGTAGGCTGGGAGGTGCGTGACCTCGTCGGACACTTGATCGATGTGACGGAGGGTTACTTCAAGAACTGGGACGCGGCCAATAAGGGGTACACGCCCACTCCGGCGGGCCTCGATGTCATGGGCGAGACCCTCAACGACCACGCACTCGAGTTTCGCAAGCTGTCGCGCGACGAGGCGCTCGATCGGTTCATGAAGGACGCCCAGAAGTTCGATAGCATGCTGGCCGCGCTCACTCCGGAGGAATGGACGGGCTTCTTGGTCTCGGATCCGTACGCGGGCCCTGTCCCAGCCGGCTTCTACGGCACGTTTCAGATCATGGACTACGCCGTTCACTCTTATGACATCGAATACGGCCTGGGCAACAAGCTCGCGACCATCGACGAGGCGAGCGCCGGCCTCATCCTTCCCTTTGCATTCATCTTCTGGCAATACGAGGTCGACCAGAAGGCGGCGGCTGGGTTGGCCACTCAGTATGGAGTCGAGGTGGCGGGCCCGTGGGGCGGCAAATGGCGTATTACAGTCAAGGACGGCAAGTGGTCCCCCGTAGAGGAGAAGGGCAACTTCGAGGGCTGCGATGCTCGGTTTCGCTTCAACAACGCCGCTGACTTGGTCTTGACCTTCTTCCAGCGTTTTCCCGGCGGTGCCGCCGTGGGAGACCCTCTGATTATCGATCGCGTCCGTCGTCTGCATTTTCAAACAGACGGTGGAGGTTCGGCTGCATCCTATGAGCAAACAAGTAGCCAGCACCCGACGGCGCATCGGGACACCGACTTGGTTGCCACAGAGTTTCCCGACCTTGCAGCTGACGAAATAAGTCGAATTCGATTCGCCGTTCGGGAGTGGGCTCGGTTTCACCCATCCCCTGAAACGCCAGTTCTGCAAATGCTGGACGGTAGCGTCATGACTCCACGCGACATCGCCGACGGGCTCGACGAGGTCGACACACCCAGGGGGCGAACGATTTACCGAATGTTCGCGGTCATCATAAGGGGGGCGAAAGAGAGTGAGGCCTTAACGCTGTCGCAAGTCCTCGCTCCCTTCGAAGCCGATCTCGCAGCATGGCGTCGCAGTTAACTTGGCGGATCTTCTCTTCATCCGACCGGCTGACGACCAAGGTGCCGAGCTCAGCAATGTTGTCGCTGACCGAATACTTCGTTGGATCAAATACAGGCAACATGCTATTCCAGATATGACGACTTTTGATTTAGCCACGACAACGGCGACCCGAGCAAATGTCGACAGGGAACTCCGGTCGGGCCACTCACACCTGTTCTATTTCGGACACGGTAAGGCATCGGCTTTGTTGGGAAATGGATCCGATCTTATTGATAGTACAAACCTTTCTTTCCTTCCCAAGACGGCAGTCGTCGTTGCGGTTGCTTGCGACTCACTTAGGGAGTTAGGTGCAAATTGCACAGCCAGTCAGAATGTGACCGCATACTTGGGATGGCGGGATCAACTCCCAATTCCGCACCTCTACCCGAGCCCCATGATTGACGCACTCAGCGAGGGTCTCCTTCCACTCCTGCAGGGTCAGGACATGACTGCAACGAAGCTTTCCTTACAGGATCACTTCTCGGAGGCTTACGCCACTTATGATGAGTGGCAACCTCCGCCGACCGCTGGTCAAGGCGCTCAGCTAATTGCCAAAATGGCGCCACCTTTCGCTAGCTTTTGCGTCGACGTGAAGGGAGTCGCCACCGCCACGATCAGATGAGGAGTTTCTGAAAATGGCCGCACTCTTCAATGTGCCCGGGGCGTTCGCGCTGGAGCTATCGCAAGAGCTACCGTCTGAGATTGCGGAACAGCTCGCCGGCCGTGAGATGATCAGCGTCCTAGGAGGAACCACCGAAGAAGAGGTCAAGAGCCTTAAGCCGGAGTTCTACGTTTACAAGGAGTCGGCCAACCCGCGGTCGGTTATGCTCGAGGCGCTCACCCTCAAACCTGAAGCCCAGGGATTGTTTAAGAAGCTGTTTCGCCTCGAATCAACCCTTTATGTCCTGTCGTGGGCATACCACATTGCGACCGATCCAGTCGTCATGAATCCCCACGCGGGCACGCCTCCAGTTACCTTGCGACTTCGCGCCAAGCAAACGCGGCGGTTCCTCGGGGAGGGCCTACTGGTCTTTCCGCCTCGACCAGTCCGTGGTGGGATTGGGGTCATCGTTCAGCTCTGGGAGTCGCATGCAGGCATGCGTGACTTCGGAACGACTCTGGCCGAGATCGACAAAGCCTTGGGCACTTCACACCTGTATGACCTGCTCGGGGTTGCTGCCGCTACCGCAACTGCCCAGCCTGAGCTGATAGTCGCTGCGCCGAAGGCGGCCGAGGCTTTGATGGGTACGGTCAGCGCCATTCTTCGCTCGCGGGGTGACTCGTCGCTTGACGTATTTGCGGGGTTCTACGGCGCAGACGTGCCATGGAACCGTAAGGATTTGTACACGGGTAGTGGCGTCGAGATCAGACTCGGCCTTACATAGAGCGGATGTCGGTCTCCAGTTCCCCCGGCCCTGCGATTGTCAGCGGTCCCTTTGCTCCATGCTATCGATAATGGCCACGTATCGCTAGCAACAAATTTCAGAGCAATGGCGGTCATTTGCCCTTGTGCGGTCTGCCAAGACAAGGCCACCGGTGTCGAATTCGAACTCCAAAACGAGCGTCGACAGTGCCCTGATACCGTGATACCATTGCACCGAGATGCCAAAGTCAATGACTCTGCGACTTACTGACGAGCAAGCAGCCGAGCTGGAGGCGATCGCTCGAGTTGAAAATGTGCCGATAGCTGAGGAGGTGCGCCTCGCCCTCGCCGAGCACATCGCGAGTCGGCGACGGGATAAGGCATTCCAGGCGAGGTTGAAAGCGTCCATTAAGCGCAATCAGGAGATCCTAGACCGGCTGGCCTCTACCTAAGGTTGGCCTGGAACTACTTAGACCTAGCGGACTTTCTTCTGATCGCGGAAGCTGTCATTGGGCTTAAGGCAGAGGTCTTGGCTGAGATGCCACGAGTTGTCAGCCTCGCATCATCTGCGCTGTCAGTGCCAGGTTCTGGTTGGCAAGGTCAGGAAGCCTATCCCGAGCCGGCCCAAAAAGCCGGACTGCTCGCGGCTCGCATCGCAAAAAACCATCCGTTGCCTGACGGCAACAAGCGCACAGCGTGGCTGGCGATGATTGAATTCATCGAACGGAACGGTTATCGGCTGGTGCAGCCGAGTCCGGAGGAGGCTGTGGACGCAATGCTTCGTCTTGCATCCAGTGAGCTCGCCGAAGCGGACTTTGTTGTTTGGCTGCGCTCGCGACTTACAAAGCGAGGCTGACCGCAGCCAGCCACGGCTCGCGAGTGATCGATCTCGACGACCGCCCTCGCTGAAAGCACCCCGATAATTGGCGCGTGCAAATCTTGGCCTGGAATATCTGGGGAGGCAGTCGGCGAGAGAGCATTAGAGAGGTGGTGCGGACCGTTAGCCCTGACGTCGCCGTACTCTCCGATTGCCGGCCGTCCAACTACATCGGGCTCGTTGCGGATCTTCGGGAAGATGGCTACGTCTGGGCGACCGGCACCAATCAAGGAAACTTCACCGGAATCCTCGTTGCTTCCAAAGTGCCTATCTACCCTGGCCCTACAGCGAGCACGGTGCTTCCTGGCCAGTGGTGCCACGTGGAGATCCCGTCAGTGCGATTGTCAGTCGTAGGCGTGTATGGGCCGCTCCACCGTAAAGGTGTGGCGAGCCCGGTTCAGGCGTTCTGGAACGATCTGCTCGACTCGGCCAGGCGGCTCTCGAGCGAGCCCACAATCGTGGTTGGCGATCTGAATACCGTCATGGCGCCGCAAGACACGACATCCGGACTACTGATGCCGGGATCAAAGGAGCTTCAGCGACTCGCGGCTGATGGCTGGAGAGACGTCTTTCGGGAAATTCACGGTGATCGGCCGGAGCACAGCTATTGGGAAGCTAGAGGCAAATACCGTATTGACTACGCAATGAGGTCGCCCGCTGCACCGACCGCTCGGCACGCGGAATACATCCGTGAGGCTGCTGGCTATTCCTTGGGTAAGTGGTCTTCCGAGCCAAAGGCCACACTCGCGTCCGACCATGCGGCCCTTCTGTTGGACATCGCCTGAGGCGTAGCACCCATGCCCGCGGACGATGCCTCGCTCCCACCAGCTCCCGGCCTCGAGTTCTTCATGCGGCGCGGTCCGGTGACTGCCGCCTTCGTGCCTTCGGTGCTCGGCCTCGTATTCCTTTAATGACCACCAATTAATGACCACCAATCCGATTCAATCGATTGGACAACAAATGTAGTACTTCATGTAGTACTCCGCCGGAAGAAGCTCTGGAAATGGGCCGCTCCGGCGGAAAGGGCTTCGAAATCCACAATTCATTCGACCCAAAAATTGGCGGCTGGACGGGCGCCCGCCGAATTCGGGACCGTGAGGCCCCGGGTTCAAATCCCGGGCCCCTGACCATCTTTTGCTCTTGGGTTCAAGGAGTCGATGCAACACCCATCCCGAGGGGGGTTGTTGCATGCGATTACAGGACCGGGTAGAAACAGCAGCTGTTCCGGACTCAAATCAGAGCCGGTTTGGCTTGCTCCGCAGCGGCGGCGGCACCCGGCGTCCGGAGGCACACGGCGGTGGGCTAGTTCGTGCAGTCTGGCGGCATCATGCCAGCCAACGTCCCAGCACAATCGCGGTCAGGGTCGCAGAAGTAAACCTCAAGTCCAGTCGCAACGGGCAGGACCGTGAGGCACCCGGTTCGAAGGAAACCGCTTGCGGTCGTCCGTAGACGTCCGTTCAAACAGAGAACCCGATTGCTACCGCGGCTCAGATCTTGGCACCAGCACCTGGTCTTGACTTTTATCTGCATACAGTTAAACTGGCCAAGTAGTTCACTAGTTAACCATCTCGGCTCGAGGTTTGCGCAATGTCAAAAGCCGTTCTCGATGGGCACTCGGCTTCAGCCCTGGCCAGGGTCAAGGCGGACTACCCGGCCGAGCTCGTGGCGATGCTGGGCGAGGCCAAAGGCAAGCCGGACCCTGCCGCGGTCGCCGAGCTCCGGCGGCGATACGACATCGAGCAGCTAACTGCGCTGGGCAAGCCGCCCGTGCACGACCATACCGCCGGTTGATGCGTGACTTTATCTGCATACAGTTAGCTTGGGAGGAGTCTGATGGCTGACTCGATCGTTCTCGTCACTGGCGCAACCGGTGCGGTTTCTACGGCGCTGCTCGCCGAGCTGAAAGGTAAACCTGGTATTCACATGCGCGCCCTAGTCCGCGATGCTGGCAGGGCGGCGGCGCTGGTCGAGGGGGGCTACGAGGTGGTCGTCGGCGATCTCGAGGAACCCGAGACGTTGGACGACGCGTTTGAGGGGGTTGACGTCCTCTGGCTGCTTACCCCAGCCTCGGCGCTCGAGCCGTCGATGGGCTCCAACGCGGTCAACGCCGCGCGCAAGGCGAAGGTCAAGCACATCGTTCGCAACTCGGCCATCAAGGCTGCTCATGACGCGCCCAATCGAAACGGCCGCCTGCATGCCCAGGTCGAGGATGCGGTGAAGGCGTCGGGCATCGCGTGGACCATCCTCCGGCCGCACTATTACATGCAGAACCTGCTCAGCTCTGCAGGATCCGTAGCTTCGGACGGGATGCTCTACATGAACATGGGCGACGGGTCGGTAGGGATGATCGACGCCCGCGACGTCGGTGTGCTCGGGGCCAGGGTGATCCAGGACCCGAGCTCTCACGCCGGCAAGATCTACAACCCCACTGGGCCCGAGTCGACCACGATGCACGTCGCCGCCGAAACGCTCGCTCATGTGCTGGGCAAGCCAGTCCAATACGTCGTGCTACCGCAGGACGCCGCGCGCGGCGCGATGCTTGGCTTCGGCCTCTCGCCGTGGTTTGTGGGCAACGTGTGCGACTACGGCAGGGTTTACTCGCAGGGTTGGGGCGACTTCGTGACGAGCGACTTCACGGACGTCACGGGGCACAAGGCCCGATCGTTCAAACAGTTTGCGACCGACTTCGCGGCCGTTTTCGGCGGATCGCACGCGGCGGCCGCCCACGTCTGATCACGAATAGGGAGGAGGTGGCCTGAATGTCCAACGAGTTTTTCGCCCTCGACAAGGAGGGCGGCGATCCCATCTGGTATCTGCAGATCCTCATGACGATCAAAGCGGGCGGCGACAAGACCGGCGGCGCGCTCGGCCTGCTCGACTTCAAAACGCCGGCTGGCCAGACGCCGCTGCACGTCCACCACAAAGAGGACGAGGGCTGGTACCTCCTCGAAGGGAAGGTCACCTGCACCTGCGGCGACGAATCGACGAGCATCGAGCCGGGCGGCTTCATCTGGCTGCCGCGTGACATCCCGCACCGGCTGCGCTTCGAGACCGAGTGCCACCTGCTGCAGATCGCGATCCCGGCTGGCCTCGAGGTCTTTCACAAGCAGATGGGTCAGCCGGCCCCGCGCATCGAACTGCCGCCGCCGGGGCAGGTCCTTGACACCGAAAAGTACAAGCGGCTCGCGGCCGAGCATGGCCTCGAGATCATCCAGCTGCCGCAGTGGGACGCAAACAAAGAAGGCCACCAGCACGATCACGGCAAGGAGGGAGCGAAGCGATGACAGTTCTCGAGTACGACACGTTCATGGCCGGCTCGCTCGATACGAGCAAATGGGTTCCGCTGCAGCTGCCGACGCCGGACGGGACAATGTGGTCCTACGGCGATCCGCAAGCGAGGGTCGAGGCCCACGGCGGCATCATGTCCATCACCGTCAACCCGTTCCGCCTGAAGCATGACGCGGTGCACATGCTCGACGACCCCAAGCATCTCCTCGTCACGACGCAGCCCATTCCCGTCCCTGCTAGCGGGGCGAAAATCTCGGCCGAGATGGCCGCCGAGAACTACAACGGAAACCCCGACGACATTACCGACGGATGGATCGGCCTGGTGGTCGGCGACTTCTCCACCGGCATGATCTTCGACTGGATGCTGAGCTCCACACGAGTGGGAGCGCTGTACGAGCGGCTGCCCATCCCGGGCGTCACTCCGGACGGCGGCTCGTTCAGCTACCTGGTGCAGTCGCCGTTCGTGTCGATCAACAAACCCGGCGAGTTCCGCGCCTGCGAGATCGAGCTCAACCCTCGGGCCCGCACCGCCGAGTGGACCGTTGACGGCAAGCCGTTTTTCAAGACATCGGACGTCCCCGTTGAGGTCCAGTCGGTGACGCTCGGCCTCATCGTCTGCACGCTGAAGCCCACCGGCGCGCAAGGCAGCACGTCGGTGCACGGCCAGGGGGCGAAGGGCAGCTGGCGCCACCTCAAGGTGACGAGCTCGTAAGGCTCAGGCCATTTCCAGCGCCGAGAAGAGCTGCAAAGCGGTGCGCACGAGGGTCGGTTCGCGCTCGGGCGCGATCTGCGCCATGAGCGTGAGGGCGGCACGCGACGAGTGCCGTGCGACCAGTGCGGCCGCCTTGCTGGCGTTCTTAGCCCTGCACGCACGGAGTATTGCCGCGTGCTCCTCCACCAGGCGCACGCCGCCGGCGATCTCCTCGGTCTGGAACATGCGGCGCAACCGCTCGGCGCGGTCGAAGTACGCAGAAAGCGTGCGCGCGAACTCGCGACCGGCCTCGGGAACCAGGGCGCGGTGGAAGCGCCGGTGGGCGCGCGCCCACATGTCGGTGTCGGGGTCTGCGGCGTGCTTGCGCATCTCGGCCACGGCCTCGGCCAGCTCTGCGATTTGGGACTTGCTGAGAAGGGGCACGGTTACGAGCACGCCCGTCCCTTCCATCAGCACGCGCACTCCGTACACGGTGTCGATGTCGCCGACGTCGAGCGCGGTCACGCGCGTGCGCCGGCCGTGGTCGGCCTGGACAATGCCCTCCGCCTGCAGCATCTTCATCGCCTCGCGCAGCGGCGTTCGGCTGACGCCCAATCGCTCCGCGAGCTCGACCTGTGAAAAGCTCGCGCCATTGGGGATCGCGCCATCGAGGATCAACCGGCGCAGGTACTCGTGCAGTGAGCCGTTGCGCCGGTACGGCTTGACGGCGTCGAGCGAAACGCTCGACCGCCGGCGGCGTTGGGTAAGCTGCATCTTCGGCGCTCTCGGCATCAGTCGAGTCAGTGTATGCAGTTAAGCACCATGCGCCGGATCGACCTCCACTGCCATCCCAACACCCAGGAGTGGTTCGACGCCATCACGCCGTACGTCGAGGCGCTGCGCACTTACTGGCACCGGCCATGGGCTCCACTCCGGGAGCAGCAGGTCATTGACGAGCTGAAGCGCGCGGAAGTCGAGGTGCTCATGGTCGCTTTCGACACCGAGACTGTGACCGGCTGTCCGCCGTGCAGCAACGACTACGTGGCGGGTCTCCGCGACCGCTACCCCGACGTCGTTCTCAACGCCTGGGCATCCGTCGATCCGTGGAAGGGCGACGCCGCGATCCGCGAGGCCGAGCACGCGATCAAGGACCTGGGCCTCATCGGCTTTCACTTCCATCCTGTCTGCGGCGACTTCTCGGTCGACGATCCAAGGCTCTGGCCCCTGTTCCAGAAGATCGATGAGCTCGGGGTGCCGGTGCTGATCGATGTCGGCACGACGGGCATGGGCGCCGGTTCGCCGGGCGGCCTCCGGCGGCGCCTGCGCCGATCGCACCCGCTCGCGATCGACGACCTCGCGGCCCAGTTCCCGCAGCTGCAGATCATTGCCGCGCATCCTGGCTGGCCCTGGACCGACGAGGTGCTCATGATCTGCCTGCACAAGGGCAATGTCTTCTGGGAGACGTCGGGCTGGGGACCCGAATACTTTCCAGAGTCGCTCAAGCGGGACATCCCGCGGCGGCTCAAGGACAAGATCATGTTCGGCAGCGACTACCCGAGCCTCACGCACGCGCGGCTCTTCGACTCGTGGGCAAAGCTCGGCTACTCCGAAGAGGTGATGGCGCGGGTATACCACTTGAACGCCGAGCGCATCCTCGATCTCGCTTTGGCAAGGAGGACCACATGATCAGTGCGATCGGGCACGTCGCCCTCCGGGTCCCGAACCTCGACGACTCGGTGCGCTGGGCCACCACCGTGATGGGCCTTCGCGAGGTGGCGCGGGAGGGCAACACGTCGTATCTCACCCACGGCGGTCAGCACCACTCGCTGATCTACATCGGGGCGGGAGAGGCGGCATTGGATCACATCTCGCTGGAGGCCGCGAACGAGGCGGCGTTCGACGAGCTGAGCGACCGGCTCGCCAAGCACGGCGTCACGACAGTCGACCACGAGCGGGAGCCGGCGGTGAAGCAGTCGATCCGCTTCTCAGGGCCCGACGGTCACCTGTTCGAGGTGTACACCGGCATGGCTCAGGACCAGCCGAGCCACACTGGCCGTGGGGTCCAGCCGCGGCGCTTCGGCCACCCGATGCTCAAGTCCGAGCACCCTCGCGAGACGCAGAAGTTCATCGAAGAGGTGCTCGGCTTCCGGCTGTCGGACGACGTGGGCGATGGGACGCTATTGTTCCTGCGCTGCAACGCCGACCACCACGGTATCGGCATCACCAAGGGCGGTGAGGGCCTCCACCACTATGCCTGGGAGGTCGAGAACTTGGCGGTGCTCGGTCTGCTGGGCGACGTCCTGGAGAAGAACGGCGGCCGGTTTCTGTGGGGCCCGGGCCGCCACGGCGCGGGCGGCAACCTCTTCACGTATCACCTCGACCCGGCCGGCTGCGTGGTCGAGTACTACGCCGACCTGATCAAGATCTACGACGAGGCCAACTACCGGCCCGGCAAGTGGGAGATGTCCGACTACAGGTTTGCCAACTTGTGGGGCCCGGGGATCCCTAGCCACGAATTCTTTGAGGCCGGCGCCAAGCTGCCGGCCGCGAGGCTCGGCGTCAAGAAGTGAGCGCGTGGAGCCTGGTCACATATAGGACGCGCGCGGGCGAGTTACGTGGAGGGGCTTTGACCGGAGATCGGGTAGTCGAGCTGCCGATGAAAGCGCGCGGCGTCCTCGATCTGGTCCAGCGATGGGACGAGGTCGAGCCGGAGCTGCACAAATTCGATCCGGCCTCGGCACCGACTGTCGCGGACGCCGAGCTCGACCTGCCGCTGCGCTATCCGGCCAAGGTCCTGTGCTCGGCTACGAACTACTACGCACACATGCGAGAGATGAAGGTCGACCGTGACCCGGCCGCGCGTCCGTATTTCTTTCTCAAGCCTCCGACCACGGCGCTGGTCGGTCCAGGTCAGCCCATCGTCGTTCCGGCCGACGCTGGCGCGAAGGTCGACTGGGAGGCCGAGCTCGCGGTCGTGATCGGCCGCCGGGCGCGCCACGTGAGCAAGAAGGACGCGCTCGGCTTTGTGGCCGGCTACTCGGCGATCAACGACGTCTCGCTGCGGGGTCCGCACCGCGTGCAGCACCCGATCGGCGTTCCGTTCGAATGGGACTGGCTCGCTTCCAAGGGCGCGGACCGCTCCACGCCGCTGGGCCCGGGCGTCCGCCCGGCGTTCCTCGTCGACGACCCCCAGCGGTTGGAGCTGCGCCTGTGGGTGAACGGCGCGCTCAAGCAGCAGGCGAACACGTCGGACATGATCGACAGCGTCGCCGCGCTCATCGCGGCCGCCAGCGAGATCCTGACCCTCGAGCCCGGCGACGTGATCGCAACCGGCACGCCCGACGGCGTCGGGCTGCCGCGCGGCGAATTCCTGCGGCCGGGTGACGTGGTCGAGATGGAGGTCGGCGACTTCGGCCGGCTGCGCAACCCGGTGGTGAGCGAGTGAAGGCTGCGGTCATTCACGAGTTCGGCCCGGCTGACGTCCTGAAGATAGAGGACGTGCCCGCGCCGGTGGCACAGGCCGGCGAGGTGCTCGTGCGCGTGCACGTCGTTCGCGTTGGTGGCCTGCTCGACATCGGCACACGCGCCGGACGCAACCCTTTCGCGCGCCTGACCTTTCCGCACATCCTCGGCGCCGACTTTGCCGGCAAGGTGGTCGAGGCGGGTGAGGGCAGCAGCGGTTTCAAGCCGGGCGAGCGCGTCGTGGGCGTGCCTTTCATCCCGTGCGGCGTCTGCCCCGCATGCGAGGCCGGACGCGACGATGCATGCCCTAATGGGATTCTGGTCGGCGTTCACCGCCCGGGCTCGTACGCAGAGCTCGTGGCCGTGCCGACGAAGGTGCTGCGTCACATTCCGGATAGCATCGGCGACGAACAGGCGGCGGCGATGGCGGTGAGCGGCCCGGTCGCGTTTACGCAGTTCCAGGTGGCGGGCTTCCGCAAAGGCGACTGGGTGCTCGTGACGTCAGCCGCCTCGGGGCTTGGGCTTGTGACCGCGCTCGTGGCGAAGGAGCTTGGGGCGCGAGTCATCGCAACCTCGCGAAAGGAATGGAAGCGCGACATGCTCAAGGGCCATGACCTTGATGGCGTGGTCGACACGGACAGCTCGTCCTTCGTCGACCAGGTACGTGAGCTCACGGCGGGCGCGGGCGTGGCGATCGCGGTCGACAACACCTCTTCCGCTGATATGTTCGCCAAGCTTTGCCTGGTGCTGGCGCCGCTTGGACGAATCGTCAGCTCCGGCGCGCTGGTCGCCGACACAGTCGCGCTCGATATCCGCTCGCTGTACCTGAAGAGCCAGTCGGTGATCGGTATCCGCACGCACACGCAGGCAGCGCTGGACGGATTCTGGAAACTGGTCGCCAGGAACGGAATGGAGACCCGGGTGGACAGGGTCTTCCCGCTTGACGAGGTCGCCGACGCTCATCGGTACGTGGAGGCGGAGAAGAACTTCGGGCGAGTGCTGCTAGAGCTGGACTGACTCGGCGAGCTGTTTGGTCAACACGTTCTTGGCGACCTTGCCGAACTTCGACAGCGGAAGGTCGTCGGTGAGCTCCAGCCGCTCGGGCAGCTTGAACTTCGCGAGCCCCTTGTCCAGGAGAAATGCGGTGAGCTCCTTGAGCGTCAGGGTTCGCCCCGGCTTGGGGATGACGAACGCGCACATGCGCTCGCCGAGGACCGGGTCCGGCATCGGCACGCAAGCGACGTTGAGAACGGCGGGATGGGAAAGGATGAGATTCTCGATCTCCTCGGCGCTTATCTTTTCGCCGCCGCGGTTGATGAGGTCCTTTTTGCGCCCTTCGACGATGTAGTTGCCGGACGGGTGCCGCCGCATGAGATCGCCCGAGCAGTAGAACCCGTCAGGTGTAAACGTGCGCGCGTTGTACTCCGGCACGTTGTAGTAGCCGCGGAGCGTGTACGGGCCCCGGACCAGCAATTCGCCCACCTCGCCGTCGGGCACGGGCTCGCGATCGTCGTCGACGATCAGGATCTCGTCGTCCTCGCACACCGGGCGGCCCGCCGTCTCGTAGCGGACATCCTCGGGGTCGTCGAGGCGCACGAACATCAAAAGGCCCTCAGCCATGCCAAACACCTCCTGCACCGTGGCGTTCGGAAACAGGGACTCGGCGCGGCGCTTCACCTCCGGCTGCAGCTTCTGGCCGCCGGTGTTGATTACCCGCACACAGGCGAGGTCGTGCTGCGTGATCGACGGCGCGTTGATGTAGCGAATCAGGAGTGCGGGGACCAGCTCCAGGTGCGTGATGCGCTCGCGTTCGATGAGTGGGAAGACGTCGTCGGCCCGCGCCGATTCGGTGAGCACGCTGCGCGCGCCCTTCAAGAAAAACCCGCTGAGTCCGGGTGATGCGAGCGGGAAGTTGTGAGCGATGGGGAGCGCGACGAGCAGGCAGTCGTCGGGGCCGACGTCGTTGACCGCAACCGCGGCCTTGGTGTTGTAGACGTAATCGTTGTTGGTGCGGGGGATCAGCTTGGGCACGCCGGTGGTGCCCCCTGACAGCTGGAGGATGCAAGGCTCGTCGGGATCGACCTCGATCGTGTCGAGCACGGCCGCCTCCAGCTTGGCCTCTTTCTGGAGCAGCCTGCGGATCTGCTCCAGGCCTAGGACCACGTGTACTTCGGTGTGCGCATCGCGGATGGCCTTGACGAGTGGCCCGGTGTCGAAGTCGGCGACCTTCTCGCTGACTGCGTAGCCCGTCGCCCCGGAGATCTCGAAGAATGCGTTGATCTCGTTCCAGCGGTGGCCGGCAAGGGCCATGATCGGGATCGCGCCCAGCCGCTCGA
>Ga0070741_10004106_pt1 | contig 34524 bp, 27 predicted proteins | sample Coa_R1_4_FD_66440 | JGI IMG/M metagenome (GOLD analysis project Ga0070741, IMG submission 66440) | Surface soil microbial communities from Centralia Pennsylvania, which are recovering from an underground coalmine fire - Coalmine... | ecosystem: Environmental > Terrestrial > Soil > Unclassified ... | reverse complement strand
ATGAACGTCGGCGCGCTGGTGCTGCCGTTCGCCAATCCCCGCCATGCGCACGAGGTGCGCTGCCTTCATGGAAAGGCGATCGCCGACGACCAGATCGTGGTCGCCGGCGTCATCGATTCCACGACGAACTTCGTCGAGCATCCCGAAGTCGTCGCCGAGCGCATTGAACGCGTCGCCAAAACCATCGGCGATCCGACGCGCGTCATGGCCGGTACCGACTGCGGATTTGACACCTCAGCCGGAGCCGGCCGCGTGGCGGACGACGTGGTGTGGGCGAAGTTGCGGGCTTTGAGTGAGGGCGCCCGAATTGCATCGGGCCACCTGTTTTGAAAAATGTCTTGAAATACCTGGCTACAACTAGCCCACTATATATTTGCCGTTATTTTTCTTCGGCAACATTCCGGAGCACGATCTCCGATAGCCTGATCACGAGTTTTCTCAAACGTGCATTTTCTTCGAGCAACGACACAACGTCGTCATCGCAATAATCGTCTTCGGTAAAATCGTCAGGTCCAAACGACGATGCATCGAGTTCTTCAAGTGCGCTATGGTGCGGTTGTACGGGTACCATGGCCAACTCCCCAATTACTTTCATTAGCCGAACGTGACCCCAGTTCTTCCACCCACAGTCAGAGTGACGTGAGTCGAGGGCGGATTTGAGACCAAAGTTGGAATCTGTTGCGGCGCATCACGCGGTCGCGTCGATGCCGGCGCGCGCTGCAACTTCAGCTGCCCGGATTGGACCGCATTTGCGCCGTCGCTTCGACCGATTGCTTTAAAATCTCTGAAGAAGAGCGGATTTCGATTAGCTTATGTTATCCGACAATCCGTCCTTCGACCGCGTAGAACACGCATAGCGCGAGGCTCGCCCACACGGCCGCGCTGAAATAGAGCGACATCCAGGCGATTTCTTCTTTCCATTCGGAAAGATCGTGCGTGACGATCCAGCGCGTGCTCACGTCACGAAGCCCTTCGAGCGGCCGCAGCAGCCGGTTACCTAAAGCCATGTCGGCCTGCCGGCGCTTCAGATACATCGGCACGTCGACGGTCATCAAAAACGCGAGATAGATCACGATCCCGACAACAGAAATCGCAAGCACGGCCCGGATCGCGCCATCGAACTCCGGCATCAGCCGGCAAAGTCCGATCCCGGCAATGAAGAAAGCGACGGCCCAGATCGAATTCTCGATTGCGTTGAAAAAATAATTCGTGGTGACGACCGCGTACCACGAGAAACATTCCGCGATCAAAATCAACGGCACGATCAGCCAGGCGGCGTTTACGGTCGTTTCCGCGCCCGTCATCGTACCCAGTTGCAGGAGGATCATCGTCCACTGCGCGGCGAAACAAACTTCCGCAACCGTCGCCACCGAGCGGCCGACGGCGACGCTCGACAGCCAGGTATCGAACAGACAGATTCGCTGTACGTCGGCGCGCGGCAATAATGAACGGAACGCGCATCCGAACACATAGGCCGCGCTCAAGAGTAGCATGATCTCCATGCCGGGTACGCGACCGGTCGAGCCGGCATCATGAAGCTGCCGATACATCAGGACCCAGGCGACGACATTGACGCCACTGACCAGCGTCAGCATCGCCCACCACCACGACACCGGATTTGACCAGACCAGTGAACGTGGCCTCGTCCGCATTTCCGACCGCATCGACATCTCCGTGTAACCGAACAGACATCCAATCGTATTAATTCTGTCACAGAATATGGCAAATCACGACAGGAGATTTGTGACAGTCGGCGGCCGCCAGGTCTCGGCACGAGGGCTGCGCTAGCCGGCGGCGGCTCGCCGAGTATCCGACGCGAGGCGCCAAATGCCGGCTTGGTGACATGGAGGCCTTGTCACACCGCCACCAATTTGTGTCACAATCCGCTCCAACGGGCGGACGCACCTTGTCACAAACCAGGTCCGCAAAATCGCGGTCGGCGCAGGCCGATCCGGGGAGGAATAATGTGTGAGATTTGCAGGCGTGGTTTTATCGGCGGCGCGGCCGCAATTGGGCTTGCGGGTGCCTGCGGCATGCTTTCGTCGCCGCTGAAGGCGCAGACGCCGCCCGGCGGCACAGGTTCGACGCGGCTGCCGGCGCGCGGCGAGTTCACCATCACCAACGCCTATATCATGACAATGGAGCGCGACTTCGGCGACCTTGCCGGCGCTTCCGTGCATGTGCGCGATGGCGAGATCGTCGCCGTCGGCAAGGCCGCCACCAGCGGCGGCGAGACGATCGACGGCACTGGCATGATCGTGATGCCGGGCCTTGTGGAGACCCACTGGCACATGTGGAATACCATCTTCCGCAGTTTCGCCGGCGACAAGCCGGAAGAAGGCTACTTCCCGACGGTCGCGCGCTTTGGCCAGCAGATGACGCCTGACGACATCTTCCAGAGCACGCGGCTCGCAGCGGCTGAGGCCATCAACTCCGGCATGACCTACGTGCACTCATGGTGTCACAACGTGCGAAGCACCGCGCACGCGGAAGCCGATATCCGCGCGCTCGCCCAAGCCGGCATTCGCGCCCGCCACTCCTGCGGCTGGCCGCAGGGCCTGCCCGACACGCAATCGGCCGATCAGGCGCCGATCGAAACGCTCGCCAAGAACTGGAAGGATTACTCCAGGGAGGGCCTGCTGACGCTTGGCATGGGATGGCGCGGACAATTCCGCGCCGGTCCCATCAAGCCCGAGGTTTATCAGCCGGAGTTCGACAATGCCCGCAAGCTCGGCTTGCCGATCACCGTGCATGTGGCTTCCGCTGCGCATCGCCAGGCCGGGCAGATCGAGCTGCTCTACAAGGCAAAGCTGATGGGCAAGGACGTTCAGCTTATCCATGCGCTGGCCGTGACACCGGCAGAACTCGACATGATCGAGGAATCGGGCGCCTCGATTTCAACTTCACCCGGCTCCGAACTACGGATCGGCTACGGCTATCCGCTGATCTCGGAAATATTGGCAAAGCGCATTCCGATCGGTGTCTCGATCGACACCTCGGCCCTGACCGGAAGCTCCAACATGTTCGGCGTGCTGAAGCTCGCGCGCGATTCCGAGAATGCGCGGGCCGAGAGCGAATTCAAGATGACGGCGCGACGAGCGCTCGAACTCGGCACCATCGAGGGCGCACGCGCCATGGGCATCGATGACCAGGTCGGCACGCTCCGGCCGGGAAAACGCGCGGACCTGATCATGATCAGCCCCAACGCGCTCAACATGGCAGTCGTGACCGACCCGGCGCATCTCGTGCTGGAAGCGACGACGCCGGAAAACGTCGACATGGTCGTCGTCGACGGCCGGATCCTCAAGCGTGGCGGCAAGCTCGTCGCCGTCGACACCTCGGAAGTGATATCAGGCGCGCGGACGGCGCTCGCGGGCATTCGCGAGCGCACGAAGTGGCGGTGAGCGCGAGAAGGCGGGAGCTATACCGCGCCCGCCTTTTGCGCGTATTCCCAGGAGGCTTTTGACAGCGGCACGGTGCGGGCCGCCGATTCCATCGCCTTGGCGCTTGCCGCGGTGCCGTCGCGGATTCGTCCCGCGATGCCTTGCGTGATACAGGCAAGCCGGAACAGGTTGTAGGAAAAATACCAGTTCAGATCAGGCACGGCGCTGCCGGTGGCGTTGCAATAGACTTGCGCGGCCTCTTCCAGCGACGGAATGTTCAGCGCCGCAAGATCGGCATTGGCGAGACCCGGCATGGTCCACTGCATCAAGAGATAGGTGAAATCCGCCATGGGATCGCCGAGCGTCGACAATTCCCAGTCCAGCACCGCGATCACCCGCGGCTCCGTGGCGTGGAAGATCATGTTGTCGAGGCGATAATCGCCGTGAACGATCGAGACGCGCTCCTGTTGCGGCACGGTGCGCGGCAGCCACTCGATCAGCTTTTCGACCTCTTCAATATGCTTGGTCTCGGACGCGCGGTATTGCTTGGTCCAGCGATCGACCTGGCGCGCGAAATAATTGCCTGGCTTGCCGAATTCGCCAAGGCCGATTGCTTGCGGATCGTAGGTGTGGAGCTTTGCCAGCGTCTCGATCTTGTCCTTGAAGATCGCATGCCGCGCCTCGGGTGACTGGCTCGGCAATGCCGGATCCCAGAACACCCGCCCCTCTTCCATCGACATGACGTAAAAGGCCGCGCCAATCACGGCGTCGTCGGTGCAAAGCGCGTAAGCTTTCGCAACCGGAAAGCCCTGTTTGCCGAGCGCGGAAATCACGCGGAACTCGCGGTCGACCGCATGCGCCGACGGCAGCAGCTTTCCGAACGGCTTGCGCCGCATCACATAGGAACGCGAGGGCGTATCGAGCCGATAGGTCGGGTTCGACTGCCCGCCCTTGAATTGCAGAACGGTCAGCGGGCCCTGATAACCCTCGACGTGCTCACGCATCCACCCATCGAGGCTGATCTCGTCGATCCGGTGCCGCTCCTCGACCGGTTTGGTTCCGGAAAATTCCTCGTCGTTTCTAACGCCTTCGGCCACGGTGGTTTCCCCGACTGTTTCTTCCGTCATTCCGGGGCGATGCGCGAGCATCGAACCCGGAATCTCGAGATTCCGGGTCTGGTGCTAACGCACCATCCCGGAATGACGATACCAAAAGTGCGGCCTGTGGGCGCTCGTTTAATTCGCCGGAGCGTTGGCATATTTCCGAAGCTCGAGCCTGGCAATGGCGCGGTTATGGACCTCGTCGGGACCGTCGGCGAGCCGCAGCGTGCGGATGCCGGCATAGTCCTTGGCCAGCCCCGCCTCGTCCGAAACGCCGGCGCCGCCAAAGGCCTGGATCGCCTGGTCGATGATCTTCAGCGCCATGTTCGGCGCCGCAACCTTGATCATGGCGATTTCGAGCTGCGCGGTCTTGTTGCCGACCTTGTCCATCATGTCGGCCGCCTTCAGGCAGAGCAGACGGTTCATCTCGATGTTGGTGCGAGCTTCGCCGATGCGCTGCTCCCAGACCGAATGCTCGATGATCTTCTTGCCGAAGGCCGTGCGCGACGACAGCCGCTTCACCATCTTCTCTAGCGCCTCCTCGGCCTTGCCGATGGTGCGCATGCAGTGATGGATGCGCCCCGGGCCGAGGCGGCCCTGCGCGATCTCGAAGCCGCGGCCTTCGCCGAGCAGAAGGTTGCTGGCCGGCACGCGCACGTTCTCCAGCAGCACTTGCGCGTGGCCGTGCGGCGCGTCGTCGAAGCCGAACACGGGAAGCATCTTCTCGACCTTGATGCCTGGCGTGTCGAGCGGCACCAGGATCTGCGATTGCTGCTGATGGCGCGGCGCCTTCGGATCGGTCTTGCCCATCAGGATCGCGATCTTGCAGCGGGGATCGCCGACGCCGGACGACCACCATTTGCGGCCGTTGATGACGTAATGATCGCCGTCACGCTCGATACGCGTCTCGATGTTGGTGGCATCGGAAGAAGCCACCGCGGGTTCCGTCATCAGGAAGGCGGAGCGGATCTCGCCATCCATCAGCGGCCGCAGCCATTTGCGCTTCTGCTCCTTGTTGGCGTAGCGGATCAGGACTTCCATGTTGCCGGTATCGGGCGCCGAGCAGTTGAAGACTTCCGAAGCCCAGCTGATGTGACCCATCTCTTCGGAGAGCAGCGCGTATTCGAGATTGCTCAATCCCGCGCCGCGGAACTCGTCGTCCTCATGCGATGACGGCGGCAGGAACATGTTCCACAGCCCCTCCGCGCGCGCCTTCTTCTTCAACTCCTCGAGGATCGGGATCACCTTCCAGCGGCCGCCCTCGGCATCCTGTTGCTTGTAGATCGGCACCGCGGGGCGGACGTGGTTCTTCATGAATGACTGCACACGGCTGAGCCATTCGCGCTGGCGTTCCGACATCGTGAAGTCCATGGGCGTTTCCTCGTCGTTTTAAGTGAATTTGATGGCGGCGACTTTCTGCCCGCCACCGGCTGTCTGCAAGTCCATTTCCAAGAAGCCCGGCAATGCATGGACCGGATGCCGAAGATGTCGGAGCGGCCCATTTTGCATTGACATCCAAACCTTCAAACCATAGTTTCATACAAATGTTTGAATTGCAACCCCAGCCCGCAAATGGCGTCTGACCGGACCCGCGCCCTGATCCTGGATGCCGCCGAACGGCTTTATGCCGAACGCGGCTTCGGCGAGGTCACGCTGCGCGACATTGTCGCCGCGGCCGGCGTCAATCTTGCGGCGGTGAACTATCATTTCGGTTCCAAGGACGAACTGATCGCCGAACTCTTCGTCACCCGCGGCCTTGCGACCAACCGCAAGCGGCTCGCGGAGCTGAAGGACGCCGAGATGGCCGGCAACGGGCGGGCCGACGTCAGGGCAATCCTGCGCGCGCTGGTTGGCCCGACCCTGCGCGGCTGCCTCGGCGCGGGCAACGAGCAATCGACGGCCGCGCATTTCATGATCCGCGCGTCCGTTGAATCGGTGCCGCCGATCCGCCGCATCAAGAATCGCGAAATCGACCACTTGCGGAAATTTGCCGCGGCGATGCGCCGGTCGCTGCCGGACTGCGACGAGGCCGATCTTTACTGGGGCCTGCACTTCGCGCTCGCGATGGCGCATCAGACCATTCGCGACACCGAACGGCTGACCAAGCTTTCCGAAGGCAAATGCGACCTCGATGATGTCGAGGCGCTGATCGCTCGCATCGTCGATGCGGCAGCGATGACGCTGACGGTACGCACGGGTGTGAACACAAGGCCGGCCCGAAACGGCGCAACGAGCATGACGGACAGCCGCGCCGAAAGGTTGAAGGGCTGAACCAATCATTTGGCGCGTCCCTTGTGCCAACGTTTCGTCTCCAGGCAAGCGCGCCTTTCTCGCGGCGCCGCTCGCGTCCGAGTTTTGCTGATGCCCTCGTCTAAAAGGGCGCAGGGAATGCCGGGTGCGCGATGCACCCGTAGCCTCGTGCGCAAAGAGTAGAAAGCACACGAGTAAGTCACCACAGGTACGCCGCACATTCCGGCATTCCCTGTGCGATGGTTTTACGGTTTCCTTCGTAGTCTCCCCGGAGACCGGGCTTTATTGTCTCCGTCACCAGCGTGATGCGCAGCATCATCGCTCGCTTGATACCAGCGTCGGGGTATCAGAACGCTACGACTTCGCCGTCCACCCGTGATGCGTTCGTCTCATCGCACCACAAATGTCCACCGCATCCCGCACTCTACGTTCGTGACGATCGCGAAACGCCCCTTGAGTGAGGCGGGATGGCGCGGGCTTATAGAGATGATTTGCCCGACGGGGAGAGCGAAATATTTTCCGCAGACGAACTGGACATGCAGGCAAATCAACCGGTAGCGCCGCTAGCGCATTTCACCCTCAAACGTCGGCTGCCGGCCGGCCGCTTTCCATTCCATCTCTATTGATGGGGCACTCAATCGACCGTGTAGCCCAAGGCGAAGATCGAAGGTTCCAGAATAGGAATGACCGGCTTGAGCTGCTCGAGATAGGCGCGGTAGCGATAGCGCGAACGATCGTACAATTTTTCCGTGACCTGTGCGTAGCTGGCGGTGCGGGCGTAGCGTCGGTTTTCGTGAAAATTGAGGCAACGCCTCTCGAATGGCGCGCCAACGAAACTCAACATCTTGCGCACATGCGTCTCCTGATCCGCGACGATGTCCTCGTACCGGATCGGCAGATAGCGAAGCGACATCTCGCGGCGGTAGTGTTCGACAAGGCCCATCACCAGGACGTAGTGATGCGCGATCGTTTCGAGATCGTTCGCGCAGTAAAAGCCGTGGGTGAGATGGTTGGAGAACACCGAAAGCACGACATCGAGCGGATGACGCAACAAATGGATGACCGGCGCCTGCGGAAATATCAAGCCGATCAGGCCAAGGTGAGTCTCGTTCAGCGGCATCTTGTCGGTGAACCAGCTCGCCCCCTTGCGCAACGCGCCGAGCTGGCGCGCACGCTGCAGATAATAATCCCGCAGATTGTCGAGGCCCTCGATCTGATCTCCGAGCCACAGGTCGGCAAGCGCCTCTGGATAGGCCAGCGGGCTGTTGAGCATGCACGGAATGACCGCGGTGAGTTCATGGATGGTCGGCAGCTCGTCGCCGGCTGAAATGCGCGGATGTGCGGAGAGCGTTTGCTCGACCATGGTCGTGCCCGATCGGGGAAAGCCAACGATGAAGACCGGCTGCGGGACATCCGTGCGCACGCCCGCGCGCGGCAGGATATTCAGGCGCGGCGCCGTGAAGAACCCCCGAAGACGCGCGACCATATCCTGCGCTTCGGCGGCGAGATAGCGCTGGCCGCTCATCTCGCGCAACGTGCGCTTGCCAGCCTCAAAGGCGGCGAACGCTTCCGCGTACCGGCCCATCTTGTCGAGCAATTGCCCTTTCTCGGTCCATTCGGCCGGTCCCAGGCCGCCCTCCCCATGCCGCCGCTCGATCTCATCGAGGGTCGCAACGGCACTCGCATAATCCTTGCTGCGGCCATGAAGCACGGCGCGCGCGAGCTGCACGGTTCGGTTACCCGGTGAAATGCGCTCGGCCGCATCCAGCAATTCGCTGGCGCGTGCGAAATTGCGGTCCGTCTCCTCCATGCGCGCCCAGCCGTAAATCGTCTGAAAGATATTGGGGTCGAGCCGCACGGACTGCTCATAGAGTTGACGCGCTTCCGCCATCCGCCCCTGGTTTTTGAGATTCCAGGCAAGATTGGCGTAAAGGATTGCGTTCGGTTCGCCGATCAGCTCCATCACGCGGCGGTAATGATGCTCGCCGACCTGAGGCCGCTGCGCCTCGGTCATGATCATCGCCATCAGGTTGTGCGATTGCGCATCCACCGGCGAAAGGCGCACGGCGTTTCGCGCATGAACCTCAGCCTCCGCGAGCGCGCCTTTGCCCAACAGCAGCAGAGCCAGCGCCTGGGTCGCGCCCAGATTGCTCGGGTCGATCCGCACGACCCGCGTCAACAATGCTTCTGCCGCGATTATCCGATTCTGGATATTACACAGTTGAGCAAGCAGGGTGAGCGCACCGACATGGCGCGGAGACCGATTGAGAAAATCGATCAGAAACCGCTCCGCTTCCGCAACACGTCCGGCTTGGAGTGCAGCCTGCGCCCGCTCGACCTCAGGCGTTTCCAGCGCCGACGCCTGCGAGATACTCCAATCGAGCGCGCAACAGCGATCGCCGCGCAAGCCGCTGAGGCAGCTACAGGGCGCGGCATTTTCTAACGGAACTGAGGACATGCGCTTCGATGTATCACATCATCGCGCCAGCCCATACGCGGCCTGGCACACCCGCGGGTATCCTAAGATCAAAAATTCCAGGTGAATCCGCCCTTGAAAGTGTGAGTTTGGACGTGCTCGGCCAACTCGCCCTGATACGACAGACCGACCTTCATTTTCGAGGTGATACGCCAATCAAGCCCGGTGTCGACCAGCGCCGCATTGCGTGCGATCGGCACGCCGGAAACCGAGAAGCCCGTCCCCGTGCTCTGGAACGCCAATGCCGCCTGCGGCGTCACATCGCCAAACGCATATTGCCACTGCGCCGAAAGGCGCGGCACCAGGAAGGTGCCATTCGCAAGCGGCACGATGGTCGCGGCGCGCAAGCCCAGCGACGAATAGCCGACGCTCTCATCATTGCTCAAGCCCGAGAGAGCCGCGATGCCGCCGTTCTCCGCGAATGCGCCGGTATGAACATTCACGTAAGCCAAGCCGGCAAACGGCTCGAGCGCGATGCTGCCGAACGCAACACCATACCCGACTTCGCCGAACACCTGGCCGACATTGGCGCTGGAACTGGCGCTCACCGGCTCGAACAAACCGGGGAAGGCGACCGTACGACGGGCGTCGATGGTATCGAAGGTGTAGGCCGCGCCGGTGCGCACGCTCAGCGGTCCGACTTTGCTCCCGGCATAAAGGCCAAGCTGAGCGCTGTCGATGCCGGCAGAACTGCTGCGCGCATCGACGTTGACGTCGGAATGCAAATAGCCGGCGGTAAAGCCGGCGCGGACGGTGCCGAACAGCGCATCTACGCCGGACAGGAAGCCCTCGAACCTGCTGTTCAACGTCGCGGCGTTGCCGTCGCCGTCGGCATGGCCGAAGCCGCCCAAGGTCTGGGTCCAGAACGCCAAATCGCGCGGCGTTCCCGCGGCCCTTGCCGGCGGCGCCTTGGTCGGAAAGGCGCCATCCACTGAGCCCATCGCATAAGCCAATTCCGGCCCACCGAACCCGAGCGCACCAAGCTCGCCCGGCGCACTCGCATACGAGGATTGCCGCAAGCGCCCGAGCATGGCGCTGCGAACAAACTGCGATTCGTCGACGAGCGTATTCTGCAAGCTGCCGTAAATTTCACCTGAAAGAGCATCGAAGGCTTGGCGCGCGCCCGCCACCGTCTGGTTGAGCACCGCCAGCTTTAACGGATTGGTGGAGGAAGCCGCGTTGAGCGCGGTGGCCACGCTGCTCTGGTTTGGTGTCTGCGCGAGCGAGAGAAATGAAGTTGAATTGCGCGAGAGCGTCAAAAACACCTCGTTGGCGTCGGTGGTCAGCATCGGCGTGAGAAACGCAAACGGCACTGCGGTGGTCACGCCGGCAAAGCTGGTGTTGCCGAGACTACCGGCCGTCACGATGGTGTAGCGGGTCCCGGGCGTGATGTTGCTGCCGGTTCGGGTCAAGACCTCAACGGTGCCACCACTCAGCGTCGCGGTGCCGCTTACCGTGAGCTTGTCCGATTGCCCGGCCGGATTGACGTTGACGTTGAAGAAGGAGCCCGGTGAAAACGTCGCATTGCCGTTCACCTGCAACGTGGTGAAGGGTGTGCTCGCGCCAGGCGCAATCGTGCCGCCGCTTGCGGCGGTGACGTTGCCGATCACGGTGCCCTGACCTGCGAGCACACCGCCCGCATTCACCGTTACAGAACCGGTGAGCTGCGCGCCGGGATTGTTGGCATCGCCCACCACCAGCGTGCCGCTCGTGACCGTGGCCGCCCCGACCTGGGATTGTCCATTCAGGGCCCAGATTCCGTTCGCCTGCACGTCGAGCGTGTTGAAGTTAAGAAAATTGTTGTTGGCGCTGCCGCTGCCCTGAAGGATCAGCGCGTTCGTTGCGCCCACGGCCGTACTGCCTACCGCATCGCCGTTGAGCACCGAGCCGGTTTGCAACGTCAGCGTATTGGCGCCTCTTCCAAAGAATTTTACCGATGCGCCGCCTGGCCCGCCCGTGATCGTGCCGGCATTGGTGACTGTGCCGGAGCCGGCAAAGACGACACCATAAAGACCGCCGCTGATCATTGCGCCGGCCAGATTGGTGACGCTGCCACTGCCTACCAGCACACCATACCCATGCGCGCTGGTGATGGTACCGGCATTGACGATGGTGCTGGGGCCATTGATCGCGTCGATGCCGGCGTGACCGCCGCTGATCGTGCCACCGGCCAGATTGCTGATGCTGCCGCCGCTAGTTAAGAGAAAGATACCTTGATCGTTGAAGATGTTGCCATTGCCGCCCGCGATCGTGCCAGCGTTGGTCACGGTGATGGTACTGTTATATCTGACCATGATGCCGTAAGCGTTGCCGGCGATCTTCCCGCCGGCCAAATTCGTTACACCAATGGTGCCGCCGGAAAAGTAAGCGCCCTGCTCGCCGCCCGTGATGGTGCCGCCGTTGATCAACCGCGAGGGATTATCATTACCGAACAAGATCCCGACGCGCCCGCCCGTGACCGTCCCGCCCGCCAAATTGGTGAGGCTGCCGCCGCCAAACATCTCGATGCCATACGACCCAGCGTTTTTGGCGGTGATGACGCCGGCGTTGGTGACGCTACCCACGACGGGACAAATTGCAGGCCCGATATTACGCCCGTTGCAGGTCGCGACCCCAACCGCGTTGCCGGTGATGGTTCCGCCCGCGAGATTGGTGACGCTGCCGCTCATTTGGAGATAGACACCCTTACCGGCCCGCCCTGTCCCATCAATGGTACCTGAATTGATCACCGTGCCGGGGGCGCCATTAACCGAAGCGCCAATGCTCCCCCCGCTGATCGCTCCGCCGGTCTGGTTGGTGACGCTGCCGCCGTTCTCGAGATAGACACCATTCGTGTTGGTGTTGACGCCTCCGATTTGTCCGCTGTTGTTCACGGTGCTGCCGGCGCCCTGAAGGCTGATTCCCGTGGTGCCGTTGAACAGCGTCCCACTCTGCGCAGTGACGTTCCACGCGGTGCCGGCCGCGCCTGCAACCGCAGGATTGCCACTGACATTGATGCTGGTCCCGGCTCCGAACGTGATCGGGTTATTTGCCGGATTGAGATTGTAGGTGGTGTTTTGAACCGGCGTCACCACTGTCTGCGCATGAGCCGAGGTGACGAGCGAAACGCCAAGCGCGAGCGTTGCGGATGCGGCTGGGCGAGCGAGGCCCGAAACGCTCGACAACAGCCGGCCGCGGATACTTTGATCGCCGCGTCCGACGAATGAACTGCCGGAAAGCGGCGAATGAAGCGGCACGCGCATCGGAGGGACCTTAAGATCTATCACGCCGTAGCAAGGCACTCGTGGCGGCGGAAATTGGCCGGAACGAAAAGACTGCGGCGCGATGGCTAACAAGGCGACGGCGGGGCCACTGTACCCAGCGTCTCAATTGCGGGTTCCACCCGCCTGTTTTTGATGTCTTTTGGTCGAAAATTCTTTTGTGTTGCGCTTCCGCTACTCAAGTCGACCCATGATGACGAACATACGACTTGGCGCATGTCCTGGCGTTGACCGCGAGGTCCAATCAGAAAGGCGATCGTGTCCTTGCAATCTCGCGTTGCGGACTCATAATGTGGAGAAGGCAGCCGATGTGAGTTGGAATGCAGGCGGACGACTTCCGGCGCGATGCGCGCAGTTTTGGGCTGGAGCCATTGCGCGAGGTGATCTCCGATCTCAGCGACGTCACTCCGCGTACTGCCAGCGATAATTTTCACTTCTCGACCGCCACTCTGGCAACCGACAAGGCCCTGCTGACCGACTCCTTCGGGACGAGACTGGAATACAACCGCACGCCTGCGCACATTGCCCGCGGCGGCATCGATCATTACCAGATCGCCTTCTGCATGCAGGGACGGATGCAGTTCAGCGCAGGACGCCGCGAGCTAACGATGCGTCCCGGCGATATCTGGCTGGTCGACATGGCGGAGCCGAGCCGAACCTGGCTTGGGCAATCCGACGACCTGCAGGTGCGGGTGATGGCGCTCGTGTTGCCACGCGCGACGCTCGGCCCGCTATTGGCGCACCCGGATTCGATGACGGCGTCGTTCACATCCGGAAGAGAACAGCGCGCGCGCCTTCTCGCCGATCAGTTTGCCACGCTGTGGCGCCCAAACGCGCACGAAACCACCAACCTGACTGCAACGATCCAGGCGATGACCGAAGTCGTCGCCGCCGCCTTTGGCGCTGCATCGGAGGTGAAGGACAATGCCGGGAGAGCCGAACGACATCTTCATCTGGCAATGATCAAGCGTTATATCGAGGCGAACCTCGAGACCGGCCAGCTCACGGCCGATCATCTTTGCCGCCGCTTCCATATTTCGCGCGCGAGCCTTTATCGGCTGTTCGAATCTGACGGCGGACTGCAACGCTACGTTCAGCAACAGCGGCTCAACCGTGCCTTGAGACGTCTGATTCATGCGGCGCCGACCGGGATTCGCGTGATAGACCTTGCTTCCGATCTGCAATTCAGCAGCGAGTCTTCGTTGATCCGCGCTTTCCGCCGGCAATTCGGTCTCACGCCCGGCGAGATCAAGGAACTGTCCGGCGCGCGGCTGCGCGAGACGAACGCAAGTCCGGGGCCGGACAACCTATTTGGTCAACTTGCCAGCAGGCGTTCCGTTATTGAATGACTTTGGATGAGAGACGATCTCGATCAGGAAAGCCCGAGCATTGCCCACGCCTCGGTGCCAGCGATGTTGCCGACATTGAATATGTTCGTTGACATAAGCGAACTGTCACACCGTTTCGAAGAAAGTGTCATAACGCCTGGCTAGGTTCCCCGCCAGTTTTCATACTGGGGAGAACCTAAATGCATCAAACGAGACACGCGCTGCGCAGCCGGAAAGTCGGGCTGCTGGCAGGCGCAGCCGTCGCAGCGCTCGGCGTCATCACGACAACCGCGGTCGCCTTCGATCCGGACAATTCCGCCGATCGCGTTCGCACCACGACGCCGATCAAGCATGTCATCGTTGTGCTGGCGGAAAACTCCAGCTTCGACCACGCCTTCGGCACCTTCCGTCCCCGCAACGGCCAGCGCATCCACAACCTGTTGTCGGCGGGCATCGTCAACGCGGACGGCACGCCGGGTCCAAATTTCTCAAAAGCGGCGCAGTTCACAGCAACACCACAGCCGAATTATTTCGTCAGCGCGCCCGATGGCAGCAAGACGCCCTTCAGCACTTTGCCTCCGCCAGATCTACACGGCGTACCGTTGCAGGCCAGCGATAGCAATCCGCCTCCGTTCGCGACGGTTGCGGTCGCTCATGCGGCCGAACCTAGCCTCGAGGGCGAAGATGCCGTGCTGTTGACGACCGGCGCAGCGACCGGCTTGACCTTCAAGCCTGAGACCGGCGGCGTACGCAATCCTGACACGCGCATTCTCAATGCCAACAACCTGCCGAACGGGCCGTTCCAGCAGACCGCAAAGGATGCGCACGGCCACGGCCTTCCGTACGACGCCTACACAGAAGACACCATTCACCGCTTCTATCAGATGTGGCAGCAATCGGACTGCAGCATTCGACATGCCACGCCTGACAATCCGAGCGGCTGTCTGGCCGATCTTCTGCCTTACGTGATCACCACGTTTGCCGGGCAGGCCGAAGAAGGCATGGGCACGTCGATGGCCTTCTTCAACATGAACCAGGGCGATGCGCCGACGCTGAAGAGGCTCGCCGAAGAATATGCCATTGCCGACAACTATCATCAGGCAGTGATGGGCGGCACCGGGGCCAACCACATCATGCTCGGCACCGGTGATGTTTATTTCTTTAATCAGGCGTTCGCGCAGAATGGCGTGTTGAATGCCGCGAGCTTCAATCCGGCTCCGCCACCAACCGTTCCAGGCGCAATCCTCGGCCTGCCGCCGCAAGTCACAGTGTCGCTGGTGGCCAATCCGGATCCGGTGTCGGGCACCAACAACGTCTATAAGAATGATCCCAGCGCCTCGCTTGGCGAATATGTCAACTGCTCGGACCCGACCCAGCCCGGCATTCCGGCGATCACCAACTACCTGGCGACCTTGCCATACAAGACATCGCCGACGGTTTGCGCGCCCAACACCTTCTATGCGGTCAACAACTTCTTCCCCGGCTATCATCCCAACGGCACACCGGCGAACCCGTTGTCGCCGAAGCAGGCGGCGGATGGCAGCGACTTCTTCTTCATTCCGCCGCAGAACCTGCCGACGATCGGCGATGCGCTGAATGCGAAGAACATTTCGTGGGTCTATTACGGCGGCGGCTTCAACGAAGCGGTGGCCGGCCAGCCCAACGCGTTCTGCCCGATCTGCAACCCGATGCAGTATGCCGCTTCGATCTACGGCAATCCCGCCCAGATCAAGGCCCATACGGCTGACATCACCGACTTCTTTACCGCCGCCCAACAGGGCAAGCTGCCTTCGGTTTCCTTCGTCAAGCCGAGCGGCTTTGTCGACGGCCATCCGCAATCGTCCAAGCTGATCCTGTTCGAGGCACTGCTCGACAACATCGTCGATCACGTCAAGTCGAACCCGGAGCAATTTGCGGAAACCGCTGTTATCGTCACCTGGGATGAAAGCGGTGGCTTCTACGATTCGGGCTTCATCCAGCCGGTCGACTTCTTCGGCGACGGCCCGCGCGTGCCGCTGCTCGTGATCTCGCCGTTTTCCCGCGGCGGCCGCGTGGTCCACACTTATTACGACCACGTCTCGATCACGAAATTCATCGAGCACAACTTCGATCTGAAACCCTTAAGCGCGCGCAGCCGCGACAATCTGCCGAACCCGGTCATGGACGAGGACGACAATCGCTACGTGCCGCGCAATATGCCGGCGATCGGCGATCTCATGGACATGTTCAACTTCGACCACCGTGGAGACCGGAACGATCACGATCATGACGATCACGACCACGACGGCTAACCGTTTCAATCTGGCGGTCGATTGAAAATACCGGGCGGTGCGGAGACGTGCCGCCCGGTTCTTTTTCAGGCGAGCTTGAGCATCGCCCGCGCCTCGGTGGCAGTTGCCACAGTGGCGCCGAGGTCTTTCAGGATTTGCGCCGCGTGTGCGACGAGTTCGGCGTTGCTCTTCGCCAGCACGCCCTTGGACAGATAGAGATTGTCTTCCATGCCGACCCGCACATGGCCGCCGAGCAGCCAGGACTGCGCAACCATCGGGAATTCAGAGCGGCCGATGCCGAAGCCGGCCCAGATCGCGCCTTCCGGCAACAGGTTGCGCGCGTAAAGCATGGTCTCCGGCGACGGATCGAAGCCGTATTTGACGCCGAGCACCAGCGTGCACAGCGGCGGGCCCTGCAAGGTGCCGTCCGCGATCAGGTCGCGGGCGAGGTGAATGTCGCCGGAATCGAACAACTCGAGCTCAGGCAGCACGCGCGCCGCGCGCATCCGCGCCGCCATCTTGCGGACGTTCGGCGGCGTGTTGATCACGACCTGCCCGCCGGAGTTCATGGTGTTGAGATCGAGCGTACAGATTTCGGGTTTGAGGATTTCGACGTGCTCGACGCGCTTTTCCGGCACCATCAGCGTCGTACCGGGGCCAGCAACCTTCGGGTCTTCGTCTGACGGCACAAACCGCCCGCCGGGACCTGTCGTCAGGTTGATGATCAGTTTGGGATTTTTCGCGCGAATGCGGTCCATCACGTCGCGGTAAAGGTCGATCGACATCGAGGGACGGCCGGTCCCGGGATCGCGAACATGGATGTGCGCGATCGAAGCCCCCGCCTCGGCGGCTTCCAGCGCGCTGCCGGCGATCTGCTCTGGCGTGATCGGCAAATAAGGCGACTGCTCGGGGCGGGTGATATTGCCCGTGATCGCGCAGGTGATGATGACTTTCGGGTGCGGTTGATACGCCACGGCGCGGTGCCTTTATCGGCTCTTAAGGGTTCAGGTCTTCTTTTCGGCCGGCTTTTTCTTCACCGTTGCCGCCTTGGCTTCCGCCGCCTTCAGCTCTTCGAGCGCATTCCTCATCGCGCGCGCGTAACTGTCCGCGGCATTTTCGGCTGTGATCTGCAACCGCCGCGCCGCCGCGCCGGCGAGCAGCAGCATGTCCTTCGCGGTCTGCTTCAGGCGCGCCTTGCCCTCCTTGGTCTTGGCCTTGGCGGCCAAACCGATCAAGCGGGCCTGCCGCTTCTTCGCCTCCGCCATCAGCGCCTTGTGCTGCGTCTTTCCGATTGCACGGATGACGGCATCAAGGTCTGTATCGGCCATTTCTCAATTCCTGAAAATGTGACGTGAATCCATACGCCGGCGACCTGCCGGCGTCCGGGTTCAATCATATCGCATTTTCTTTGGCTAGTACCAATTGCCGCTGCGCGGACGGCCGCCCTTCCCGAAAGGCCTTACAAGGATCGTGATTTGGCATCATCCGGCCAATCGTCCTGCAATCTCCGAAAACGCCCTTCCGGGCGATCGAGCCAACCGGCCGAGTGAGCGTACCAGCGTGTTTTGCCCTTGGGCTGTTTCGTTGGGTACGAAGGGATCGGTGAAGCATCTGGCGCCAGCCGCCTTCGCAATCTTTGCTATCTGCGCCGTCATGGCAGGAGCGCCCGAAACATAAACCAGGTCCTCCGGCGACAAGTTCGGCAGATGGTCGGTTGGGCGTCCGGTTCGAATGGCGGCCGAGACGTTCTGGGGCTCCGACACGGTCGGAATGATGGTGACGTTGGGAAACAGTGCAAGACGGCACAGCGCTGCGTGCATGTAGAGCGACTTGAGCTTGCGCGCCGCAACCACGAAAATCAGCTCGCGCGTGGGGCGTTCCATGATCGCCGCGACCGCAACGGACCACATTGGCGCAAAACCTGTGCCGCTCGACGCAAGTACGATACCGCCGCTGTGCTGGGGCCTGAGAAAGGCATGACCGAACGGTCCCGACACCCTTACCCGGTGTCCGACGCGGATCGCCCGGCCGAGTTCGGAGGATACGAGACCATCGGCAAACTTGCGGATGTGGAAGTGCATCAAGTGCTTCCTTGGCCGCCCCTCCAACGGATAGGTCGGGCTGTAATTCCGGGCCGGGAATCCGAAGAATTGCACCTTGCAGAATTGACCGGGAAGATAGGCAAACGGCCCTGGCAACTCGATATCGACGCCGAACACGTCCGGCGACAGGCGAGTAATCGCGGCGACGCGGCCGGAAGTGGAAACCTGATCGGGAGCGCGTTCGGTTTCGATCTCGATGTCGGAGATGAGCCGCGCCTGACAGGCGTGAATCATCTCGTCATCTTCGTTCCGACCGCCGAAGACCCGTCCGTTGACAAGGCGCACACGACAGGCGCCACAGATCCCGCTGCGACAATCGTGAGGCAGGTCGACGCCGTTGGCGAGCGCGGCGTCGAGCAAAACGTCGCCGCATTTGGCCGGGAACGACTTTTGATTCAGGGTTACCTGACAGGTTCTTTTCATCACTCCACCTCTAGCCGGATCGGCCTCACATGCCGGGTATGCCGGATCTGACTGTGATCGAAAGCGGCAACCCGCATGAAAATGCCGCTTCTGATCGGAACGTCGTATTCACTGCCGGTATCGAGACGTCGAGCGACTTCGAGCGCCCAACGCCCGGATGCCCATCGCGCCGCGCATCTGATGTCGGCGCGATCACCGGAAAATTCACCTGAAATGATGACCCCTGGGATGGTCGCGCCCACCGGAATTTGGGCATCGTCGGCCGCCGAATATGGCGTGGATTCGGACTCGGTCATGAACCAGCGGCTGCCATCCTCGTCGCCGTGATTTTGATCGAAGTCGATATGCCCCATGGCTGCGGTCGTCGCCGCGACGTCCCTGGGCAATCTGAGCGGTGCGACGAGCCGGCGACCGTCGGGAAAATCTTCTTCGATGGCAAAATTGTCGGCGTAGTTGGCAGTGCCTGGATCGGGCGAGAAACCGCCCCTGTACGGAATGATATGGCGCACTTGCATTGGCGTCGGCTCCAGAGGCGGCCCAAAGTGAGCGTCGTCCATCCAGCCGGTCGAACCGCTTGTCGCCTTCCACTCCCAAACGTCAGCGTAACCTGCCGTCGAGAAGTGCAACCCGCGGCCGGTCATGGTCTCCGGCGCGCCCGCAACCGGATGGGTACCTGCGTGAAAAGTTCGATCACCTGCCAGCGTCGCATCCGCCGCAGTCAGGAGAACCGAAAACTTGTCTTCGTGGAATTCGTGTTCGTCTCCGTTCTCGAGACCATCATGAAGAACGCGCCAGCCTTCGGCCCGCTTGACGAGCGGAAACTGCTTGAGCGAGCGCGTCGGATCTTCCCATATGAAAAGAAAGTAGGCCCAATTCTCATCGTGCACCGCGCGAATTTCGACCCGCGTTTCCCCCCTGCCCTCGAAATTTCCTCCCTCGCTGGTCGTCACGAAAAAGGGCACGGCCTTGCGCCAGGCCCGATCTGAAGTGTCTCCGTCCAGGACAGGCGCGTCCGCATGGTCGATCTTGCGGATTTCCAGACGGTCGACGGCCAGCCGATCGGCGGCCAGCATGAACGACGTGCCGGTTATTGCGACGGCCAGGGCAACCACGAGCGGATTGGCATGGAAAGTGGGATGCCGACGCCTCGAACCGTTCCTTTCGGCGCGCGCCGCCCCTCGCGCGATCGGAGACGGCGCGTCTCCATGCTTCCGCACGGCGCGAGTTGACAGGTCGGCCGGGGGCCGCTGCCGGTTCGCGACATCCACGCCCGGTGCAATGCTGCTCGGCGGTTCAGCCGATCGTTCGGCCAACATCGTCAGCAACTCTACTGCGTCGAGCTCTTTTGGTGGGGGTGGCAATGCAGCCGGCCGAAGAATTCGAAGCAATTGCGACGATCCACCGATCTTGAAATGCGTCAAGATATGGAGCCCGACAAACGCCAGTATCACCCACATCGAATACCAGTGCAGTGCAGCCGCATCATATCCGGCCGCAATGCCGAAATAGAGCGCCCCGCCGCTTGCCATCAGGAGCAGCATTGCCACGAAGAATACCCAGCACAGACAAACATTGGCCGCACCCAATCGGGCTTCGCGACGGCCGAACAATCCCCGCAAGCGTATGCCGTCAGGCCTGATGCGACGGACCAGACCGGACCTGATCATGTAGACGATATAGGCCAGTGCGACCCCCACAAGTATCGACGCTGCCTGCATGTGCAGCATCCACACGCTTTCCTGCGGCAGCAAGACGTCGAACAGATTGATCCACCGGTGGCCCGGCATTTCGGTGGCAATGCGCAGCCCGCTGAGAAACGCGGCGCCAAAAGCGCCGACGAGCAACCAATGCAGGATGATCGTGCCGTAGTCGGTCTTGCGGTCTCTCATTCGCGAGCTCCATTCTCGGGGAGCTCGCTGCCTCTTCGCACCACATATTTCTTGCGTTGCAAGTCGGCATTGTGCGCGTCGCGCATCACTGCACTTCGCCACGTCGCGCCGACTTGCGGTGTGCTCCACCGACCACGCTGCAAGAAGAGAAGCCTGCCAACCAATTGAACATCCCCAACTGCGATCCGCCGTGCCGGCGAACAAAAGATCCCTTCTGACTGGCGGCCCCCGCCGCGATCTTGTTTGTTCACATCGACCGAATCCCAGCGTCTCGTCATCGCGACGAGACGCCGGCGATCGTGAAAACGTCATCCCCACATGTGATGGAAATGATGCGCATCGGCTCCGAAGTTGTGGTTGCCGAGGTCGGCGCCGGACGACGATCCCGTGTCGGCGCCCGCAGCCGGCGCGGCGTTCGCCGCGTTCGCTCCGGGCTGCGCCGCCGGGTTTGCGGCCGCCGTTTGCAGATCGCCGAGCAACGCGGTGAGGCCGGTATTGTGGCCGCCAGCCGCTTGAGCCACCGCCTGGAGATCGGCGATCACGGCCTGAGCGCTGGATTGGCCGCCACCCTGAAGCAGCGCAATCAAATCACTCACCAGATGGTTGCCGCCATCTCCCGCCGACGGCGTTCCCGGATCCGGTGTCCCGGCCGGAGGTGTCGTTGCCGGTGGAGTCGTCGTTGGAGGCGTTGTCGGGTCCGGATTCGGCGTGACCGCGGTGGCTTGCGCGGCCGAGATCACATTGGCGTAGGTGTTTCCGTCCGCCTGGAGGTTGTTGCCGCCAACGTCGGACGCGTTTGTGGAAAGCTGCTGCACCGCTGCGTTGACCTCGCCCGCATTGTGGGTTTGCAGGCCGTCGATCAGGGCATTTGCCGCTGTGCCGGCCGTTCCATCCGATCGCAGTTCGTTCCAGAACCGCGCCGAATACAGCCCGCCCTGCGACTGATCGAAAGCGTTCGCGTTGCTCTCGAAGGTCTGTATCTGCGTGACGAGTCCCGCAATATCGCCCTTGAAGCCGTTATTCTCGATGGTGGTCGCCATCTGTCCGAGATGGTTGCTGTCCTGAATGAACTGCGTGAGGAACGTGGTCTGGGCAGCGTTGTCGAGGAAAGGTGCGGCCGGCGTGTTGGTGCCCGGCAGCGGCGTTGGGTTGAAGATCGCCTGCACGCCGGCGTCGCCCTGCGCGATATCAATAATGTCTCGATGGATATCGTTGATGGCGCGCCCGACATATTGCCCGAGATTCGTCCCCAGGATGGACGTTCCGGTCGGCGAGTTTGCAAGTTCGACGCTCGCGATCTCTTCGTTGAGCTGGTTGATGATGACGTGCGTGTGCAGATCGGTCAGATTGTTGATCTGGGGATCTGCCGCGCTGAGATCCTGCTGCACCCCGACAAGATCCGAGACGATCGCGCTGACCTGGTCCGGGCCAATGCCGCCGATCTCGCGCGTCGTTGCGTCGTTAAACAGGTCCGTTGCCGTTAAAGCCATTGACTTTCTCCCACTGTCCTCAGTTGCTCACTACACTGATTGTCGCCGCTGCTTCTGTTGATCGCGGCTGCCACCCCTGGCGATGCTGTGACGCGCTTTAATCGAAGTCGCAAAATAGAGCGGCTTCGTTCGAGCGAACGCCACATTGAACGTCGTTTGGATTTGCGCCGCGCTTCGTGGCGGCTTTCAGCCGACAACGGGGCCAAGCGGGAGAGAAGTAAGGTAATAGCGTGGCCTTCGTCAAAACCACCGGAAAATCACGGACAATAATCGCATGATAATCGCGAGGCGGGATTTCGTCGCGGCTTCACCGATCTGGTGTACCAGCGAAAGCGGATCGCGCGACTTAACTTGCCACGATCATCACAACGTTTATGCGCGCGTGTCGCATTCTCGCCGAAAAATGGTCAGCATCGATCTTCAATCAGGTCCTGCTGCGCATAACAGGGGAGAGACGCAGTCATGAGTTCCGCTCAAGCGGGGACACAGGAGGCTACTCTCAATCGGAGCTTTTCCAGCCTTCTTTCCGCGCCTTCGTCCGACGATCCTGTCGCGCTTGGACTGCGCGACAGCGCGCGACGCATGATCGGCATCGCCATATTCAGCGGTGTGATCAACGTCCTGATGCTGTCAGGATCACTTTATATGCTGCAAGTGTACGACCGGGTCATTCCGAGCCGCAATCTGGCGACGCTGCTCGGCCTCTCGCTCATCGTGCTGTTCGCCTATCTCGTGCAGGGATATTTCGACGCGCTGCGCGCGCGAATGCTGTGCAGGGTGGGTACACTGTTTGATGCGAGCCTGCAGCCATCCATTCATACCGCGCTCGCGACCTTGCCGCTGCGTGGCGCGAAGCCCATGCTGATGCAGCAGCCTCTGCGCGATCTTGATCAGGTCCGCAGTTTCTTGTCCGGCATGGGACCCACGGCCTTTCTCGACATGCCCTGGATTCCGCTCTTCCTCACGGCTTTGTTTCTGTTTCATCCGGCAATCGGACTGACGGCCCTGCTGGGCACAGCCGCAATCATCGCGATGACATTGCTGTCGGAGCGTATTTCGCGCGGCGCGGCCAAGGCCGCGATGGACTCCAGTGCGCAACGGCAGGTATTGGCGGACGCGACGCAACGCAACGCCGAGGTGATCCGGGCGCTCGGCATGTCGAAACGACTGTCGGAACGCTGGATGTCGGCCAATGAGCGCTATTTGCAAGAGAACATCCGCGTCACCGACGTCAATTCCAACCTCGGATCTGGCGCAAAGGTGCTGCGCTATGTGCTTCAGTCCGGGATGCTTGGGATCGGCGCCTATCTTGTCGTAGCCGACCGCGCATCGGGCGGCGTCATGATTGCCTCCTCGATCATGATGGGCCGTGCGCTTGCACCCGTCGAAATCGCGTTGGGATCTTGGAAGCAGCTCGTTGCCGCGCGCCAGGGCATCGCCCGCCTGCGCGAGATCTGCAAGGCAACGGCGGCTCCGCCCGCGCCGCCTGTCGTTCTGCCGCGTCCCCGTCGGGAGCTTTCGGTCAAGGACCTTGTCGTCTGCGCGCCCGGGACCACAAAGGCCATCGTCTCGAATGTTTCATTTTCGCTCCAGGCCGGCATGGGCCTGGCATTGCTGGGTGCCAGCGCTTCAGGCAAGACGTCGCTTTCCCGGGCATTGGTGGGAATCTGGCCGGCGCAGCATGGTGTAGTCCGGATCGACGGCGCCGCGCTCGACCAGTGGGGCGAGCATCTCGGCCAATATATCGGCTATCTGCCGCAGGACGTGGCCTTGTTTGACGGCACGGTCGCCGAAAACATCTGCCGCTTCGATACGGATGCCAACTCGCAGGCCATTCTGAAGGCGGCGCAGATCGCAGGCGTGCACGAGATCATCCTGCGATTGCCCGATGGTTATTCGACCCGGATCGGCCAGGGCGGCATGTCGCTCTCCGCGGGCCAGCGTCAACGGATCGGACTGGCGCGCGCGGTATTCGGCGACCCATTCCTGATCGTGCTCGATGAACCCAATGCCAACCTCGATGCCGATGGCGAGAATGCCTTAAGTCGCGCAATCGAGCGAATGCGACAGAACGGATGCATCGTGATCGTCATTTCCCATCGCCCCAGTGCGCTCGCCGCGCTGAACATGGCCATGGTCCTTTACGAGGGCAAGGCGATCGCGTTTGGGCCGCGCGAGGAGATTTTTGCGCGCGTACGTAACGCTTCGGCCAAAGCTCCTGCCCCAGCAACGTCACCTTCATCGAACCCGCTGACATCGCGCCGGCAGGCAACTGAGAGCGTTTAAGCCATGTTGAGCGAGAACACCGCAGCACAGCTCGACGACACGATGTCCGATCGTTGGGCCAATATCGGGAATGATCGCGGCGTGGGGCCGCAAGGTGCTGCGTTGATTATGGAGTTACAGCGTCTCCGGCAAGCCCTCGAGCACGACCAAGCGGAGGCTCCTTCCGAACCCAGGCGCGGCGCATCTTCGACCGTCCATCGAAAGTCCGCCCGGCCGAAAGGCCGGCAGAAAGGAAAGATGGGACGGGTGATCGATGCTTGCCTTGAGCAATTCGGGCTTGCGTCCCTCGCCAGATCAACACACGCGAAGGATCCCAAGCCTGACGCCGCTTCCGCTCCTCAATCGCGCCGGGACGGACCGGAGATCGCGTCCGATGCTCCCTCGATGATCGATCTCGAGCCGGACCGGCTCCAATTGAAGAACACATTTCAATCGATGCAGATCGACAGCCCTCCGATGCAACTTCCGCCCGCCAGTGGTGGAGAACGGTCACTTATGGCGAACCGGCTGGTTGCCGTTTGCCAGGACGGCCTGAGCGCGTCCATTTCCTTTCTCCTCAATAGCGAAGGCGCTGCGGAGAGCGCCGTCTCCAAAGACGCCAATCTGGCATTTCGAACAGACCGCTCCCTCGAACGGGAATTGCGGACGGGTCTTCGCGTCTTGCTTATCGTCGGTCTGCTGGCCGGCGGCTGGGCTGCGCTCGTGCCGCTGGCGGGGGCCGTTGTCGTGCCGGGAAATCTCGTCGTTCAATCCAACGTCAAAACCGTGCAGCATCCGACCGGCGGGGTCGTCGCGGAGATCGCTGTCCAAAACGGCCAGCGGGTGAGCCGCGGTGATCTGCTCGTGCGCCTCGACGCGACGCAGGCACAAGCCAGCCTTCAGGTGATCAGCAAGCAGCTCGATGAGACGCGGGCACGGATCGCACGCCTCGTGGCTGAACGCGACGGGCTGCGGCAAATTGCGGTCCCCGGTGAATTGGCAGACCGGGCGGGCGAAGACGTCATCAAGGCTTTGTTGACATCCGAGCAGTCCCTGTTCACGGCGCGCAGCAATGCACGCAGAAGCCAGATCGACGTTTTTCAAAGCCGCATTTCCCAATTGGGCGAGCAGATCGCGGGCCTCGATGCCCAGGTCGAGGCCAAAACCAAGCAGTTGGACCTGATTGCCGGCGAGCTGACCGGAGTGCAGGACCTCTATGACAAGCACCTGGTGCCGCTGGCACGACTAACCGCCCTGCAGCGAGAGAGCGCGCGGATCGAAGGCGAGCGCGGCCAACTGACGTCATCGATCGCGGAGACGAGGTCCAAGACCGGCGAAGCGCAGCTTCAGATTTTGAAGCTCGAACATGATTTCCGCTCCGACGTCGTCAAGGAATTGGGTGAAAGCCAGGCGAAGGAAGCCGAGTTCGTCGAACGCAGCACCGCGGCCCGCGACGTTCTGGACAGGATCGAAATCCGCGCGCCGGCGTCCGGCGTCATTCAACAGCTTTCCGTTCACAGCATCGGCGGGGTCATTCGCGCCGGAGACACGATCATGGAGATCGTCCCTGATCTGGATGACCTGCAGATCGAGGCGCGATTGCCACCCAACGACATCGATCAGGTACGGATGGGCCAGAGCGCATTTGTCCGCTTCTCAGCCTTCAATCAGCGTGTCACGCCGCAAGTCGGCGGCACCGTATCTTACGTTTCGCCCGATACCAGCCGCGATCAGCAAACCAATACGCCCTACTTCACCGTCAGGGTCTCACTCCCCGAAGACGAGCGGCGCCGGCTGGCGGGTCTTCAGCTCGTCCCGGGCATGCCGGCAGAAGTCTTCATGCAGACAGGCAGCCGGACGATGATGAGCTATCTCCTCAAGCCGATCGCCGACCAGATGCGGCGCGCCTTCGTCGAGCGGTAGTGCTGCAGCCCGCGCAAAAACCCCGCTCCATCTATGCGATGAAGCGGGGCTTTGTCTTCTAGTGCCCACTTTCGGAAGTTCGTGTCCCGTCTCAGCAACCATTTTCACGAACTTCGGAAGTCATGGGCACTAGCAAATTTATGATTCTAGTGCCGCTTTCTATTTGACGTTCCTGGATCGAATTTGCCGCTTGTGGTGCAGGAACGTCAAATAGGCGGCACCAGGAATGATGCTTCTAGCTAGAAAGATGCATAAGCGTTGCGGAAGGCAATGGCTCCGGCGAGCGATCGTGGCCGGGTACGAACGGCGTGACCGTCATTGCCGCTCTCCACGATCCACTGTCCGTTCTCGCGACCGACAATCTTGCCGACGTGATGGCTCCAGACCACGATCGTGCCGACCGACGGGCCGCCGGCGTTGCTGCCATAGTGCGCCCACGATCGCGCGAGGTTGTATTGAGGGCCCGGATCGGCGCCAACCAGTTGGCGCATGTACCATCCGCACCAGGCGGCCGGCCGCCCTCCTGAAACCGCGTGCCGATAGCTTGAGCGCTCGTAGGTGGAGCGCCGATAGCTCGATCGCTCATAGCTCTGGTCCCCAAACCCGGAGCCGAAGCCCGAGTCCCCGTAGCCCTCGGCCTGTTGCCGGTAGTGGTGGTCGGCGTAGTGCCGATAATGGTGATGAGCATAGTGCCGATAGTGGTGATGCTGGGTTCGCGCTTCCGCACTCGTTGCAAATGCAAAAACCAATGCACTCGCGGCAACGAATCTACGCATACTGTCTTCCTTCGTATTGTTGAGGGGAAAGCGATCGCGTTTCGCGATCAAGGGCCTCGTGATCCAGGGAGGACCACTTCGCAGGCGGCCTCGACAACGAGGCCCGCCGTGCATTCAGCCGATGGCCTTAGAGAAAGCGGATGTGGCCTGAATGCGGCAAAGGAATGCAGCAATAACAACGAGATATGCGCACATGCATGGTCACGTTTAGGCACGTTTTCGTGAGCCAAATTGAAACTAAAGATCGTCGGATCGCCGCATGTCGTTCGAAAGTTGCCGACCTGCGGATAGATCGAAGCCGCGTGCGCAACGGCGCGTGAAGTGAGTAAACGATCACTGTCGGCAGCTCCAACAGTCGACCGCCTCCTCAGAATTCTTGTTCGCCCTCCGGGCTGACCGGCGCTGCCCCAGAGGTGACGGACAGTCGCCGTTTTTCGTCATGGTCCACGAAAGCGGGGTATCCAGCAGTCCAAACAAACGAGGCGCGAGCGTCTGCGTCATCAGATCCAGACTATCGAGCAGCATGCGGAGGCGAGCGAGCTTGCCGCCCCTGAACTATCTGCGCCGCCAGCCCCCTATGTGATCCTTCTCACGTTCCAAATCTGCACGGACATGCGATAGTGGCTGCGTCACGGCCTTGTCGGGAGGGGTATGCGCCACTGCACTTTGCTCCTTGTCGTTGTGGCTCTGCTGTTCAGCGCGGCTGCCCCGGTGTGCGCCGACACTCGCGTGGCCCTTGTGATCGGCAACGGCGCCTACGCGCACGTGCCACATCTGCCAAATCCGACGCATGATGCGCAGGATGTCGCCGCCGCCCTCAAGCGCACCGGTTTCCAGGTGATCCTCGGCACCGATCTCGATCAGGCCGGCATGCAGAACGCCGCCATCAGTTTTGCCCGCGCGGCGCGCACGGCTGATGTGGCCGCGTTCTATTACAGCGGCCACGCCATGCAATTTGCCGGCGTCAATTACCTGATTCCGGTCGATGCCGAACTGCGCGATGAAGCGGACCTGCGGCGCATGGCGCGGGTCGACGACATCCTCGGCGACCTGCAGCAGGCCAAGAACCTGCGCATCCTCGTGCTCGATTCCTGCCGCGACAATCCGCTTGCCGATGAGCTGAAGCGTTCGATCGGCACGACGCGCGGTGTCAGCATCGGCCGCGGCCTTGCCAAGATGGAGAGCCCGGACGGCACCATCATTTCCTATTCGACTCAGGCTGGCCGGACGGCGCAGGACGGCAGTGATCGCAACAGCCCGTACACGACCGCGTTCCTTCAGCACGTCGAGGACAAGGACGACATCGCCACCGTGTTTCATCGCATCGGCGCCAGTGTCTACCAGACAACCAAAGGCACCCAGGTTCCGGAATTATCGATATCGTTCTTTGGCGAGTTCTACCTGAACGGAAAATTGCAGGTCACGTCGTCGCCGTCGTCATCTCCTGCTCCGACTGACGCGTGCGCCAACGCCGAGGCGCACTGGAAAAGCGCGGAAGCGATCGGAACGCTCGAGGCCTATCAGGATCATCTTCTGCGCTTTCCCACTTGCACCTTCGCCGATCTTGCGAGAGCCCGGATCGACAGCCTGAAAAGCAAGGTCGCGGTTGCAACGCCGCAAGCAACAGCCATCGTCCCGTCAGGCGACATGACGTTACGCACCGGCCTTGTCGCTCATTGGCCCCTCGACGGCGCAAATACCAACATGACGACCAACACCGCGCAGGATCTGAGCGGCAACAACAACACCGGCATGCTGGTCCGAATGACTGCGACCGCCTCGCCTCGCGCTGGAAAGGCCGGCGCAGCGCTGACGTTCGACGGGACCAATTACGTCAAGACGTCCTTTGCCGGGATTTCCGGCAGGTCCGCGCGCACGATTTCATTATGGCTGAAGACGACGCAGACTTCGCCGCTGCCGGGGAAGAATACGTCGACGGTTCTGGCGTATGGCGATGCCCGCAGAAAGTGTGCGAGCCCGGGGTACTTCGTCGTCGCCACCAACGACAGGTTCGGCCGTTCCAACAACTATCACGGCATTACGGTCGATTTTCCCTGCCATGCGGCAGTCACCTATGATGCGGCGATCTATGACGACCAGTGGCACCATGTGGTCATCACCATGCCCGACGCGGGCACGACCTCGGATATCAGAGTCTATGTCGACGGCGCCCAGATGACGACCGTCAACGCCATGGGCCCGGGCAGCATCAATACCGGCAGCGGCACCGACGTGCTGATCGGATACGACGCCTACCAAACCAACGGCGTCACCAATGGCGGTTTTCAGGGAGCTATCGGCGATGTACGCCTCTATAATCGGGCACTTTCGGCGCAGGAGGTCGCGCAACTCTACTCGAACGGCAACTAGAGCATGATGAGGTTGCTCCTTACCTTTACACTTCCTCACCGCGCCATCGATCGATACCTATGCGATCACGTCGATCCGGTGCTGAGGCGTCGGCTGATCGGCAACCTTGTCGGTCGTGCGGTAGGCTTCGCAGACGCGTATCGTTTCCTGCAATCGCGGGTCCCAGGATTTCCTTTTCAACGCCAATAGCTGAGCCCCCGTACTCGAACGCTCCGTTGCGCGCATCAGGGCGCGAAGCAAGACATAGGTCCCGACTGTCCGCAGCGCCCGGCCGGGGTTATTAGCTGCAACCTCTGCCCTCTCATCATCACGGCTGTTGCGAGCGAGATCCACGCTCATCGGGCACGGAAGCAGGCGCTCACGATCGCGCATGGCCGAAAGCAACGGACTGACTTCGTCGATCATGACAAAATCAGGTCCACTTGTGGACTCGCCAACTGAGGCCGATGCGAACTCCACCGGCATGTTCTCGAACCTCGCCTGATCTGCGCCAGACCTGACGATGTCGGCAAGGCCACTTCCGGCAAGATTGATCTAGATCAACGTTGCCAATCGCCCCGGCCGTCCGGGACTGTCATGTTCAAATCCCTGGTCGCGTGGGTATCTGTGCGCCGGCCGCAAGCCAGTCGCGATAGGTGCGGAATTTGATACCGAGCCTCTCGTAGTGGACCCGCAGATAGCCGTCGCTGCCGCGGGTGACCGCGTCCGGCATCAGGGCTTGCACTTCCTGCGCGATCACGCCGACATAGGCCTTGGTGCTTCCGAGATAGCTGAAGCGATAGTAGCCAAGGCCATTATCGAGACGGCCGAGGAGAACGATGTCGTGCTTCAGCACCAGATCGGATCGTCGGCCACCGCCGCCGCGACCACCTCCACCACCGCGGAATCCTCCGCCGCCTCCGCCGCGGACGCCGCCGCCTCCACCGCCGCGGACGCCACCTCCACCACCTCCCATGCTGGCAAAACTTTGCCTGCCGCGCGCGGAAGCAGCCCTGGCTGCGCCGCCCGACGACACATTGAGGCCGCCGCCTCGGGCGCGGTTTGAAGCAGCGGCGCGATTTCCAGCATTCGCCCGGTTACCAGCGTTGCCACGGTTACCGCCGCGATCTGCCGTGCCGGCGCGGTTGCCACCGCCTCGGTCACCGCGGTTTCCGGCGCGGTCGCCTGCACGATCACCGCGATCGCCGGCGCGATCGGCGACCTGGCCGCGATCGCCGATGTTGCTGGCGCGGTCGCCGACACCGGCACGGTTGTTGCCGGGATTGAGCACCTGCTGTCCGCCCTTGCCACGGAAATCCATCCGGTCGCTGACGCCGGCGCGATTAGTGTTGTTGCCGAAGCGGTTCGCGACGTTCGCGTTGTTATAGCGAACACCCTGGCGGTGCGCGGAATTGTGTTGCCAGACGTTGGTCGTCCGGTGATTGACATAGACGTTGCGATTGCCCCAGTTGAAACTGCCGCCCCAGTAGTTGCCCCAGCGGCCGATGGCCCAGGCGGTGCCGAAGGCGATGCCGGCTGCGACCATGCCCGCTCCGATGTAGGATGGGTAGCCGAAGTAATATGGCGGATAGGCCGCATACGGCCAGGCTCCAAACACCACTTCTGGCTGGTAATAGGGAACATAGACGGCGTTCGGATCGGTTTGCTGGATCACGATCACCTGCTTGCCTTCTTGCTGCTTGACCGTGACGGTCTGCTGCTTGTTCGACGACAGCTTGTCGTTGGCTCTCGCCTTTTCGCGCAGCCGCTGGATTGCATCCATCAGGTCGGCCTGCTGCGCCAGCATCGCGTCGCCGAGACTTTTGGTCCAGTCGAGCTTGTCGCTCATTGTGTCAAGCACCGTGGGAGTCGCCGTGAGCGCCTTGACGCTGTCGTCCCAGGACTTCTTGTCGATCTCGGCCTTGAGCGCGTCACCCTTGAGGTTTTTGTTCTCCTTGACCCAGCGATCGGCCTCCACGACTTCGAGTGGATAGGTCGAAGCCGCCAACATATTGGCAAGCAGCGCATCCGGATAGAGCGCGATGGGTGCGACAAGCGCTTCGAGTTGTTCGGGCTTCAAAAGTGTCTGATCAGGCTCGGCCGGCGTTGCGGATTGCTGTGCGCCCGCCCCGCAGGCTGTCGCGACCAGCAATGCCAAAGCTAGAACCGTCGTCCTGCAACGCGACATGGCTACGCTCCCTCAAGAATGACGCTTGGAGCAAAGTCCGTCTGACGGATGTCCGTGCATCAGTGCCCACTCAGGACCAATGTCTTGATCGGCAGTACCAGCGCCTGAATCCGCAACAGCAGGGCATGAACAAGACCAACGGTATCGATCGCGTGGAGTGCAAAGCCTCTGAGGGCCGAAGTGTCCTTTGATGCGATCTCTTCGTGATTACTGGTGTAGGCGTTGACGATACAGCTCGAGCCGGCGGTCACATCGGCCAGCCCGTTCTTGTCGAGCGGTTCGAGAAACGCGAGAATCGTGCCCGGCTTCGCCGCGCTCGCATCGATGAGCTGTTCCCCACCGCGGAACTGGCCGGCGGCGATGTAGTCCTGCACGCTAGTGATCACCATCGGGATGATCGTCCACGGCAGCGACGTGCATGCCGCCTCGGCCACCATTCCCGGCTTGAGCACTTGCGCCTCGATCTGCCCGAAACCGGCCTGTAGTCCGCGCTGGCCAGAGCCGTCCGGGATCAGAACGCCGGCTGGCCGCATCAGCGGATTGACGATATCGCCTGGTCGCAGGAAAAATTGCTCGACCCGTCCGTCGACGCCGGCGCGGATAATCGTTTTGTCCAGATCGACCTGAGCCTGATCCAGGGCCGCTTCCGCGCTTGCCCTTGCTGCCGGAAGAAGCGTCGACACCTGGGTTTCTTCGGATGTCTTCGCTGCGACGGCCGCATCGACGGCGGCCCGCCGGCCGTCGGCAAGAACCTGCAGCTTCTCGATGTCGCGCTGCGGCACGATGCCCGGACTACGCCGCTGCAGCTCGACCTTGACGTCCAGCTCGTCCTTGGCCTGCTTGTAGTCACTGTTGGCCTGCTGAAGCTGAGCCTCGGCCTTGACCACATCGACCTTCGCAGCGACGAGTTGGGCATCTATCTCGGCGACCTTGCTCTTGGCAGTTGCAAGGGCGGCCTGCTGCTTCGAGCTGTCGAGCGTAAACAGCACCGTGCCTTTCTTGACCGGCGCGGAGAAGTCCACCTTGACTTCGGCAACGCGCCCCGGCACCTCCGGCACGATCGGCACAGTCCTGAAGAACAGCGCAGCCGATGTCGTCGAGGGGTGGAAATAGAAGATCATGGTAATCAGAAGAACTGTGAGCATCACGCAGCCAACGATGCCCCAGCGAAGCTCGTACCACACGGAGAAAAGTGTGATCTCTTTGCCGAACCGTTTGCCCTGCGCATAACGGCGATAGAGATAATCCGGCACCAAGGTGAAGAGCGAGCACAGCATAAGCTCAAACATGGCGACCGACCTCCTTCGCGGGAACATTCGGCTGCTTCACCGCCGCCGCGGGGGCAGTCCGGATCACGGCTTGAGCCGGTTGATCAGCAACCGTCTCCTCGACAGGCGGCTCTGTGGGAGGACTCTCGTTTTCGGCGATCTTCTCGACGGAACCTGCAATCCGCGTCAGTGGCGTGCTGAAATCAGGCAGATCCACCAGCGCAAGCAGCAGGCCTGCGATCCAGAAGATATGCATGTGGGTGAAAAGCGAGATCAGCCCGAGCACCGCGACGAGCTCGAATTGCAGCTTCTGCGACTTGTGAGCCATTTGCTCCGGCAACGAATGAAGCCGCAAATAGAGATTGCCTACGCCGAGCACGGCCAGGACGAGAAAAATCCCCATCACGATCATCAGGACGTCCGTCTCGCCAGGCCGGGCGAGATAGAATGGCAAATGGTGAGGCGTCATCGGATGCAGCTGGTCGGTCAATGATCGTCTCCCGCCGTCGAATTTCCCCGGTATGCCGATAGTGCGACTCCATGGCCGCCGACGCTTGATCTGGATCAAGGCGACGAGTCCGAGGGCAGCCGTAGCCTGATCGAAGGCAATGGTGAGAAAGCTCGAGGAAGGGGCTACCATGTCCGGAAAGATCGACGACCTGATTCCGACCGCCCAGGAGATCCAGAAACAAGCCTCCATCAAGGAGGCAGAAAAAGCCGAAGAGCAACTCCGGCACATCACCGCAGCCGAGGAGGCGCAGCGCGCGCTGATCGAGAAGCTCAGTAAACCTTCGGGCCTCTCCGAAGAGGAAAAGATCAAACTCGCCTCGACGGTCATCCAGCGTGCGGTCCGCAACGGCTTGAGCGAGGTGCAGGTCTATCGTTTCCCGAATTCCCTGTGCACGGATCGCGGCCGGGCCATCAACCAGATGGAACCGGGCTGGCAAAAGACGCTCACGGGTATTCCGCTGGAGATTTATCAGCTCTGGTCCGATCATCTGCAGCCCCGCGGCTACCGCATCAGATACCAGATCATCGATTTTCCAGGCGGCATGCCCGGCGATATCAGCATCGTCCTTGCTTGGGGCGATTGATGCTGCCCCCAGCCAAGCCTGAGACTCTCCTGACTTGATGAAGATGTTCGTCGTCGCAATCGCTGATGACATCGCGCGCGGCCGTCAGGCGCCTGCGCGGGCTGAAGTTCCTCCGGCACGATAGGAACAACAGCCCGCGCGCTCAGGTCGTGCTCACTGCAACACAACCGAGACTCCGCCGACGGCTGCCGATACCTCAAGCCCGACTTTGCCGCCGGCCAGTTCCAGGACAACGCCTTTCTCATTCTGCAACGCCACGCCACCGGCGCCACCCGCCAGCGCACCGCCCGCGCCGATCACGCTGTAATGGCCCTGGATATCAGCCGCGGTGCGCAGATTCCTGGCTGTTCCGACAAACTGTGTGGTCGAGGCGCCGATCGTAAAGCCTACGCTCGCCCCGGAGACCGTGAACGGATAGCGATGGCCGCGGAAATGCAGCACGCCCTGGCCGCCACCGACGCCGACAATGAATCCGCCCTTGGTGAAGACCACGCGAACCTGTCCGGTCTCGGCCTTTGACGGCGACACGACGCCGCATGCGGACAGTACAAAAAGGGCAGCTCCAAGCAATCGAGTTCGGTAGTTGGTCATGGGTGCTTCTCCAATGTGAAATGAATATCAGTCCGGGGTCGAACGGGACTGGTCGAGGGTGATGACGACTTTCGTGATATTGGCTGACGCTTCGAGTCC